>Ga0070714_100003175_pt1 | contig 12211 bp, 10 predicted proteins | sample LARL83metaG_FD_65450 | JGI IMG/M metagenome (GOLD analysis project Ga0070714, IMG submission 65450) | Corn, switchgrass and miscanthus rhizosphere microbial communities from Kellogg Biological Station, Michigan, USA - LAR L8-3 metaG | ecosystem: Host-associated > Plants > Roots > Rhizosphere ... | reverse complement strand
CCTGCTTGTAGGCTTCGATGCCCCGGCGCAGCGCCGCTTCGGTTTCCTTGGACAGCACCTTCTCGCTGCGAATGGCCTGGCCGACCTGCGCGTACTGCTCGGCCATGAACTTGTGGAATTGCGCCTCCCACTCGCGAATGTCGCCGACGGCAACGTCGTCGAGGTAGCCGTTCGTCACCGCGAAGATGATCATTACTTGCTGCTCGACCGGCATCGGCGCGTACTGCGGTTGCTTGAGTACTTCCACGGTGCGCATGCCGCGATCGAGCTGCGCCTTCGTGGCTTTGTCGAGATCCGAGGCAAACGCTGCGAACGCCTCGAGCTCGCGGTACTGCGCGAGGTCGAGGCGCAACCGTCCGGCTACCGAGCGCATCGCCTTGATCTGCGCCGATCCGCCGACGCGCGACACCGAGATGCCCGCGTTCACCGCCGGGCGTGTGCCCGCGTTGAACAGGTCGGCCTCGAGAAAGATCTGGCCGTCGGTGATCGAGATGACGTTGGTCGGAATGTAGGCCGACACGTCGCCGGCCTGCGTTTCGATGATCGGGAGCGCGGTGAGCGAACCGCCCGGCTTGAAGATCATCTTGTTGTCCACCACCGTCGGATCGTCGCTGATCTTCGCCGCGCGCTCGAGCAGGCGCGAGTGCAAGTAGAACACGTCGCCGGGATACGCTTCGCGTCCAGGCGGACGCCGCAGCACGAGCGAGATCGCGCGATACGCCGCGGCCTGCTTCGACAGGTCGTCGTAGACGCACAGCGTCGCCTTCCCCTCGTGGTACATGAAGTACTCGGCCATCGAACAGCCCGTGTAGGGCGCGATGTACTGCATCGGCGCCGGATCGGATGCCGCCGCAACGACAACGATGGTGTAATCCATGGCGCCGGCCTGGCGCAGCTTTTCGACCGTGGAGGCGACCGTCGACTTCTTCTGACCGATCGCCACGTACACGCAGGTGACGCCGGCGCCCTTCTGATTGATGATGGTGTCGATGGCGATCGCCGTCTTGCCGATCGCGCGGTCGCCGATGATGAGCTCGCGCTGGCCGCGGCCGATGGGAATCATCGAATCGATGGCCTTGAGGCCCGTCTGCAGCGGCTCCTTCACCGGCTGCCTAACGATAATGCCCGGTGCGTCCGACTCGACTTTGCGCGTGTGCTTCGCCGCGATCGGCCCGGCGCCATCGATGGGATTGCCTAACGCGTCGACGACGCGGCCGACGAGCTCCGGTCCCACCGGGACCTCGAGCACACGCGACGTGCGCCGCACTTCGTCGCCTTCCTTGAGCGTCAGGTAGTCGCCCAGGATGACGGCGCCGATGTTGTCTTCCTCGAGGTTGAGCGCGAGCGCGATCACCTTGTCGCCGGTTTCGGCGGCAGTGACTTCGAGCATCTCGCCTGCCATGGCCTTGGCAAGGCCATAGATGCGGGCAACTCCGTCTTTCACCTCGAGGACGCTACCGACTTCCTCGACGTCCAGCTCGTGCAGGTCAGCGGCTTCGATCTCACGCAGAAGGATGTCTTTGATCTCTGCGGGGCGGAGCGACGTGTCGGATGCCATGGCGTGGTAGGGCTAGGAGGTCCGTTTACGAGGTATGGGCCAGCCCGCCGAATCAGTCCCGTCGGCAGCTTGTGAAAATTATCACAAAGTGCCGGACGAGACAAGAGGACGCGCTGCCGTGCGCACAAAGCCTTCTATGAGATCACTTGGCCTCAGCCGGGCCAACGACGTCGCCGGTCGACCCACCAGACGCTCCGCCACCGCCGAAAGTTGCGAAACCGACGCGTACCCCAGCAAACGAACCACATCCCGCAAATCATATCCAGGATTCTTGGCGAGCTCCGCAGCAGCCAGCAACCGCACAAGGTCGATGACACGCTTGAGCGTCGCCTGCGGCTTGCCGCTGTGCCCGAAACTCCGGCTCAGATGCTCGCGCGTGACCGCCAGTGCCTTTGCCAACTCCTGCGTTCGCACCACCCGCCCGGCCCTCCCCGCAATGAAACGCCATGCGCTCTTCTGAATCCTGCTCTCCAACCCGAGCTCGCGCGGCGGCTCCGCCAGGGCCGATGCGAATCGCGCCGAGAATCCATGCAGCGAGACTGCGTGGCGCAGCAGCGCGTCGTCGATGCCGTCGGCGAGGATGTCCGCCACGCCGCAATTCGCGCACGCGGCAATCGCCGGCGCGTCCACCGCCCGAAACGGCGTCACCGCGACGAACGCCACACTCGGAAACTCCCGCGCGAGCGATGCCGCGCCCACGGCCTCCTCCGATGCGCCAAGATCGAGGACCACGGCATCGACCAACGTCGCATGCAATCTCCTGTCGAGGGTGCCGAGTGATCGCGTTATCGCCACGCGTGCCGCGCGACGCGGGATGCTCGTGCGAACCAGCTCGCGCGTTCGCGCACGCGGCGCGTGCGCAACCACGAGCCGGGACGCGTCGAGCGAAACCCGCGCTACGCGACGCGGCGTCACCTCGTGGCTCCGGCGGCGTGATCGGTGCTTGGCGGCACGAGCTCCGCCGCCCGCGTGAGCACACCGCGCGCATTCTCATACGACACTCGACTGAGCGCGTCGTCGAGCGCAAGCCACTTGCAGGCCGTAATCCCCTCCTCGCGCTGCGGCGACGTGGCCGCGGTCGCGCTCTCCATGAGGAAGAAGTGACAGACCTTGTGTACGAGACGGCCGCGAAACCGAAAGTACCAATCTATGGTATTGATCGGCCCGCGCAGCGTCAGCGTGTGCAGACCGGTTTCTTCTTCCACCTCGCGCAGCGCCGCCGACTCGAGGGCTTCGTTGGACTCGACGTGTCCTTTGGGGAACCCCCAATTGTGGTACGCGTCCCGGATGAGCAGGAACAGCGGAGCGCCATCCACGACACGATACACGACGCCGCCCGCCGACGTCTCCTGCTTGGCCCGCGACCGCACCATCAGAAGATCTTGACGCTCAGGTACTGGCGCGGGTGCGCGCGGATCTGGGCCACGAGCTCGCGCATCTGCGAGAGCAGCGCGTCGCCGTTCTGATAGAGCGTCGGGTCGTTGACCATGAGGCCGAGCGATCCCTGGCCGCGGTCGATCTTGCCTAACACGGAATCGGCGTGGGTGAGCACCGACGCCAGCTGCTGCTGCGTCGCGACGAGCGTGTGCGACGCATCGCGCAGGTCATGCGACGTCGCTTTGATGTCCGCGGACGCCTGGCCGACGTTGTCCATGATCTGGTGGATCTGGCCCTTGGACGTGGACGAATCGACGCGGTCGGCGGTACGCTGCACGGCCATCGCCGTGGCGTTGATGGTGCCCACCGTCTTGTGCACATCGCTGCCTAACTGCGTGAGACTCTGCGACTGCGAGCGCACCGTGCGCTCCAGCTCCGCCGACAGATCGGCGAAGTTGCGGATGGACTGTCGCAGCTCGTTGGCCGCGCGGTCGTCGAACGCCACCTGGAAGCGGTCGGCCACCCGCGACATATCGCCGGCGATGCGGCCCGCCACGGCCGTCAGTTGGGCAATGTCGGGCAAGCGCGCGCCGGGAAGCGCGCTGCCGCGCCCGACGGCCGCCGATTGCGCGAGCTGTTGCTGGACATCTGCGTCGTCGGGCGCGGCCGCGCGCTCCATGATCGTCGCCTGCCACTCGCCGAACATGCTCGATTCGCTGAGCACGACGACCGGGTTGGTCGGCAACTTGATGTCGGGATCGAGCGACATCTTGACGAGCACCCAGCCCGTGGGCTCGAGCTCGATGGATTGGATGCGCCCCGCCTGCACGCCTCGGATGACCACCGAATTGCCGACTTTGGCATTGCCGACGTCGGTGAACCGGGCCACGACGTCCCGCTGTTTGGAGCCGATGTTGGCCTGGCCCAGCCACAGGGAGAAGAGCACGATGGCGACGACCGATCCGATCACCACCAGCCCGACCACGAAATCGTTTCCGCGTTTCATGCGCGTCCTCCTCCGCGTGCGGTGGCGCCGCCGGCGGCCGTCGCCGGCGAGGTGCCCGGCGAGGCGGCGTCGCCGCCGTCGAGTGTCGCGCGCCCTTCGATGAACTGACGCACGATGGGATCCTTCGTCTGTTGTATCTCCTCGACCGTTCCCACCTGCCTAACGCGGCCCTCGTACAGCATGGCGATGCGGCTGCCCACGCGATACGCGCTCCGCATGTCGTGCGTGATGACCACGCTCGTCACGCCTAACTTCTCGCGCATGCGGATCATCAGCTCGTCGATCACCGCGCTCGTCACGGGGTCGAGGCCCGTCGTCGGCTCGTCGTACAGGATGTATTTCGGGCGCAGCGCGACCGCGCGCGCAATCCCCACGCGCTTCCGCATGCCGCCCGACAGCTCGGCGGGATATTGCTGCTGCACGTCCGGGAGGTCGACCAGTTCCAACGCCTCGGCCACACGGTGCTGGATGTCGGTCTCCGAGAGCTCGCCGCGTTTGCGCAACCCCATGGCCACGTTGTCGCCGATGGTCATCGAATCGAACAGCGCCGCGAACTGGAACACGTAGCCGATACGCGCGCGCAGCTCGTACAACTCCTTGCGCGGCAGCGTCGGCACGTCCTTGTCGTCCACCTCCACGGTGCCACGGTCGGGCTCGAGCAGGCCCACGACGTGTTTGATCGCGACGGATTTGCCGGCGCCCGAATAGCCGATGATCACGACCGCCTCGCCTTCGCGGACGTCGAGCGTGAATCCATCCAGCACCTTCTTTTCACCGAACGCCTTGTAGACGTCGATCCACTTGATCATCAGGTCCGTCCATGGAGCCAGGTCATGGCCCAGAATGCATCGAGCACGAGAATCATTACCGCTGAGTATACCACGGCCTGCGTCGCCGCATGTCCAACACCTTCGGCGCCGCCGCGCGCACGGAGTCCTTTGTAGCACCCAATGAGCGTGACGGCAAAGCCGAAGCTCGCGGCCTTCACGAGCCCGTATTCGATGTCGAACGCGCCGAAGAACAGCCGCGCGCCCTTGAGAAACTCGTCACTGGACAAGTGCAGGAAGCCGAGCGACGCCAGCCACCCCGCGCCTAACCCGACGATCATCGCCACACCCACGATCAGCGGAAACATGATCGTGCCGGCCACGACACGCGGCACGACGAGGTACGCCTCCGGATCGTACGCGAGGGTCTCGAGCGCATCCACTTGCTCCGTCACGCGCATCGTGCCCAACTCGGCGGCGATGTTGGCTCCCACCCGGCCGGCGAGCGCGAGACCCGTGAGCACCGGCGCGAGCTCCAACGTGATCGTTTTCTCGACCAGCGTGCCGACGAAATACAGAGGCACCGCACCGGTGAACGAGTAGCTGGCGAGGAGCGCCAGCACGATGCCGGTGAAGACGGCAATGAGCAACCCGATGGGAAGTGAATCCACGCCCAAGCGCCGCATCTGCAGCGTGGCGTTCGGGAGCCACGCACGCAGCGAGCCGGCCGCCAGGGCCGCCTCCTCGAGGAACTGACCCGCGCGCCCGGCTTCCTCGACCCTGAAGCGGACCCATCGTCCGGTCGCCTCGATCACGTTCATAATTTGCGCCAGAGTGATGGCGCGGGCAACGCGCCACGAGGGCCCAAACGCAGAATCGTCGACGCGGGTGTTGAGATTTTGCCGTCCGCCGTCGAAGCTTCAGGAGCGCGGCATTTCGGCCTCGCGCTCTTTCCCGGCATTGATTCGACATGGTTCGATCCCTCCTCGTCGCCACGCTTGCGTGCACGATTGCCGTGAACGCATCGGCGCAAGCAATCAAGAAGGGGACCAGCCGCGCTGCCCCCGCGCCCAGCACCCCATCGGTGCCCGACACCACTGGGGCGCCGGCTGGTGACAGCGTCGTCGTGACTGGTTTCGTGTTGGACAGTCTGCGCGAGCTTCCGCTCGCCGGCGCGACGGTGCTCATCACCAACACGACGTTTACGGGGACCACCGATCCATCGGGACGGTTCCGCATCGTCGCGCACGGACTGCCCGACGGCTTGTACCAGGTGGGCTTCTTTCACCCCACCCTCGATTCGCTCGGCATTTCGCCGCCGACGCAACCGGTGATGATCGGGCGCGGGAAGACCTCGTTCGTGCAGCTGTACGTGCCGTCGGCACAAACGGTGGTTGCATCGGTCTGCCCGGATTCGTCGCGCACCGAGTCGCGCGGTCTCGTGATGGGCGTCGTGCGCGACGCATCCACCGAAAAGCCCATGCCCGGCGTGCGCGTGGTGCTCATGTGGACCGGCGTGAGCGTGGCGGGCAATTCGGTGCTCAAGGTGCCTCAGGCGACGAGTGTGTTGACGGACGACATGGGCACGTTCCGCGCCTGTGGCGTGCCGACGCAGATCGTCGTGCGCCTGCAGGCGCGCAGCAGCAAGGGTGCGAGCGGATGGATCGAGCTGTCGGTGCCGCCCGACGGACTGGGCCTGCGCGACGTGTTGTTAGGCGAACGCGCGCCGGTCGTGGCGTCGGCGCCCAAGGCACCCGGTACGACGACACCCGGTACGACGGCACCCGGCGCGGCGTCGTCCGCGACCGATAGCACCGCACACAAACCGGCTCCGCTCGGCAGCGCCGTGCTGACCGGTCGCGTGACGTCCACCGAAGGCAAGCCGCTCGAAGGCGCCATGGTGCTCCTGTTAGGCACGCAGCTCTCGGCGCGCAGCAACGCCGATGGCGCATTCCGCCTCATCGGACTGCCGGCGGGTACGCAGAGCGTCGAGGTGCGTGAAATCGGATACTCGCCCAAGCGGTTTGCCGTCGACTTATCGCCTCGCCGCCCGAGCACACTCGCGGCCATGTTGGACGAGCGCACGACGGTGCTCAAGACCATGGAGATCACGGCCAAACGCGGGTCCGAGATCGCCGGGTTCGACCAACGCAAGAAGTCCGGGTTAGGCTACTACATGGACCGCGATCAGATCGAGAAGAGCGCGGCGATCAGCACGACGGACCTGTTTCGCCAGGTGCCGGGACTCACCGTGGCGTGGGACGGCCAGGGCTATCAGATCCAGGTGAACAGGACAACCAACGCCGGCATGTGCCCGGTGGCCTACTACATAGATGGCGCGCCGTTCCTCTCGCTCGGCGACGACATCGATCAAATCGTGCGGCCCGAAGACATCGCCGCGATCGAAGTCTACAAGAGCTCTGCGGAAACGCCCATGCAGTTCCAGGGTTCGGATGGCGGACCATGCGGGACGATCGTGATCTGGACGAAGCGGCGCGTGGGCAATACCGGCCCGGATTCGAGCGGCGACAATTGACAGAGCACCCTTGACCGGATGCACGAAGGCCCGCGTTGTGGTACGCGGGCCTTCGTGCATCGTGCCTGGGGCGTGCGGAAGCGCTCAGGCAGCGAAGCTGCCCAACGCGCGACCCACGTCTCCTTCGCGCAGGCGTTTGAGCGCACGGTCGCGCAACTGGCGCACGCGCTCGCGCGTGACACCGAGCATCGAGCCGATCTCCTCGAGCGTGTGCTCGCGCCCGCCGTCCAGACCAAAGTAGAGACGCAGGACTTTCGCATCGCGCGCCGGCAGCGTGCCGAGCGCCTGCTCGATTTCGTCGGACAGGAACCGGTTCATGGCTTCCTCTTCGGCGTCGGGCATCTCATCGGCGACGAAACGCTCGATGAGCGAGCGATCGCCCTCCGGATCCATCGGCGCATCGAGTCGCACATCACCCGTGTTGAGCGCGGCGAGCGACTGCACGACGTCGACCGACAGGCCGGTGAGATGCGCCAGCTCTTCCGGCAGCGGCTCGCGCCGCAGCTTCTGACGGAGAATCTCCGACGCCTTGATGATGCGCGAGAGATCCGCGGTCCGGTTGAGCGGCACGCGAACTGTGCGGCCCTGCCGCGCGAGCGACGACAGAATCGCCTGGCGAATCCACCAGACAGCGTACGAGATGAACTTGACGCCCTGATCAGGATCGAATTTTCGCGCGGCGGTGAGCAAGCCGACGTTCCCCTCACCGATGAGATCAATGAGTGGAAGTCCGCGGTTCTGATACTTCTTCGCCACGGAGATGACGAACCGGAGATTGCGCTTCACCAATTCCTGGAGCGCGTCCTGATCACCGGCGCGGATTTTCCGCGCGAGGTCGAGCTCCTGCGTTCCCTTGAGTAAGGGATAGGTGCTCACCTCGTAGAGGTACTGATCGAGGATGTCGCGCTCGGGCTCGGTTGGAGCGATCCCAGCGGGTGCGGCGCGGCGCCGACGGCGCTTGACTTCGGTCATTGGTGCGTGACCCTCTATTGCGAAACGCGTTTCGTGTTCGGATGTCGAGATATACGAGTGAGTTCCCTGCGGCGTTCGCGAGCGTCCGGTACGAACTGGGGGCTCGTGAAAGCGGTGCTAAAATAAGAGGATTCCCCCGCCGCGCCAGTCCCATTTTCTTGACAAGTCCTAATGCCTCGGCTATCCTGAGAGGTTCCCGGTCAAAATGGGCACGGCTGGGTGCACGGTACGTGTCGGGGGCGTAGCTCAGTTGGGAGAGCGCGTGAATGGCATTCACGAGGTCAGGGGTTCGATTCCCCTCGCCTCCACTGATGCGGGGCGCGACGAGTACGGGCGGTTAGCTCAGTTGGTTAGAGCGCCACGTTGACATCGTGGAGGTCACAAGTTCGAGTCTTGTACCGCCCATGCCTCGCGCGCATCGCGAGGCTTTGTTTTCTCGCGTAGAGCGTGCGTGCGCTTCAGCTTGACGCTCTCATCGCGCGCAAATATGTTGCGTCAGCTTCGGCGGATGCATCGCGAGCGGTACGCAGATGCGTCCGCCGTCGTCGTCTGAAATCGTGATTGCGCCCGTAGCTCAATTGGATAGAGCATCTGACTACGGATCAGAAGGTTGGGAGTTCGAGTCTCTCCGGGCGCGTACAAAAAAATGCACGTTGGTCGGTGGAGTCCTTCAGGGACTTCGGCGGGGCGTGGCGCAGCCCGGTTAGCGCGCCTGGTTCGGGACCAGGAGGTCGGTGGTTCAAATCCACTCGCCCCGACCATGACAAAAGGAGCGCCGAGCTCCTTTTGTGCTTTTTGCGCGAGTAGCTCAGCTGGATAGAGCGTCGGCCTCCGGAGCCGAAGGTCGTGGGTTCGAATCCCGCCTCGCGCACCTCGATCACCCCCGAGCCCCATCGTCCCCAGGATGATGGGGCTCGGTCGTTGCCTGTCGTGTGCGTCGCTAGCTTGCGCAGATGCGACCTGGGAGTCTACCGATGCGCGTGTTGATCATTCGTCACGCTCTCGCCGGCAGTCGCGAGGACTTCGCACGCACCGGGAAACCCGATGCGGAACGACCCGTAACCGCCGACGGCAAGAAAAAGATGCGCCGCGCGACACTCGGCTTGCGCACACTGGAGCCCGAGATCGACCGCCTGGTAACGAGTCCATATCGTCGGGCCGCGCAGACCGCGCGCATCGTCGCGCGCGCCTACGACGGCATCGAGCCCGTCGTGCTCGAGCATCTGGTGCCCGACGTCGAACCGTCTGTCGTGGCGCGATGGTTGCGCGCCCAACGCGGCGTCGCTACCCTCGCGCTCGTGGGACATGAACCCCAATTGTCCGCTGTGGCGACGTATCTGCTGACCAAGAACAGCGAGCCCATCCTGGAGCTCGAGAAGGGCGCAGCGTGCGCGATCGATCTGCCGGCCGCGGGCCGGAACGGATCGCTCGTTTGGCTGCTCACCGCCAAGCAGTTGCGTTCGTTAGGCAAGTGACGCAGGAGGTCGACGCGATGACGACACTCGCGACGTCGGTCCCCGTGCCCGTGCTGCCGCTCACCGAGCGGCCGGCATGGGCCGCGCTCGACGCGCACTACCGGACCATCCGCGATGCGCATCTGCGCACGCTCTTCGCGTCGGATCCGGCGCGCGGCGAACGGCTGGTCGCCGAAGGCGCCGGGATCTATCTCGACTACAGCAAGCACCGCGTCACCGACGAGACCCTGCGCCTGCTGCTCGAGCTGGCGCGCCAGTCGGGGCTCCGCGAGCGGATCGACGCGATGTTTCGCGGCGACGCCATCAACGTGACCGAGCGACGCAGCGTGCTGCACGTAGCGCTCCGCGCGCCGCGCGGCGCGACGATCACCGTCGGCGGCGAAAACGTCGTGACCGCCGTGCACGACGTGCTCGATCGCATGGGCGCGTTCGCCGCGCGCGTGCGATCCGGCGACTGGATGGGGCACACGGGGAAGCGCATCCGGCACGTGATCAACATCGGCATTGGCGGGTCGGACCTCGGCCCCGTGATGGCGTACCAGGCGCTCCGCTTCTATAGCCAGCGAGACTTGTCGTTCGGCTTCGTGTCCAACGTGGATGGCACCGATTTCGTGGAGGCGACGCGCGGACTCGACCCAGCGGAAACGCTGTTCATCGTGTCGTCCAAGACGTTCACGACGCTGGAGACGATGACCAACGCGCGGACGGCGCGCGCCTGGGCGTTGGCAGCGTTAGGCGACGAGGCCGCGGTGGCGCGGCACTTCGTGGCCGTGTCCACGAACGCCAAGGCCGTGGCCGAATTCGGTATCGACACGGCCAACATGTTCGAGTTCTGGGACTGGGTGGGCGGGCGCTATTCCATGGACTCGGCCATCGGGCTGTCGACGATGATCGCGATCGGACCCGAGGCGTTCGCCGAGATGCTGGCCGGGTTCCACGCCATGGACGAGCATTTTCGCACCACGCCGTTCGAACGGAACCTTCCCGTGCTCATGGGTCTGCTGGCCGTGTGGTACGCGGATTTCTTCGGCGCGCAGACGGTGGCCGTTCTGCCGTACGATCAGTATTTGGTGCGCTTCCCGGCGTACCTGCAGCAGCTCACCATGGAGAGCAACGGCAAGCACGTCACGGTGGACGGGCGCCGAGTGACGTACCAGACCGGCGCCATCCACTGGGGCGAGCCGGGGACGAACGGACAGCACTCGTTCTACCAGCTGCTGCACCAGGGCACGACGATCGTGCCGGCGGATTTCATCGGCTTCTGCGACGCGCTCACTCCGTTAGGCGACCACCACGACCTGCTCATGGCCAACCTGTTCGCCCAATCCCAGGCGCTGGCGTTCGGCAAGACGGCCGACGAGGTGCGGGCCGAGGGGACGCCCGAGTGGCTGGTGCCCCACCGGGTGTGCGAGGGCAACCGGCCGTCGAGCACGATTCTCGTGGACCGCCTCACACCCGCTTCGTTAGGCGCGCTCGTGGCGCTCTACGAGCACTCGGTGTTCACGCAGGGCACCGTGTGGCAGATCGACTCGTTCGACCAGTGGGGCGTCGAGTTGGGCAAGGTGCTCGCGGGCCGCATCATTCCGGAGTTGGGCGGAGCGGCCGAGCCGCGTCTGGCGCACGACAGCTCGACCAACCGGCTGATCCAGCGCTACCGCGCGCGCCGCTCCCGCGGCAGCCAGAGCCGGTAGCCGCCGCGCAGCACGTTGGCGTTGCTGCCCAGCCGCACGCCGGCGGGGAGCGTCTCGAGGTGCTTCACGTTCCCGCCGCCTAACAGAATGTAATCGGGCAGCAGGGCCTTGCCGAGCAGGTCGCACACGTCGAACACGTGGCGCCGCCATTTCCGGTTCCCCAGCCGCGCGCGGCCTTCTTCCCCCAGATAATCCTCGTACGACTTGCCCTTCCGGTACGGCAGGTGCGCGAGCTCCATCGGCACGATCGCGCCGTGCAACACCAACGCGGATCCGAGTCCCGTGCCCAACCCGAGGAACAGCATGTGGCCGCCTTCGTAGCTGCCTAACGCTTGCAGCGCGGCGTCGTTCACGATGCGGACCGGGCAGTGCAGCGCCCGTTGGTACGGAAAACCCACCCATCCGTCGCCTAGATTGAACGGTTCGCGCGCCGGGCGGTCGTCCTTGACCGGTCCCGGATAGCCGATCGTGATCACGTCGAAGTGCCAATCGGCGGTGGCAGCGCGGACCTCGCGCGCCATGCGCGCCGCCGTCATGTGCGGTCCCGAATCGAACTTGACCGGCTCTTTGCGGCCGGCGAGCCAGAGTTTGATGTGCGTGCCGCCGACGTCGATCACGAGCACGCGCCGCCGGCGCGGCGCGCGCGTCATCGCGGCGACCCCGGCGCGCCGCCGCCGGCAGATGAATCGGCCGGCCAGCCTCCGCCTAACGCCTTGTACAACTGGACCGCCGACACCAGCTCCTGGCGCTGCACCTGCGCCAGCGACAACTCGGCCGTGAACAGGCTGCGTTGGGCGTCGAGCACGTCCAGGTAGCTCGAGATCCCGTT
>Ga0070714_100003173_pt1 | contig 12220 bp, 9 predicted proteins | sample LARL83metaG_FD_65450 | JGI IMG/M metagenome (GOLD analysis project Ga0070714, IMG submission 65450) | Corn, switchgrass and miscanthus rhizosphere microbial communities from Kellogg Biological Station, Michigan, USA - LAR L8-3 metaG | ecosystem: Host-associated > Plants > Roots > Rhizosphere ... | reverse complement strand
CGGAGCACGACAAGGTTCGAATAGCCGGCCACGAGCAGGGTCTGGAACCAGTTGTGTCCGGGGCCGATGAGCAGCCATCCACCCGCCACCAGGCCCAGCACCTTCCAGTCGCGCCGGCGCACGCCCCACTCGACGAGCACGATCATCGGCAGCAGCAGCAGGACGAGGTGCGTGCCCCACGAATAGCTCGCGACCAGCGGACCCACCGCGGTCGCCGCCGCCGCCTCCAGGGACCGCCCGGACCAGTCTTCGCGCGGGCGGCCGAGCACCCAGAACGTCACACCGAGCGCCGCGAGCGCGATCGCGGTGGTGATGATCCGCGCAGGCAGCGGTGCGCCTCTCGTCGCGCCCAGGAAGGTGGTCGGGTCGAACAGGCGCGCGACGGTTCCGCCCGGGGAGTGGTTCTCGAAAAAGCCAGTGCCCTGGCTGATCGCCGGCAAGACCTTGAAGAGATACTCGAGCAGGTACTGCGGCGCCGCGAGCAGCCATATGGCAAGACCCGCGGCCACGCCGGCGCCGAGCATCGACCAGCGCCTGGCCCAGAGAAGCAGCAGCCCCTGGGGGGCCTGGATCAGCTTGAGAGCCACCGCCAACCCCAGGGCCGCGCCTCCCCACCAGCGATCGGAGATCCAGCCCAGGAGCCAGACTCCCGACAGGGCGAGGAGGACGAGGTTGATCTGGCCTTCGACGATGTTGCCGTTGACAGGTTCGAAGGCGATCGCGACGAGCACCAGGAGCGCTCGCGTCTGCCAGTCGACCACGCGCAGAGCTCGCAGCATGCAGACCAGAAAGATCACCAGCGACGCGTTGAGGAAGAGCACCGTTCCGGCTGCGACCAGATGGGAGTCGAGTCCGACCAGCGGTTGGAGAAGCCAGGCTACCGGGGGCGGCGTGACGTACTGCTGGCCTGTCGGTTCGAGGCAGCCGAGCGTCCGGCAGAGGTCGTAAGGATCGCGGCCCGCGACGAGCTGCGCGGCCGCGCGAAGGTAGCTCTCTTTGAAATCCCCGAGGTAACCTCCGAAAGCGATCGGCACGATGATGCTCTGCCAGACGTAGAGCAGAAGGATCGGCGTCCCCGCGATGGCGAGCAGCAGAGTCCGGAACCGGCGGTCTTCGAGCGGAGAACGCCTCGTCACGCCCGCGATTGTCTTAGAAGTGAATGGCGAGAGGTGCGGTGGACATTAAACGAGGCGGCGCCTGCAGCGGACACCGCCTCGACCGGACGCCACCGGGTGACACGCTGCTGGTTTCTGCGCCGCTTTACGGCCGTTGCCTACTTGTGGAGGCCAACCTTTGCGTGGGCTGTCGGTGGACCCGGACGTACGAACTGTCTTCAAACTTGCGACGGAGTGAAGAGGTTGTCAAGGGGTTTGTTTTCCCAGGATGACCCGGCAGGCGCACAATCAGGCCAGGAGGGTCGAGATGCCTGAGATGAGCTACGTACACGGCGCCAGCGATGTCGCGCTGCTGGGCGAAACCATTTTTCAAAACCTGAGGCGGACCGCGTCGCGGTTCGGAGATCGCGAAGCCCTCGTCGCCGCCCACCAGGGGAAGCGATCGACCTATCGCGAGCTGGTGACCGAGTGCGAGGTCGTGGCGCGCGGACTGATGGCCCGTGGCGTCAAGAAGGGCGATCGAGTCGGGATCTGGTCTCCCAACCGGTACGAGTGGGTGGTCGTCCAATATGCGACCGCGGCGATGGGCGCAATCCTCGTCAACATCAACCCTGCATACCGAACCTCCGAGCTCGAATACGCCCTCAACCAGTCCGAAGTCACGTTCCTGGTCCTGGCGGCGGCTTTCCGGCAGGCCGATTACAAGGGGATGCTGGCCGAGGTCAAGGGCAGGCTGCCCGCCCTCCGCGAGGCCCTCGTGATCGAAGAGGGATGGGACGCTCTGAAGCGAGATGCCGCCAAGGTGAGCGAAGCGATGCTGAACGAGGTCGAGTCCTCGCTGCAGTTCGACGACCCGATCAACATCCAGTACACATCCGGCACCACCGGCTTCCCCAAGGGCGCGACGTTGACCCATCACAACATCCTCAACAACGGCTTCTTCATCGGCGAGACGCTCAAGTACAGCGAGCGCGACCGCGTCTGCATCCCCGTGCCCTTCTATCACTGCTTTGGGATGGTGCTCGGAAACCTCGCATGCACGACGCACGGCGCGACGATGGTCGTGCCGGCGGAGGCGTTCGATCCCGTGATCACCATGGAAACGGTGCAGAAGGAACGCTGCACTTCCCTGTACGGCGTGCCGACGATGTTCATCGCGGAGCTCGAGCACCCGCGTTTCAAAGAGTTCGACTTCAGCACCTTGCGGACCGGAATCATGGCCGGCTCACCCTGCCCGGTCGAGGTCATGAAGAAGGTCCAGACGGTGATGCACATCCCCGAGATGACGATCGCCTACGGGATGACCGAGACGTCCCCGGTCTCGACTCAGTGCGCCACCGACGATCCCCTCGAAAAGCGTGTGGCTACGGTCGGGCGCGTCCACCCTCACGTCGAGATCAAGATCGTCGACCCGGAAAGTGGAGCGGTAGTTCCACGCGGCGCCACCGGCGAGATGTGCAGCCGGGGGTACATGGTCATGCTCGGCTACTGGAACAACGAGGAGGCGACGCGCCAGGCCATCGACGCCGCGCGCTGGATGCACACCGGCGATCTGGCGACGATGGATGAGGAGGGTTATGTCAACATCGTCGGCCGGATCAAGGACATGATCATCCGCGGTGGCGAGAACATCTACCCGCGCGAGGTCGAGGAATTCCTGTACCGCCACCCCGATGTCGCCGACGTGCAGGTGATCGGAATTCCATCGGAGAGATACGGCGAAGACGTTATGGCGTGGGTCAAGCTGCGAGTTGGCGCCTCGGCAACCGGCGAAGAGCTGGCGGCCTGGTGCAAAGGCAAGATCGCCAGCTACAAAATCCCGCGGCAATGGAAGTTCGTCGACTCGTTTCCGATGACGGTCACGGGGAAGGTCCAGAAATTCAAGATGCGAGAGGTCGCCGTCGAGGAGCTGGGCCTGGAGAAGGCCGCAGCTACGAGGACCGCCTAGCGATTACTGGAGAGATTCGTAGGGAATGGCGGCCGCGAAAGGCTCGTAAAGGAGCAGCACCTTCTCGATCGGCAGCACGTCGCGCATGAAGATGCCGCCCGCGGCCACGCCGGCGAATCCCACGATCCCCAGCCCGTCGTGCGGCGCAGCCTGCTCGGCGCTGTCCTGCATGGCCCGAAACGCATGCGTGCGTCCCGCCTGGTTCGCGGTTGCGATGACCTCCTTCCACGCCGCGCCATAGTTCGCGGCCGGGTTGAGGGTCGCGGGTCCGGCGCCGACGGCGCCGAGCCCGCCGCCGGGAGCAGCCGGCTTCGGCGGCTCGCTCAAGGCCTTGGCCACCGCCGCGATCTCAGCTTCGGGAGGTCCGGTGAGCGTGGGCAGCACCCGCAGGAACGTGGCGATCTGGCGATCGACGGGCGGCGCCGGCTGATAACCCGGACCGGGCAGTATCGTGGCGAATGGCCGGTACACCATGTCGAACTGGGCCGGCTCCATCTGTTCCCGCACCAGAATCGCGAGGGCCACGATCTGGGCCGACTCGAGCGCAGCCGCAACGGTTGCTGTGTCCGGGAGCGCCTTGCTGATGGCGAGCTGCGTCTGCGAGACGCGAAAGCCACCGGTGAAGGCATTGACCATCGCCTGGTCGGCTCCGGCCAGGAGGCCTTCGAGCACCTGCTCGACCGCCGCGGTCGAAGCCCGCTGGCGAGAGACGATCCGGGCGGTTGCGATCCACTCCCATTGAGGGGTGCCCAGCGATTTGCTGGCAGCGACCAGGAACTGTCCCGCGTCCGAAGCGCTCAGCGGACTGCGACCTGCTCTGGCAGCAGGCCCTTGGCCCGCAGCTTGTCGATGGGGTGGTAGGCGTCGACGATGCGCATCGTGCCCGAGGCTGAGCGGAGGACCATCGACTGCGTGTAGGCGTACACGTCTTCGTAGCGCACACCCTTCAGCAGCTCGCCTGATGTGATGCCTGTGGCGGCAAAGAAGATGTCATTGCCCGAGCACAGGTCGTCGAGACACAGCACCTTGCCGGGTTTGTGCCCCTCCTTGATCGCCATCTCCTTCTCTTTGTCGTCGCGGAAATGCAGCTTCGCCTGCATGTCGCCCCCGATCGTCTTGATCGCGCAGGCTGCGAGCACGCCCTCGGTGGCGCCGCCCGAGCCCATCATGCAGTGAACTCCAGACCTGGTCTCCAGAGCGGCCTCGAGCGCGGCGGCGACGTCGCCTGCGGTGATGAGCTTGATCCGGGCTCCCACGTCGCGAATCTGCGCGATCACGTCGCTGTTGCGATCGCGTTCGAGGACGACCACGGTCAGCTCCTGGACGGGCAGGCCCTCCGCCTTCGCGATCCGCCGGAGATTCCACTCGACCGGCATCTCGAGGTCGATCACCCCGCGCGCCCGGCGGCCGACCACGAGCTTTTGCATGTAATGCGCGTGCGTGGTGAACATCGTCCCCCGCTCCGCCAGGGCGACGACTGAGATGGCGCCTGGCAGGCCTGACGCGGTGAGGCTCGTACCTTCGATCGGATCGACCGCGACATCCACCTCCGGCTCGAGGCCGTTGCCTAGCGGCTCGCCGAAATAGAGCATCGGGGCCTCGTCCTTCTCTCCTTCGCCGATCACCACGGTGCCTTTCATGTCGACGGACGACAGGGCGCCCCGGATCGCCTCCACGGCGCGGGCGTCAGCCGCCTCCTTGTTGCCCCGCCCCTGAAGCGGCGCCGCCGCCAGCGCGCCGGCCTCGGTGACGCGCAGGAGCTCGAGGGCCAGGTTGCGATTGATCTTCGGCTCTTCGATCATCGGGTTAGCAGCGTATACGAAGCCGCTAAGGGTTCTCCCTCAAACGATGCTGCGGCGGCGAATCGGCAGCTTGTCCGCTTCGACCCAGAGATCGTTCTTGCGCGCGAGCCGGCGATCGCCATCTCGGTCGAGATAGACGCATGTGCGCTCGAGCACTGCCGTGATCCGCACCAGAACGCCGTCCAGGACGGCGTCAAACGCATCGATCAGCACCTCGTCCTCATCGAGCTCGACCTGGCTGAGCAGCTGCGGCCCGGGCGGCCGCCGCTTGGTCGACAGCTCGAGCTGCGCCCGGTGCACCGGCGGGCCGGGCTTGATGGTCAGGCGCGAGGTGGCCGAGCCCGCCAGCCGGAGAGCCGGTCGCGGAGGCGGGCCCGACGCAGTGGTCGTGGGATCGCCCGCATCGGCCCGGCGAGGCTGTGGCGAAGCCGGAGCGGTGCGCTGTCGCGTGCTTGCGGGCGGCCGCTTGGCGACCTTCGCCGAGCTCCGGGCGGAGCTGGTCCCGCGCTTGGCCGCGGGCCGTTTGGCCGCGGGCCCCTTGGCCTTGACGCCGGGCCGCCGGGCGCTTTGCGCCTTGACTCTGGACGGCCTCTTCGGGGGTCGGTTAGAAGAACTCACCCCAGAACTTCCTGACCTTGCCGACCGGGCCTGGCACGGCCCTCAAGGCTACGACTCCGGGTCGAGGCGATGCGTCGACGATTGCCACGGGCTCGGAGTCCGGCAAGCCTTCGGGGTGGACCCGGATCACGCCGAGATGAACGCCCCCTTCCTGAACCACGAGAGCGCCTACCTTGGCGTCCCCCTCCAGGCGTCCGGTCGTGGTGATCTTCAGCCGGCTGGACGCGACCACGTTGCCGCGCACGAAGCCGGCTATGGTCACCTTCTCGGTGCGGATGTTCGCCTCGACATGGGCGTCCGGACCGATCAGCAGGTCCCCGTCACACTCGATCTGGCCGCTGAAGCTGCCAAGGACCTGCCCCCCACTCCTGACCTGGAGCTTGCCGGAAAGCACGTCATCCTTGGCGAGCACGGTCGCCTTTGGCTCCGGCCCGCGCGGCTCAGACCCGCCGTTCGAGCTGGAAACGTCAACCGTCTCCGCCAATGCGTCAGTCACGTTGCACCCCTCCTAGTTGCCCAGCTTCAGGCTGGGTCCCACCTACCCGTATCGAGCATAGCGGCTGCGAGCCGGATCAGAAAGTGGGTTCTATACATCGGGGTGGCCGGCGAGGTAGTCCAGGACCGCCTCGCGCGTCGGCGCCACCTCACCGTCGATGACCAGCTCCTCGATTCGTTTCTTGATGCGCCCGACCTCGGGCCCGGGTCCGATTCCGCGTGCACTCATCACATCCTCGCCCGTCACCAGCGGCGCGAGGCGTGACGGATGCTCGCTCAGCACCGCGTCGATGCGCGCCTGGAGCTCATCCAGCTTCTCCGGCTCCGGATAGGCCGAGGCGGCTATATCGGCGCGGGCAAGGACCATCAGGCGCTCGAGCTCCGGCCCGGCATCGCGCGCCAGGCGCCGCACCGCACCGTCCGACCACTCGGAGCTGTAGTAAACGGGTCGCAGGTGCAGCCTCACGAGCCTGGCCACGATCTCGATCTCCTTCTGCGAGAAGCGCAACCGCTCTAGAGCAGACCTCGCGAGGTCGGCGCCGACGACCTCGTGGCCGGTGAAGGCACCGTCGGGGGTGGCGGTCGAAGGCTTGCCGACGTCGTGAAACAGGGCCGCCAGGCGTACGACCAGCTCGGGCGGCACCCGCTCGACGGTCAGCAGGGTGTGCCCGAATACGTCGTGCGTGTGGTAGCCGGTTTGCCGCACGCCCTTGCAGGCGGCCACCTCCGGGAGGACGCCCTCGAGGAGCCCGCCGGCGTCCAGGAGCTCGAGGGCCAGCTTCGGGCGGGGCGAAGTCAGCATCCGGCGCAGCTCCTCGGCGATTCTCTCGGCCGAGATGACGGGCGGGGCGAGCCGGCTTTTCATCTGCCGCATCGCCGGCACCACGCCCGGCGCGAGCTCGAAGCCGAGGTCGGCGGCAAAGCGAATTGCGCGCAGCATGCGCAGCGGGTCGTCGGCAAATGTCCTCAGCGGATCGGCAGGCGTCCGCAGGACGCGCGCCTCCAGGTCGGCCCTACCGCCAAGCGGGTCGTGGACCTTGCCGTCGAAGTCCATCAACAGCGTGTTGATGGTGAAGTCGCGTCTGCGCAGGTCTTCGTCGAGGGTTGCCGCCCGCACGTCGGGTTTCCGCGAGTCGGGCGCGTAAGACTCGGCGCGGGCGTTGACGAACTCGACCAGGTGACCGGGCAGCGTCACCTGGGCAGTCCCGAAGCGCTCGAAGGTGACGGGAGGCTCGGCCCCGGCGAGCTCAGCGAAGCGCCCGGCCAGCTTCAGGGCATCGCCTCGCTCCACGACCACGTCGGGATTCGTGTGCGGACGGCCCAGGAGCTTGTCCCGGACATACCCGCCGACCACCCAGGCCTTCGCGTCGAGGTCCGCCGCCGCCCGCTCGAGGAGCCGGAGCAGCTCCTCCTCTGTTACCGCTACAGGTTGATCCGCGCCCATTCCACGGCTCCAACCTGCCCGGCGCGATCGCCCAGGTGGGCTCGGCGCACGCGTGGCCGGCGGGCCGGCTTGATGAAGGGCGACGAGTGAAGCGTCTCCACGATCGTCGGCTCGACCAGCGCCCACGAGCGCGAGACTCCACCGCCGATCACGAACATCTCCGGGTCGACGACGTTGGTGAGGCTGATCAGCGCAACGCCCATATAGCGGGCGGCGCGCTCGACGACGAGACGGGCGGACTTGCTTCCCTTCGCGGCCTCCGCGAACAGCTCGGCCGCGGTGTGACCGGTTTCGCGGGCGATGTTCGCACCGCCGATAAAGGCCTCGAGGCATCCGCGCTGGCCGCAGGTGTCGAGCGGACCGTTGGGGTCGATGATCATGTGACCGACCTCGCCGGCCGATCCATGCGCCCCACGATGAAGCTTGCCGTCGATGATCAACCCGCCGCCGACCCCGGTCGACCACGTGATGTAGACCATGTTGCGGGTGCCGCGGCCGGCGCCGCGATGAAACTCGCCGAGGCCGGCCATGTCGGCGTCGTTCGCCAGCTGCACCTTGGCACCAGTCGCCTTGGCCAGCATCGCGACGAGCGGCACGTTCTTCCAGGGAAGGTTCGGCGGGTTGACGAGCACGCCGTGCTTGAGGTCGATCGGTCCTGGCGCCGCGATGGTGATGCTGCGGACCTTCTCGCGACCCCGATGCTTGTCGATCTCGGCGGCGGCCCAGTCGACCATCGCCTGAGGAGAGCCGAGCGACGGAGTCCTGGTCTTGACGCTGGCGATGAGGTTTCCATCCGAGCGCGCGAGGGCTACTCGCACCTGAGTCCCGCCAAGGTCGATTCCAGCCAGCATCGCGCGTTTAGGGTAACCGCGATCGGAACTGACTAAGACGCGAGCAGCTGCTGGCCTCGCAGGGCAGCCAGGATCTCGATGGGTCCTCGCGCCCGGTTGAACGTGTAGAAGTGAAGACCCGGGACTCCCGCCTCCAGCAGCTCTGCGCATTGAGCGATGCAGTGCTTGACGCCGATTTCGCGCACCGCATCCTCATCCGGCGCTTCCTGGATCGCCGCCTGGAGCCCGGCCGGCACGGTCGCGCCTGACATCGTCGTCATGACGGCAAGCGACCGTCGGCTGGGCACCGGCATCAGCCCGGGCACGATCGGCACCTTGATGCCGGCCGCCCTCGCGCGAGCGACCAGATCGAAGTAGAACCGGTTGTCGAAGAAAAGCTGGGTGATGAGGAAGTCCGCGCCCAGCTCCACCTTGAGCTTCATGTAGCGGAACTCATGGTCGAGGTCGGGGCTCTCCGGGTGCTTCTCCGTGCTGCACGCTGCGCCGATGCTCAAGCGATAGCCGCTGCGGCGCACCAGGTCGATGAGGTCGCTCCCGTGGGCGAGCAGCGGATCCGCGGGTGCAAAGGGCTGGCCAGGATTCTGCGAGTCGCCGCGCAGCGCGAGCACGTTGGCGATCCCCTCCCGCTCCATCCAGTTCAGGATCTGGCGCGTCCTGTCGGGCGCGTTGGCGCAGGTGAGGTGGGCCATGGCTTCGATGTGGTAGTGCCGCTTGATGCGGGTCACCAGCTCGAGGGTCTTCTCCCCGGTGCGCAGCCGGTACGTCACGGAGACCCAGTCGGGCGCGTGGCCGGCCAGGGTCGCGACCGTCCGCTCGAGCACCTCGACCTCGCTCTCGTCGCGCGGCGCCATGAACTCGAACGAAACGCTTGGCTTGGGGCGCGACAGCATGTCCGCGATCCGCATCTTGGCCGGAACTCTACCTGAGTACGCGCGCGTCTCCGACGCGGCGCGTCACTCGTTCGGAATCGAGATGCTCGAGCAGCGCGAGCACCGGGCGGCGGCTGGCGCCCATGCGATCGCGGAGCTGCGCAACCGTGATGGCGCCGCCGTCCTTGGTCATCTCCCGCACCATCGCAACCGCCATCTCGTAGGCGTCCTTCGTGAATGCGACATCTTCCGCGACCCGGACGATGTCGCCTCTTTGCGCAAGCGCGCGCACAACCTCCGGGCTCGCGCCCGTCTGCCTGATCGCCTCGGAGAGCGACGGCGGAGCCAGCGGCTGCCGGCCGAGCAGCTCGAGCAAGGGCGCGACGGCCGCGCCGTCCGCCTGCAGCTCGACGCGATGCCCGGCGAGCGCAAGCGCACCACCACGCTCGGCCACCAGGCCATCGTCCACGAGACCATGCAAGACGGAGGAGAACGCCGCCGGAGGCACCCCGAGCTTGCTGCGCAGCTCCTCCCGAGCCATTCCAGGTCGGTATGGATGCGCGCCGTGGTAAGCCCCGAGCTCCGCAGTCGCGCGGTCGGATATGGCCTGCCACGCCCGCGAGTCGAACAGCCATCCGTCGATGCGGCGAGCCTTCAGCGCAGCCACATCGGCCTCGGGCGCCATGGTGGCCTTCAAGAGCGCAGCGACCGTGACCCCACGCGGGTACTTACGAAGCTCCTCTTGCAGGACGTCGCCCGCGGCGCGCCGCTCCAGTGACTCGCGGACGACTGTGTCGTGCCGCGAGTGCTTCTGAGGGTTGACGTCGACGAACGTCCCTCCCGCGATGGTCGCCGGCGGGCTGGGGACCCGCAGGATGAACCGATCGTGCGCGGCGGCCGCGATCGGACGCTCGAGGTAAAGCTGGACCCAGCCCTGCCCGCCCGGCGCGATCTGGTCACCGTCGAGCACGATCACACGGCAGGCCACCTCGGCGGTCCCGGTGTGGAGAAGAAGCTGGATACCGTGGGCGAGCGAATGGGGCGCCGACTCGAGCACGCGCACGGTGGCGTCGAGCCGGCGCGTGGCGCTGAGGGTCTTTGGGCGCGCCAGCACGTCGCCTCGCGCAAGCTCGTCTTTCTCCACCCCGGTCAGGTTTGCCGCGACCCTGCTCCCGGGCGAGGCGGTCTCCACCTTGCGGTTGTGCTGCTGCAGGCCACGCACACGCGCCAGGCGGCCGTCCGGGACGACCTCGAGCTCTTCGCCCACGGCAAGAGCGCCGTCGACCAGCGTGCCGGTCACGACTGTGCCGAACCCGCTCATGGTGAACACGCGGTCGATGGGCAGGCGCGGCCGGTCGAGGTCCGGCCTCGCGGCGGCTGCCGCCAGGAGCGCGTCGAGCGCCTCGACGAGCTCGGCCTTCCCTTCGCCGGTCACGGCCGAGAACGGGAGCATTGGCGCACCGTCGAGCGAGGTGCCTTTCAGCGCGGACAGCACCTCCGATTTGACGAGGCCGAACCAGTCCGCGTCCACCAGGTCGACCTTTGACAGCACGACGACGCCGCGGCGCACATCGAGAAGGTCGATGATCTCGAGATGCTCGCGCGTCTGCGGCATGACGCCTTCGTCCGCCGCGATCACCAGCATCACGGCATCGAGGCCGTGCGTCCCAGCGAGCATGTTGCGGATGAAGCGGGCATGGCCGGGCACGTCCACGATGCCGACCTCGAGCCCGCTGGGCAGGCGCATGTGCGCGAAGCCGAGATCGATCGTCATCCCGCGGCGCTTCTCCTCCGCGAGGCGGTCGGGGTCGATGCCCGTGAGCGCTGTGATCAGGGTCGACTTGCCATGGTCGATATGGCCGGCAGTTCCGATGACGAAACTCATCGAGCGATCCCCTTGTATGCGACCTCCACCGCATCGATGAGAGTCTCGTCCTCTCCCTTCAAGACCGTGCGCGGGTCGAGGCAGCACGCGTCCTTCTCTATGCGGGCGATGACCGGCGGCTCTCCATGACGCAGAGCCGCCGCCAGCCGCGACGCGGGTCCCGCGATCGAGAGGAGCACGGTGGGCAGTCCGTGGCCGGGCACCGAACCTCCGCCGACCGCGGACTCGCCTGGCACCAGGGCGACCGGCACGCCGCGCTCTTCCAGCTTCACCGACCACATCGCGGCGCGGCGCCGGACGTCGGCGGCCGGCGCCCTGATCATGCGTTCGACCGGTATGTCGTCGAGCCGGCCGGTGAGCCGCTGGACCAGAGTCGCCTCGAGCGCCGCCAGCGTGAGCTTGTCGATTCGTACGGCTCGAGCGAGGGGATGGCGCGACATCTTCTTGACGGCGGCCGCGCCGGCCGCGCCGCGGCCGAGAACCATGCCGGCCTGAGGACCTCCAAACAGCTTGTCACCGGAGAAGGTGACGACGTCTGCATGCAGCAGGGACTCGGCCACGGTCGGCTCGTCGGCGATCGGCTCGGCCGCACCGCTGCCGAGGTCGTCGATGAGCAGCAGGTCGTGCGCGTGGGCGACGGCCGCCATCTCCGGCATGGATGCGGACTCGGTGAAACCCGCGACCCGAAAGTTCGATGTGTGCACGCGCAGCAGGGCCGCGGTCCGCGGAGTGATCGCCTGCTCGTAGTCGTCTTGCCGCGTGCGGTTGGTCGTTCCGACCTCGACCATGCGGGCGCCCGAAAGCCGCATGACGTCGGGCATGCGAAACGAGCCACCGATCTCCACCTGCTGTCCGCGCGAGACGACGACCTCCTTGCCTTTGCAAAGAGCCGTCAGGGCGAGCAGGATGGCGGCGGCGTTGTTGTTGACAGCGAACGCCGCATCGCATTCGAAGAGCTGCGTCAGCAGGCCGGACACCAGCGCGGACCGCTCTCCGCGGCGCCCGCTGTCGAGGTCCAGCTCGAGGTTGCTGTAGCCCGCCGCGACCGCCAGCGCGTCGACGGCCGCTTTCGAGAGCGGCGCACGGCCGAGGTTGGTGTGCAGGATCACCCCGGTGGCGTTGATGACGCGGCGCAGCCTTGGCGCAATCTCGGCGCGAAGGCTTGCACCGACGGCCAGGACCCGCTCCACCTC
>Ga0070714_100003171_pt1 | contig 12222 bp, 10 predicted proteins | sample LARL83metaG_FD_65450 | JGI IMG/M metagenome (GOLD analysis project Ga0070714, IMG submission 65450) | Corn, switchgrass and miscanthus rhizosphere microbial communities from Kellogg Biological Station, Michigan, USA - LAR L8-3 metaG | ecosystem: Host-associated > Plants > Roots > Rhizosphere ... | reverse complement strand
TTGGTGACCAGCCCCGCGATCCACGCGGTGCCGCAGGCGACCACGGTGACGGCGCGGAAGCGTGCCAGCACCTCGTCGGCGATGCCCAGGTCGGGGAGCTGCACGGTGCCGCTTTCGTCGATGCGGCCGACAAGGCATTGCCGCAGCGCCTCGGCCTGCTCGTGGATCTCCTTGAGCATGAAGTGCGGGAAGCCGCCCTTCTGCGCCTGCTCGGCGTCCCAGTCGACGGTGATGACGCGACCCTCGACGGCCTCGCCCAGCAGCGTGGTCACCTGCACGCCGTGGGGACGCGCCGCGGCCACCTCACCCTCGCCGAGGATGAGGATGCGCTTGGTGTAGGGCAGCAGCGCGGTGATGTCGCTGCTGACGAACGACTCGCCGTGGCCGAGGCCGACCACCAGCGGCGCGTTGAGCCGCGCGGCGACCAGCAGGTCGGGCTCGTCGGCGCTGAAGACCACCAGCGCGTAGGCGCCGTGCAGGCGGCGCAGCGCCTGGCGCACCGCGGCGGCCAGGTCGCCGTGGTACAGCTCCTCGATGAGATGCGGCACCACCTCGGTGTCGGTGTCGCTGACGAACTCGTGGCCGCGCGCGCTGAGCTCGGCGCGCAGCTCGCGGTAGTTCTCGATGATCCCGTTGTGGATCAGGTGGATGCGGCCGGTGCAGTCCTGGTGGGGATGGGCGTTGACCACGGTGGGGCGGCCGTGGGTCGCCCAGCGCGTGTGGCCGATGCCCAGGGTGCCGTCGGGCATCCCGGTCTGCTCCAGGCGGCGGGCCAGGTCGTCGACCTTGCGCTCGCTCTTCACCACCGTGGACTGCCCGTCGTGGGCGAGGACGGCGATGCCGGCGGAGTCGTAGCCGCGGTACTCGAGGCGGCGCAGGCTCTCCAGCAGGACCTCGGCGCTGGGGCGCGGGCCGGTGTAGCCGATGATTCCGCACATGTGACTGGGGGAACGTCTCCGTGCAGGGCCGCGTTACGCGGCTACGGGGTGGGGCTGGGGGGCGCCGCGGTGGGCGTCGGCGTCGGGGTGGGTGTGGGCAGCGGCGTCGGCGTGGGCAGGGCGACGATGCTCACCGTCACCGTCACCGTGTCCGGCGCCGTGGTGACCCCGGCGGGCGGGGCGAGCTTGACCTGGAAGGTGTGGTCGCCGACCAGGCCGGTGATGCTGATCGACTGGGTGGCGATGGAGTCGAGGCCGTTGAGCAGGTCCTGCGGGCCGCTGATGGTGACGCTCAGCGGGTCGGCGCTGATCGAGGCCAGGTAGTGGCCGCTCGGCGGCGTGCCGGTGATCTTCGGCGACACCGCGCTGACCCGGGTGGTGGTCACCGAGGCCACGGTGAGGGTGACGATCACCGAGTCGGGGGCGACGCCCAGGGTCCCGACCTTGCGACCGAAGCGGTCGTAGAGGAAGACCTTGTAGTCGCCCTCCAGGTTGGTGCGCTGGTTGGCCAGGTTGAGGTGCACCTGCGCCGACAGGCCGGCCAGCTCGCGGCTCGGCCCGGTGACCACCACCGTCGGGTGGTCGAGCGACTGGTCGGTGACCCGGTAGCCGGGCGGCGGCGTGGCGTCGAAGACCACGGTGACGGGGACGTTCACCGAGTCGTTGACGTCGATGTCGGCAGTAACGCTGCCGGGCACCTGGTCCACCGACACCGTGGTGTCGTTGTTGACGACGTGGACGGCGATCGGCTGCACGCCCGTGTGCAGGATGTGGCCGTAGTCGACGGTGACCCGCAGGGTGCCGGGGTCGAAGGCGTTCACGGCGTCGCGGGTGCCGCTGACGCGCACCTGGAAGTCGGGGATCGGCGCCGAGAGCACGAACTTGGCGGGAAGCAGCGCCTGGTCCTGGGGCACGTGCACCGACACGGTGCGCGACTCCGGCGGGTTGCTGGCGTAGACGACGCCGATCCAGGTCACCAGGGCGACGCCGGTGGCGCCCAGCTTGAGGCGCCAGTTGCGGGTGATGAAGCCGGGCAGCCGCATCCGTCGCTACCGCTGCCGGAAGCTGCGCAGCGCGCCGGTGCGCAGGAACGGCCGGGGGATGCTCACCCGCCCGGCCACCGGCTCGGCGCCGAGCAGGTTGGCGAGCATGTCGTGCAGCTTGGCCTGGTCGAGACCGCGGTAGATCTTGCCCTGGCTGGCCACGCTGATCAGGCCGGTCTCCTCGCTGACGATGAGCACCACCGCGTCGCTCTGCAGGGTGAGCCCGAGCGCAGCGCGATGGCGCGTGCCCATGCGGCCCACGCCGGGGATGGCGTCGGCCAGGGGCAGCACGCAGCCCGCGGCGACGAGGCGGGTGTCGCGGATGATCGCCGCACCGTCGTGCAGCGGCGAGTTGGGGAAGAACAGGGTGACCAGCATCTCCGCGGTCACCTCGCCGTCGACGCGCACACCGGTGATGGCGACGTTCTCCAGCCCGGTCTCGCGCTCGAAGACGATGAGCGCGCCGGTGCGCCGCTCCTGCAGGCTGCCCGCGGCGCGGATCACCTCGTCGACCACCTGGGCGATGGCCACGCTGCCGTGGTGCCCCACCAGAGCGCGCACCCGGCTCAGCCGGCCCACCTGGTCGAGGGCGCGGCGCAGCTCGGGCTGGAAGAGCACGATCAGCGCCAGCAGGATCGCCTGCGAGCCGTTGGTGAACAGGAAGTCGAGCATGCGCAGGTGGAGCTGCGAGGCGATGAAGCCGACGAAGAAGAGCACGCCGACGCCGAGCAGGAGCTGCACCGCCTGGGTGCCGCGGATCAGCTTGAGCACCTGGTAGAGCAGGAAGGCGACGATGAGCACGTCCACGACGTCGCGCCAGCCGATGTTGCTGAAGAAGATCTGCGCGTCGCGGACGAAGGTGCTCACGGCGTCAGGCTCGCCTCGCGGTCTGCCGGGGCGCGCGCGCTGCCCGCGCCGTCGTGGCCGAAGACCAGGGCGAGCAGCGCCTGCTGCACCCACATGCGGTTCTCCGCCTGGTCGAAGACCACCGACTGGGGACCGTCGATGACCGCGTCGGTGATCTCCTCGCCGCGGTGCGCCGGCAGGCAGTGCATGACCCGCGCCTCCGGCGGGGCCATGCTGAGCAGCGACTCGTTGACCTGCAGGTGGGCGAAGTCCTCCCGCCGCCGCTGCTGCTCGGCCTCCTGGCCCATCGAGGTCCAGACGTCGGTGTAGATGATCTGCGCCTCTTCGAGTGCCTCGCCTTTCTCGTAGGTCAGCGTGAAGCGCGCGTCCGCGGTGCGCAGGCTCTCGGCGCGATCGAGCACCTCGGGGCGCGGCTCGTAGCCTCGGGGACAGACGATACGGAAGTCGACGCCGAGGCGTGCGGCCGCGTACAGCCACGAGGTGCACACGTTGTTGCCGTCGCCGACGTAGGCGACGCGGGCGCCGTGCAGCGCGCCGGTGCTCTCGCGCACGGTGAGGCAGTCGGCGAGCACCTGGCAGGGGTGCTCCAGGTCGGTCATGGCGTTGATCACCGGGCCCTGCGCCCACTGGGCGAGGCCGACCAGGTCGCGGTGGGAGATCAGCCGCGCCACCACGCCGTCGACGTAGCGGTCGAGGATGCGGCTCACGTCGGCCACCGACTCGCGCTCACCCATCTGGATCTCGTTGGCGAAGAGCGGGATGGGATGGGCGCCGAGGTTGTGCGCCGCCACCTCGAAGGAGACGCGGGTGCGGTTGCTGGGGCGCTGGAAGATCAGCGCCAGCGAGCGGCCCTGCAGGGGGCGTCCCAGGTCGGCGCCCGCCTTGGCGGCGGCGGCGAGGTCGAGGACGGCCAGGATCTCCTCGGCCTCGAGGTCGGCGATGGAGAGGAGGTCGCGGCCGGAGAGCGTGGTCGGCATTGCTCAGCCGAGTATATGTGCGGTCGCGCAGGGGGGTGCGGCTCTGCAAGGGATCGGCCGCGCGACAATCACACCCCATGAACCTCGTGGTGATCGTCGACGGCGGCCTGGTCGAGACCCTGCAGGCCTCGCCGCTGGTGCGGAGCCTGGTCGCCGGGGGCCTGGAGGGCGTGCAGGTGACCGTCGCCTGCCCTCCCGCCGCCGCCCCGCTGGCGGCGCAGATCCCCGGGGTGGTCGAGGCCCTGGCGGTGCGGGCGCTGGAGCCGCGCGGCGCCAACCCGGACACGCTGCTGCGCGGCTGGCTCGCCCTGCGCCGGCGCCGCTTCCACGCCGCGGCGGTGTGCGCCTCGGGGGCGGCGGCGCCGCTGCTCGCCTTCTTCGCCGGCATCCCGCGGCGCGCCGGGGTCGCCTCCGGCCCGGCCACGCTGCTGCTCACCGACCACGTCGAGCACGAGGGCGCCGAGAACCGCGCCGCCATGTGGCTGCGCCTCGCCGCCTGCCTCGGTGTCAGCGGCCCGGGCGAGCGCCCCGCCTTCAACCCCGGCCTGGCGGCGCGTCGCGTGGCCGAGGAGCGGATGCTGGCCAGCGGCTTCGAGGACGGCCGGCTCATGGTCGCCGTCGCCCCCGGGGTGGGCTTCGCCGACGGCGTCACCGCGGTTGCGCCCCGCGCCCTGGCCTGGGACCCGGAGTGCTACGCCCACCTCTGCAACGACCTGACCCGCCGCCACGGCGCCGGCATCGTCGTGCTGGGATCGGCGGACGACCGCATCTACGCCGACACCATGCTGCTCGACGTCGAGTCGCCGGCGCTCGACCTCTGCGGGGAGCTGGGCTCGCTCGCCGAGGCGGCCGCGGTGCTCGAACGCTGCGACCTCGTCGTCTGCGGCGACTCGCCCCTCCTCCACCTCGCCGCCGCGGTGGGGACGCCGTCGGTGGGGCTGTTCGGGCCCACCTCGGGGGTGCAGCGGGCGCCCTTCGGTCCTGAGCACCGCGTCATCCAGGCGCTCGACGGCGGGGCGCCGTCGCTGCGGCAGATCCGCGTCGACGACGTGCTGGCGGGCATCGAGGCGAGCGGCGTCGCCGGCTGAGCCGGCCCAGCGCGCGCTCGCCGCGCGCCCGCGGGACTTCAGTCCCGCGAGGGTGGGGCAGGCGACGGGCGGACCCGTGGGCCGCACGCCGCCGCGGGGCGGGATCTGCCCGCCCCCATTCGCGCGGCTCAGCCGCGCACAACCCGCCCGCCGCGCCTACCTGATATACAAAAAATTCCGCCGCATCACGTCGAGGTTGTCGAGCGCCGCAGCCACGCCCCGGACGACGCAGCCCTCCGGCTCCCCGGCCACCCGCACCGGCGCCCCGATCACCCCCGACACCCAGCGGTCGAGCCCGCGCAGCCGCGCCGCCCCGCCGGTGAGCACGGCGCCGTCGTGGCGGATGTCGTCGAGCAGCGCGGGCGGCGCCTCGGCGAGCACCTCGCGCAGCGCGTGGCCGAGGTCCTGCAGCTCGGTGCGCACCACCTCACCGATCTCCGTCGAGCTGACCCGCACCTCGGCGGGCTCGCCGCCGGCGAGGTCGACGCCGCGGACCAGCAGGCGCCGCTCCTCGGGCAGGGGCGTCGCCGCGCCGATCTCCAGCTTGACGTCCTCGGCAGCCGCCGCGGTCACCTGCAGCCCGTGCGCCGCCGCCAGGTGCCGGGCGATCGACGCGTCGAGGTGGTTGCCGCCGCGGCGCACGCAGCGCCCGACGATCAGCGACTCCACCGACACCACGGCCACGTCGGTCTTACCGGCGCCGGCGTCGATGACCAGGTGGCCGTGCAGGGTGGTGATGGGCAGGCCAGCGCCGGTGGCGGCGGCGAGGGGCGCGTCGATGAGGTAGGTGGTGCGCGCGCCGGCGCGGACGGCCATCTCCATCAGGGCGCGGCGGTCGCGTCCCGACATCGCCGACATCACCGCCAGCATCACGTCGGGCTTGAAGATGCGCTGCCGCCCGACACCGCGGGTCACCGCGTGCTGCAGCAGCGCCTCGAAGCCGGCCAGGTCGCCGAGCGCGCCGTCGTGCACCGGGGAGACCACGATGACGCCGTCCCGGTCCGCCGCGGCGGCCGCGCCCGCGCCCGCGGCGACGACCCGCCCGCTCGACTCCTCCAGCGCCACCTGTGACGGCTCGGGCGCCAGCGGCTGCTCTCCCTTGGCCTGCATGCGCAGCGACGCCGTGCCGACGTCGATGGCCAGCTTCTTGCCGAGCATGGCGCCGCCCGTCAGTCCCCGACGACGCCGCTCAGGTCGTGCACCGCCGATGCCGGCGGGCCCTCGCCGACCCGCTCCACCTGCGCGCCCAGGCTGCGCAGCTTGCCCTCCATGTCCTCGTAGCCGCGGTCGAGGTGGAAGACGTCGTCGAGCTCGGTGGTGCCCTCGGCGCACAGCGCGGCGATGACCAGGGCGGCGCCGCTGCGGATGTCGGGGATGCAGACGCGCGCGCCGCGCAGCCGCGAGGGCCCGCGCACCACCGCGCTGCGCCCCTGCACCGACACCTCGGCACCCAGCTTGCGCAGCTCCTCGACGACGCGGAAGCGGTTCTCGTAGATGGCCTCGCTGACGATGCTGGTTCCTGCCGCCTGTGTCATCAACGCGACGAACTGCGACTGCAGGTCGCTGGCGAATCCGGGGTGCGGCCAGGTGGTGACGTCGACGGGGTGCAGCCTGCCGGCGCCGGTGACGCGCACCTGCCTGCCGCCCTCGACCACCTCGACGCCCGCGGCGCGCAGCTTGCGCACCAGGAAGTCGACGTCCACGGGACGCATCTTCTCAATCATCACGTCGCCGCCCGTCGCCGCCGCGGCGACCATGTAGGTGCCCGCCTCGATGTAGTCGGTGGTGACGCGGTGCGAGGTGCCGTGCAGCCTGTCGCCGACGCCCTCGATGACGATGAGCTCGGAGCCGGCGCCGCTGATGTGCGCGCCCATGCCGCGCAGCAGGCGGGCCAGGTCGACGACGTGCGGCTCGCGCGCCGCGTTGCTGATCACCGTGATGCCGTGGGCCAGCGCCGCCGCCATCATCAGGTTCTCGGTGCCGGTGACGGTGGGCATGTCGAGGTCGATGCGCGCGCCGTGCAGGCGGCCGGCCGCGGCGGCGACATAGGCGTCGGCCGTCTCGTGCACCTCGGCGCCCATGGCGCGCAGGCCTTCGAGGTGCTGCTCGACGCGACGCATGCCGATGTCGTCGCCCCCGGGCCGGGCGATGCTGGCGGCGCCGGAGCGGGCCAGCAGCGCGCCGAGGAGGAGGAAGGAGCCGCGCAGCTTGCGGGTCAGGTCGGCGCCCAGCTCGGTGGCGCCCACCTCGGCGGCGTGGATGCGCCAGGTCTCGACGTCGAGCCGGTCGACGGCCACGCCGAGGTGGCGCAGCATCGCGGCCATGGTCTCGATGTCCTCGATGTCGGGGACGTTGGTCAGCTCGACCGGCTCGTCGGTGAGCAGCGCCGCGGCCATGAGGGGCAGCGCGGCGTTCTTGCTGCCGGAGATGGCCACGGTCCCGGCCAGCCGCGCGCCGCCGGTGATGCGGAGCAGCTCCATCGGCGGCAAGGGTACCCGAGGCGGCCGCGCCGCGGAGGCGGCGGCGCCCCGCCTACATGGCGCGGCGCTGCGGCTGGTGCCCGGGCTTGGGCTCCCCCTGCGTCGCCCAGGCGACGCCCAGGGAGAAGGCGGCGAAGAGCATGTCCTCGGCCAGCCAGTCGCCGAAGCGGGGGTGGCCCGACTCGTCGACCAGCTCGGCCAGCGTGCCGCTCTCCGGCGGCTCGTCGCCGAAGCGGGACAGCGCCCACAGGACGAGCAGCTTCTCACCGAGCATCTCGCCGAAGACGTCGAGCACGCGCGCCTCGGCGCCGAGCATGCCGTTCCACGCCGGCCACAGCGCCTCGCTCATCGCGCCCCACGCGCCCGCGCCGGCGACCGCGGTGCGGCGGGGACGGGCGGCGTCGAGGGCGATCACCTTTGCCATGTCCTGACTCACGTCGGCTACGCGGAAATCGCTACAGGGAACGTCAGTCGGCTATTTGCACGTAGCGAATCAACACGCCGCCCGTCATTCGTGTACTTCGTCGCGCACAACAGCGGGAGGGATGAGAAATGTGCAGTGCGACGTGTCGTTCCGCGCGCATGCGACGCCGTGGGAGCGGGGTCGCGGTGACGGTGATCGCCATGCTGGTGTCGACATTGACATCAACGTCAGCGGCGGCAGCCGCCACATCGCGCTCGGCGATCGGTGACCAGGCTCCTTTGTGGATCACGGTTTCGCCGGACTACGCACGAAGCCACATGGTCGTCGCCCTTGCCGCGGCCATGGGCGGATGCGCAAGGAGCTGCATGCACCTGTGGGTCAGCCGTGACGGCGGTGGCTCCTGGCACGACTCGCCGCTGCCCTTCGACGCCGCCCACGTCGCGGTGCTGACCGATGGGTCAGGAAACCAGGCGGTGCTGGTGGAGACGTCCTCCGCCGTGCAGCGGACTGACGACGACGGCGCCACATGGCGCGCGGTGGGCCAGGCGGGCACGCCCGCCGTCATGGGTGGAGAGCGCGTCGCCGTCGCCGGCGGCCACGACTACGTGCTGAGCGGCGATGCGTCCACACCGGTCGCCGGCTCCGGCGGCCACGCCACCGACCTGTCGTTCGCCAGCTCCGCAACGAACAGCACCCAGCTCCTCGCCGCGGCCGACCCGACGACGGGGAGCGACCTGGTGGAGCGGTGCGACGCACAACTGCGCTGCGGCGGAGGCGCGCCGCTGCCTGCGTCCCACTCCGCCGATGTCGGCCTCACCCTCGACAGCGACTTCGACCGCGACGGGATCGCTCTGGCGCGCACCACCACGGGACTCTTCCGCACGCGCGACTCGGCGCGGACCTTCACACCGGTGGCCCTGCCCCAGGTCGCTGCGGCGGCGTACATGACCGTCGCCGGGCTGGCCACCACGCCGGCGTCGAGAGGGCCGCACGACGGCGTCGCCATCGCACTGCTCGCCGTCATCCACGCCGCGTCAGGGACGCGCACCGCCGGTGGCGTCTACGGGTCCGACGACCTGGGCACGACGTGGCAGCCCGTCGGAACCGGCGGCCTGCTCGACGGCGGCGCCACCGCCGTCGCGCTCGCTCCCGATGGCCGTGTCTTCGCCGGGTATCTCGACGCCGCCGGCGGAGCCGGACTCGCCTGCAGCGACGGCGGCGCATGGCAGGCGTTCTGCACCTCGCTATCCGGCGGGTGCACTGCGAGCTGCGTGTCCGGGGTGGCGGGGACTCCCTCGCCGGCCGTGCGCCGCCCGGCTGTCGCGGACGTGCACGCCGCCGCCGAACCTCAGCGCACCGGGCCGCGCGAGACGCCCGCCGAGTCCTTGCCATCCCTGGCCACAACCGATGACCGCCAGGACGGCGGGCCACAGTGGCTCACCGCCCTGGCCGCCCTCGCCGTTGGGCTGGCGCTCCTGCTGCCGCTCAGTACGCTGCGCCGACGAGCGCCGTGACGTCGAGCTGGCTGGTTGGGCACGAAACGCCGCCGCCGCTCAGAGGCAGGACGAGGACACCGACCATGAGGCCCGCGCCCGTCGCGCCGTCGTCGGAGTAGCCGTAGCCCGCCGCCGGCGGGGCCGCGAGCAGGGTCACGCCCCCGATCACCACACCGGTCCCGTTGAATGTCGCGGTGGTCTGCGACGTCGGTTCGGTGAGCTGCCAGTCCGCCGTCATGAGGCCCGTGGTGCATGCGGCGAGGGTGAGCATGCCGCCGCCGGACACCCCGGGACACCTGCCCGCCTCCTGCCGCGACGCATCGACAAAGCCGGGAACGTCGGTGTTCACCGGCTGGGGCACCGGCTCGTGGACGCAGGCGGTGGGTGGATCGAGCGTGTACTGAGCGTTGGTCAGACCCAACGAGAGGGCAGAGTTCGTGGTGGTCAGGCTGCCCGAGACCACGTAGGCGTCGGCGTCGGCAGGGCCTTCCGCGTGCCCCGGCGTCACCATGGAAGCCGCTGTCCCCGTGCAGACGACTGCGAAGGCAAGCGCCTTCCGCCAATTGCGTGTAGTTGCGCCCATCATCCCTTCTCCATCACCCACCAGCCGATTCGTTCTCAAGCCACGAGCAGTCCGTCCTTTCGCTACAGTCGGATTCGCCCGCAAGATCGGGCCCGAACAGCCCGTCTCTCCATTACGAGGCCGCGCCCTTGCGCGGGGTGGAGGATGACGTGACTGCAACCGGGCTTCCGCAGTCCCGGGACGGCGGCGGCGCACCGGCGGGCGAGGTCAACACCCTCGTCGACATCTACAGCAAGCACGAGCGGCGCATCTACCGCTACTGCCTGGCCCTGCTCCGCAACCCCGACGACGCCGAGGACGCCACCCAGGAGACCTTCACCCGGGCGGCCCCCTTCCTGCCCAACCTGGCCGGCGACCTCTCGGCCTATCTGACCACGGTGGCGCGGAACATCTGCTGCGACGTGGTCCGAGCCCGGGCCAAGCGGCCTGTGCCGCTGGACAACGTGGCGCTTCCTGACCGCGCGGTCAGCCCGGAGCGGCAGAGCATCGACTGGGACGTGGTGCGGCGGATGTGGCGCCAGCTCTCGCCCTCGGAGCGGCTGCTCTTCGCCTACACCTTCGCCGGCTACCGGTACGAGGAGATCGCCAGCCGCACCGGCATGTCGCGGCCGTCGGTGTCGGTGGGCCTGACCCGGGCGCGGCGGCGGCTGCGCGACCTGGCCACGGCCATCGGCGCGCTGGGCGCCCTGCCCCTCGGGCTGCGCCGCCTCCTCGACCGCGCCACTCGCCGCGTCAACAACGCCGTGGCCGCGGGCCAGCAGGTCGTCGTCGCACTCGTCGACCAGGCGGGCAGCATCGCGGCGGGCCTGCTTGCCGGCCTGGTTACTGCCAGCGCCATCGGGGCTGGGACGGTGGCTGCCCCGCCGATGCTGGCGACGGCGCACAGCCAGGCGGCATCGTCCGGCGACGCGGGCTCTCCTCTCCCCGTCGCCCAGGTCGCCGGGGCCGGCGTCGCCCAGGAGCAGCAGCGTCGGGCCGCCGCCACCCCCACCCCGGCGCCGGCGCCGCCCGCGGTTGTGGGCACCGCCTTGACCGCCTTGCCCGGTGGCCACGAGAGCCCCGACGGCGTCGTCCCCAAGTCGGTGACGCCTTCGCCGGGCTTCGCCGGTGATGGCACGGCCTTCATGGTCGGCGAGGACTACGGGACCTGCCTGCCCTCCCAGTCGTGCATGACGCTCTTCGAGACGCACGACGCGGGAACCTCCTGGACGGCGGTGTGGCCGGGCGCCTTCCGCGGTGGCGCCATCCTGCTGTCCCCGCGCTTCCCCGCCGACCCGACCATCTTCGTCAGCGGTCCGTCGGGCCTGGAGAGCGGCACGCCTGCCGACACCGCCCCCTCACCGCTGCTTCCCGGTGTCGTCGCCGCCGCCGTCGCCCCGGACTCCCAGGTGGGGCACGCGGAGATCGTCGCGCTGACGGAGGCGAACACGCTGGTCACCGACCAGATCGGGGGCGCCGGCGCCCAGCCGGGACCGGCACTGCCCGGTGGCTTCGTCGCCACCAGCCTCGCCTTCACGGGCCCGGGGCACGTCGCCGTGGCCGGCTACGAGATGACCGCGACCGCCACCCAGGTGGCGATGGTGACCGGCTGCACCCTCGGCGCCCCAATCTGCGGCACCCCGGTGGCCTTCCCTGCCGACGTCGAGGTGTCCCTCGCCGCCGCGCCGAGCGGGCCTCTCGTCGCCTACTCCCAGTTGCGATCCTGGGTCTCCACCGACGGCGGCGCGAGCTTCCGCCCACTGGCCACCGCGGCGGCCGGCGAGAACATCGTCAGCGCCGCGGTGGGGCCCAACGCCACCGGCGGCAGCCGTCTCCTGCTGAGCTGGTGCGACACCGCGACGCGACGGCACGCCTCGCTGAGCTACAGCGACGACCTGGGCGCGACCTTCACCGATGGCACCGGCAACCTCAGCGGCCTGGGTGGCACGGTGCTGGCCCAGGTGCTAGCCGGCGGCACCATGCTGGTCGGCATCATGCCCAGGCAGACCGACATCGCCCTCGACGAGTCGAGCGGCAACGGGGTCTGGAAGGCGGCCTAGCTCAGCTCTGCGACCCGTGCGGCGTGCCCGGCGTGCCGGTGCGCCCGCCGCGGCCGCCGCGCTTGCGGAGCTCGGCGATGCGCAGGCGGAACATGGCGCGCTCCAGGGCGGCGGCGGCCTCGGCGGCCTCGGCGGCGTCGGCGCGCTGCTCGACGAGCTGCTGGGCGCGGCGGCGGGATTCCTCGGCGCGGGCCTCGTCGATGTCCTCGGCCCGTTCGGCGGCGTCGGCGAGGATGACCACCTTGTCGGGCAGGACCTCGAGGAAGCCGCCGGCGACGAAGAGGTAC
>Ga0070714_100003169_pt1 | contig 12223 bp, 8 predicted proteins | sample LARL83metaG_FD_65450 | JGI IMG/M metagenome (GOLD analysis project Ga0070714, IMG submission 65450) | Corn, switchgrass and miscanthus rhizosphere microbial communities from Kellogg Biological Station, Michigan, USA - LAR L8-3 metaG | ecosystem: Host-associated > Plants > Roots > Rhizosphere ... | reverse complement strand
AGAAGAACATCGACGATAAGACATACTTGCGTATCTTCGGCTACGCGGAAGACTCGTGGTGGTTCATCTCCGGCCCGGTGAGCGCGAACCTCACGTACGGCGATCAGCTGCCGGACTACGAGGTCGACGGCCACACATACGGCGGTGACGTCATCTTCTCGAAGCAGCTCTCCGACAAACATCTCATCAATGCGACCGCGTCGTACTTCACGTCGTCGCTCGAGACGTACTCGATGGGGTTCCAGGCCGGGAACATAGCGAGTCTTATCGATTCCGCCGGCAATTGCTACGGCAAGTTCTTCGGCAAGCTCGACAGTTGTTTTGCGCCCGCCTCGCAAGCGAGCGAGGTCCAAGTCCAAAACGGCAACCTGCCTTTACCGCCGGCGGGCAGCCCCGGAGCGTTGGCGGGCGCGAGCTGGATCATAACGGAGAGCGGGCAGAACGCGCAGATCGATACCGTGAAGCCGTTCTTCTCCGCAGCGTCCATCACGGACTCGTGGCGGCCGAACGAGGCGCTCTCGTTCTCGCTCGGGCTGCGCATGGAGAACTTCAGATACCAGCTGCAGGATCTCGCAAGCGCTTACCCGGCGCGCCAGTTCTGGTTCAACGCGTACAACAACGAGTTCTGCTGGGGGCCCGGCTACCCGAATACCGTTTCGCGGTTCGATCCCTCGACCGGATCGTTCTTACCGTGCTCTTCGATCGGCCCGGGGCTCGCGCAGGTACACCTCCAGAATTACCACGGCGGCACGATCTCGCAGACGGTGCCGCAGCCGCGCTTCGGCATGACCGATGAGCTCAATCCGGACAACGTCATCCGCGCGTCGTATGGGCGATACGCGCGGCCGGCGCCGACGTCGTATCAGGAGTACAACACGTTCCAGCAAGACCTGCCGAGCTTCTTGGCGACCTTCATCCCGAACGGCTGGAACACGCCGGTCCACAACCTGTACTCCGACACGTCGATCAACACCGACCTCTCGTGGGAGCACCATTTCAAAGGCACGTCGCTCGCGATGAAGGTCACGCCGTTCCTGCGGACGACGCAAGGCCAGATCCAGTACTCGGCGCTCAACGCGCAGGGTGTCGTCGCCGGCGTCAACGCGGGCAAACAGATATCGGACGGCGTCGAGTTCGCGCTCGACAAGGGTGCGTTCGACCAGGACGGTCTGTCGTGGGCGCTCTCTGCGACCTACACGCGCAGCAAGATCCAGTATGGACCGTATCCGAGCGGGCTCAACGTCATCGACCTCCTCAACGAGCAGATCCAGATCTATAACTCGTACACATCCGCATGCGCGGGCGCGTCGTTCTCGAACAATCCTCGATCGCTCTGCGGCGTCAACGGCGCCAACAACGCGGTCGCGGTCGAATCGAACGGCATCGACAATCCCTATTTCGACGCGAAGCCGCAGCCGCTGCTCGACCCGACCGCGCAATACACGACGTACGACGAGATCCCATCGCCGTTCAGCAATGCGATCGGCTTCGAGACGCCGTTCCAAGCGTCGATCATCCTCAACTGGAAGCACGGCCCGCTGACCGTGACGCCGAACCTGCTCTTCTCGATGCAGGGCAAGTACGGGTCGCCGCTCGTGTGGCCGGGTTACGATCCGAACACGTGCAGCGGCTCTGGCGCGGCGAACCCGCAGAACTGCTCGGGCTACATCTTCATACCCGACAAGTTCACGGGCGTCTTCGACGATATCGGCGCTTTCCAGCAGCCGAACCGGCTCACCGCGAACCTGTCGGTCGGCTACGAGTTCTCTAAGCACCTGTCGGCGACGCTCACCGCGGCGAATCTCATCGATCGCTGCTACCAGCGCAACGTGCCCTGGGCGAACGGGCCGACTTGCGAGTACGCGCAGCTGCAATCGAACCTGCTGCCGCCGGCCGGCAACTTCGTGAAGAATCCTCCGATCCAACTCGCGTTTCCGTACGGGAGCTGGTACAACAACCTCGAGATCGCGCAAATGGGTCAGCGCAATCCGATCGAGGCCGTCCTCGAGTTCGAATTGAAGCCGTAGAGAGGACCCGATGGCCCATTCGAACCTGACCGACCTGCTGCGCCGGATGCACTCGGCGTGCGCCGAAGCTTCGGCGCGCGGCATGCCGGCCGATGAGGTCTTCGAGGAGCAGGCGCAACGCGCGGCGATCTCGAGAAGCCGCTTCATCGCCGGTGCGGCAGCGCTCGGCAGCGCTTCGCTGCTCGGCCGCGTCCTCGGACCGGCACGGGCGCTTGCGAAGTCGCCGGCACCGCGCATCGTCATCGTCGGCGGCGGCCTCGCGGGCACGACCTGTGCGTACCGCTTGCATCGATCCGGTCTCGGATCTACCATATATGAGGCGATGGCGAGCGTCGGCGGCCGGACGTGGACGCTCCGCGGCCTCTGGGACGACGGACAGATCAGCGAGCACGGCGGCGAGTTCATCTCGAGCGAACACGCCGACGTCCGCGCGCTCGCGAAAGAGCTCGGCCTCGAGCTCGTCGACCTGCGTTCGGCGGAAAAACGAGGAACCGAAGAAGTCTACTGGCTGCGAGGCAAACGCATCCCGTTCAAGGCGATGCTCGCCGAGTACGCGATCGCCTTCCCGAAGATCAAGGCTGCGAACGACGCGGCCGGCTATCCGACGTTGTGGAATCATCACAACGAAGCGGGCCGCAGGCTCGACCAGATGTCGGCGCGCGAGTGGATCCAGCGCAACATCGCCGGCGGCCTCGATTCGACCATCGGCTGGATGCTCGATCTCGACGCGACGACAGAGAACGGCGGCGAAGCCGATCGACAGACCTCGCTCGAGCTCATCTACATGCTCGGACACATGCCCGCGTACAATCCTGAGGGCGGGTTTTATTGGGTCGGCACCGACGAGAAGTACGGCGTGAAGGGCGGCAACGACCAGATCGCCCATCGCCTCGCCGCAAAGCTGCCGGATGCGGCGGTCCAGACGAGCACGGCGCTCGTCGCGCTCAAGCGCCGTTCCGACGGCTCGTACTTGTGCACGTTCGAGTCGCACTTGCAGACGTTCGACGTGCCGGCGGACTACGTCGTGCTCGCGCTGCCGTTCACGACACTGCGCCGCGTCGATCTCTCAAAGGCGGGCTTCGACAAACGCAAGATGACCGCCATCGAACAGCTGCCGCTCGGCACGAACACGAAGATCTATGTCCAGTTCCGCGAGCGTCCGTGGTACGCCATGGGTTACAACGGCGCGACGTACGCCGACACGGGATTCCAACAGACGCTCGAAGCCACGCGCGGGCAGGGCGGTCGCAGCGGCATCCTCGAGTTCTACACGGGCGGCCACAAAGGCGCGTCGTTCGGTCCGGCGTCGTTCGGACCGCCGTCGGACGTCGTCGTCCGCGACCAGATGCGTGGGCTCGAGCCGCTCTATCCGGGCATATCGAAACAGTGGAACGGCAAGGCCTTCATGGATTATTGGACCGGCGACCATTGGCACAAAGGATCGTACTCCTACTGGGCGGTCGGTCAGTGCACATCGTTCGCCGGCTACGAGGGCGTGCGCCAGGCGAACGCGATGTTCTGCGGCGAGCATACCGCCGTCGATTTCCAAGGCTTCATGAACGGCGCGGTCGGGACGGGCGAACGCGCCGCCGCGGACATACTCCACCAAGAAGGGCGAGCAGCCGCAGGAGGCAGGGCATGATCGAGACGGCGACGTCGGCGACGCTGGAGAAGTATCGCCGCTACGTTCTGACGAGCTTTCTCAAGAAAATGCAGCCGGTCGTCATCGACCGGGCCGAAGGCGCGACGGTTTGGGACGAGAGCGGAAAAGCGTACGTCGACATGTTCGCAGGCATCTCGGTGGTCAATGCCGGTCATTGCCGACCTGAGGTGATCGAGGCGGCGGCGGCGCAGATGCACAAGCTCGTCCACAGCAATTCGTACATCTATCCGAACAAGCCCACGGCCGATCTCGCGGAAGCGCTCGCGTCCATCATGCCGAGCCCGGACCTGCACGTGTCCTTCTTCGGCAGCAGCGGCGCCGAGGCGGTCGAAGGCGCGATGCGCGCCGCGAAGCAGTTCACCGGCCGGGGCGGTTTCGTCGCGCTCGAGATGTCATTCCATGGGCGGACGGCCGGCACGCTCTCGATCACCGGCAACTGGAACCGCAAGAAAAAAGGTGGCCCGTATCTGCCCGGCGTCGCGTTCGCTCCGGCGCCGAACACGTATCGCACGCCATTCGGCGGCGATTCCGATGCGATCGCGCGCCAGTGCGCGCAAGCGGTCGCACGCACGGTCGACTTCGGCACGGCGCACGACGTCGCGGCGTTCATCGCCGAGCCCGTCATGGGCGAAGGTGGGATCATCGTGCCCCCGTTCACGTACTTCGCCGAGGTGAAGAATATCCTCGACGAGCGCGACATCCTCTTCATCTGCGACGAGGTGCAAAGCGGGTTCGGCCGTACCGGCAAAATGCTCGCGATCGAGCATTACGGCGTCGTCCCCGATATCGTCGTGACCGCGAAGGGCATCGCCGATGGGTTTCCGTTGTCGGCGTTCACGACGCGCGAGGAGATCGCTCGCTCGTTCACGCCGGGCGATCATCTGTCGACGTTCGGCGGCAATCCGGTGTGCTGCGCCGCGGCGCTCGCCAATATAGACATCTTCAAGCGCGATGGCTTGGTCGAGGCGAGCGCGCGCAAGGGTCAACGCGCGCTCGAGAAGCTTCGCGCGATCGCCCGCCGTCACGAGCGCATCGGCGACGTGCGCGGGCTCGGACTCATGCTCGGCGTCGAGTTCGTCTCGAATCGCGAACGCAAGACGCCGGACCCCAAGCTCGCCGAAACCGTGCAAGACAGGATGCTCGAGCGGGGCTTCCTCGTCGGCGTCGGCGGCTTCTACGGCAACGTCGCGCGCATCCAGCCGCCGCTCGTCATCGACGACGCCGATCTCGATCGCGGGCTGGCTGCGCTCGACGAGATCCTCGATGCCGCTTGAGCGAGCGGCCGGGCCGGGGCACGCGACCGGGTTAAGGCGCGACTGCCTCTCGTTCGTCGAAGTCGTCGCGCAAAGCGTCGCGAACATCGCGCCGACGGCGACGCCGGCGCTCATCATCCCCGGCGTGTTCGCCGCCGCCGGCAACGCCTCGTGGGAAGCTTACGCGTTCGCGACCGTCGCGCTGCTGCTCGTCACGTACCATATCAACCAATTCGCTCGACGGTCGGCGTCGCCGGGCGCCCTTTACACCTTCGTCGGTCAAGGCATGGGCCCGGCTTGGGCGGTCGTGAGCGGCTGGTCGCTCGTCGTCGCATACATCGTCACCGGTTGCGCCGTGCTCTGCGGAGCGGCGAACTATGCCGGCGTCCTCGCGCAAGCGCTCTTCGGCATCTCGCCGTCGCTCGCGATGACGATCGTCGCCTTCGCGATCGTCGCGATCGCCGCGTGGTATCTCTCGTATCGCGACGTCGAACTGTCGACGAAGTTCATGCTCGTGCTCGAGGGTATCTCCGTCGGCATCGTCTTGCTGCTTGCGTTCGCGTTCTACATCCGGACGGGCCGCGCGGTCGACACGCACCAGTTCTCGCTCTCGGGGGTCACCGGGGGCGGCTTCGTGCAAGGTCTCGTCCTTGCGTATTTCTCGTTCGTCGGCTTCGAAAGCGCGACGGCGCTCGGGCACGAGGCGAAGGACCCGCTGCGATCGATCCCGCGCTCCGTCCTCGTCACGGTACTCGCGGTCGGCGCCTTCTTCACGTTCATGTCGTACACGCTCGTCAGCGGATTCGAAGGCTACGCGACCGCGCTTGGCGCCTCGAACCAGCCGATGACTGAGCTAGCACGCATCGCCGGGCTGCCGTTCTTCGGCACGCTGTTCGCGGCAGGCGCCACAGTCGGCCAGTTCGCCTGCGCGGTCGCATGTGTCAACGCGGGTGCGCGCGTCATCTACGCTATGTCGAAACACGGGCTCGTCCACGCGTCGGCCGCGGGAACGCACGAAACGCACGCGACCCCGCACGTCGCGGTGACCATCTCTGCCGCGATCGTCTTCCTGACGCCGCTCGTCATGATCCTCGGGCAGGTCGCACTGCTCAACGCCTTCCTCTATCTCGGCTTCGTGGCGACATTCGGGTTCTTGTTCGCGTACATCTTGGTGTCGATCGCATCGCCGATGTTCTTGCGGCGCCGCGGCGAGTCCAACTCGACGGCGGTCGTCATGTCCGTGCTCTCCGTCGCGATGCTTGCCGTCGCCACGGTCGGCAGCGTCGTGTTAAACCCGGCGCCGCCGTACAACTACTTGCCGTACGTCTTTCTAGCGCTCATCGCGATCGGCAGCCTGCGCTTCGCCTATGTCAGGCTGAAACAGCCGGCGGTCGTCGCCGATATCGCCGCCGATCTTGTCGGCGACGTCGCGGGATGATCCCGTACCTCGTCGGCGGCTCGTGGGCGCGGTCGAGCGGCGCGACCTTGCCAGTCTACGATCCCGCCACCGGCGCCGTCATCGACGAGGTGCCGCTCCTCGGCTCGGCTGAGGTCGACGCTGCGGTTCGAGCAGCCTCCGGCGCGTTCGCAAAGTGGTCGCGCTCGCCGGTCATGGAACGCGTCCGGCTTATGTTCCGCTTCCGCGATCTGCTTGAAAGACACGCGGAAGAGCTGGCGGCGATCGTCACGCGACATCATGGCAAGACGCTGGACGAATCTCGCGGTGAGGTGCGCCGCGGCATCGAAGTCGTCGAGTTCGCATGCGGTGCGCCGACTTTGCTCCAAGGCCGGACCCTGCGCGATGTGGCGGCCGGCGTCGATCAAGATCTCTACCGCTTCCCGGTCGGCGTCGTCGCGGGAATCCCGCCGTTCAACTTTCCCGTCATGATCCCGCTCTGGATGTTCCCGCTCGCGATCGTCGCGGGAAACACGTTCGTGCTCAAGCCGTCCGAGCGGACGCCGCTCGGCGCGGTCCGCCTCGCGGAGTTGTTCCTGGACGCGGGCTTCCCGCCGGGCGTGCTCAATATCGTCCACGGCGCCAAGGACGCTGTCGATGCGATCCTCGATCACCCGCTCATCAATGCGGTGTCGTTCGTCGGGTCGGAGGCGGTCGCGCGTCATGTCTACGAGCGAGCTGCCGCGACCGGCAAGCGCGTTTCGGCGGCAGGCGGAGCGAAGAACCACATCATCGTCATGCCGGACGCAGATCTCGCGCAAGCGATGCCGGCCGTGCTCAACTCCGCGTATGGAAATGCGGGCGAGCGTTGTCTCGCCGGCAGCGTCGCGGTCGCGGTCGGCGACGTGCATGACCGGCTCGTCGATGCGCTCGCCGGAGCCGCTCGCTCGATGGTCGTCGGTCCCGGCGACAAACCCGGCGTGCAGCTCGGCCCGCTCATCCGCGACGAGCATCGACGCCGCGTCGTCGATTTCATCGAACGCGGGGAGCGCGAAGGGGCGCGGATCGTCGCGGACGGCCGCGGTCTGCTCGGCGAGCCGGGATTTTTTCTCGGTCCGACACTCATCGACGGCGTTTCCGCAAGCATGACGGTGGGCCGTCAAGAGATCTTCGGGCCGGTTCTCTCCGTCTCGCACGTGTCGTCGCTCGATGAAGCCATCGCGCAGGCGAACTCGATGAGCCTCGGCAACATGGCGGCGATCTTCACCTCGAGCGGCGCAGCGGCACGCGAGTTCCGCGAGCGCGTCGAGGCGGGGATGGTAGGCGTCAACGTCGGCGTGGCGCAGCCGTTCGGCTTCTATCCGTTCTCGGGCTGGAAGCACTCGTTCTTCGGCGACCTTCACCCGCACGGAACGGACGCCATCGAGTTCTACACGAGGAAGAAGATGGTCGTCTCACGGTGGTCCTGAGTTGAACTATGACCCGAGGTTCAGCGGCAAGCTGCCGCTTCGCGGATCGTCGCAGATGGGCCGGCTATTCGCGAGCCCAATGGGATTTTTCAAGTGTCTCGGGGCGCTCGTGTTCATGCTGCTCGGCATCGTCGCGGTCGTACTTTTTCTAGGCCTTCTTCTCAGCGGTCATGTCTCGCATGTCTGACGACTCGGCCGGCTCGAACGCGGCAGCGCGCATCGAGACCGAGCGATTGCTTCTTCGTGCTTTCGACGAGAGCGACGTCGGCGAGGTCGCGTTCTTCGCCGATCCGGAAGTGATGCGCTACATCCCGCGCGGCGCGTGGAAACGCGAGGACGTCGCATCGATCTTCCCACGAGTGGTCGCTCGACGCCGCGACGAGTGGCGCGACGCGGGTTACGGTATGTGGGCCGTCGTGCTCAAGCAGACCGGTAAAGTCATCGGCAACTGCGGTCTGCAGCGGCTCGAGGATACTGATGAGATCGAGGTCTACTACCTGCTCGACAAGCCGCATTGGAACCAAGGCATCGCGACGGAGGCGACGAGGGCGGCGTTGCGCTTTGCCCACGAGCGTGGTCTCAAGAACATCGTCGCCGTCGCGATGCCGGAGAACGGCGCATCGCAACGCGTCATGGCTAAAGCCGGCATGTCGCACATCGGTCGCGCTCGTCACTACGGACTCGAACTCGTCAAGTACGAGATGCCGTCGACGCGCGAGACGAAGGCGGAGCCGGCACCCGCCGGCGGGAATCCGCGCGCATGAGTAAGACGCTGTTGGTATCGCTGCGGCCGGACGTCATCGAGCACTGGAAGGCCGAACAGCCCGACGCGATCGCGATCCCACACGTCGAGGCGCTCGCGCGGACGTTCGCTGATGCGCATGCGAACGGGTACGCTTTTGCCGCCATCTACGCGGATTTTCGCGACGCCGACCGGTCGTTGATCCGATCGCTTTTCCAGACGGCCGGTTTCAACCGCGAGCAGGTCGCGGGCACGGCGTTGCGGATGGATGTGGAGCCCGGTTCGTTCGCAGAACAGCAGATGCGATTCTTCACCGGTCTCGGCATGGTGTGCGAGATCATCGAACCTTGATGTAGTACGCCGAGCGAAGCTCGGCTGTTGGCTTTCACCTTCTCATCCGAGCTTCGCTCGGAATACCACATCAAATCGGACCACTTCAGATCGGCTTGAGGGATGCGGTCGCGCGCGCGAGCAGCGACTCACGGGTCGAGCCGTCCTTGGGGAAGACGGCGCATCCGACGGCCCACGGAGCAAACCCTCGCCTTGCGGCTTTCGTCTTTCCACGCGGTCGAAGCACCGATGTCGAAATTGCTTCCGAGATGCGCTTCGCAGCGAGCAGTGCTCCGCTCGCGTCGGCGTCAGCGAGCACGACGACGAAATCATCACCGCGTCCGGAGATCACGTCGGTCGAGCGGACCGCTCCCGCGACGACACTCGATGCGTCGCCGATGCGCCGCTCGGCCTCGGTAGCCGGCTCGCCCGTGCGCCTGGCCGATAGACCGGGCAAGTGGACGAGACATATGCCGAAAGCGGTGTCGCTCGCTCGAGCCCAGGCGATCTCGTCGTCGAGCACCGCGAGCAAGTCGAGCCGCGGCGCGCTGGCGAGGCCGGCCGTCGCGATGACGTCGCGACTGTCGTCGGCGATCCGCTTGAGCCGGCGCGTCGCATGCCGCCGATCATCGAGCGACTCCGATGTCATGCGCGGCATCGCCAGAGTCTCCGGTTCCTCGGCGTGGTCCGAAGTCTCGATCGACGGCGATCTCGACAACCAGTCTAACGCAAAGGTACCCGACTCATACGCGGGCCTCGGAAGAACCGCGACGTGGGATGGACGATTCTTTGCGATGCGGACGGGATCATCGGCGACGAGCGCGAGCCTGCGATCGCCGAAGAGCGATATCGCGGCGTCGACGATCGAGCGTTCGTCCGGCGAGACCGGGACGACGCACGCGTCAAATCCGTACGCGCCCGCCGCTGCCGCCCGAAGCGCGGCATAGCGTGACGAATGCTCGACGCGATGGCCGGCAGCGACGAAAGAACGTGCCGCCGTGCGGCACGAATCGCAGAGGTTCCGGCCGTCGTATGTGCTACAGGTGATGTTGACGGTCAATGGCGCAACCTGGTGGACGGGTCGTTTAAGGCCGATTATACTATCGACATCCCAGCTAACAGCGCTTTCGATGCGACCGAGCGGGCCCCATGCCCGCCATCCGAGGAGAACTGATCGCTTGCCGGGTCGCCTGGCCATCGCCGTACTCGCATCGCTCCTGACGTTCGCTGCGCTTTCCGCGGCCGTACCTGCGAAAGCTCATGCGCCCGCTCCACGCGCCTCGCCGCCGGCGCACGACTTCGCGGCGGACATCGCGACTGCTAGACAGCTCCAGCGCCAGGGACGCGCGCGGGATGCGCTCGCCTTGCTCGCTGCAGATCACAAGCTCGATCCGGCGAATCGCGACGTCACCGTGGCCTACGCGCAGACGTCGTCATACGCCGGCGACCAAGGACTGGCGATCGCACTGCTCGATCAGATCCTGCGAGTCACCCCCGACGACGTCGACGCGCGCATCATCCTCGCGCAAGCGTACGCCTTCAACCGCGACTACGCGTCGGCGGAAAGCCAATACCAGATCGCGCTGAAAGCCGCACCCGGCGACTCGGACGCGCAGGTCGGGCTCGGCGAGACGTACACCTTCGAAGGGCGGTACGACGAAGCGAAGGCGCTCTTCGCGACCGTCCTCGCGCGCGATCCGAAGAACTCGGACGCCCTCGTCGGTCGCGCGGATGCCGAATCATTTTCCGGCGACTACCGCAGGGCGCGCACGGACTACGAAGCGGTGCTCGCCGCTTCGCCCGACGACACCGATGCGCTCGTCGGACTCGCGACGGTCGACTATTGGATGAACGATTTGCCGCAAGCGATCTCGCTCGACAACCGCGCGCTCGCCATCGATCCCGGCGACACCGACGCGCAAGACCTGCGCCGCCAGCTCTCGATCCGGACGTCGCCGCAGGTGGTCTCGACGCTGACGACGTCGCATTCGACCGACGGTTCGACGTTCGACCTCCGTCTCGCCGAACGTTTTTTCACGACTCCGACGACGGCGTTCGGCGTCATCGAAGAAGTGTACCGGATCAGCGACTCGCAATCGTTCGTCCAGACGAAGCGCTTCGGACTTGAAGCGACCGTCCAGCCTACGAGCCGGCTCGGTGCGACGCTATCGCTCCTCGGCTCGCACTACGGCGGCGTTCCGTCGGTCACCGACAGCGTGCTTAACCTTTTCGGAACGGACGATGGTTTGTCGTACAGCGCCGGCTACTCGGTCGGCGGCGTCGACGGCAGCGTCGCCGCGAGCGGCGGACAGACGAGCCCAGGCTTTTGGTCGCCGCTCGTGCGCATTTCGACCGTTTTCGGGAGCATCGGCTACACGAACCGGGCGGATAAGCTGAGCATCAATGCTCAGACCGCGGGCTACAATGACGGGAATCATTATCACGAGCTCGCGCTCGATCTGTCACGTGTGCTGCGCATCGGCGCGACGACGACCGTGACTCCCGGCCTCGGCCTGCGCAACGCCAGCTACTCCGAAGGCTACTTCAGCGCGCAGCAAGGCGTCTCGCCCGGTTATTACAACTACTATAGCCAGCGCGACATCTCGCTTTCAGCCACCGCGAATCGCCAGCTGAGCGATCGGTTGGCCGTCGGCATCGTCGGCGCGCTCGGCGAGCGGCGCACCGTCGTACCGGTCTATTTCACCGGACGGCCACCGCCGGTGTTCTTGACCGGAGGCACGTTGCCGTTCCAACGCTTCGAGCCGTTCTTCGACTACGAAGGCGCCCGGTTCTCGGTCGCGGGCGCATATTACGACGATCACTACACAGGCGGCCCGTGGGTCTTGCCATACGACGCGAGCACGGTCGACCTGACGTTCTCCATTAGGATGCCGTGAGACTAAGAGCCACGGTCGTCGCCGGCCTCTGCTTCGCGCTGCTCGCGGTCAGTCGGTTTCAGTCGGGCACGGTAAGCGCGTCGAACCCGACCGCCGCTTCCCCGCTCGCGCTCGCGTTACTCGCGCCGGACCCGCAAGAGTACGCGTTCGGCGCTCGGCATCTCGCCTCGGAGATGGGGATCCCGTATCTGTTCACCCACGAGCTGACGACAGCGCTGCGCCAGCCGATGATCCTCATGACCGGCGCCGTCGACGGCAACTTCATGACCGACGCGACCACTGCGAAGATCCATGATTATATCGCCGGTGGCGGTATCGTCGTCGTCGACGACGGCGAATCGGCGGGCGTACAGATCCTCGCGGGCATCGACGGTTTGATGCCGAGTGAGCACCGCTACACGATGTCGATCGAAGCAGGCAGCGGGGATCCCGGTTTCGCCCGGCTC
>Ga0070714_100003166_pt1 | contig 12226 bp, 11 predicted proteins | sample LARL83metaG_FD_65450 | JGI IMG/M metagenome (GOLD analysis project Ga0070714, IMG submission 65450) | Corn, switchgrass and miscanthus rhizosphere microbial communities from Kellogg Biological Station, Michigan, USA - LAR L8-3 metaG | ecosystem: Host-associated > Plants > Roots > Rhizosphere ... | reverse complement strand
AGATGCACTTTCGCGTCGATCGCGCGCAGGTGGTCCGGATCATAGGGTTTGGTCGGCAGGGCGCGACCGGTCTGCGCGCGCTTGGCCGTCTCCTTTTTCTGCGCCGCGCTTTTTGCGCTCGGCGTCTGGGTGGCGGGAGGAAGGCCGATCAGGCCGCCGAGATCCTTGTAGTTCAGCGACTGCGATACCAGATCGGCGTCGACCAGCAGTCTTTGCTCGCTCTTGTCGACGTTGAATCTGCCGGCAAGGTCGCTGTCGCCGACCTTGCCGGTGAATTGATCGAATGACCATAGCGCGGTGCCGTGCTTGAGCCGGCCGTTCAGCCGATACGGAGGCGTCCATGGAAACGGCACCGGAATGATCGGATAGAGCTCCGACAGATCGCGTCCCTGCAACATCAGCAACCCGTCGACGCTGTCGAGCCTGGCCGGGATGACGGTGCCATCGAAGTGGGCGGTAGTGTCGCCCGCGCGCGCCTTGACGTCCAGTCGATACGGCTGGTGACGATCCTCGAGCGCGAGCAGGGATTCGGCGTTGCCCTCGATCGTGAACGCACTTTTGCGCAGACGTCCGGAGCCGGAGAAATGCACTGGCGTGCCTCCGTTCGGCGAAGACGCCGACGACGCGACGTTGACGCTGACGTCGGTCCCCGCACCCGGGTCGCGGTAGCGCACGATGCCATCGTCAATCGTCAGACGGCCCGGCAGCGGCAGGGCTGGCGGGCCCGCGCCGCCGACTTCCCAGTTTTCCTTTCCATCCGAGCTCTTTTCGAGCAGCAGCCGCGGCCGCACCAGGGTGGCTTCGTGCAGCACGAGCGGTCCCCACAGAAGCGAGCGGAGGTTCAAGCGGACGTTGACGCGCTGTGCGTTCGCCATCGTCGGTTCGCTCCCCCACGACGCGTTGCCCACCGTCACATAATCGGCGGTCAGCAGCGGCCGCGTCGACAGGGCGACATGCAAATTGCCTTCGATCCTGACCGGCCGCCCGACCTTCGCGGAAAGGTAGCTCGCCAACGGACCGCGCAGCCAGTTCCAATCGAAAAACGCCAGCGTAATCGCGATGACGGCCGCGACCGCGGCGAAGACCCAGACTTTTTTCGGTATCTGCATCACGCGTTCCGTGCCGTGGCTTGGTCCAGTCGATCGCGCCGAAACCATCGTACGGTATTTCGATCCATTTGGATTGACCGGCGGCGCAAAGAGAAATTCCGAAGCATTCGCCCGCGACCGTCCTGCGTCTGTCTGCAATTTTTACATTTGCACCGGAGAGCGATAAAGCGATCGCGCGAGGGTGTGTCGGGCGCGTGGCGATCGCCAATTCGGATGCCGCCTGGGATCCGTACGCGCACGCGGCGATCGCCGAGGCGCATCGTGCCGTCGGCGAGTGCGCTTACATCGAGCCGGAATCCCCGTCCTACAGCCTCGCTCCGGAAGCGCGATCGAATAGATGGAGTGCGTCCGCAGCGAAGTGCAAATGCACTGCCTCGCCCTCGCGGACTCCCGGGCGATGCTGCGTCCGGACCTTGACCAGCTGCTGGCCGACTTCGACGTTGACGATACTGCTGTCGCCCAGGTCCTCGACCAGGTCGACCCGGCCCGGCATTCCCCGATCGGCGAACGAAAGTGCTCCGGGGCGCAGTCCCACCGTCACCGGGCCATCGCCGACGCCCTCGCGCCCAAGCGCCGACTCGAAGGCGCCCACGACCACGCTTCCCCGCTGGATCGTGCCCGGCAAGAGGTTCATCGGCGGGCTGCCGATGAACGCCGCCACGACGATCGACGCCGGATGCTCGAAGACGTCGTTTGGCGTGCCGATTTGCACGATACGGCCTTCGATGAACACCGCGATGCGATCGGCGATCGTCATCGCTTCTTCCTGATCGTGCGTGACGTACACGGTCGTGACGCCGAGCGCGCGCTGGAGCTTGCGCAGTTCGACCCGGGTCTCCAGCCGCAGCTTGGCGTCGAGATTCGACAAGGGCTCGTCGAGCAGGAACAGCTTGGGCTTGCGGACGATCGCTCTCGCCAGCGCGCACCGTTGTTGCTGGCCTCCGGAAAGCTGGCCGGGTTTGCGCTCGAGCAGATGATCGATGCGCACCTTCGCGGCCGCGTCGCGCACGCCGAAGTCGACCTCCGTTCCAGGCGTGCCGACCATCCGCAACGGGAACGCGATGTTCTCGTACACGCTCATGTGCGGATACAGCGCATAGCTCTGAAACACCATCGCGACATCCCGCTCTCCGGGCTCGCGGTGGGTGACGTCGACGCCGTCCTGGATGACTCGGCCGGCATCGTGCGGCTCGAGGCCTGCGAGAATGCGCAGCGTCGTCGTCTTGCCCGACCCGGACGGACCGAGCAGCGCGAAGAATTCGCCGGCGGCGATCGCGAGATCGATGCCGTGCAGCACCGTCAGCGCTCCGTGCCGCTTGACGATGCCTTCGAGCCTGACGGTCCCCGCGGCGCTCATCGCCGTCCTCCGCCTTTGACGGCGCCGACGGTGAGGCCCTTGACGATGTGACGCTGCGCCAGCAGCCCCAGGAGGATGACCGGCGCCATCGCGAGCACCGCGCCCGCGGCGAGCTTCGCCCACAGCGTCTGTTCGACCGAGATGAAATTGAACATCGCGACCGTCACCGTGCGAACGCGATTGCCACCGAGCACGACCGCGAACAGGAATTCGTTCCAGGCGTTCAGGAACACGAAAATGGTCGTCACCGCGATGCCGCCGCGCACCTGCGGCAGGATTACATGCCAGAGTGCACGCAGGCGGCCGGCGCGATCCAGCAGCGCCGCCTCCTCCATCTCGCGCGGAACGTCCTCGAAATAGGACACCATCAGCCAGATCGCGAACGGCAGCGAAAACGTCAGGTAGATGACGACGAGGCCGGAATAGGTATCGAGCGCCGCGAGCTTCTGCAGCGCCAGATAATAGGGAATGATCAGGCCGACCGGCGGGAGCATCTGCGTCGCGAGCACGTAAAAGCCGGTCCCGTGCCTGGCGGGAAACTCGAGCCTGGCCAAAGCGTACGCTGCCGGGACCGCGATCAGCATCGCCAGCGCCGTCGCGAAGCTCGCCACGATAAAGCTGGACCACAGGTTCGGCAGCAGACTCGCCGACCCGAACAGCACGTCGGTGTAGTTGGCGAGCGTCGGCGCGAAAATCAGCTTTGGCGGATAGGCCAGCACGTCGCGTTCGGTCTTGAACGAGGTCAGCAGCGCCCAGAGCACCGGAAAGGACCAGACGACGAGGATCACGGCCGCCGCCGCCGTGATGAAGGCTTTGCGCAAGTTCATCGGGCTTTGCGCAGCGTGAACATCGCGAAGGAAATCAGCAGCGTTATCGCCAGGAGGACCACGGCGAGCGAGGCGCCATAGCCCAGGTTGAGTTCGCTGAAAGACGTGCGATACGCGTAGAGATTCAGGATTTCGGTCGCGGTCCCCGGGCCGCCGCCCGTGGCCGCAAAGATCGCGGCGAACGCCGACAGCGCGATCATCGTACGCATGATCAACACGATGACGATCGCGGGCCGAATCAGCGGCAGGGTGATGCGCCAGAAACGCTGCCAGGCGCTGGCACGGTCGATGCGCGCCGCCTCATAGATGTCGGGCGGCAGTGCCGCCAGGCTCGCCAGGATCACGAGGAACGCGAAGGGTGTCCATTGCCAGGTATGAATGGCAATCACCGAGATCAACGCGAGGCGGGGATCGCCCAGCCAGTTGTGACTGCCCAGACCGAGCCAGCGGGTGACGAGATCGACAATCCCGAAATCGGGTGCTAGCACGAACGTGCGCCAGAACAGGCCGACGACCACCGGCGCCAGCACGATGGGCAAAATAGCCGCGACGCGCAGCGCGCCCTGTCCGCGCGGAATCTGCATGACCAGCAACGCCAGCAGCAGTCCGATGAGAACCTGCGTCACCACCGTGGCGCCGGTATAGATCAGCGTCAGCCAGAGCGAAGCCCAGAAGCGGGGATCGCCCGCCATGCGCGCGAAATTGTCGAGCCCCGCAAAGCCCGACAGCGCCGGCATCGACAAGTCGACCCGCTGCAGGCTCATCCACAACAGATAGAGCAGCGGCGCCGTCGTCGTAAGCACGAGAACGACCAGCGCGGGCGCGAGCAGCCTCAGCGCGAAGCGCCGCTCCCGCTGCGCTATTGTCGGCAAGCCTTCGGCCGGCCTGCTCACGCCTCGATGTCGGGGCGATGCTTCGCGTGAGTGGCGGTCATGCCTTGAGAATCTGCTCGATCCGGGCCTGCGCCACGTCCAGCGCCTCCTTTGCCTTCGCCTGACCGACCAGCGCCGACTGGATCGCCGTGCCCATCGTGTCGCCGATCGCGGGGTATTGTGGCACGCGCGGCCGCCAATCGACGTCGGTATCCTGCTCGAGCGACTCGAGCGCGGCCTGGACGAAATTGGTGCCTTGCGCCTGCATCGTCTGCACGAAGTCCGGGGCCTTCCACAACGAGGTGCGATTGACTCCGGAGCGCTTGTTCGCGCCGGCGAATTTCCACGAGGTTCGCGCCTGGGTCTCCGCGGCGGCGGCCCAGGAGATGAACAGCCAGGTGGCCTTCTTGGCGCGATCCGATTGCGCGGCATTGATCGGAAAGCCCCAGTTCCAGATCGAGGTGACGCGCTTGCCGCTGGGCCCCTTGGGCCAGCGCGCAAACCCTATCTTGCCGATCACTTTCGACTTCTCCGGATTGTTGAGCACCGCCGCGGACGAATGCGCGTCGATGTACGCGCCCAGCGTTCCCTGCGAGAACGCGTCGGCGATGTCGGGCCAGTTCCAGTTGCGCACCGCCGGCGGGGCGTACTTCGACAGGAGGTCGACATACCAATCGAGCGCACGCACCGCTTCGGGGGAATTGACGCGCACGACATTGCCGGCGAACCATGATCCGCCGAATTCGCGCAAGATCGATGGGTAGATATACATGTTCTGGCCGGCGCCGGAAAAGCCGCGCAGCGCGACGCCCCATAGGCGATTGTCGGGATCGTGCACCGCTTTCGCGTTCTGCACGAACTGCTCGAGCGTGTCGGCCGGCTTGAGTCCCTTGGCGTCGTAGATGTCCTTGCGATACACCTGGACGGTGACTTCGCCGTCGTAGGGAATACCGTAGGGCTTGCCGGCGATCGTATCGGCGTCGCGCCACGCCTTCAGGATGTCGTCGTACTGGAACCACGCCGGATCGGTCAGCACGGCATCGTTCAGATAGCGGTCGAGCGGGTCCACCCACTGGTTCGACACGTACAACGGGTAGTACATCGGGTCGGCCGCATGCGTCGCGTAAGTCGCCGTCTTCGACGAGAGATCCAGCATCGCCTTTTGCCGGATCTGCCCCGGGGGCACTTTCTCGAAACGAACCTTGATCCCGGTCAGCGCCTCGAACTGCGGTGCGATCGTGATCAGATTGTCGAAATAGCCGGCCGGAATCACCGCGACGGTGATTTGTTCGCCCTCGACCTGGCGCCAGTTGATCCTGGCCTGCTGGTACGGCGCGAGGTCGCCTGCCTGGGCGAACACGCGCCCGGTGAAATACGGCCCGGCGACGAGCGTCGCGCCGACGGCAGCCGCCTGCTTGAGCGCGCGCCGGCGAGCCGGCTGGTCGATCCTCCTGTTCGAATCCTTGCTCATCCTGTCCTCCTCGAATGATTCATGGTGACGCTGCGAAGCGATTGATCAGCGAATCGCTGCGAACGGGCTGCATCCGGGAGCATCGCCGGCGCTCTCGGCCTGTTCGAGCAAATAATCGGGGAAGCTGCCTCCGGCGTCGGCCTTGCCCAGTTCGAACAGGCGTTTGACGATGTCCGGATGCCTTTCAGCCAGGTTGGGCGCGCCGGGCCGCGGCCGCGGCGAATCGTACAGGAACGGTCCACGTCCGTTGACCTTGCAGTTGAGCCACCACTGATCGTCGATGACGGTCATCGCGCTGCCCCAGCCAATGGTGACATGATCGCGAATCGGCGGGCCGCCGGCAAACGCGGTATTCCAGAACGATTTGCCGTCGATCCTTGCCGGTGGCTTGACACCGGCCGCTTCGAGCATCGTCGCCGAAATATCGTGGTGCTGCACGAAGGCGTCGCAGACGGTGCCGGCGCCAAGCATTGCCGGATGGCGCACCAGCATCGGCAGCTCGTAGCTTTCGGGGTCCGACGGATAGCCGCGCTTGCCGATGTACCCGCGCCGCTCCCACAGGCTGTGTCCGTGGTCCGAGGTGACGATCACCAGGGCCTGGTCGAGAACCCCGGTGGCACGGAGCGACTCGATCAGGTGACCGAACCACCGGTCGCACATTTCCACCAGCCCCGCATAGTTGGCGCGGGTGCGCGCTACCAGCTCCGGTGCGAGGCCGGGCATTTCCGCGTACGGCGAAATGACCTGCTCCCTGCCGTTGCCGTCGTCATGGCGTTTGCGGTAGTGCGGCGGGACGAACCACGGTTCGTGCGGATCGAACGACTCGACGGTGAGAAAGAGGCGCTTGGCATCGAGGTTCTGCTCGATCCAGCGCGCCGATTCCTGCATGACCTGCGCATTGAACCACTGCTCTTCGCGCACGCGATCGCGCATGTTGAGCAGTATGCGGCTGGAGAACCAGTGCGCGCCGTAGCCGGGCTGCTCGAGACCGGTCGCCTTGCCGCGGAGCTCCTGCAGTTCGCGCGGCACCCAGAAGTCGATCTCTTCCTGCGTCGGAAACGGCCCGCTGCGCGCGGCATCGGCCTCCTGCCCGCGAATGAACGTCCATTGATGAAAGCCACGCCAGAAATTCTTCGACGGCTTGAACTCGTGGTAGAGATCCGAAATAAGGCCGGTCCGAAAACCGCTCGCTTCGTACATTTCCGCCAGCGTGGCCTGGTCTTCGGGAATCGGCCCCCAGCCCGGCGCGATGCCGACGAAGTCTCCCTTGATGTGGCGGAAGTCGCCGTTATGGAAGGGGTAAGTGCGCAAACCCGTGTAGATCGTGCGCCGCGCGCAAAGCGTCGGCAGCGCTTCGGGGTACGCCCGGTCGAAGCGCACCGACTCGCGCGCGAATGCATCCAGGTGAGGCGTGGCGATGTTCGCCCAGTCGGGCGGATCGCCGTAGCAGCTGACGGCGTCGCGCCGCAGCGTGTCGAATATGACCAGAACGACGTGCTTCACCGGTGACGGCATTTCTGTCATGCCTGCTCCTGAAAGGTCGCGGCGCGGCTTGCCGCGACCCCAACGTATGCGAGCACATATTATCGCGGCTGGCTCCGCCGGCGGGCACGGCGATGCCGCGTCGGGCGGCGCCCGAACCGCCGGCGAGGCGACGGAACCGCCCAGGGGGAGACAACGCGGGCTCCGACGGTGGATACTTCCGCCGATGAGTGCCTCGCAACGCTCCGCGCCGCAGACAGGCGCTCGCAAGGCGGCCGGCAAAGCGCTTCGTATCGCGTTCGCCGTCGCCGCCGTTGCGGCGCTCGGTCTCAGCGCGGCCGCGGAGGCGCCGCTCAACGTCGGCTCCAAGCGCTTCACCGAATCGTACATCCTGGGCGAGATCCTCACGCAGACAGCGCAGCGTGCCGGCGAAGCATCGGCCGCGCACCGGCAGGGCCTGGGCAATACGGCGATCGTGCTCGGCGCCCTGACCCAGGGCAGCATCGACGTCTATCCCGAGTACACCGGGACGATCGCCAAGGAGATTCTGAAGCTCGACGCGGTGCCGCCGCTGCCTGAGCTCAACGCCAAGCTCGCGGCGATGGGACTCGGCGTCGCGGTGCCGCTCGGGTTCAACAACACCTACGCGCTGGCGATGCGCGCCGACGATGCCCGCGCCAAGGGTATCGCCAGGCTATCCGATCTGAAGTCGCATCCGGAGCTCAGGCTCGGACTGTCGCAGGAATTCATCGGACGCGCGGACGGCTGGCCGGGGCTGAAGCGCGCTTACCAGCTGCCGTACGAAACGCCGCGCGGGCTCGACCACGGCCTCGCCTACGAGGCGATCGCCCAGCACCAGGTCGATGCGATCGACATCTATTCGACCGACGCCAAGATCGACAAGTACGGGCTCACCGTGCTTGCCGACGACCGCAATTACTTCCCGCGCTACGACGCCGTGCTGCTCTTCCGCGCCAACCTGCCGCAGCGCCTGCCGCGGACCTGGGCCGCATTCAAGAGTCTCGAAGGCCGGATCGACGACGCCTCGATGCGGCGCATGAATGCCGAAGCCGAGCTCGAGGGCAAGAGCTTCGTCGCCGTAGCGCGCGAGTTCCTCGCGCAACAAGCCGCCGCCGGCGTAGCGCCGCCCACTTTGCTTGCGCCAGCCGCAACACCGGCCGGCGGCGCGCAACCGGCGCCGGCCGGCGGATTCTGGCAGAAGCTTTTCGGACCGGATTTCGCGCGGCTGACGCTCGAGCATCTGCTGCTCGTGTTCGCCTCGCTCGCGGCGAGCATCGCGCTCGGCATCCCGCTCGGGATCCTCGCGGCGCGGCAGCCCGCCAGCGAAGGCCTGATCCTGGGGACGACCGGCGTCGTGCAAACGATCCCGGCACTAGCGCTGCTGGCTTTCCTGATCCCGATCACCGGACGCATCGGCGCGATTCCGGCATTCATCGCGCTGGCGCTGTACGCGCTGCTTCCGATCGTGCGCAATACGCATGCCGCGATGATCCAGATCGGGCGCGGCGTGAAACAGGCGGCACAGTCGTTGGGGCTGGAAAACGGAACGATCCTGCGCTACATCGAACTGCCGCTCGGCGCGCCGACGATACTCGCCGGCATCAAGACCTCGGCGGTCATCAACGTCGGGACGGCGACGATCGCGGCGTTCATCGGCGCCGGCGGCTACGGCGAGCGCATCGTCACCGGACTCGCGCTGAACGACCACGCGATGCTGCTCGCCGGCGCGATTCCGGCGGCAGCGCTGGCGCTGCTGATCGAGGGGGCTTTTCGCCTCGGCGAGCGATGGCTCGTTCCGGCAGGTCTAGGGTTGAGCCCTCAGGGCCCGCAGGAAGCGCGAGGCGGCTAGCTCCGTCGCGCCGCCCTTCTCCGCCTACTCGACGCGCAACATGCCTTTCATGTTCGAATGCAGCGTGCAGATGTAGGGATAATCGCCGGCAACCCGCGCAACGTATTTCCACGACCCGCCCGCCGGGATGTCGTGCGAGTCGAACTTGCCCGGCGCCGTAACCGTATGTGGAAACGGATCCTTGTTGGTCCAGATGACCGTGTCGCCGCGCTTGACCGTCAGCGTCTCGGGCTCGTTCTTCAGGCCCTCGATGACAACGTGATGGATTGCCGGCTTGCCGGCGGTTCCCGCAGCGTACACGCCGCTGCCCGGCAGCAACGCGCCCGCGCAAAAGAGCGCGAGCGCGAGCCGTTGCGCGCGGGTACTCACATCTTCGACTGCAGCATCTTGGCGTGCTCCAGGTGCGCGACGAACGCCGGCCGGACCTTGGTGATCAGCGCCTTCAGCTCCTCGTTCTTGGCGCTCGGCAGCAGCGTCTTGTCGACAGCGTCCAGCACCTGCTGGTGGTAGGCGACTTCGTGATCGATGTACGCCTTGTCGAACGCCTTGCCCTTCAGCGTCTTCAGGTTCTTCACGTTCTCCTCGCCGCCGGACTTCAGGGCCTGGCTGGTCGGGTTGTCTTCCGGCGTGACCTTGAGCTTGGTGACCAGCGCGACCGCCTGCTTGTTGACGCCGCTATGGTCGGTGACCATCTGCTTGCCGAAGTCCCTGACCGCCTTCGTGCTGCCCATCTTCTCCGCGAGCTTCCCCGCGTCGATGTCGACCTGGTTGGCGGTGACGACGATGTGCGCGATCTGTGCGTCGTTCGGGGCCTGGGCCGCGACACTGCCCGCGGCGAGGAATAGAGCGCTTGCAAGTACGATACCGATGTTCTTCATTGCTATCTCCTAGAGAGTGGCTTTCACTGCCCTGCGTGGGCATATACGTACGGCGGACCCGGCCGGATGCACCGGGCGAATATCAGCCCTGCTCGCGCCAGCGTGCGAGCACCCCGGCAACGATGCGGTCGCAGCGCTCGCCGGCGAATCCGAAGGCCTGCACGGTGGCGACATCGACCTCGCGCGTCATCGCTTCGCGCAGCAGCGCCCGCGCGCGAAACGCCCTGCTGCGCACCGTCGCTGCGGGCACGCCGAGGCAGGCGGCGGCCTCGTCGACCGACATTTCCTCGACTTCGCGCAAGATGAACGCCGTCCGGAACTGGTCCGGCAGCGCGTCGATATTGCGTTCGAGCAGCCGGCGCACTTCGCCGCGGCTCGCGGCGGCATCGGGCTGTTCGGAACTGGCTTCGGTCATGGCGCCCTCCTCGGCGTCGCGCTCGCCGGCGCTCCACGGGTCGGACTGGGGAGCGAATGGCAGAACGACGCCGGCACGCTTGCGTTTGCGCAAACGCCCATAAGACTCGTTGATGACGATGCGGGCGAGCCAGGTCGACAGGCGCGAGCCGCCGCGAAACGCGGCGATGTTGCGAAACGCCGCGAGATACGCATCCTGAACCGCATCTTCGGCTTCGGCGTCGTCGCGCAGGATAGCCCGGGCGATGCGGTACAGCATCTGGTTGTGACGCCGCATCAGCAGCTCGAAAGCAGGCTCGTCGCGGCGGCCGACACGGCGGGCGAGCTCGACGTCGTCCGGCGCATCGGTCGCGGCGGGTAGGCTGTTGGTTTTCATTGTCGCCATGGGTCCTTGCACATTAGATGACGGGACCGGCGCCCGCGTTCCGGCCCGTGGCGTTTCGCGCACCCCGTTCGGCCGGCGCGAGCGGGAAGCCCGCGGGCGGCAATGGCCGCCGTCCGACGGCGACAACCCAAGGTCGACGATGGATAATCAGCGTCTTTCGCCTCGATGGTAATCCAAACCAAGCCAAGCCAAGCGATGAGCCTGCTGATTCTCGGTCTGATCGTGTTTCTCGGCGCGCATTCGCTGCGCATATTCGCCGATTCCTGGCGCAGCGCCCAGATCGCCCGCATCGGCGAAGGCTCCTGGAAGGGCCTGTACTCACTGGTGTCGATCGCGGGATTCGTGCTGCTGATCTGGGGTTACGGACGGGCGCGGGCCGCCACGACCGTGCTCTGGCAGCCGCCGTCATGGACGCACTACGTCGCGGCGCTGTTCGTACTGCTCGCATTCGTCCTGGTCGCGGCGGCGTATGTGCGCGGCACGCGCATCAAGAGCGCGCTCCATCACCCGATGATCCTCGGCGTCAAATCGTGGGCGTTCGGACATCTCATCGCCAACGGCACGCTGGCCGACGTCGTGCTGTTCGGCAGCTTTCTCGTCTGGGCGATCGTCGATTTCGCCGCGTCGCGGCGCCGGGATCGGCTTGCGGGAACGGTGTATCCCCCGGGAACGGCGAGCCGCGACGCGATCGCCATTGCGATCGGCCTCGCTGCCTGGGCGATATTTGCCTTCTATTTGCACGAGCGCTGGATAGGTGTGCGGCCGCTCGGCTGATCCGCTGATGATTTTTTCAGCCAGCCATCCTCCGATCGTCGCGGCGCTGCTGTGCGCGCTGCTCGCCGCCGGATGTGCGGGAGTGAAGCAATCAGCAGCGCCCGCCGCCGTCGCTGTTGCGCCGACCACCCCTGCCGCCTCGGATGCGGCACGCGTCAACCCGATCGCGCCGGCACCGGCGGCGCCTGCCGCCACGACTCGTCCGGCGTCAGCCGCCGCAGTGCCGTCCGCCGCCGACCAGGCGCCGGCCAAGCCTGCCGTCAAGTCCGCCGCGCCGGAAACCAAGGCGCCGGTTGCGCCTGCCGCCAAGGCGGCCCCGGCGCAGGTCGCGAAAGCGGCAGCGCCACCGCTGGATCTCAAGGCTCTGGAAAACGAGCTCAAGGCGACCAAGGCGATCGGCGTGATGACCAAGCTTTCGCTCAAGAACCAGGTCGACGATTTGCTGAGCCAGTTCCGCGCGTTCTACCAGGGGAAACTCAAGACGACGCTGGCCGAGCTCCGGCGGCCGTTTGATCTTCTGGTGCTCAAGCTGCTCGCGCTGCTGCAGGATAGCGATCCGACGCTGGCGACGGCGATCGCTGCGTCGCGCGAGGCGATCTGGGGCATTCTTTCCGACCGCACAAAATTCGCATCGCTGGACGGAGGCTAAAGCAAACGATGAAGACCCGGGCAAGTCTGGCGACGCTGGCCGTCGCTGCAGCGATCGCCGCGAGCGCCGCGGCCGCCGACGACGCGGCCGTCAAGAAGGATCTGACGGCGGTGATCGCGCTGCAAGGCCTGCCCTGCG
>Ga0070714_100003164_pt1 | contig 12229 bp, 9 predicted proteins | sample LARL83metaG_FD_65450 | JGI IMG/M metagenome (GOLD analysis project Ga0070714, IMG submission 65450) | Corn, switchgrass and miscanthus rhizosphere microbial communities from Kellogg Biological Station, Michigan, USA - LAR L8-3 metaG | ecosystem: Host-associated > Plants > Roots > Rhizosphere ... | reverse complement strand
GGAACGGCGGTAGTAGTACAGCATGAACAAAACCACTGCGATTAGACCGGCGAGACCTGCCCGCAGACCCTCACGAATGGAGTCGGCGCCCAACGATGGCCCGACCGTTCGCTCTTCGGAATAGTGAACGCTAGCCGGTAGCGAGCCGGCACGAAGGTTCAAGCCCAGGTCGGCAGCTTCCTCCTGGCTGGCTGCACCGGTGATGCGGCCGGTGTCGCTGATGCGGCTCTGAATGGTCGGGGCGCTGATCGCCTGGCCATCCACAACGATGGCGGCGCGATTGCCAATATTGGCTTCGGTATACCGCTCGAAGCGCTTGGCGGCATCTTGTGTGAGAACAAAATTCGTTTCCCAGCGATTCAGTTCGCCCTGAGCGGCGTGCGCGTCGCGAATCTCTGTGCCGCGAATCACGGGGCTGCGGGATACCAGGTACCAACTCTGCTGGCCGCCGCGTAGTACGGTTGGAACTAATTTGGTGTTCAGGGGCAGGATGCCGCCGTGTTTGCTAAGGGCTTCTTCGCGCGAGGCGAACGGGCCATCCTTCACTTCGTCCCACTCGAGCACGGCCTGGGTCTGCAGAAGCTGCTTAACGTGAGCGGGATCGTCGACACCCGGCAGCTGCACCAGCAGGTCGGCTTCGGCGTCGCTGCGGCCGGTGGGCTGTACGGACGACTCAGCCAGACCCAATCCGTTAATCTTGCGCTCGATGGTACCCATGGTCTGCGTCATGGTGTCCTGCTTGAGCTTCAGAGCCTCGGTTGGTTTCATCGTCAGCCGATAGTCACTGGAGTTTAAGGGCGTCAGGATCCATTCCTGGAACTGCTCGTTGACGGTGCTGCGGAAAGCGGCGCTCTTCGCGACCGGCACGCCTTTGACATCGACCTCGATCTTGTCGGCATCCTGCAAAGTCTGCGGATCGTTGCGGGTGATGTCGCTGAAGTCCAGATTATCTTTCTTGAACTCCTCTTTCATCCGGTCGATGGTATTGTCGGCGAAAGCTTTGAAAGCGTCCTGAAGCTGCACTTCCATCACCAGTTGCGTACCGCCACTCAAGTCCAATCCCAGCTGGATGTTCTTTCTCCAGTTGGCAATCAGCTCGTCTTTGGATTTGGGCAGCCCGATGATGCCGTAAATGCAAACCAGGATCACCAACACGATGATTCCGGCTTTGATCTTGATGTTGCGGGTCATTTTAGGTTCTAGTTCCTGGTTGCTGGTTTCTGGTCGCTATTTGAAACCAGTAACAACTATCCGGTTTTCACTTCTTCCTTTACCAAGCCGCTGACTGCACTGCGCGCCACCTGCAATTTTAAGTTATCCGGCTTCACCCGTAGTATCAGAGTATCATCATTGTTGATAGAAACAATGGTCCCCACGATCCCACCGGTAGTGAGTACTACATTCCCGTTTTGAAGGTCCTTCAGCATCTGCGCCTGCTGCTTTTTCTGGCGCTGCATGGGCATGAAAACCAACAGGTAAAAAATGGCCACGATCACCAATAGGGGAAGGAAGCCCACGATAGGGTTCGAGGCGGGTGCCTGCTGCAGCAATAGCGCGAATAGCGTCATTCTCACCGATTCTTAGAATACCGCCGGACCAATCAACTTTTCAAAGGGGTTACGACGGAGGGCGAACCACTTTCATTCTACCGCCGCGCTACGCACTCCGTCCAGATACGCGCGAAATCTCCCAAGCAGTATAGCCTGCCTGATTTGTCGCATTCTGTCAAGGTAGTAATTCAAATTATGTAACGTAGCGAGGGTAGAGAAAAGGATTTCGCTGGCCTGGAACAAGTGCCGGAGATAGGCGCGCGAGTATGTGAGACAGGTATAGCAGGTACAGGCCGGATCGAGCGGCGCTGGGTCGTCTTTGTAGCGCGTCTGCTTAATGATTACGCGGCCCGCCGATGTAAACAGACAGCCATTGCGGGCATTTCTCGAGGGCAGCACGCAGTCCATCATGTCGACCCCGAGGGCGACGTACTCGGGCAATTCTTCGGGCATCCCCACGCCCATCACGTAGCGCGGGCGATCTTTGGGGAGCAGCGGGGCAGTGACCTCGGTCAATTCCAGGCTCAGCGATCGTGGCTCTCCTACCGACAGGCCGCCGATCGCGTAGCCGGGCGCGTCGAGGGGAAGCAATTCAGCCACGCAGGCGCGTCGCAGGTCGGCAAACATGGATCCTTGCACGATGGGGAACAGCACCGAGTCTGCAGGGGCCGATTCGATGGAGCGGCGGTAATGCTGATCGGCCGCCCGGGCCCAGCGCACCGTTCGGAGCATAGCCTGATTGGCGGCTTCATGGCTCGCGGGATAGGCCAGGCACTCATCCAGCGCCATCATGATATCGCTGCCCAAAGCGAGCTGAACGTCGACCACCGACTCGGGAGTGAACAGGTGCGCGTCACCATCCAGGTGCGAGCGAAACAGCACGCCTTCATCGGTAATCTTGCGGAGGTCGCTGAGGCTGAAGACTTGGAAGCCGCCTGAATCGGTGAGGATCGCGCGCGGCCAAGCCATGAATTCATGCAAGCCGCCCAGCTTGCGGATAAGCTCGTGACCGGGACGCAGGAACAGGTGATAGGTATTGGCCAGGATGATTTTGGCGCCCAGGTCGTTTTCTAGATCGCGCTGCGGGACGCCTTTGACAGTGGCCTGGGTGCCGACCGGCATGAAGACCGGAGTTTCGATGGTTCCGTGAGCCGTGTGGATCAAGCCCGCCCGCGCGCCCGTGTCGGGGCACTCGGCCTGCAGTTCGAAAATCACTACTTCACCGCGCCGTGGCGTCTAAGAATCTCAAGTGTCTTGTCGATGGGAAGCGCTTCGACGGTGTGACAGTGTCCGGTGGCGGTGGTCGCGCGGAACAGGGAATTGTATACGGCCTCCTCGGTGGCCTCGATCGTCGCAAGAAATAGCGGCGACATGCCATCGTTGGTCACCAGCGGCGCTGCGTGCGAGGTAGAGAAGGCGATCGCGTAGTCGCCACTGCCATTGTTTCCCGCCGCTCCCGTACGTCCCAGGCCCAGCATAGCGCGCGCGGCCAGGCGTTTAAGATTGCGGGCGTCGGCGGGCGCATCGGTCGCGACGACCACCATGACCGAGCCTTTCGCGGTGTCAAGCACGTCATGCAAATAGTAGCGGCCCAATTCCTGACCGACCGGCGTGCCTGCGATGCTGAGGATGCCCCCAAAATTCGTCTGGACCAAAACACCGAGCGTGTATCCACCGAAGCTCGCGGGCAATTTGCGCGAGGAAGTTCCGATCCCGCCTTTAAAACCAAATGCCACGGTCCCGGTGCCGGCTCCGACCGCACCTTCCTCAACCGGACCAGTCTTGGCATTGCGGATGGCCGCGAAAACTTCGTCGCGCCCGACATGGCGCGCGCGAATATCGTTCAAGTATCCATCGTTGGTTTCGCCCACCAGCGGATTAATCGACTGCACGTTCTCGTTGCCGGGCAACGCCAGCATATAGTCGACCAAGGCGTCGGCCACGCGCCACACATTCAATGTAGACGTGAGCAGGATCGGCGATTCGATCTCGCCCAGCTCCTCCACCTGCGTGGAACCAGCCAGCTTGCCGAAGGCATTTCCTACGAAAACCGCACCAGCCACCTTTTCGCGAAACAGATTGCGCGAATGCGGAAGAATTGCGGTCACGCCTGTCCGAACGTCAGCGCCGTGAACGAGCGTGGTGTGGCCCACCGCAACGCCGGCTACGTCGGTAATAGCATTCAACGGACCGGTCGGCAGTACTCCTACCTTGATCCCGAGATCGCGCGCTCGCGGCCGAGTCGTCTGTGCACCGGCGAGTTCCACCATCAAGAAGCAGAGTAACAGCAGCCGCATGATTGACGATTATACTTGTCTGAAAGAGTATTCCATGCCGGTTTCCACAGGAACTCGCCTCGGCGCATACGAGATCATTGGCCCCTTGGGCAGGGGCGGGATGAGCGAAGTTTATCGCGCTCGCGACACACGGCTGGGGCGTGACGTCGCCATCAAAATCTCGGCGGAACGATTTGGTGACCGATTCGAGCGCGAGGCGCGAGCCATCGCGGCGCTGAATCATCCCAATATTTGCCAGCTCTACGATGTCGGCGAGAACTATCTGGTGATGGAGTTGATAGGAGGCGAGATGTTGCGAGGGCCGATGCCGATCGATACGGCTTTGAATTACGCCAAGCAAATCGCCGATGCGCTCGAAGCTGCACACGAAAAGGGAATCATTCACCGCGATCTGAAGCCCGCCAATATCAAAGTGACGCCTGAGGGCGTGGTCAAGGTATTGGATTTTGGATTGGCGAAGGCATCCGAGGAACCAGCCGCGGCCGACGATCCATCGACTTCGCCCACTATGACTCTGTCAGCGACGCGAGCCGGCATGATCCTGGGCACAGCGGCCTACATGTCGCCGGAACAGGCGCGCGGCAAGGGCGTCGATAAGCGCGCAGACATCTGGGCTTTCGGCGTGGTCCTTTACGAGCTGCTCACCGGCCGGCAGGCGTTTCAGGGTGAAACCACCACGGATGTCCTGGCGGCGGTGATGAAGGAAGAACCGCCGCTGGGCAAGCTGCCCCCGCATCTGCGCCCCGTCCTCGAGCGCTGCCTGCGTAAAGACCCACGAAAACGGTGGCGGGACATCGGTGATGTGCGAATGGCGCTCGACGAGGGCCCGCTCACTGCTGAAACGCCTGCGCGTCGCCGGCTGTGGCTTCCGTGGGCGGCAGCAGGGATGCTGGCCGCCGCACTGGTGATAGCTGGCTTTGCTTTATGGCGCACCACGCGACCGGTCCAGCTTCCGTTAATACGGCTGAACGTCGACCTGGGGCCAAATCTTACCATCCAACCGAATCCCGGCGCTAACGTTATTCTTTCCCCAGACGGCACTCGAGTGGTCTTCGCGTCCAGCAGCCCGGCTGGTAAGTCCCGAATGTCCACTCGCCTCCTGAGCCAGTCCCAAGCGACAGCAATCTCTGGCACGGAAGGCGCTCGCGCGGACGCCTTTTTTTCCCCCGATGGCGAGTGGATTGGATTTTTCGCCGACGGTAAGCTCAAAAAGATCTCGTTGCAGGGAGGCGCTCCGGTTACACTCTGCGATGCTCCCAATCCACGAGGCGCCAGTTGGGGTGAGGATGACAACATCGTCTTCGCGGCAAACACGGGCGGCGGATTGGCAAGCGTATCCGCGAACGGCGGACAACCCCGCCCGCTCACGAACCTCAAGGACGGAGAGTTCACGCATCGATGGCCTCAGGTCTTGCCAGGGGCGAAGGCGGTTGTGTTCACGTCCAGCGGCGCGGACCCGAATTACGAAAATTCCACGATCGAGATACAGTCTCTCCAATCGGGGCAGAGAAAGACCCTACACAAGGGCGGCTCCTACGGTAGATTTGTGCCCACCGGGCATTTGATCTATATGCACGAGGGCGCTCTCTTCGCTAAGCGCTTCGATCCAGAGCGTCTGGAGGTCCACGGGCAAGCCGTGCCCATTTTGGACGATGTGACCAACAGCCCTGTGACTGGGAGTGCCCAGCTTGATTTTTCTGGCGCGGCCTCCGGTTCCGGCACGTTGGCTTATTTCTCCGGCAAAGGAGCGCAGACATCGATTTTTTGGCTTGAAAGCACCGGCACGACCCAGCCGCTGCATGCCGCGCCCGGCTTCTACTTGAGTCCCCGATTTTCGCCGGATGGAAAGCTGTTGGTAGTGGCTCTCTTCTCCGGAAACTCCGGACTATGGCTCGAAAACTTGGAACGGGACGCCATGCTTCGCCTCACTTTCACGGCCGGCGACAACGACCCGGTTTGGAGTCCCGATGGCCGGTACGTTGCTTACGACTCTGCGCAAACAGGGATTTTTTGGGTTCGGTCAGATGGCTCCGGCTTGCCCCAGCGTCTCACCAGGAGCGGGCACATCGTCTTTCCATATTCGTTCTCGCCCGATGGCAAGCGGCTCGCATATAGCGAGTTGAATCCCCAAACTGGATTCGATATTTGGATCCTGCCGCTCGAAGGAGATGACCGCGACCATCTCAAAGTCGGCACGCCCGAACCATTTCTCCGCACTACGGCGAACGAAAGAGATCCTGCCATTTCGCCAGATGGCCGATGGTTGGCATACTCCTCCGATGAGTCGGGCACGTTCGAAGTGTATGCGCAACCTTTTCCAGGACCCGCCAGCAAATGGCGCGTGTCAACCCAGGGTGGAAGATTGCCGATCTGGTCCAGATCCCGTCGGGAGTTGGCCTACCAAACACTGGATGATCGGATCATGATGGTGCCCTACAGCGTCAACGGCGCTACATTCACGCCTGGTACGCCGCAGTCGTGGTCCGATAAACAGCTCGCGAGCTTGCTTGCCGGCGCAAACATGGACCTGGCTCCCGACGGCAAGCGCTTTGCCGTACTGATGTCCCCTCAAGCCGAACCGAGATCTCCGACTGAGGTCACGTTCCTGCTGAATTTCTTCGACGAACTCCGGCGCAAGGTTCCCTCAGGAAAGTAAACGCGCGTCACCTACAATCAATGCTTGCGCCAATGCAATCGCGCCCAACACTCCCGCCCGCGCGCCGAGTTGTGGCGGAACAATCTCGGGAGCGTCGACGTAACCATTGAGCAACGTAGCGACTTTCACGCGCACCAGCGGGTAAAGCTCACCGCGTCGCATTACGCCGCCACCCAAGATGATGCGCTGCGGCGACAGAGCACAGGCCAAGTTCGCGATCCCGAGCGCCAGGTAATGCGCTTCGAGTTCCCAGGCCGGATGGCCGGCAGACAATTCGTGCGCAGGTTTAGCCCAGCGTGCTTCAATGGCCGGCGCCGCCGCCAGTCCTTCCAGGCAATCTCCGTGGTAGGGACAGTTGCCCGGAAACGGATCGCGCTGAAGGTCATGCGGAATGCGAAGATGACCCATTTCCGGGTGCGTCCGTCCATGCAGCAGACGGCCGTTCACCATGCCGCCGCCACCCAGTCCAGTGCCGACCGCGAGGTAGAGGAACGTGTCCAGGCTTTGCGCGGCTCCCCAGCGGAACTCACCAAATGCTGCCGCGTTGACGTCGGTGTCGAAGGCAACCTTAGCGTGCAGCGCGGCGCGGATCGGTCCGGCCAGGTTGAAATTCCTCCAGGCCTGCTTGGGCGTAGACGTAATACAACCGAACGTCGCCGACTGGGGGTCAGGATCAATCGGCCCAAATGATCCGATGCCCACGGCTTCCACACGGCCGCGCCGGCCGAAGAACTCGAGCACGTGGCGGATGGTTTCTGGCGGCGTGGTGGTCGGGATCTCGACCAAATCCAAGTCGTCCGGGCCGCTGCCAACGGCGCACACAAACTTGCTTCCACCCGCCTCGATCCCACCGAATTTCGGCACTTTTCCCAGTTTACGTTGAATTTGGCTGGAGGAACGTTACCAGTTACAATAAAAGTAGCAATGAATCCCCTCCAAACATTCCGATGTCTATTTGTATTTTCAATGGCGCTTCTGGCGTTGGCGCAGCAGCCCGCCAAGCCGCCCGCTCCGCCGCCACCTCAGCCGGCCGTGAGTCCCGACACCGTAGTGATCACCGTCGGCAGCGAGAAACTGACGCGCGCCCAATTCGAGGAACTGCTCGGCGCTCTGCCTGAGAACGTACGCGCAACGGCCTCGGGCCCGGGTCGTGGCAAACGCCAATTGGCTGAGCAGCTCGCCGAAGTGCTGGCCATCGCGCAGGAGGCGCGCAAGCGGAAGCTCGACCAGACTGCCGCGGTTCAGCAGATCATCGCGCTGCAGACAGATCAAGTATTAGCAGGGGCGCTCGCTCGTCAAATCTCCAGCGACACCAAGCCCGATGAAGCGGCCATGCATGCCTACTTCGATCAGCACAAGTCGGAATTCGAGCGCGTCAAGGCCAGCCACATTCTGATTCGATTCAAAGGATCGGGCGCACCCGCGCGGCCAGGTCAGAAGGATCTGAGCGACGAAGAAGCGCTCGCCAAAGCGCAGGACATCCGCAAACAGCTTTTGGGCGGCGCGGATTTCGCGGTCGTCGCAAAAGCGGAATCGGATGACGTCGGTTCCGGAGCCAAAGGTGGATCGCTCGGAACCTTCGGCCATGGCCAAATGGTGCCACCCTTCGAGCAGGCCGCGTTCACTCTGCCGCTGAACCAGATCAGCGAGCCGGTGAAATCGCAGTTTGGCTATCACATCATCAAGGTGGAAGAGCGCACATCCAAGAATTTCGACGAAGCCAAGCCGGATCTGGAAAAGCAGCTGGGGCCGCAAATGACCCGCGACGCCTTGGATAAAATCCGCAAACAGGCACAGGTCACTATCGACGACGCCTACTTCGGAAAATAATCTTCACCCGTCGCGCAGCGCGGCACTCGGATCGATTCGCGATGCTGCACGCGCCGGCAGAAATCCGGCTAGCAGACCGACAGCGGTCAACAAAACGCAGATTCCCACCAAATTGCCGGCGTCCGCGGGCTTGACTTGGAACAGCAAACTCTCGATCAGCCGGCCCGTTGCCAGCGATAGCACGATTCCCAGCACGAGACCGCGCACCACTAACGACAAGCCCTGGCCCAGAATGAGCCGCCGGATATCCGCGGGACGCCCGCCCAGCGCCGTCCGAATGCCGATTTCGCGAGTCCGGCTGACCACCGCGTACGAGAGCACGCCGTAAATCCCGACCGATCCAAGCAAGAGTGCCAACGCAGAAAATATCGCCAGCAGCACCGTCTGGAAGCGCGTCTGAGATACCGACTCCGCCACCTGTTCAGTCATGGTTTGGATGTGGGCCAGCGGTAGATCCGGATCGATGTCACGCAATCGCTTCCGCAGAGTTTCGATCAGTGATTCAGGAGATAGTGACACGTCCGTGCGAATCACCAGCGTCATACTGGCGAACGGAGCTTGCCGGCTGGGAAAGTAGATGGCCGGTTCGGCGGCACGTCCCAGGCCTGAGTATTTCATGTCCTTCACGACCCCGACGATCTCCGGGTCCTGTAATAGTATTCTGCCGAGCGGACCAAAGCCACCGGTTACGGCGCGGATCTTTTGCCCAATCGGATTGCCCTGCCTCCAGTACTGCCGCGCCAGAGTTTCGTTAACGATGACCACGGCCGGTGAATCCGCGCGGTCATGATCACTGAAATCCCGGCCTGCGACGATGGGCGTGCCCAGCGCCTTGAAGAACCCGGGGCTTACCATTCGGTGCCAGGCGCTTTGGTCCTCTGGTTGGCGTGGTGCCGGCAATGACAAAAATCGGAAAGGGAGCCGGTAGTCGAAATCTTGCGCCAATGGAAGGCTGGTGGTCTCGCCGGCCGATTTCACTCCCGGCAGTGCTTCGGCCGTGGAGCGAATGCGGTCGAACGTGTTAGCTATATCGGCAGCCTTGCTGTAGCGAGCCACCGGCAGCGAGATATTGGCTGTCAGCACTTGTTCTGTACGGAATCCGGGATCAACGCTGGCAAGCCGGGCGAAGCTCTTGATCAGCAGCCCCGCGCCATTCACCAGCAGGACGGCGAGCGTCACCTGCGCGATTACCAGTACGTTGCGGCCCCACCGATCGCGACCGCCGCCGCTCTCGCTGCGCCCCGCTTCTTTAAGCGCCATGCCTAGCTCGGGCTGGCGTACGCGCAGAACCGGCGCCATCCCAAACAACAGTCCCGACAACACGCTAATCGCCAGCGTGAAGAAGAGCACCGGCAGACTGAGCGTGACATCGTGAATGCGCGGAACGCTGGCGGGGCCAAATGCCCGGACACCTTCGACGCCGGCGATGGCCAGGAGCAACCCGGCCGAACCTCCTACCAGCGCGAGCATCAGGCTCTCGGTGAGAAATTGTCGTGTGAGACGGCCGCCGCTCGCCCCCAGCGCGGCACGCACCGCCACCTCGCGCCGCCGTGCGGATGCATGAGCGAGTAAAAGATTCGCGACATTCGCGCAGGCGATGAGCAGCAAAATGCCAACGCTCGCGAGCAAGACCAACAACGCCGGCCGCGAACTGCCCACCAGATCATCCGGTAATGCACGCACACCCACTCCCCAATCAGCATTGGTGTTGGGAGATTCGGAGGCGATTCCGCGGGCGATAGCGTCCATCTCAGACTGCGCTTTGGCCAGCGTTACACCAGGGCGAAGCCGTGCGATCGCATCCATGTACCGCGGCGTGGGACGGTGGCGATAGTAGCGAATGCCGTTGTTCCACACCTGGGCGTCGCCCGCGAAATGGATTCCCGGCGGAAGAATCCCAATTATTGTGGTAGCCGTACGATTGACCCCGATCGCTTTGCCGATGATAGCGGGGTCGGATCCATAGCGGCGCTGCCAGAGTTCGCTGCTGATGAGCGCCACGTCCGGACCATTGACCAGCCCTTCCTGTTCAGTCATGCCGCGGCCCAGAATCGGCTGGATGCCGAGCGTCCCCGGCAGCGAAGGCGTAATGCTGATACACGGCAGTCGCTCCGGATCGCGGCCGGTGTCCGACAGATTCACTTCATTGCGCCAGTATCCGGCGAATGCCTCCAGCAAACGGCTTCGATCCTTCCAGTCGTAGAAATCGGAGGGCGAGACGAAGTAGCGCTGCACGCCGGTCTTGGCTTGCTTCTCGAAAAGATTCACCAGGCGGCCCGCTTCCCGATACGGCAGCGGTTTGATCAGAACTGTTTCGACGACGCTGAAGATGGTGGTATTGGCGCCGATGCCGAGGGCCAGAGCGACGATAGCAATCGAATAAAGGGATGGCCTTGAACGCCAGGTACGAATTCCATGGCGCAGGTCCTGCCGCAGAGTGTCGAAACCCACAGAGGACAATACTGGATAACCGCCCAGAGCTTACTGTGTTACTCCATCCGCTCCGCCCACCGCAGAAACCGCGCTAAATCCTCGCGATGTTGCCACACGAATCGCCAGAAACCGCCAAACCCAATCTCTTCGGCGGGAGTTCCCCAATAAGTCTCCATGCGCCACCGCAACAACGGACTAAGCCACGGCCTCAGGCGATAGCCTCGGGTGGCGCGCCACAGGAAGCGCAGCATCAACGCGCTAGTTTCTCACTGACGGTCTTCTTACCGGGCTCATCGGGCGTCGCATAGTAGCCCGTGCGTGTCCGGACCAGAGGATGACCGGGACCGTTCACCGTTACCTTAATCTGACGGAAGCTCCCATCCATCTGCGGAACGGTGGGCGAATAAGCGATGGTGTATTGATTGCGAATCTCGTGCGCTACCTGCAGCGCAATCTGATCGACGTCGGCCATGCCTTTGGGATAAAACGTCAGCCCGCCGGACTCGCGCGCGATGGTGTCCAGGGCCCGCTTGGCAATCCTGGCCTCGTGCCGCTCTTCCTCATTCAACAACCCGATCGCGAACAACAAGACTTCGTTTTGCTGCGCCCGGCTGACCAACTTCTCCAGGTTGATGGTGCTGGCATTGTCATTGCCGTCGGTGATCACCAGCAGGACTTTCTTCTGCCGCTTGCCTTCCTTTTTCAGGTAATCGATCGACATGCTGATCGCGTCGCGCATAGCGGTGCCGCCGCGGGAATCGATTCGCTCCACTCCCGCCTGCATGGCTTTTATATCGCTCGTCATCGGAACATCCAGCCAAGCTTCGTCATTGAAGTTGACGATGAAGATCTCGTCCTGCGGATTGGACGCCTTCACCATGTCCAGAGAGGCGATCTCCACTTTCTGCCGCTTCTCCTTCATGCTGCCGCTATTGTCGATGATGATGCCCAGCGAGACCGGCACGTCCTCGCGCTTGAAAATCTTGATCGGCTGTTCGACGCCGTTCTCAAACACTTTGAAAGCGTTCTGCTTGAGATCGGTGACCAGTTTGCCGTTCTTGTCTGCCACACTGATCGGCAAAACCACCAAGCGAGTATCGGCGCGAAAAGTTACGTCGTCGCCGGATGGCAGATTAGCCGGCGGCTTCGCAGCCTGCGGGCTGGCGGCCCAGCTAGGTAAAAGAAGAATGGCCGGGAGGCTACTGAGAAGGCGCATAGTATCCAAGGCGGAAGAAAGGCTTCAGCGGCGGTAGGCCGCGTGGCTGCACCAGTTTCACCTGCACGTGACGATATTTGCCATCCCTCACCTGGTTCTTAGGAGTGTAGTAAAGCATGTATTGATTCCGCAGTTCAATCCCGATTTTGGCGGCGATATCGGCCAGTTCGTTGACGTTTTCCACGTTGTAACTCCGCCCGCCGGTCAATTCGGCGACCTCACTCAGCAACCCAGGTCCGGACATCTC
>Ga0070714_100003163_pt1 | contig 12229 bp, 13 predicted proteins | sample LARL83metaG_FD_65450 | JGI IMG/M metagenome (GOLD analysis project Ga0070714, IMG submission 65450) | Corn, switchgrass and miscanthus rhizosphere microbial communities from Kellogg Biological Station, Michigan, USA - LAR L8-3 metaG | ecosystem: Host-associated > Plants > Roots > Rhizosphere ... | reverse complement strand
AGGTAACAGAAGACGATCGTGGCGAAGCCGAAGACGCTGACCCAGGCGGTTTTCGTGCCGCGCCATTCGGGACGCGTGTGCAGATGCATGAAGGCGGCGTAGACGATCCAGGAGATCAGCGCGGCGGTTTCCTTGGGGTCCCACTGCCAGTACGCGCCCCAGGCTTCTTTGGCCCACATCGCGCCGGTGATGATGCCGAGCGAGAGCAATGGTAAGCCGACCGCGATGATCCGGTATTGCATCACGTCGAGTCGGGCGAGCGACGGGAGCCCGTCGAACCATTGCGCGAGCGCGTCGCCGTTGCCGGCGGCTCGAGCGGTCGCCGGCGCATCGGTCCGGGTGGTTACCGCGACGCCGCTCGCGGTGTAGGCGCTCATCGATACGTCGACGTTCGGTCCGCTCGCTGCGGCCATCCCGCGCAGCGGCGTCCCGCGGAAATGATTCTCCGCCGCCGATTTGGCGAGATAGATCAGTGAGACGCAGAACGCGACCATGAACGAGGCGTACGCGGTGATGACGATCGGGACGTGGATCTTGATCCAATACGACTGCAGCGCTGGGACGGCGGGCATGTAGCCTTCGTTCCAGGTGGTCGCGTAGCCGAGCGCGATCGCGGCCATGGCGAGAACCGGGCCGCCGATGAACGCGAGATCGTACTTGTACGCGAACACCAGAAAGATCGTGACCGCGACGGCGCTGAACAGCGAGAGCGAGCCGTAGAGGTTGGTCAGCGGCCACACCCCCGTCATCCACCAGCGTGCGCCGAGTTCGGCGAACTGGGAGACGCAGCCGACGATCGCCAGCGGCATCCCGATCGCGCGCAGCAGCGGATTGCGAAACAGGAAGTGTGCCAGCAGCACGAACGCGCCGGTGACGTACGACGCGATGCCGATGACGAGAAGCACTTGATCCAACGACTGTCTGGTGGGGTCCATGACTCTCCCTTGCTATGCGGGGTCGAACTCGGGTTCCGGCGTCTTCTCGACGACCGGCGGCGCGGGCTCCGTGCGACGCAGGGTTTCCACGATCTCGCGGAACCGGTCTTCGAAGACGTCGTATCCTTTGACGGTCGTTGCCGCGATCCCGACGTCGGTGCCGCCTTCGGCCGCCGGGCGCACGAGCACGAACAGCCGGGCAGGCAAGAAGTAGAACGAGATGCACAATCCGGCGAGGAGTACGAAGGCGCCGATCCCGACCACGAGCATACCGGGGTCGTAGCGGTACTGGAAACCCGAGTAGAGGATGTAGCGCGCCGCTTCGAGCCGGTAGCCGGCACCCAGATCGAGCGATTTGCCCAGCGGAATCAGCGCCGAACCGATTGCCTGCTCGCCGTCGAACGCCTGGATGACGACACCCGGATCGTTCGGGCGCGGGTCGGCGGCGGGCCGGCCGGTGGCGCGGTCGATCGTGCCGACGAACTGGGTGTACTGGATCGCGCGCGACGTCCCGTCGACAGCGAAACCTTCGCCTTCTTTGAGCGGGTGATCGGGGCCGCCTGGGACCGGGCGCCCGTCTTTGGTCAGCCGGAAGTCGATCGCGAAGCCGTAGGTCGCCTGGTAGACCAGCGTGCCGTCGACGTCGTAGGGGTGGTTGACCCGGATGACGGCTTCGCGCGGTATTCCGTCGCTGCCGGTCACCTTGGCGTTCGAGACGTAGTCGATCGGCTGGTAGACGGTCCCGGCTTTGGTCTGGATCGGGTCGATGCGGTACGCGAAACGCTCGAGATCGATCTTCGCGCCGTTCTCGGGGATGGTCGCCGTTTGGCCGCTGAGCACGGCAAATTGTCCGCTGTAGCCTTTCGCCCAGTAGATCGTCGTGCCGGTCGCGATGATGACGAAGCCGATGTGCGCGACCAACACGCCGCGCCGCGCCCAGTTGTTCTTGTCGGCGAACGTCCACTCGTCGCCGCCGAATTCACGTTTGCGGATCTGCCAGCCGCGTGCCGCGAAGAACGCTGCCAACCGTTCGCGCACCGTGGCGAGGTCGCCGTCGACACGGATCCTCGCGTGCAACGGGATGGCGTCGATCTTGACCGGGTTGAGACGCGGGATGCGACGCGGTATCACTTTCGTGAAGGTGGCAGCCGTCATCGAGCAGAGGATCAGGCCGAGGACGATGATGTAGGCGGGGCTGTGGTAGATGTTGCCCAGATCGAGCCGGACGATCAGGCGCGCGATCGGCGGCGCGTACGCGCCGGCGTAGAACGCCGCGTCCTTGCCCTGTTCGATGATGACGCCGATCAGCGTGAGGAACGCCCAGACCCCGAGCAACGAAACGCCGGTCGAGACTTGCGCGAACAAGCGGACCAGATCGTCCCAGCCCTCGTGCGCCGAGCGGAGCGCCGTCGCGATCAGGTGTCGATCGCCGCTTCGCGCTTCCACGACTTCTCCATGAACACGATGATCCAGATCGACGCTTCGAAGAGGACGTACATCGGCCCGGCGATCAACATCATCGTCACCGGGCTGCCGTCCGGTGCGAGAACTGCGCCGCCGACCAGGATACCGAACCCGATGTACTTGCGGTACGTGCGCAGCATCCTGCTGTTGATCACGCCGATCCGCGCCAGCAGCAGCATCACGACCGGTGTCTGGAACACGATCGCGAAAGCCAGGAACAGCAACAGCACGAGATTGATCGTCGACTCGATTCCGAACGTCGCCTTGGCGACCGAGCCGGTGATGAGCAAGAGCCCCGCGATGACGCGCGGCAAAACGAAAAAGTGGGCGAACGCGATCCCGGCGAGCGCCAGCAGCAGGGACGGCGCGACGTACCAATACACCATCCGGCGCGTCTTCGGGTTCACCGCCGGGACGACGAACATCCACAGCTGGTACAAGATGACCGGCAAGCCGAGGATGATCGCGATGTAGATCGCGAGCTTGAAGATCGCCCACACCGCGTCGGCCGGGCCGAACGCATTGAGCGTGATCCCGGGGAAGTAGGCACGGGTCATCAGCGGGATCAGTTTGGTCGCGGGCCACAGGGCGAGGACGGCGATCGCGGCGACGGTGACGATGCAAACGAAGAGACGGTTACGGAGCTCCCGCAGGTGCTCCGTGAACGGCATCTCCTTCTGGTCCCAATCGGGCTGCCGTCGCTCGCGCTCGTCGAGCGGCGGCCGCTCTGCGAGCACCGGCGCGCTATTCGTTGGGTCGCGCGATCGTCGTGGGGCCGGGTGCGCCGGTCGTGGGGTCGGTCACGATGGTCGACTGGCCGACGCCGCTGACCGCGGTCGTCGTTTGAGCGTTCTCCGTCTCGGTTTGCGCGCGCCGGCGCGCCTCGTCGCGCGCACGCTCGGCCGCGACGTCCGCCTCGGCCTGTCCGACCATGAACTCTTTCTTGGCTTGACCGGCGCTGCGAGCGAGCTTCGGCAGCTTGTCCGCCCCGAAGATGAGGATCGCGACGCCGACGACGGCGGCGATTTCGATAGGTGAAAACATAGGGTTCTCCGGTTAGAGCAGCGCGTCGGCCAGGGCGGCGAGTTGGGTACGGGGCGGCGCGTTTCCGAGCGGCGTCAGCGATTGCTTTGCCCGCTCGACGTAACCCGCCAACGCGGATTCGGTCTGCGCCAAGCCGCCCTGGGCGCCGATCCCGGCGACGATCCCGGCGATCCGCTCGCGCGGGGGGTCGTCCTCGGCCAAGAAACGTTCGACGTCGGCGCGGAATTCCCGATCCCCGGCGGCCAGCGCCAGGATCAGCGGCACGGTCATCTTGCGCTCGCGCAGGTCGTTGCCGACCGGCTTGCCCAGCGTCGCCTCGTCGGCGGTCAGGTCGAGCACGTCATCGCGCATCTGGAACGCGACGCCGTAGGCGGTCCCGAAATCGCGCAGCGCCTTGACCGCGAACGGCGAGCCGCCGGCGCCGAGCGCGCCGCACTCGGCCGAGGCGGCGAACAGTGAGGCCGTCTTTTTCGACGCGATCTCGATGTAGTCCGAGAAGCTCGTCGCCGGATCGCCGACCGCTTTGAGCTGCAGCACCTCGCCGTCGGTGATGTCGGCCAACGTCGAGCTCAAGATATGCGGGATCGGGTGGTGATAGTGGGCGGTCACGTTCTTGAAGATCCAGGCGAACAGATAATCGCCGGCGAGGACGCTCACCCGGTTGCCGAAATCGACCGCGGTCGCATTGACGCCGCGGCGCGTCTCGGCGCCGTCGACGACGTCGTCGTGGATCAGCGTCGCGACATGGATCAACTCCATGAAGGCCGCCAGCTGGAGATGATCTTCGGCCCGTCCGCCGACCGATTCGGCCGCGAGCAGCGTCAAGCGCGGCCGCAACCGTTTGCCGCCGGCCGCCAGCATCCGCCGCACCGCTTCGGTGATCAGCGCGTTGTCGGTCGAGAACGAGGAGCGGAAGAACTCCTCGACCATGCCGTAGAGGTCGGTGCCGCGGCGCGATCGCTCCAGCATCAAGCGACCCCGACGTGGATCGCGATCGCGCCCGCGCCGAGCCGAATCGCGCGCACGTCGCGAAAGCCGGCGCTGCGGAAGCGCTCGGCCAGGCCGTCGGCGTCCGGAAAGTTCGTCAGCGAATTGGGCAGATAGCGGTACGCCGTCTTCGAGCCGCCGACCAATCCGCCGACCAGCGGTACGATCCCGTAGAAATAGAGTCCGAACAAGCGCCGTACCAGCGGATTGCGCGGCTTGGTGACGTCGAGGTTGACGAAGCGCGCGCCGGGTTTGATGACGCGTCGCGCTTCCTTCAGCGTCGTGACGATGTCGACGACGTTGCGCAGCGAGAAACCCATCGTCGCGCCGTCGAAGGTCGCATCGGCGTAGGGCAACTGCGTCACGTCGCCTTCGACGAAGGTCGCACGCGCGGCGCGATCCTCGCGCACGGCGCGCGCCCGCGCGCCGTCGAGCATCGGTGCGGTGAAGTCGACGCCCGTCACCTGCAGCTGCGGGTCCGAGCGCAGCAGGTGGAAGACCAGGTCGCCCGTGCCGCAGCAGAGATCGATGACGGCGCCGCCTCGTGGAGCCGCCAGTTCGGCCACGGCGCGACGGCGCCACGCCTCGTCGACCCCGGCTGTAAGCAGCCGATTCGCTCGATCGTATCGCGGTGCGATCGCCGCGAACATCTCGCGGACGTAGAGAGCCTTATCCATCGTCAAAGTCGACCGGGTCTGTTCGGCGCCCAGGGCCGATCCACTCCGTGCGGGTGCCGTGAGGGCGACGGGGGCCGGGCCCGGCGCGCGGACTGATCCGGCCTCGAACGGGCTAGAGTGCAAAAACGCGGCGCGCGTTGGCGTCGGTCCGCGTGACGACGGTCGCCACGTCGGTGCCGAGTACGGCGGCGACGGCCTGCGCGGTCTCGGCGACGAAGCCGACCTCGTTGCGCTTGCCGCGATGCGGGACCGGCGCCAGATAGGGACAATCGGTTTCGAGCACGATCGCGTCGAGTCCGATCCGCTGCACCGCCTCGCGCAATCCCTGCGCCGTTTTGAACGTGATCACGCCGCCGATCCCGAGCAACAGCCCGAACCGGCGCGCGAACAATTCGGCCTCGCCGGCGTCGCCGGTGAAGCAGTGCACGATCCCCCGCTGCGCCTGCGGATCGTAGCCGTCGCTGAGCGCGGCGACGAAGTCGTCGTGCGCTTCGCGCTGATGGAAGATCAGCGGCAGCGCGCGCGCGCGTGCGTACGCGAGCTGGGCAGCGAGGACACGTCGCTGGACGTCGCGCGGGCTGTGGTCGTAGTGGTAGTCGAGCCCGGTCTCGCCGACGGCGACGATCCGTTCGCCGTAGCGCATGCGCAAGAGGTCGAAGGCCGCGGCGATGTCCGGCGGCGCGTCCTTCGCCTCGTGCGGATGGATCCCGATCGTTGCCGCCAGACCGTACGTCTCAGCGGTGTCGCAGGCTCGGCGGCTATCCTCCAGGTCGCAGCCGACCGTGACGATCGCATCGACGCCGGCGTCACGAGCGCGCCCGAGCATCGCGTCGCGATCGTCGTCGAACGTGCGGTCGTGCACGTGGGCGTGCGTGTCGATCATGGCGAAACCTTAGGCTTCTCGTGCAGTTGTTCCCCGAGCGCGTCCGCTACGGCCGCCGCCTGCTCGTCATCGCGTTCATTCTCTCGCTGATCCTGCACGTCACGGCCGGGGCGCTTTGGCCGTTGTTCGCGCGCGACGCGTCGCGCGCGGCCGCCTCCGAGCAGCTCTCCGCGAAGCTCGAGCCGATCACGATCGAACGGCTGCCGCCGGCTCCGCGCCCGCAGCCGATCCAGGTCGCGCACGCGGCGCCGGTCCGTGCGAAGCGCACCGTCGCCCATCCGGCGGCGCGACCGCTCGCCGCCGTCCCGGCTCCGGCGCTGCCGTCGTTCGCACCCCGTCCCCAACCAACGGCCCGTCCGCGCCGGGCGAAGGTGCACGTCGTCCGCAGCACCACCCTCGCGCAGCTTACGCCGCCGCGTGGCACGAACGCGAACGCACCCGCCGGCGGCGCGCTGACGGAACAGCAGATCGCCTCGCTCGACTCGACCTTTCGTCAGACGATCGCACAGGCGCAAGCCGCGGCCGCCGCGCCGCCGGCCGGCTCGGCGCCGGTGCGAACGACCAAGCGTTACAACAAACTGCTCGACGCCAGCGTCACCGATGTTGAAACCGGCACCGGAGATTGCGATCCGATCGCAGACGGGACGGAGCGCGGTGCGTACACGTACTACTATCTGCGCTGTAACGTCCACTACCCCGACGGCTACGCCGAATCGGTCGAGTTTCCGTGGCCGTTCCGCTTCACGCATCGTGACGATCCGTTCAGCATGGGGCCGGGGCGTCATCATTTCCCGGGGCAGCCGCCGCCGGACGGCTTCACGCTGCCGCATCCGTTCGCGCTGTCACGCGCGGTCTGCGCGTACTATCGCGACGAGTGCATCGCCGTCATCCGGCGCGAGCAGGCGGCCGCGGGCGAACCGGCGCCCTGAGCGCTAGGCGGCCGGCGGTTCGAGCCGCGGAAACAGCGCGTCGCCGGGGTTCGTTTGCGTGCCGGCGCCCAGCCGGCCCCATTGAAGCTCTTCGAGCCACATCCGTTCCGGTGTCCCTTCGAGTCCGAGCTGCTGCCACATCGCACCCGCTTTCGAGGGCATGAACGGATACAGCAACAGGCTCAGCCAGCGCAACCCTTCGCACAGGTCGTACAGCAGCGCGTCGAGTTCGTCGCCGCGACCCGCTTTGTAGAGCTCCCACGGCTTCTGCTCGTCGATCCGCCGGTTGAGCAACGAGACCAGGTTCCAGATCTCATCGAGCGCTTCGCGGAATCGCAGCGCCAGCACGTGATCGCGCACGAGCAACGGCAGATCGGCGACCTGTTCCTGGACGAACCCCTCATTCGGCTCGGGGACGAGACCGTTGCGATACTTCTGCAGCATCGCCAGCGAGCGGCGGAGCAGGTTGCCCAGATCGTTGCCCAGGTCGCTGTTGTAGCGCCGGCGCAGCTTGTCGACCGAGATCGAGAAGTCGCTGCCGAACGGCGCTTCGCGAAGCAGGAAATAGCGCAGCGCGTCGGCCCCGAACTCATCCTTCATCGCGAACGGATCCATCGCGTTGCCGAGTGATTTGCTGATCTTCGTCCCGGCATCGTTGGTGATCCAACCGTGGGCGAAGACCCGGGTCGGAATCGGGAGACCGGCCGACATCAGCATCGCCGGCCAGATGATCGTATGGAAGCGCGCGATCTCCTTGCCGATCAAATGCATTCCGGGCCAGAACGCCGCGTACAATCCGTCGCGGTCCTCGGGCCAGCCGAGCGCGCTAATGTAGTTGATCAGTGCGTCGTACCACACGTACAACACGCCGCCGCCCGGCAGCGGAATCCCCCAGTCGAACGACGAGCGCGAGATCGAGAAATCTTCCAGCCCTTCTTCGAGGATCGCCATCATCTCGTTGTAGCGTGCTTGCGGCCGCAAGAACTCGGGGTTGTCGCGGAACATCGCGAGCAGCGTCGGGTTGTATTTCGAGAGCCGGAAGAACCAGTTCTTCTCCGAGAGCCACTGAACGGGACGGCGGCATTCGACGTTCGGACATCGTCCGTCGACGAGCTTGGCCTCGGGCCAAAACGTCTCGTCGTGCGTGCAGTACCAGCCTTCGTACACGCCCTCGTACACGTCGCCGCTGGCCCGCATCCGTTCGAACAACGCCAAACAGGCTGCAGCGTGGCGCGGCTCGGTGGTGCGAATGAAGTCGTCGAAATGCGCGTCGAACGCGGGCGCGAGGCCGCGCCACTTCTGCGCGAGCGAGTCGACGTACGCTTGCGGCGTCATTCCCGCCGCCTGCGCGGCATTGGCGACTTTTTGGCCGTGCTCGTCCGTCCCCGTCAGCGAGCGGGCCGGACCGAACGCTCGGGCGGTGCGCGTCAGTACGTCGGCCGCGATCGAGGTATAGGCGTGGCCGATGTGCGGGGTGCCGCTGATGTAATAGATGGGGGTCGTGACGTAGAACGGGCGGGCGGCGTCGATCACCCGACCGCTTTCGTCATTCCGGCTCTGCGCGGCCTCCGCGCCGATCGCTCGCGCGTGCGTAGAGATGGCGCCGCTCGCCGTGTCCGGCCTCGGCCAGTCGCTTCGCGATCGCCGACGTGGAGAGTCCCTCGGCGCTGAGGGCATCGATTGCGGCATCGAGTTCCGCGTCCGAGGGAGCCGTGGCGGCGACGATTTCCGGCACTTTCCCCTCGACCACGAACGCGATCTCGCCGCGCACCGGCTCGGCGACCGCCGATGCGACTTCCGCAGGCGTCCCCACGATTTGTTGCTCGTGGATCTTGGTGAGTTCGCGCACGAGGAACACGCGGCGCTCGGGCGCGACCGCGGCCAGGTCGGCGAGCGATTCGCGGATGCGGTGCGGGGCTTCGTACCAGACCGTCGTGTCCACCAGCGCGGCGCGAAACGCGGCCCGCCGCGCCGCGCCGCCGCGCGGCGGGAAGCCGGCGAACGTGAAGCGCCGCAAGTCGAACCCCGACAGGACGGCGGCGCACACGAACGCGACCGGCCCGGGCAGCACCTCGACCGGGACGCCGTCCTCGCGGGCGGCAGCCACCAGCGCCGACCCCGGATCGCTGATCCCCGGCGTCCCGGCGTCGGTCACGACCGCTACCAGCTGCTCGCGCGCGCGGGCGAGGATCGCACCGGTCGTCGCCTCCGCGTTGTGCTCGTGGTACGTCCAGATCTCTTTGCCGGTGATCGCCAGCGCGCTGAGCAGCCGGCGCGTTACGCGGGAGTCCTCGGCGACGATGAGGGACGCGTCGCGCAAAGAATCGATCGCGCGCAGCGTAATGTCGCGAAGGTTGCCGAGCGGCGTCGGTACGAACACGAGCCCCATGTCCTCCGCTTCGCCGTCCTCGAGCGCCGTCCGCCGGATCGAGCTGCGCGGGCACATCCTCGACTCCGGGATCTTCAACCGGATCCTCGGCATCCTCACCGACCACGACCGCGCCGCGTACGTGATCGAAGAGTTCGATTCGGGCCGCACCAAGACCGATCCGTCGTACGCGCGGCTCGCGATCGACGCCGACGATCCGGCGTACCTCGACGAGCTGATCGACCGGCTGCGCGAGTCGGGCGCGGAAGTGATCGACGAAGGCGACGTCGTCACCGAACCGGCTCCGGCCGACGGGGTGCTTCCCGACCAGTTCTACGCGACGACGAACTACGTCACCGAGATCCGCCTCAACAAGACGTGGCTGACGGTCGCCAATCCGGAGATGGATTGCGCGATCGTCATCGAGAACGGCGACGCGTTCACCGTTCCGCCGTCCGACGTACAAGCCGGCGCCGTTGTGGTCGTAGGCCATGCAGGGGTCAAGGTCTCGCTGCCGCAGCGCGCGCGGCGCAAGGCCGTATTCGAGTTCATGGCGAGCGCGGTCTCGAGCGAGAAGCCGCGCCGGGCACTGCTCGACGAGCTCGCGCGCGAGCTGTTGGCCGTGCTGCGTTCCGGCAAACGCGTGCTGTGCGTCGGCGGCCCGGCGATCGTGCACACCGGTGCGGGACCGTATCTCGCCGATTTGATCCGCGACGGATACGTCACCGCGCTCTTCGCCGGCAACGCGCTCGCGGTGCATGACATGGAGTCGCAGTTCTTCGGTACGTCGCTCGGCGTCAATCTCGACGACGCGTTTCCGGCCGAAGAAGGTCACGTGCACCATCTGCGCACGGTCAATCGCTTGCGCGCGGTCGGCGGGATTCGCAATGCGATCGACACCGGGATGCTGCGTGCCGGGATCATGTACGAAGCGTACCAGAAGCAGATCCCGGTCGTGCTGTGCGGCTCGATCCGTGACGACGGGCCGATTCCGGACGTGATCGCCGACGTCGTCGAGTGTCAACGCGCGATGCGCAAATACGTTCCCGAGATAGGAATGGCCCTGATGATCTGTACCTTGCTGCATTCGGTCGCGGTCGGCAACCTGTTGCCCGCGACGTGCAAGACCGTGAGCGTCGACATCAACCCCGCCTCGGTCACCAAGCTGACCGACCGCGGCTCGCATCAGACGCTGGGGATCGTGATGGACGCCTCGTCGTTCTTACGCGAACTCTCGCTCGCACTCGAAGGCGCCGAGGCCGACGCGGCCGGCGTGGCGGCGGGCTGATGGAGGTCGAACGGCTCGGTCCCGGCCACCGGCTCGAACTGTACGTCTCGCCGACCTGCCCCTACTGTCTCGAAGCCCGCCGCCACTACGACGCGGCCGGCTATCCGTACCAGGTGTACGACGCGCAGAACGATCCGGCGCACCGTGCCGCGATGTTCGCCTACACCGGCGGCGACCCGACCGTTCCCGCGATCGTCCTCGACGGCGTCTACGTCCAGTCGGGTTGGGGCTCCCCGCCCCGCGGTTGAACGGTCCACTGAGAGCGCACCGGTCGGTGCGCGCCTGATCTGGACGGACGGTGGGGTTTATTCCGCGACCCCTTGACGGGCGAGCGCTTCGAGGCTAACGTACCGACTAGTCGGTATGGAAACTCCTAAAGCGAACCCTGCCAAGCCCAACGGGAAGACCAAACTGCTCGATGCAGCCCTTACCGTGATCCGGACCAAGGGGTACAACGGCGCGACGGTCGACGAAATTTGCGCTGCCGCGGGGGTGAGCAAGGGCGCGTTCTTCCACTATTTTGCGGACAAAGAAGCCCTCGCAATCGCCGCGGCCGAGCATTTTTCGGCCCGCGCCGTCGCGTCGTTCGGCGCAGCGGCCTATCAAGCGGAGTCCGACCCGCGCGAACGCGTGCTGCGCTACGTCGACCTGCGGGCCGCGTTGCAGCACGGCGATTTCGCGGATTTCACCTGTCTGCTCGGCACCATGGTGCAGGAGACGTACGCGACGCATCCGGCGATCCGCGCCGCGTGCGACGAACACATTCGCGTCCATGCCGATGGGGTCGCGCGAGATTTGGACGCCGCCAAGAGCGCGTACGCACCGGACGCACCGTGGACGGCGGAGAGCATGGCGCTCTTCGCACAGGCCGTGGTGCAGGGCGCGTTCATCTTGGCGAAGGCGCACGACGACCCGGCGGTCGGGGCCGATTGCATCACGCACCTCCGACGCTATCTCGAAACCCAACTTCCGAACACCGCTCCCAACTGAGAAGAGGACCAACCCATGCAGATGCGACCGAATCTCAACTTCGACGGCTGCGCGGCCGACGTACTCGCGCACTATCAAGCCGCGCTCGGCGGAGAACTCGAGATCACGCGCTTCGGCGGCTCACCGGTCGCGGACTCGGTACCGCCGGAATGGGCCGACAAGATCCTCTACGGACGGCTGCGCACGCTGTACGGTATCCTCGACGCAATGGACGCACCGCCCGGTCGCGCAAGTGATATCGGCGGCAACGTCGCGATCGCGATCGACGCGGAAGACGATGACCGCGGGGCGGAAGTCTTTGCGAAGCTCGCCGAGGGCGGCCGCGTCATGATGCCGTTCGAGCAGACGTTCTTCGCGCGCAAGTTCGGCATGGCCACCGACAAGTTCGGCGTGCGCTGGATGGTCAGCGTCGCACCCGTCGCGGTCGTGGGTGCGTGACGGCGAAACCGGCGTATCCGCCCGGCGTCCCCTGCTGGGTGGAGACGCTGCAGCCCGATCCGCGCGCCGCTCTCGCGTTCTACGGCTCGCTGTTCGGCTGGGAGGGGATAGGGCCAGGGCCGATGCCCGCGGGCGGCGAGTATTTCGTCGCGCGGCTGCACGGCGACGACGTCGCCGGGATCGCGACGCTTCCGGCGGGCGGCGTCGCGGAGCCCGCCTGGACGAC
>Ga0070714_100003157_pt1 | contig 12239 bp, 9 predicted proteins | sample LARL83metaG_FD_65450 | JGI IMG/M metagenome (GOLD analysis project Ga0070714, IMG submission 65450) | Corn, switchgrass and miscanthus rhizosphere microbial communities from Kellogg Biological Station, Michigan, USA - LAR L8-3 metaG | ecosystem: Host-associated > Plants > Roots > Rhizosphere ... | reverse complement strand
GACGTCGAGCCCGGTCTGCTCGGGCATCACGATGTCGAGCAGGATCACGTCGGGCTTGAGGCTCCGAGCCTGGAAGATCGCGTCGCGGGCGTTGCCCGCCTCGCCGACCGGCTCGAGGTCTTCCTCCGCGGCGAGCAGGAGCCGCAGGCCGCTGCGCACGACCGCGTGGTCGTCGACGATGAGCACCCGGACGCTCACCCGACGGGAACCTCGGCGACGATGGTCGTCCCTGCACCGGGGCGTGACTCGACCTCCAGCCGGCCGTCGACGAGCGCGAGCCGCTCCCGCATTCCCAGCAGCCCGATCCCGTCCTCACGCACCCTTCGCAGGTCGAAGCCGGCCCCGTCGTCCTCGATCACCGCCGCAACCGCTGACCCCCTGCCGGCGAGCGAGACGCTGACGTTGTGCGCGCCCGCATGCTTGACGATGTTCGTGAGCGACTCTTGCACGACGCGGTAGAGGGTCGTCTCGACCTCGGTCGGCAACCTCGCCTCGCCGAGCGCGGAGCGGAAGTCGACCCGAACGTCCATCTGCTCGGCGAACGAGTCGATCAGCCGCTCGAGCGCCGGGACGAGACCGAAGTCGTCGAGCACTGCGGGACGGAGCTCGACCGCGAGCCGGCGGACGTCCTGGAGCGCGCTCACGACTTGCTCGCGAAGCTCCGCCAGCGCGGCCCGGGACGGCTGGTCGGCGAGCGCCTCCTCGAGCGGCTTCAGCCCGAGCAGGATGGAGGTCAGCGCCTGGCCGGTCTCGTCGTGGAGCTCACGCGCGAGGCGGCTGCGCTCCGACTCCTGCGCTTCCACCACGCGGCGGACCGCATCCCGCGCGACCCGTTGCGAAAGCTCGACGGCGACCGCGGCGCGGGCGGCGAACGTCTCCGCCAACCGCAGATCGTCGTCGGAAAAGCGCGGGTCGGGACCCTCCTTGTCGTGGATCTCGAGCACGCCGATCACCCGATCTCGCGCGATCAGCGGCACCCACATCCCGGTGCGGGCGCCGAGCCTTCTCGAGAACTCATGGTGGACCTCCGGATCGTCGAGCACCGCGTCGACCCGCTCGCTTCGCCGGCGGACGAGCACGCGACCGCTCTTCGAGTCGGAGCGAGACATCGTCTGCCCGACCAGCCCCTCGGACGACTCTCCGGCAACGGCCGCGAAGCGGAGCTCGTCGCTGCCGCTCGCCAAGGCGAGAGCGACGACCCGCGCCCCGAGCAGCTCACGCAGGCGGCGGACGACCAGATCGAGGAGACGGTCGAGATCGGTCTCGGTGGCAAGAGCGTTTCCGACCTCCTCCAGCGACTCGAGCTGGCGCGACCAGCGCGCCGACGCCTCGTACAGGCGGGCGTTCTCGATCGCCACCGCTGCCTGCCCGGCGAGGAGGGTCAGCACCTCCTCGTCCTCGTCGGTGAAGTCCTCGGCGCCCTGCTTCTCGGTGAGATAGAGGTTGCCGTAGGCGACGCCGCGCAGGAGGATCGGGACGCCGAGGAAGCTGCGCATCTGGGGATGGCCCGGTGGGAAGCCGACCGACCGTGGATCCTCCGCGAGGTCGTGCAGCCGGAGCGGCCTCGCCTCGCGGATCAGCACGCCGAGGATGCCCCGCCCCCGCGGCAGCGCGCCGATCTCCGCGCGCGTGTCCGAGTCGATGCCGTAGGTGAGGAACCGCTCCAGCTCCGAGCCGCTGGCATCGATGACCCCGAGCGCCGCGTATCGCGCGCCCGTGAGCTCGGCCGCCGTCTCGGCGAGACGGTGCAGCAACGCGTCCAGCCCTAGCTCCGAACTGACGGCAAGGCCGGCTTCGAAGAGCGCGCGCAGCCGTCCCTCCCTGACGGAAAGCGCGTCCACGAGCCAACTCTACGCCTCGACCGGCCGGTACGGGAAACACCGCATTCCCGCTCCGTGGCGCCGCCGATGCCACCGCGGTACCACGGGCCGAGACTGGATGGAAAAGGAGGTGCGAGATGAAAGCGCTCGTGTATCACGGGCCGGGAAAGCGAGCCTGGGAGGACGTGCCCGACCCGGCAATCCAGGCGCCGACGGACGCGATCGTGCGGATCGATTCGTCGACGATCTGCGGCACGGACCTCCACATCCTCAAGGGGGACGTGCCTGAGGTGACGCCGGGGACCATCCTCGGCCACGAGGCGGTCGGCACCGTGGTGGAGGTCGGCAGCGCCGTGACGACGCTCGAGCCGGGCGACCGCGTGCTCGTCTCCTGCATCACGTCGTGCGGCCGGTGCCGGTTCTGCAAGGAAGGGCGCTACGGGCTCTGCACCGGCGGAGGAGGCTGGATCTTCGGCCACCTCATCGACGGCCTGCAGGCCGAATTCGCCCGGGTGCCGTTCGCCGACACGTCGGTCTACAAGGTGCCGGAGGAGCTCTCGGACGAGCAGGTGCTGTTCCTCGCCGACATCCTTCCGACCGCGTACGAGGTCGGCATCCTCAACGGAGGCGTCGAGCCCGGCGACACCGTCGCGATCGTCGGTGCAGGCCCGATCGGGCTCGCGGCGATCATGACCGCGCAGCTCCACTCGCCGGGGCGAATCGTCGCCATCGATCTCGACGCGTCACGACTGGAGAAGGCGCTCGAGTTCGGCGCGGACGTCGCGATCGACAACGGCCGGGAGGACACGGTCGCGAAGGTGATGGAGCTCACCGGCGGCCTCGGTGCGGACGTCGCGATCGAGGCGGTCGGCGTGCCGGAGACGTTCGAGCTCTGCGCCGAGCTGATCCGGCCGGGCGGCCGGCTCGCAAACGTCGGCGTCCACGGCCATCCCGCAACACTCCATCTGGAGAAGCTGTGGATCCGGGACGTCCTGATCACGACCGGCCTCGTCGACACCACGACGACGCCGAAGCTGCTCAGGCTGATCGAGACGGGCCGTCTCGACCCCACGCCGTTCGCAACGCACCGGTTCGCCCTCGACGACGCCGAGGATGCGTACGACGTCTTCGAAGCCGCGGCGGAGAGCCACGCGCTCAAGGTGGTGCTCACGGCTGCGAAGGTTGGCCACGAGTTGCTCGAGCGGCACGAGGTCCTGGTAACTGCGTAGCCCGAGGACAAGAGGGCGGCGCCGCAAGTCGGGCGCCGCCCTCTCGCGTCCGAGTCACGCGGTCGTCAGCTGCTGGGCACCGTCGCTCGACTCCTCCAGCCGCTCGGCCGGAGGAATGACGAGCACAGGCCGCCTCGAGGTGTGGCAGAGCCCGCGGGCGACGCTTCCCATGAAGGCCGCGGAGACGCCTCCGCGACCGTGCGTGCCGACCACTATCAGGTCGGCGCCGACGCCGAAGGCTGCACGCTCCACGAGCGTCGCGATGTCGTCGGTGCCGGTGCAGACCTCCAGCCCGGCGTCGAATCCCGCTGCACGGAGCTCCTCCACCTCGCTCTGGAGCTTCTCCCGAATGTCCGGCTCGTCTGCGAGCACGGGTGCGCCGGCGGCGCGCCCCACGATCACCTCGTTCGCGTGCACGGCGACGATGCGGGAGCCGTGGATCTCGGCGAGCTTCCGAACGTGCTCGAGCGCCTTGTCGGCGAGCTCGGACCCGTCGGTCGCCCATGCGATCGTCTTGAACATGGTCTCCTCCTTTCCGGGGGGATCGTCGACCCGGCTCGGCGCGATCGCATCGGAGGCGGTCCTGAGACGAGGTGCGTGGTTTGCCGCAAGCAACGACGGCCCCGTCCCCGATGCCGCGAGCTCGAGCGGCGCGCACAGTGCCTTCATGGCTTCCAGCAAGGAGGAATCGCGATGAACGACAACAGACCAATCTTGTTCGCAACCGACGGCTCGCCCTCGGCGGAGGACGCCCAGACGGAAGCGCTCGACCTCGCGCAGCAACTCGGCGCTCCTCTACTCGTCGTCTCGGTCGCGCATCCGGCGCTGCCCGCAGTGGGATACGGGGGCTACGGCTACTCGAACGTCGTCGCCGAGCTGACCGAGGCCGAGCACCGTCGCGTGCAGGAGCTCCTGAAGACGGTCGCTGCGACGGCCGCTGCTCAGGACGTCCCCTGCTCGACGGTCGCAGCCGACGGACTCGCGGTCGAGGAGATCTGCCGCGTGGCCCGGGAGCGCCACGCCCAGATGATGGTGGTCGGATCGCACGGCTGGGGTGCGGCACGCCGGCTCTTCTCCGGCAGCGTCTCCACCGGGCTCGTCCACTCGGCACCGTGCCCGGTGCTGGTGGTTCGCAACCCGCAGCACGCGCACGAGCATGCGGCGGCCGCGTGAGCGCGACGGAGGCACGCGCGGCCGAAGCAACCGACGTCATCCTTCGCGACGGGTCGACGCTCCGGCTCAGGCCGCCCGCCGCGGAGGATGCCGAAGCGCTCCTCGAGTTCCTCTCGGGCCTCTCGGAGCAGAGCCTCTACCTCCGCTTTCACGGCTTCCCGGCTCTCGGGCCGCAGCTCGTCGAGCCCGTGCTCGACCCAGACTGGCAGGAGCGAGGCGCGCTCATTGCCTCGCTCGACGGCCGCATCGTCGCGCTCGCCAACTGGGTCAGGTTGCGCGATCCACACGCAGCAGAGGTCGCGTTCGCGGTCCGCGACGAGCATCAGGGACGCGGGATCGGGACGCGTCTCCTCGAGCAGCTCGCCGCCCGCGCGGCGGAGACCGGAATCGAGGAGTTCGTGGCCGAGGTCCTGCAGGGCAACGCCGCGATGCTCGGCGTCTTTCGCGATGCCGGGTTCGAGGTGACGCGCGCCGGCGAAGCCGGCGAGCTCGAGATCCGGCTTGCGATCGCTCCGACGAGCAGCTACCAGGATCACGTGGCCGCGCGCGACCACGTCGCGGTGCGCAGCTCGCTCGAGCCGTTCTTCCAGCCGCGCTCGGTCGCCGTCATAGGGGCCTCGAGGCGGCGCGGCTCCATCGGCGGCGAGCTATTCCGGAACGTCCTCGCCGGCGACTTCAGCGGCTCGGTCTACCCGATCAACCGCAAGGGCGACGCGGTCGCCGGCGTCCACGGGTACCGCTCGGTGGCCGACATCGCGGAAGGAGTGGATCTCGGCGTGATCTGCCTCCCCGGCGAGCAGGTGCTTGCCGCCGCAGCGGAGGCGCTCGGCGCCGGTGTGCGAGCGCTCGTCGTGATCTCGGCCGGCTTCGCGGAGACGGGAAGCGCCGGTGCGGAGCGCCAGGAGCAACTCCTCGCGCTCGTGCGCGACCACGGGGCACGGCTCGTCGGGCCGAACTGTCTCGGCATCGCCTCGACCCCGGTCAACCTCAACGCGACCTTCGCGCCACGCAGCTTCCCGGCCGGAACGATCGGATTCTCGTCCCAGAGCGGAGCCCTCGGTCTCGCTCTCCTCGAGCGCGCGGAGGCCACCGGTCTCGGAGTCACCTCCTTCGTCTCGATCGGCAACAAGGCCGACGTCTCCTCGAACGATCTGCTCGAGTGGTGGGAGGACGACGACGAGACGGAGATGGTCGTGCAGTACCTCGAGTCGTTCGGGAACCCGCGCGCGTTCTCGCGCATCGCCCGCCGCGTGGCTCGCCGCAAGCCCATCCTCGCCCTCAAGGGCGGCAGCACGGGGGCAGGCAGCCGCGCAGCCGGCTCCCACACGGCCGCGCTCGCCGGATCGGATGTCGCAGTCGACGCGCTGTTCCGGCAGGCAGGCGTGATCCGGGCACGCACGCTCGAAGAGTTGATCGACATCGCGACGCTGCTCTCGGCGCAGCCGGTACCGCGCGGCCGTCGGGTGGCGCTGGTCACGAACGCCGGGGGGCTTGGCATTCTCGCGGCGGACGCCTGCGAAGCCGCGGGCCTCGACCTGCCGCAGCCGAGCGAGGCGAATCGGGGCGCTCTCGACGAGGTCTTGCCGTCGGAGGGAAGCAGCGCGAACCCGATCGACCTGCTCGGCGGCGCAACCGCGGAGAGCTTCGCCGCCGCACTCCCGCCGGTGCTTGCCGATCCCGCGTTCGACGCGGTCATCGTCCTCTTCGTGCCGACGGTCGGAACGAACGAGGAGGAGGTCGGCGCCGCGATCAGCAGGGCCGCAGCGGACGCGGGCGACAAGCCCGTCCTCTGCGTCTTCGTCAGCGCCAAGGGAGCACCCGCGAGCCTGCGTAGTCACAACACCGTCCCGGCCTTCGCGTACCCGGAGGCGGCTGCCCGAGCGCTCGGGCGCGCCGCCGAGCGTGGAAAGTGGCTACGACAGCCCGCCGGCTCGGCTCCCGAGCTCGAACGCGACCGGGAGGAGGCGAAGGCGGTCGTCGAGGAGGGTCTCGCCGCAGGCGGCGGCTGGCTCGGCGCTGAACCGACGCGCCGCCTGCTCGCGGCGTACGGCGTGCCGCTCGTGCCGGAGAGGCAGGCCGACACGCCGGACGCTGCCGTCGAGGCGGCCGCCGAGCTCGGCTATCCGGTCGTGCTCAAGACCGCGGCACCCGGAGCGCACAAGTCCGACGAGGGAGGTGTGATCCTCGACCTCGCGTCCGCGGACGCCGTTCGGGCAGCGGCGGAGAAGCTCGGCGGCCGTTTGCTCGTCCAGCCCTTCGTTCGCGGCGGCGCGGAGTTGCTGGCGGGCGCGGTGCAAGATCCGGTCTTCGGCCCGCTCGTCGCCTTCGGGCCAGGCGGGGTCTTCGCCGAGCTGATCGGCGAGGCGCAATTCCGGCTGGCGCCGCTGACCGATCTCGATGCGCAGGAGCTCGTGAGCTCCGGCAAGGCCGGACAGCTCGTGGCCGGCTTCAGAGGCACGGCTCCTGCCGATCAGTCCGCCCTCGTCGACCTCCTCCTGCGGCTCTCGCTCCTCGCCGGCGAGCTCCCCGAGATCGCCGAGCTCGACCTGAACCCGGTGCTCGCGCTGCCAAGCGGCTGCCTGGCCGTCGATGCACGGATCCGTGTCGCCGATCCGGTGCGGCCGCGCCGCACGAAGAGCTGGTGACTCAGGACTCGATCGTGACGAGCGTCCCGATCGGCGTGTAGGGCCAGATCTGGGCTGCGGCAGCCTCGGGCAGCTCCACGCAGCCGAGGCTCTGCGGCGTTCCGAACGAAGCACGCGGGAACTCGTGGAGCGCATCGCCGCCGTGGAAGTAGCTGATCCAGCGGATGCCCGGATCGTGGTAGTGCGAACCGTCGGGGTTCGTCCCGCTCATCGTCCCGACGGGGATGTGCTCGAAGACCGGCCACGTTCCCGGCGCGGTCGGCGCCGAGGCGATGCCGGTGTTGCCGGGCGACGTGACGGTCACGCGACCGCTGACCCAGAGGCTCATCGACTGAGGGATCGTCTCATGGACGAAGACGTAGCTGTACCCGCGGTCGTATCGCCGTCCTGTCAGGTCGTCACGGAGCAGCGCGCGCCACACCTGCGGCCCCGCGACGCCGTCCGTCGACATCCCGTGCACGTCCTCGAAGCGCATCACGGCTCCCTGCGTGACGACGTTCCAGTGCCCGGGCTTCCAGAGCGTCCGGAGCGAGACCGGCACCTGGGGATATCGCCACGTGAAGCTTCCGGACGGCGGAGAGACCGCCGCGTCCGTCTCGGCGACCGGGTTCGAGGGCGAATCGCCGCCGGCCGGGATCCAGCGAACCGGGAGGTAGCCGAGCCGGCCGAGAAGCTGCTGCAGGCGCAGCGTCGATCCCGGCGGCACCTTCCAGCTGAGCACCTGGCCGGGCAGGCGGAGCCGCTGGGTGCCGCCGAGACCGAAGCCGAAGCCGGTCGGCTGGAAGGAGAGCGTGTGTGGGTCGACCTGCTCCCAGCGACCGCGCGCGGCGGGCACGAGTTGCGGCAGCCGTGAGCCGAGCACCTCGCTGACCGGCTGCGCGAAGGTGAGCGTCACTGCGCCGTGCGGCAGCAGCCTGCCGCCCGAAGCGGGCTCCGAGACGACTCTCATAGGAGCGCCGGCAACGAACCACGATACCCGCACCGGCGCCGGGAGCTTCTCCCACGGCCGCGGCGCAGCGGCGACGGTCGTCGTCCCCGCACTCGCCTGCCCCGAGGCGACGACGCCGAGGGAGACGGCGGTCGCGCCGCCCCAGATCCGCTTGCCCCTGTGACCGACTGCGACCCGGCTCACCGGCTCGGCGAAGCGGACGGTCACGACGCTCCCGTCCTTCGGGCTGAGGAGGGTCGAGCGAATGTGCGCGGCGGGCGCGACCACCGTCGTCGTCCGCTCGACGCTGTGCCCGACGAGCCAGCCGATCCACCCGGGCCGCTGGATGCTCGCGCGCACGGTCAGCCGTTGTCCCGGCGTGATCCGGATCCGGGGCACGATCGTGCCGTCGCGGAGCTCGACCGGCACCGCTTTCCCGGACGGATCTGTGACCTGAACGCTCTCCACCTTCCCGGCGAACCCGGGCAGCGAGAGCTGCGCGAGACCGCTCGGCGACCCGGCAAGCGCCCCGTCAGGCCACGCGAGCAGCGCGCCGGCGGTGGCCGCCGCGAGGAGAACGACTACAACCGCCGTCAAGACCCACACCCGCTTCACGACGGCTCCAGTATTGCCTACGCTCAGGCGGATGGCCGGTCCCGACGCGGGCAGAGGGCTCCCTCGCGAGTTGTCGCGCGCCGAGATCGACGATTTCCTGCGCACGCAGCGGATCGCCCGCCTCGGCTGCCACGCCGGCGGCGTGACCTACGTCGTGCCGCTGATCTACGCCTATCACGAGGACGGCGTCGTCGCCGTGACGACCGAGGGCCTCAAGACCGCGATGCTGCGCGAGAACCCGCGCGTCTGCGTCGAGGTGGACGAGTACGACGCGGACGGCCGTGGCAGTTGGCGCAGCGTCATCGCCCACGGCACGTACGAGGAGCTCGCCGGCGATGCAATCGAGCCCGCGCTCGCACTGCTGCGGGAGCGCTTTGCCCGCACCGCCGGCCGCGCCGCCGAGCCACGTCGGCTCGGCCCCGACGTCGTCGTCCTCCGCATCACCCTGGACGAGGTATCCGGACGTACCGTCGAGAGGTGAATTTCCCTGCATGAGCAGGGAATGAGACTTTGTACGGAAATAGAAAAATACCCAGGTTTGGGAATGGACTTCGGTGCAACGCCGTTCTATAACTCGTGTGGGTGGCGGCGCCGCACGGGAAGCCGTTAACACGCCGCCCCGGGGCGCCGAAATCCGGCAGCCCACCATGAGCGAAAGGAACATCAACTGAGCGACACCATTCACCTGCACGATCTCTCCCCTGTCGAGCGCCTGCTCGAGGAGGCTGCCGAACGCGGTTTCGTCGAGGAGAAGGACATCCAGGCTCTGGCGGACGAGCATGAGCTGACCGAGGACGACCTGGCCGGCCTTCGTGTCGCGCTCGAGGAGCGCGACGTCATCGTGCGCGACGACACCCCGGAGGAGAAGCGCCCGGTCGCGGCCGCGCCGGTCACCGGCACGCTCGACCCGCTGCAGCTCTTCATGGACGCGGCGGGCCGCCACAAGCTGCTCACGGCCGCGGACGAGGTTGCGCTCGCCAAGCGCATCGAGCGCGGCGACCTCGCGGCGAAGGAGAAGATGATCAACTCCAACCTCCGCCTCGTCGTCTCGATCGCGAAGCGCTACCAGGGCCACGACGTGCCTCTGCTGGACCTCATCCAGGAGGGCGTCATCGGCCTCAACCGCGCAGCCGAGAAGTTCGACTGGCGCAAGGGCTACAAGTTCTCGACCTACGCCACCTGGTGGATTCGCCAGGCGTGTCAGCGCGCGGTCGCGAACCAGTCCAAGACGATCCGCATCCCGGTGCACGTCCAGGAGCGCCGCATCAAGCTGAACCGCGCGTCCGCGGAGCTCCAGGCGAAGCTGGGCCGGGAGGCTACTCCCGAGGAGCTCGCCCAGGCGACGCGGCTCAAGCTCGAGCACGTCGTCGAGGCACTCGACGCGGTCGACTCGGTCTCCCTGAACCAGGGCCTCGGCTCGGACGGCGACTCGGAGCTCGGCGACCTGTTCGCCGACGAGTCCTCGGCCGATCCTGCCGAGGAGGCCGTCGAGTCGGTGCGCCGGCAGCGTGTCCAGCGCGCGGTCGCCGATCTGCCCGAGCGGCAGCGGCGGATCATCGAGCTTCGCTTCGGCTTCGAGTCCGAGCCTGCGTCACTCGAGACGATCGGCAAGGAGCTCGGCCTGACGCGGGAGCGCGTCCGGCAGCTCGAGAGCGACGCGCTGGCGCGGCTTCAGCTCGCGCTCGGCGACGAGCTCGTCTTCGCAGCGTAAGCTAGAGGGGTCTGAGAGACACCGTTGAGGGCCGGGAGCGATCCCGGCCCTTTCCTTTTTCAGGCGACGGCCGCCGTGGGCTCGTCGGCGAGCACCGCGCAGAGGAGGTCCACGAGCTGCGGGTCGAACTGCTTGCCGGAGCAGCGACGGAGCTCCGCAACGGCCTCGCCCGGAGTGCGAGCGCCGAAGTAGGGCCGGTCGCTCGTCATCGCGGAGTAGGCATCGCAAACGAAGACGATCCTTGCGGCGAGCGGGATGGCCTCGCCCGCGAGCTTGTCCGGATAGCCGGTGCCGTCCCAGTTCTCGTGGGTCGACCGGACGATGGCCCCCACCGGTTCGAGCGCCGGAGCTGCGCCGAGGATCCGCTGGCCGATCAGCGTGTGCGAATGGATGAAGCTCCACTCGTTCGCGTCGAGAGGCCCTTCCTTCTGCAGGACGACGTCCGGGATCGCAAGCTTGCCGACGTCGTGCAGCTCGGCCACGAGCCTCAGCTCCTGGAGCTCGTCGCGACCGAGGCCCAGCCGCTCGCCCACGCGAACCGCGAGGGACGAGACGTCCGCGACGTGGGCGCGGAGCTTCGGCTCCCGCTCGGCGAGCGTGCGCAGCAGCGGCTCGTGGGCGGCTCCGCGATGCATCTCGGCCAGCGCCTCCTTGTGTGCGTACAGCCGCTGGTCGGCGACGCTCAGCGCCGTCGATACCGTCGCCGCGTCCTCGGGGAGCAACGCGGCCCCGTAGGCGCTCGTGACCGTGAATCCCTCGCCGCTCTCGTTGAGCGCGTTCGCGACCCGCTGCAGGGCCGGCTCCGACGCCGGCAGCACGACGCAGAACTCGTCGCCGCCCATCCGGTACGCGCTGCCGGCGGGCGCCGCGGCTTCGACGATCTTGGCCGCAAGCCGCGCCAGCAAAGCGTCACCGGCCGGGTGGCCGAAGGTGTCGTTGTACGCCTTGAAGCCGTTGAGGTCGAAGAGAGCGAGCAGCCGCGGCTCGCCGTCGTTGGCGCGCTCGAGCTCCCCGGGGAGGTCGAGGAGAAGCTTGCGTCGATTGGCGATGCCGGTGAGGGAGTCCGTGAGCGCCTCACGGCGGCTGTCCTCGAGCAGCCGCGTGTTCTCCCGCAGCGTAAGCACGGTTCGCGCCAGGACGAGCACGATCGTCGTGGCGGCGAGGACGAGAGCGAGCACGTGGACGGGCCACAGCGTCGCCGCGACGAGCACGCCAGTCGCGATGAGGCCGCAGACGATCGGCGTTCCGATCAGCGAGCGGTCCTGGAGCTGGACGCGTGTCGCCGGGCCGGGCTGCTGCCAGGCTGCGAGCGCCATGAGCACAAGGGAGAACGGCCAGGCGAGGTCGATGTACGTCCCCTCCATGTAGGTGCCGACGGCCGTCCCGTAGAGGAAGACGGCATCGCCCACGGTGTTGAGGACGAGGCCGGCGGCGATCAAGGCCCAGGCCCGGCCGGGTCGCCACCGCGTCACGGAGAACACGAAGACGAGCAACGCCAGGAGGAGCACATCCCCGATGGGATACGCCATGTTCGTCAGGACGACGAGCCGGCTGCCCTGCGTGGAGTTGACCACGACCTCCACGAGCACCGACGCCGCGAGCGCGCCGGCTGCCGCCGCGGCGACGAGCCCGTCGAGCCAGAGGCTCGTGCTGAAGATCGAAACTCGCCGCCGCAGCAGGAGGACGATCCCGACGTACAGCAGCGGATAGAAGGCGAGGTAGCCGACGTCCGCCGACGACGGGAAGGGCGGGTTCCCGTCGTACCGGAAGTCGTAGAGGACGTCGCCGCACGCCGTGGCGAGCAGGCCTGCCCCGATGAACAGCCAGGCGGCGCGCTCGGCCCGGACGAAGACACCGCGCGCGATGCAGCCGAGCGCCGCGACGAGCTCCAGTCCCTCGTACAGCCACGTCTCGTAGACCCGCGGTCCGCCGTGCGAGTAGTGGCCGAGATAGTGAAGGGCGAGCAGGGTCAGGCCCGCGACGAGAATCGCCTGCCAGAGCCGCAATATGGGGGCACGCAGATGAGCCGCAGCTTCCATGAACGCTCAGCCACGTATCGACCGGTACAGACCCGGGCTTGATTCCCCGAAACGGCTTGTCTAGGCGGCCGCGACGGTG
>Ga0070714_100003156_pt1 | contig 12240 bp, 10 predicted proteins | sample LARL83metaG_FD_65450 | JGI IMG/M metagenome (GOLD analysis project Ga0070714, IMG submission 65450) | Corn, switchgrass and miscanthus rhizosphere microbial communities from Kellogg Biological Station, Michigan, USA - LAR L8-3 metaG | ecosystem: Host-associated > Plants > Roots > Rhizosphere ... | reverse complement strand
CGCATGCTGGAGCAGATACGGCGAGGTCGCACCACCGAGCCGGTTCATGGACCCACTCTCCCACACGACCGTCCGTGAGGTCAGGAATAGGAGTACCATCGGGTACCAGGCATATGGAAGAGGTGATCTGGATGGCCGAGGTGCTTCATTCCGAGGAACGCGCCACGAAGAAGCCGCGCACCACCGCGCCGCTGAAGGTTGACGTCGCAACCGACGAGCTGATCACGGACGGCGCGCACTTCCTCCAGATGACCAAGAAGGACCTGGTCGGCGCAGCGGTGCGGATGTACCTCGAGGTGCGGCGCGAGGAGATGCGCCAGGCGATGCTGGAGAAGATGGCGAAACTCGACGGATCGGCCGAGGCCGACATCGCGCTGCTCACCGGCGTCTCCCGTGCGAAAATCCGAGAGCTCGGCGGCACGGCCGAAGGATCCTGACCAGTGCTACCAGCGCGACCAACCCTGCGCGTGCTGCGCGAGGACCTCAAGATCAGCATTCCGCCGATCGACGAGCCACTCGAGCAGATGGAGCACCCACTGCTGGCGAAGGCCCGCGACCAGTTCGCGAACGACAGCGGCCTCCATGAGCGTATCCACGCGATCGACGACGAGGTGTTGTTCAAGGTCAAGCTCCAGCGCTGGCGCGGCGCAGTGTGGATCGAAGACCAGATGCCTGGGTGGTGGCTGCGGGCACACGCGAAGACGGTTCCCCGGACGACTTCTACAAGGCCTTGGAGAACCAGGCGGCCAGGGCTCGTGCCGCGTACAACAGAACCCATACTTCCAAGGTGCCAGGCCGTACCTATGTGGCGGAACTACTCCCCGACCAGGACGATCGGTTACGTCATCAACTGGAGGACGCCGCCCGCTTCCGCGCCGACCTGATCGCGACCGTACGCGCATTGACAGTCGGAGCACTGCGTGACGGACACGAGCACGCGGCCGACTATCCGAACTTCCGCCTCGGGCTGCTCTGGTGCGCGCTGACGAAGGCCACGAGACATACGCCGCGGTCCGCATCACCGGTTCAGTCCCAGATGACCTGATCGCCGTCATCTTGCGCAACGTTCCAGGCTGCGACCCGCAATCCTGGTGGCCAGAGGCCACGCTCCCAGCCCGCCACCTCATGCCGGCCGAACAAGCATGGTCCACACTCATGGACCCCAAAGCCGCCGCGACTCTCCTCGAGCAGATGGACGACGACCAAATGGGATGAAGCGCCCAGCAGCCATCTTGACCTGGATAAACACGCTCCTCGGCAAGTAGTGTGCTTAGCGCATCAGGTGGCACCAGTGGCACGAACTGTAACCGATCGATAACAGAATCGGCACGTCCCGCCGCCTGGCCTCGGCGAACGCCCCCTCACCCCACTCCCACCAATCCACCGGGTTGTCCGCGTGCTGGAGCAGATACGGCGAGGTCGCGCTGGCCAGCCGGTTCATGGCGCTAGCCTCCCACAGCTCCGTGCCCAGGTCATCCGCCGACACATGTCCCGCCGCAGCGGCACCGCAAGAGTCGTGGGCCATGACGTGCCCAGCCTTCCGCCACCGCGTGCGCAGATCCATGATTACATCTCTGACAGATCTTAGATTATCTGTCTGGCAAATCTTGGATTAGTGTGCCGCGGAAGTGCTAACTTGAAGCCCGCAGATCATCGATTCGAAGGAACGGGCTCCATGGCTGACTCGACACTGATCACCCGTCACCTGGAGGCAGTGCTCACCGAACTGCTGGGCGACGAACCCGTGGTGATCCTGACCGGGGCGCGAACTGTCGGCAAGAGCACCCTACTGGCCGCATGCGCCCGAACCGCCGGCGTCCAGATCCTCGACCTCGACGACGTCGAGACCAGACGGGCCGTCGCGGCGGACCCTGGTCTGTTCGTGGCCTCGGACCGCCCCGTCCCGGTATGCGTCGACGAATTCCAGCACGTCCCCCCGCTCTTGGACGCGATCAAGGCCGAACTCAACCGCGACCTGCGGGCAGGCAGATATCTACTCACGGGATCCACGCGCTACGGGTCGCTCCCCGTGGCCGCGCAATCGCTGACCGGCCGAGCGCACGTGGCGACCATGTGGCCGCTGTCCCAGGGAGAACTCGCCGGAACGCGCGAGACCGCGCTCGACGCACTGATCACGGATCCCATGGCGCTCGTCACGGGAACTTCGTCGGCGACCGACCGGGCCGGCTACGAACGAGCAATCCTCGCCGGCGGATTCCCGCTCGCACTGGCCCGCGATCCCGGACGGTCACGCGACCGGTGGTTCCGGGACTTCGTGAACCTCGTCGTCGATCGCGATGTCATGGAGATTCGCAAAGTCCGGCAACGGCAGGTCCTGCCGCAGGTGCTGCAAAGGCTCGCCGGGCAGACCGGTCAGGTCGTCAATGTCGCAAACCTCGCCGACGCCGTCGGGTTGGATGCGGCAACGGTCAAGGACTACATCGGACTCCTCGAGGCGGTATTCCTCATCCACCGCCTTGAGCCGTTCACCCGGTCGGCCACACATCGCGCCATCCGCAGTGCCAAGGTCCACACGGTCGACACAGGGCTCGCCGCCTACCTTGTCGGCCTCACCGAGCAGAAGCTCTCCAGCCGGATGCCCGCGACGCTCACCCAGTTCGGGCACCTCGTCGAGACGTTCGCCGTGAACGAGCTGGTCAAACAGGCCAGCTGGGCGCAACAGCAGGTCGAGTTCTCCCACTTCCGCACTCGCGACCAACAAGAGGTCGACCTGGTCATCGAGACGGCTTCCGGCTCCGTGGCGGCAATCGAAGTCAAGGCATCCGGCACCGTCGCCGACCCGGACTTCGCCGGCCTCCGGCTGCTGCGCGACAAACTAGGCGACGCGTTCATCGGCGGCGCAGTCATCAACCTCGGCCAGAAGTCGTACACCTACGAGCAAAAGCTGTATGTGCTTCCACTCGATCGCCTCTGGAATCCGAGGCCCGCCGCAAGCGAGTAGTGTCCATAGCGCATCAGGTGGCACCAGTGACACGCCGCGTACCCGACGGAGATCAGCAGCGGCACGTCCCGCCGCCGCGCCTCGGCGAACACCTCCTCGCCCCACGGCCACCAGTCCACCGGGTTGTCCGCATGCTGGAGCAGATACGGCGAGGTCGCGCCGCTGAGCCGGTTCATGGCACCGGGATCTCACAAGCACGTTCGAAGCAGCGCGACAGCACTGACCGGCGAGAGGTGTTTCACCAGCGCATCGACCTCTCAGCGAACCTGTGAGTCGCAGTCAATCGCCTTATCCGCGTCGTCGGCGATCAGCCGTCAACCGTACCCGCCAGTATCGGAAGCAAATCCGTCAACTTGCTGATGACGGTGGTCCCGAAGCGCTGATCAAGCTTCGCGGTGCGAAGTACATGCCCCCATTGCCGTTCCGAAACGACGACATCACAGTATGGAACCGCAGCCGACAATGCACCAATATCAGTACGATCGTGCTGTCCCCACGTCCACTGCGGATTCGCATGCTTGGCACGACGCATGTAGAACATGCAGGTCCGTGTCGGAAGCGATTCGACAATATTGCGGCCAAATTCTGGACCGGCAACCCGCCACTTGTCCATGAGATCGCCCGTGGCCGCGCCATGCCAATAGGCAATCTTGTTGATCACACCGGTGATCGAGGTAGTCTCCTGTAGGACGAGGTAGTCGTCGAGCCGGGATCGCAGGTAAGGATCTTGGGAGAATTGGACTGCGAGCTCCTTCTCATCTTGCTTGAATTCAGTACCCAGGCGATGCTCCGAGCGGGCGTCGATTCCAGGATGGCTCAACACTTCGTCGCCACCGGCCAGCGACCACCACTCATACCCTTCGCTTCGCTCCACATATGCGCGGCGAAAGAGTTCCAACAAGCGCGCCGGTGCGCCCACATGGTCACCTTCAGACCGATCGTCGGTGGCGATCGACTCGACGAACCTAAACCGCCCGCTGAGTGAGTTGAATGCGTGATTGACACCCCACCCTAGGTATACCGACTTGACATTCACCGGAACTTGGATTTCGTGCAAGCGATTTCAGCCACAGTCGACGGCGTGCGGTACGCGGTCTGCGATTACACCTCAACAAGCCGCACGAGCTTGCCACACAGCCTACGCATGTCGTCGACGTCGGGGGTGAGGACGATCGTGGGCTTCTCTGCGCGCAACGCGGTGGCAGCCACTACAGCATCGATCGCGTACTTGTGGCCGTGCAGGCCGGCTTCACGAAGTAAGTCGATCGCGTGAAAGGAGATCTCGTCGGTCACCGGTTCGACCCGAAGGCGGGACAGGTACCACCTGAAGCGCTCGTTCTTCGAGCGCATGTCGTACGCCTCAATCGGTGTAAGCGCACTGACGACGATGCGGAAGTCGTTCTCCTGTGCCTCGCGGACCAGGGTCGTAACGCGCGGGTCAGCCGTGCACCATTTCGAGAGGCCCTCGCTGTCCAGGACCAGCGTGCCAGCGCTCAGCCGGCTTCGCGCGCGTGCCATCCGCTATCTTCCTGGAGTTCGGGGGCCGACTTCACTTCGCGGAACAGCGCCACCGCTTCCTCCTTGAACTCCTGGGGAGTCAGGCCGATCGCCGCCTCGTTCGCACGCAGCGCTTCCTCGAGAAGGTCACGTTCGATCTGCCGTTCTACAGCCGCGTCGACGTAGGCGGAGAAGCCTCGTGCACCGACGCGCTCTCGGATCGCCCGAATGTTGCCCGCTCGGAGAGACACGCTGACCTTCGCGGCCGGTCCGTGGCCCGGCGTGTAGCTAACGTCAGAAGCACCCATGCCGCACAGTTTACTACTCGAAGTAGGAATCCGTGCGAACTGCGCCTCTTCAGGCCTCGACACTCGTGAAACTAGCCGTCCACCTGGCAAGACACGACTTCGGCCACCTAGTGTGCTTAGCGCATCAGGTGGCACCAGTGGCAAGCCGCGTACCCGATCGAGATCAGCAGCGGCACGTCCCGCCGCCGCGGCTCGGCGAAGGCGTCCTTGCCCCACTCCCACCAGTCCACCGGGTTCTCCGCGTGCTGGAGCAGATACGGTGAGGTTGCGCCACCGAGCCGGTTCATGCACCAACCCTCTCATGCAACGTAAAGCGCCGCCGCGCACGCCCGCCCTGAAACGCTGCGCGACCTCGCTGACGCTCGGCCGCTCGCCATCAGCGGGTGCGACCAGTCATCGCGAGCAGACTTCGCATCGGCCGGTGAGGTGTCGGGCCGCCGCCTTAGACTCGTGCGCATGACGTCGCCGGGAACCGATCATGAGGTGGCCGAGGTGGCCGAGCTGGTCGATGCGGCCGAGGTGCTGCGCCGGGTGTTCGGCTACGACTCGTTCCGGGGCGAGCAGCGGGAGATCGTCGAGCACGTCATCGGCGGGGGCGACGCGCTCGTCCTGATGCCGACCGGCAGCGGCAAGTCGTTGTGCTACCAGATTCCCGCGCTGGTCCGGGAGGGCGTCGGCGTGGTGGTGTCGCCGCTCATCGCGCTGATGCAGGACCAGGTCGACGCGCTGACGGCGGTCGGGGTGCGGGCCGGGTTCCTGAACTCGACGCAGGACCCTGACGAACAGCGCCTCGTCGAGTCCGCGTTCCTCGCCGGTGAGCTGGACCTGCTCTATCTCGCCCCCGAGCGACTGCGGCTGGAGTCGACGCGGCAGCTGCTGGACCGCGGCAGGATCTCGCTGTTCGCCATCGACGAGGCGCACTGCGTCGCGCAGTGGGGGCACGACTTCCGGCCCGACTATCTCGCGCTCTCGCTGCTACACGAGCGCTGGCCGGCCGTGCCGCGGATCGCGCTGACCGCGACCGCTACCGAGGCGACGCATGCGGAGATCGCGCAGCGGCTGAACCTGGGGGACGCCCGCCACTTCGTGGCGAGCTTCGACCGGCCGAACATCCAGTACCGGATCGTGCCGAAGAACGAGCCCCTGCGGCAGCTGCTGGAGCTGCTCACCACCGAACACACCGGCGACGCCGGCATCGTGTACTGCCTCTCCCGGGCCTCCACCGAGAAGACGGCGCAGTTCCTTGTGGACAACGGCATCGCTGCGCTGCCTTATCACGCCGGTCTGGATGCGCCGGTTCGTGCTGCAAATCAGGCCCGGTTCCTGCGGGAGGACGGGCTGATCATGGTCGCCACGATCGCGTTCGGCATGGGCATCGACAAGCCGGACGTGCGGTTCGTCGCGCATCTCGACCTGCCGAAGTCCGTCGAGGGCTACTACCAGGAGACCGGGCGGGCGGGCCGGGACGGGCTGCCGTCGACCGCGTGGCTGGCCTACGGGCTGCAGGACGTCGTGCAGCAGCGCAAGATGATCGCCGGCTCCGGCGGCGACGACATGCACCGCCGCGTGCTGACCAGCCACCACGACGCCATGCTCGCGCTGTGCGAGACGGTCGAGTGCCGCCGGGTCCGGCTGCTGGCCTACTTCGGCCAGCGGGGCACGGCCTGCGGCAACTGCGACACCTGCCTGAACCCGCCGGAGTCGTGGGACGGCACCGTGGCCGCGCAGAAGCTGCTGTCCACGGTGTTCCGGCTGAAGTCCGAGCGGCGGCAGAGGTTCGGCTCCGGCCAGGTGATCGACATCCTGCTCGGCCGCAAGACGCCCAAGGTCACCCAGTTCCGCCACGACTCGCTGAGCGTGTTCGGCATCGGCACCGAGCTGAGCGAGGGCGAATGGCGCGGCGTGGTGCGCCAGTTGCTGGCCGGCGAACTGCTCGCGGTGGAAGGCGAATACAGCACCCTGGAGCTTTCCGCGGCCAGCGGCGCGGTGCTGCGCGGCGAGCACAAGGTCATGCTGCGCCGCGAGCCCGAAAGGGCGCCGCGCGCCGCGAAGGCCCGGCGACCGGTCGCCGCGGAGGAACTGCCCGAAGACGCCGTGCCGGTGTTCGAACGGCTGCGCGCGTGGCGCGGCGCCACCGCCAAGGAGCAGGGCGTGCCCGCATACGTGGTCTTCCATGATGCGACGCTGCGGCAGATCGCCGCGCAGGCGCCGACGTCGCTCGCCGCGCTCGGCGCGATCAGCGGTATCGGGGAGAGCAAGCTCGCGAAGTACGGGCAGCAGATTCTGGACACGTTGGCGGCCTGATGCCGGGCGCGTCAGGGCTGGGGCAGGCGGCGGAGCGGATAAGGTTGCTATCAGACCACTGATCCGGAGGCGCGCAGCGGGATGGCGGAGACCGTGCGGGCGACCGCCGAGCAGCAGGCCGCGCGGGACGCCTTCGCGGCCGGGCGGGACCTGGCGCTGATCGCGGGGGCCGGCGCGGGGAAGACCTCGACGCTGGTGCTGATGGGGGCGGCGACGCGCAGGCGCGGGCTGTACATGGCGTACAACAAGGCCGCCGCGGACGATGCGGCGCGGCGCTTCGGGGGCAACGTGGAGTGCCGCACCTCGCACTCGCTCGCTTTCCGGGCGGTGGGCATCCGGTACGAGGACCGGTTGCGCAACTCGCCGCGGCGGCCGGCCAGGGAGACCGCGCGGCTGCTCGGGCTGGCGGGCGATCTCGACGTCGGCTCCGCCCAGCTCACCGTCGCGCACCAGGCCCGGCTGGTCATGGGGATGGTCACCCGGTTCTGCCGCACCGCCGACCGGGAGGTGAGCGCCCGGCACCTGGAGCACGTCAACGGGCTCGATCCGAAGGCGCACGACCAGCTCGCGGCGTATCTGCTTCCTTATGCGACGCGGGCCTGGGAGGACGTGTGCTCCCCCGACGGGGTGCTCAAGTTCGACCACGAGCACTACATGAAAATGTGGGGGCTCTCGCGTCCGGCGCTGCCCGCGGACTTCGTCCTGCTCGACGAGGCTCAGGACACGAATCCGGTGGTCGAGGAGGTCTTTCTGGCGCAGAGCGCGCAGCGGGTGTGCGTGGGCGATCCCGCCCAGCGGATCTACGCGTGGCGCAACGCCCGGGACGTGATGACGGGCTTCCCGGCCGAGCACCTGTACCTGACCGAGTCCTTCCGCTTCGGCCCGGCGATCGCGCAGCAGGCCAACCGCTGGCTGCGGCACGCCGGTTTCGAGCTGCGGCTGCGGGGGCGCGGGCCGGCCGACAGCAGGCTCGCAGAGCTCGATGATGATGGTGCAGACGCGGTGCTGTGCCGGGGCAACGCCGACGCCGTGCACGAGGTGCTGCGGCAGCTGGAGCAGGGCGTGCCGGTCGCGCTGGTCGGCGGCGGCAGGGAGCTGCGAAGGCTGGCCGAGGCCGCCACGGACCTCAAGGCGGGGCGGCGCACCGGCCATCCCGAGCTGTTCCTGTTCACGACCTGGGCCGAGGTGCAGGACTACGCCGAGACCGATCCGGAGGCGCAGAGCCTGCGCACGATCGTGAACCTGATCGACGGCTTCGGCCCGGACACCATCATCGACGCGGTCAGCCGGCTCTCGAGTGAGGAGGCCGCGAAGGTGGTGGTCTCCACCGCGCACAAGTCGAAGGGGCGCGAGTGGGAGGCGGTGCGCATCGGCGGCGGCTTTCACGCCCCGCCGACCGACGAGTCGGGCATCCAGCGGCCGCTGCGCGCGGACGAGGCGCGGCTGATCTACGTCGCCGTCACCCGCGCCCGGCACGTGCTGGACCAGGGCATGCTCTGCTGGATCGACGAGTACGAGAAGGGCGGCGGGGGCGCGGGAGGGGGTGGCCAGGGCCGTTCCGCGGCGCAGTTGGCGCAGCTGCCGCTCACCGGCCAGCTGAAGTTCGCGGACTCGCCGCTCTCGCAGTTCATGGCCCGGCAGCTCCCGTATACCGGGCCGTTGCACGTGCAGTACCTCAGGTTCGCCGCCGCGCTGCCGTACCCGGTCCAGCCGATCGACGTCCGGTCTCCGGCGTGGTCCGCGCTCGGCCACGCCATCGACTACCGGCTGCGGCTCTCGCTCGGCTGCGGCCTCGGCGAGGCCGTGGACCTGGGCATCCGGCTGCTCGGCAGTGCGGCCGAGATACCCGGCGCTCCGGATTCTCAGACGCGCGCGGCGCTCCATGCCGCCGGTCTCGCGCTGACGGGGACTGTGGACGGTTATCTGTCGGGGAGGGCGGGGTTCGAGCAGGAGCGGCTCAGTCGGCTGTGCTTCGTCGCCGCCTTCTACGAGGAGATCTTCCGCACCGGCCGGATGCAGCGCAGGAGCATGTTGCTCGACGCCTCGCCCGCGACCGTCCTGGCGGACCTGGTCGACGCAGTGCCCGCATATGCCGTCGAGGATCTGGCTCGCCAGTTCGCCTTGGCGGAAGAAGCGTTCGCGCCGCTGCGGGCGCTGCCGGCGGCCGAGCGGATCTGCGGCCCGGTCTTCGCGGGCAGCGCCGATCTGGGCGGGGCCGACGCGGACTACATACTCGGCGGCCTGCTCCTGGACTGCAAGGCGACCCGGAACCCGCGCGACCTCGGACGCGACGAGCTTTATCAGCTCGCCGGATATCTGCTGCTGGACTACGACGACTGCTACGGCATCGAGCGGGTCGGCCTGTACCTTTCCCGCCAAGGGGGAATGATCACCTGGGACGCCGAGGAGTTCCTGCGCTCGCTCGGCGCGCGGATGCCGCTGAAGAACCTGCGCGCGTGGCTCAGGTGGCACCTGCGCGGCTCCGTGCAGTAGCGGGGCCGGAGCAGTGTTCGTGTACCGGTGGCGTGCGGGGAGGCGTATCGTCTGACGGCACGGGCGATCGAGCCCTGCGATATCGCGGTGTCGCGGTACGCCGTTGTGCGGGATGTCGTTGCGTACGGGGGTGCGCGGGTGCAGTTCGGGTTGCTGGGACCGCTCGTGCTCGCGGACGCCGCGGGCGCGCGGGTGAGGCCGACCGGGGCGCGGCAGCGGGTGCTGCTCGCGGCGCTGCTGTTGCGCGCCAACCACCCGGTTCCCGCGGACTGGCTGGTCCAGCTGCTCTGGAACGGGGAGCGGCGGCCCGAGTCCACGGCGATCCTGCGCGGCGCCGTGATGCGGCTGCGGCAGACGCTCGGGCCGGGACCGGCGGCGAGGATCACCGCCGCGGCCCCCGGATATGTGATCCGCCTGGAGGAGCCGGAACTCGACGCGTTGCAGTTCGAGGCCTTGTGCCGCCGGGCGGGCGCGGCGCTCGGGGCGGGCCGGTGGGCCGCCGCGGCGGAGGCGTGCGCGCGGGCGCTGGAGCTGTGGCGGGGCACACCGCTGGCAGACGTGCCCAGCAGGGCTCTGCGCGACGAGTACGCGCCGCGGTTCGAGCAGTTGCGCCTGCAGGCACGTGAGGACGGCATCGAGGCCGAGCTACACCTGGGTCGGCACGAGCGGCTGCTGCCGCAGCTGCGGGACCTGGTTACGGCGCATCCGCTGCGCGAGCACTTCCACGCCCAGCTGATGCTGGCCCTCGACCACGCCGGGCGGCGGGCCGAGGCGCTGGATGCCTACCGCGACGCGCGGGCGACGCTGGTCAGGGAGCTGGGAATCGAACCCGGACCGCGGCTTCAACGGCTGCACGAGCGCATCCTCGCCGGCAAGGCCGAGCCGGACGCGCCGAGGACCACGAGCGGCGCGGGCGCTGTGGTTCTGGCGCCCACGCGGGATTCGGGCGTGACCGGGGCGGGTGGTTCGGTCCCCCGCCAGCTGCCCGCAGCCATCCGGCACTTCACCGGGCGCGAGGCCGAACTCGACGGGCTTTCCAGCCTGCTGGACCGGCCCGGGAGCCCGGGCGGGGCGGCGGGCGGCACGGTCGTGGGCGGCACGGTGGCGGGCGGCACAGTGGTGGTCTCGGCGATCGACGGGACGGCGGGGATCGGCAAGACCGCGCTCGCGGTGCACTGGGCGCATCGTGTCGCAGACCGCTTCCCCGACGGGCAGCTCTATCTGAACCTGCGCGGCTTCGATCCGGTCGGCGCTCCGCTGCCGCCCGCGACGGCCGTGCGCCGTTTCCTCGACGCGCTGGGGGTGCCGCCGAACCGCGTCCCGGCCGATCCGGACGCTCAGGCCGAGCTTTACCGCAGCCTGGCGGCGGATCGACGCATGCTGATCGTCCTGGACAACGCCCGCGACGCCGAGCAGGTCAGACCTCTGCTTCCCGGTGCGGCGCGCTGCCTGGTGCTGGTGACCAGCCGCGACCGGCTGGCCGAGCTGATCGCCGCGGACGGAGCCGTTCCGCTGACCGTGGACCTGCTCGGCCCCGAGGATGCACGGGCGCTGCTGGCCCACCGCGTGGGCGCCGAGCGTGTCGCGCGGGAGACGCAGGCGGCGGACGAGTTGATCGAGCTGTGCGCCCGGCTGCCGCTGGCGTTGAACATCGCCGCGGCGCGGGCCGCCATACGTCCCGGCACGACGCTGGCCGGGCTGGCCGACCAGCTGCGTGACGCGCACACGCGGCTGGATGTGCTGTCCGTACGCGGTGAATCGGCCGACGTGCGCGCCGTGTTCTCCTGGTCGTATCGCACACTGAGCCCGCAGGCGGCGCGCATGTTCCGCCTGCTGGGCCTGCATCCGGGGCCTGACATCTCGGCTCCTGCGGCCGCGAGCCTGGCGGGCGTGGGCCGCGAGGAGGCGGAGGGGCTTCTCAGCGAACTGGTTCGCTCGCATCTGCTGGACGAGGACGGGCGCCGGTTCGGGCTGCACGATCTGCTGCGTGCGTATGCCGCGGAGCAGGTGCGTGATTGCGAGGGTGCGGACAATCGGCGTGTCGCGGTACAGCGCATGCTCGACCACTATCTGCTGACCGCGGCGAACTGCGTGCAGGCGATCAACGACGACCGTCTGCCCACTGACCCCCCCGACGCCGCGCCCGGCGCGCTGCCCGAGGCGATCGCGTCCGAGTCCGAGGCGCTGGCCTGGTTCGCCGCCGAATACCGGGTGCTGCTCGGCCTGGTCGAGCTGGCGGACGCAGAGGGCTTCGACGTGCACACCTGGCAGCTGCCGCGGACGCTGCGCACGGTGTTCGAGTGGCGCGCGCAGTGGCGGGACTGGGACCGCACCCACGTGATCGCGGCCCGCGCCGCCGCTCGGCTCGGCGATCTGCGGGCGCAGGCCCTGACCCTGAACTCCCTGGCCAGATGCCAGACGCTGCTGGGGCGGTACGGGCAGGCCGAGGCGCATCTGCGCAGCGCGCTGGAGATGTTCCGGCGGCTGGGCGACGTGTCCGGGGAAGCCAGGGTGCTGATCAACCTCGCCCTGGCGCTCTCCCGCACCGGCGGGCACGAGCAGGCCATCGCGCTGACTCAAAGCGCTTATGGCCTGTACGTGCAGATCGGCGAGCGCGGCGGCCAGGCGGGCGCGCTGGCCAACATCGCGCTCATCCAGAACCGCCTCGGCCGGTAC
>Ga0070714_100003154_pt1 | contig 12242 bp, 13 predicted proteins | sample LARL83metaG_FD_65450 | JGI IMG/M metagenome (GOLD analysis project Ga0070714, IMG submission 65450) | Corn, switchgrass and miscanthus rhizosphere microbial communities from Kellogg Biological Station, Michigan, USA - LAR L8-3 metaG | ecosystem: Host-associated > Plants > Roots > Rhizosphere ... | reverse complement strand
CTTGGATCCCGCTTTCTTATTCACCTTGGCGCGGGTCTGAAAGACCATGTCGTTGGTGAGGAACCAATCCTCGGGAATATCGGACGGCGCGTTGCTGATTAGCGCGACCTTGGTGTCGCTGTCGAGGTAGATCTCCTTGAAGTAGTTGTCGTACTTCAGGTCGTCGATGGTCTGGGGTTTGTCGGCAAGCTGCTTGTTCCAGCCGGCCTTGCCGACCGCTTCGCGCATTTTGACGAAGTTCATCAGCTTGGTGTCATCGCGCAGGAAGTGCGTGTGCGTGTCCATGACGAACTGGCCCGCGAGAGCCTTGGCGCGCTGGTTGGCCATTTCGGGAGTCTGCGCCTCGGCGGGTGTGGCGTCGAAAAGCAATCCGTAGACCTCGTTCATTGCGACGAAGCAGGCGGCCATTCCCGAGCCGCTCTGAAAGAAGCGGCGGCGTGAGAGGCCTTGTTTGGATGCGATCGAGTCGGCCATGTCGATCAGGCGGGCCTCCACTTCCTTTTGCTGCGGGGTCTGGGGAGACGGGAGATATTCGTCGCTGGAGACTACTTGGGTGGGAACGGGCGACGGGAACGCGGCTTCTTCGGCTCCCACTAAATCTTTCAACTCGTCGTCATTCAGAAAATACATGTTTTGATACTAACGCCGTTGTATGATTCGCTGCAGTCAGGTAGGAACTGACTTCCTAATGGATGATGGGCACGGCGTACTGCGCGATCTTGCGGTCTTGGGTGAGGATGGGTACGCCTTCGAGCAACGCTTGAGAGATGAGTATGCGATCGAATGGATCGCGGTGATGCCAAGGAAGCGAGCCGCTATAGATGATGTGTCGGAGTTCGACGCCGAGGATCGTCAGGCGCAACTCGCGGATGGCGGCGTGGATCAGGGGCTCGAAACCGTTGGTCAAGCCTAACCTGTCCACCTTTAGTGCGAGTTCCCAAGCAGTGGCCATGCTAAGCAGGAGGTCGTTGGTAGGATCCTCCAAAACTCGGCGCTCTTCGCGAGTAATATGTCGATCGATGGGTGATCGCAATGCCCACCAGACAAAGATATGACTATCGATCAGGATTCTCATCCGGCCACAAACTGCTCGAGTAGAACAGATCGGTAAGCTCTTGGTCCAGAGCGGGGTCCAGAAGCTTCTCCACAGCCGAATCTGGTAGCAGGCCCTTGGCAAAGCCGGGCTTGCGCTTAGGCTGTTTTTCCTTCTTGTTCGCCAAAGCGCAGAGGCGTGCGACGGGTTTACCCGATCGGGCAATAATTATCTCTTCGCCGGACTCGACCTGCTCCAGCAGCTTAGAGAGATGGGTCTTGGCCTCGTGGATATTTACAGTCTTCGCCACACTTCAAGGTTAGCTAAGTCTAGTGGACTAAGTCCAGTGCACCGAAGACCACTCTGGAAGCCGCTTTTGCCTGAGATATCTGTGGTCTGGTTTCCACTACCAAGGCGTGAAAGACCAAGCTCTGCAATCAGACACAGCCGCGCGCCAGCGGGCCATTGACGCCGCTTTAAGCCAGATGGACAAGCAGTTTGGAAAGGGCACGGTGCTTCGTCTTGGATCGCGCAATGTCCTGCCGGTTACCGTGATCCCCAGCGGATCTATCTCGCTTGACTCGGCACTGGGCGTCGGCGGTTTCCCACGCGGGCGGGTCATTGAAGTATTCGGCCCTGAGTCGTCGGGCAAGACCACGCTGGCTCTGCAGGTGATCGCGCAGGCGCAGAAGGTCGGCGGCACGGCAGCATTCATTGATGCCGAGCACGCGCTGGACCCGGGTTATGCCCGCAAGCTGGGCGTCGACGTGGATAATCTGATCGTCTCGCAGCCGGATTGCGGCGAGCAGGCGCTCGAAATCACCAACGCGTTGGTGGCTTCAGGAGGAATCGATGTAGTGGTGATCGACTCCGTTGCAGCGCTCGTGCCGAAAGCCGAGTTAGAAGGCGAAATGGGTGACAGTCACATGGGCCTGCATGCCCGCCTAATGTCACAGGCATTACGTAAGCTGACGGGCGTGGTAGCTCGGACTAACACGCTGCTCGTGTTTATCAATCAGGTGCGCGAAAAAATCGGGGTCATGTTCGGCAATCCCGAGACCACCACTGGCGGCCGGGCGCTAAAGTTTTACTCTTCGGTGCGTGTCGAAGTTCGCCGTATGGCGGCTATCAAGGATGGAGAGAGAGTGGTCGGCAATCGGACCAAGATCAAAGTGGTGAAGAACAAAGTGGCCGCGCCGTTCCGCGAGGCCGAAGTGGACATCCTCTACGGTGAAGGCATGTCCCGCGAAGGCGATCTGCTGGACTTGGGCGTCACTCAGGAGCTGGTGGAAAAGAGCGGCTCCTGGTTTAGCTACGCAGGTGAACGCATCGGACAGGGCCGTGATAACGCTCGTGCATACCTCATTGCGAATCCCGAAATTTGTGAGCAACTCGACGCTGCGCTGCGCAACAAACTCGGCTTCAACACGGTTAGTGACGCCGAAGTTACCGCCAGGCCCGTTGTGAGCGATCAGCTCCGGTTGACCAAGACGGCGTAGAGCATCCGTAAATTCAAGCTTCCAAAGGCCCAGAACGCGCCGAAATGCCGTTCCATCGGCCTCGCAGCATCCTTCCGTCAAAAAAACTGAGGAAAAATCGCATTTTTTTGCTATTCTACTCTTTACATCAGGCATCTCTTCCCGTATGATTTGGGAGGAAACAATTTTGTACGGTTATGTTTTATGTAGCCGCGCTGGAGATTGGAAGAACCTCACAGATTTGAATCACACAAGGAGAAGTGCATGGCAGGAAAAATGACGCAGTCGCAGATCATGAAGGAATTAGCCACAGCCACGGGCAGCAGCACCAAGGCGGCGAAGACATTCGTCACCAGCTTCGCGGATATGGCCGTTCGGGAAACCAAGAAGAATGGGATGTTCGTGATCCCGGGAATCGGCCGTCTGGTTCGCGTGGATCGTAAGGCGCGCATGGGCCGCAATCCAGCCACCGGCGAGGCGATCAAGATCCCGGCCAAGAAAGTCGTAAAGTTCCGCGTCGCGAAAGCCGTTAAGGACTCGATCGTTCCACCGAAGAAAAAGTAAACAACAGCTTTCTAAAACTCAAGACCCCCGCGAATGCCTCGCGGGGGTTCTTATTTTTTGAAAGTCGATTCAGGTCCGCTCAAGGTGCGAGCAAATCCAGGAAGCCTTATCCCTGCTTCTTGTCGTCGTCCTTCTTTTCGTTGTCTTCGGTTTTCAAGGCATTCTTGAAATTCTTGATGCCTTCGCCTAAACCCTTGGCCACCTCAGGAATCTTCTTTCCGCCAAACAGCAGAACGGCGACCACCAATATGACCACAAGTTCAGGGAAGCCTATGGATCGAAACATACGGCCTCCTTTTTGGACTCTACTCCATTGTACGGAGCCAGCTTCGGTCCCGTCAAGCTAAGCTACCCTGGCGCCCCGCGTAATCGGTAAAACTTGCCGGTACTAGGCCATAAATGTCCCACTGTTTCTCTAGAAGCCTCGCTATATTACGAAGTTGCATACGGCAAGCCAGGTGCGTAAAGCTGAGGTTATGAAACGGACAACGACCGTTTGGTTTTGCTCAGTATCCCTCGCCATGCTGGCGATGTGGCTAATGGCCTGTGGAAATCGCCAGGCTGCGCAACCGATCGCCCAGCAGGTGGCGCAACCGGCGGCTCAACCGGGCGTTCAACCGGCGACTCAAGCCATTACTCAACGTATTACTCAACCCAGCAGCCCTCCTCCAGCAGAAGGACAACCCGCGGAGGCTGCTCCCAAGCCTAGCCCCATCGCTGCTCGTTATGAACGTGTGCCTGCGAACACGATTTCAATTCCCGCCGGAACCGTATTCGACGTCCGCCTCGAAGAGACGCTGGACACCAAGCGAAACCGGCCGGGCGATTCTTTTCGGGCTACGCTGATCAGGCCGATCGTCCGGGATGGAAGGACGATCATCCCTCGTGGCACGCCTTGCACTGGACATCTGACGGAATCGAAGGCCTCCGGCCGATTCAAGGGCCGGGCGTTGATGAGCCTCAGTCTGGATTCGTTTGAACTGAACGGGCGGCGGCACGACATCAAGACCACGCATGTGGGTCGCGAAAGCGGCGGGCACAAAAAGCGCAACTGGGTTCTGATCGGCGGCGGGTCCGGCGTGGGATCGGCCATCGGAGCGCTGGCGGGTGGTCCGGCTGGCGCATTGATAGGTGCTGGCGCAGGCGCCGGTGCTGGGACGGCGGGTGCCGCTTTTACGGGCAAGAAGAATGTTCGATTGCCGGTGGAGACACCGCTGACATTCTCTCTCCGCGCGCCGCTTACGCTGGCAAACTGAGACAACCACACGTCGGTCGTCGACAAGAGCGATAGACTGTACGCATGGAGCCTGCGTAGATGAACTTTTTCTCCGAGGAGATGCGCCGCAATCCCTTCCCCTTGTATGACCAGATGCGTAGCCAGACTCCGGTTCTGCACGTCCCGCAGCTCAATCTGTGGATGATCTTCGATTACGATGGCGTCAAGCGCGCGTTGAACGATCACGAGGTCTTCAGCTCCAGCATGTTCACCGCAAAGCGGGCCAATCCTCCGTGGTTCATCTTCTTCGATGCGCCGCAACACACCAAGCTACGCGCACTTGTGATGCGCGCCTTCACGCCGCGGATGGTCGCTAATCTCGAGCCTCGCGTCCGCGAGCTGTCGCATGAACTGCTGGACCAGCGGATCGAGCAAGGTGAGATGGATCTGGCCTCCGACTTTTCGATCCCCTTGCCGATGATGGTCATCGCCGAGATGCTGGGAGTTCCGGCGGCGGACCGGCCGCATTTCAGGCGCTGGAGCGATGTGATGTTGAACCTCAGTTTCGCTGTTCCAGGGGGCCAGGAGGCGACTCAGGCGTCGCAAGAATATTTCGCGGTGAAAGCGGAGATGGGCACCTACCTCGCGGGCTTGTTGGCCAACCGGCGGGCGGCGCCGAGAGATGATTTGCTAACAAGGCTGGTGGAAGCGGAGGTAGACGGCCAGCGTTTGACTGACGAGGAGATCCTGGGATTCTTTCAGCTGCTTCTCATCGCCGGCAGTGAGACGACCACCAATCTGTTGAACAATGCGATCCTGTGCCTGATCGAAAACCCGGATCAGCTAGCTCGTCTGCGTACCACGCCCGACCTGCTTGAGTCCGCAATCGAAGAAGTGCTGCGCTATCGCTCGCCCGTGCAGTGGATGTTCCGCGCAACCAAGCGTGAGATCGAAGTGGGCGGGCAAAAGATTCCCGCTGGGAAACTGGTGCTGCCGATGATCGGCTCGGCCAACCGCGATCCGCGGCAGTTCCCCGATCCCAACCGCTTTGACATCGCGCGCGATCCTAATCCCCATATCGCGTTCGGGCACGGCGTCCACTTCTGCCTGGGCGCGCCGCTCTCGCGCCTGGAGGCCAGGATCGCTCTGCCCGACTTGCTTTCGCGGTTGAGGGGTTTAAAGCTGGCGAGCGCCGAACCCTGGGAGCCGCGCACGGCTCTGAATGTGCATGGCCCGTCGCGACTACCCATCCGTTTCGAGCCGGGCAAGCGACAAGCCGCTCAAGCCTGACGACTTGTGCGAGCATGATTGAAAAGGATTCTTCGCATGCTACTCACACCCGATCCGACTTTCTACCCCTCCGCGCGTCTGGCCATGCAAGCTCCCGTCGAGCGACTCGCTTACGTTGCGCTTCTTAATCCCAAACAGGACGGTCGTCCGGATGGCATGGCGGTCGTAGATGTCGATCCAACATCGGCGAGTTACGGGCGATTGGTGGGCCGTCTCGACATGCCGAACGCCGGCGACGAATTGCATCACTTCGGCTGGAATGCCTGCAGTTCTGCGCTGTGCCCATACGCTCCGCATCCACACACAGAGCGGCGTTATTTGATCACGCCCGGGCTTCGCTCCTCGCGCATTTATGTGATCGATACTAAACCCGATCCTCGCCAGCCGAAGATCATTAAGGTGATCGAACCCGCAGAAGTGGCGAACCGCGCCGGCTATTCGCGCACGCATACAGTGCATTGTGGTCCGGACGGAATCTACGTCAGCGCCCTCGGCGCACCTGATGGTGGTGGTCCGGGCGGCATCTTTCTGCTGGATCATTTTTCGTTCAACGTGCTGGGACGCTGGGAAATGGATCGCGGACCGCAGAATTTTGCTTACGATTTCTGGTGGCACCTGGGACAAGACACCATGCTGACCAGCGAGTGGGGAACGCCCAACATGCTGGAGAACGGCCTCAACCCGGAGCTGCTCCTGGCCGGTAAGTACGGCCATTCCATGCATTTCTGGGATCTCCGCAAGAAGCGTCACCAGCAGGCCGTCGATCTGGGCAGCGAGCAACAGTTGGTGCTTGAACTGCGTCCGGCGCATGATCCGACGCGGGCTTACGGATTCGTCGGCGTGGTGGTTTCACTGAAGGACCTTTCTTCATCCATCTGGCTGTGGACTCGCGATAACGGGAAGTGGGGCGTGAAGAAAGTGATCGAGATTCCGGCCGAGCCAGCTGATCCGGAGTTGTTGCCACCGCTGCTCAAGGGTTTCAAAGCCGTCCCTCCGCTGTTGACTGACATCGATCTGTCGCTGGACGATCGGTTTCTGTATGCGTCCTGCTGGGGCACCGGCGAGATGCGCCAGTATGACGTCTCCGATCCGCACAATCCGAAACAGGTGGGCTCGCTGCATATCGGGGGAATCGCGCGTCGTACGCCGCATCCTTCTAAGCCCACAGCGGCGCTGAACGGCGGACCGCAGATGGTGGAGGTGAGCCGCGATGGCCGGCGTGTGTACTTTACTAACTCGCTGTATTCGACGTGGGATGCGCAATTTTATCCGGAGGGAATCCGCGGATGGATGGTGAAGGCGGATGCGGGGCCGGACGGTGGCCTGCGCCTGGATCCCAAGTTCTTCGTCGAAGTGGACGGCATGCGGCCGCACCAGGTCCGACTCGAGGGCGGCGACGCTTCCTCGGACTCATACTGCTATCCATAGGCTCATACTGCTATCCATAAATGAGCTCGCATCTGGTTCCCGCGACATACTGGCCTTGGTTGGTTTTATTCGCGCTAGGCGCGTATCACGGATTGAATCCAGCTATGGGCTGGCTTTTCGCAGTCTCGCTGGGACTCCAGGAGAAGAGCGGCCGCGCTGTCTGGCGGGCTCTTCCACCACTGGCGCTAGGACACTTGGCGTCGATGAGCGCAGTGGTCGCCGTGTTCGGGCTGCTGCAGATTGGGCTGTCTAACGGCTTGGTCCGGATCGTCGCCGCACTGGTTCTCTTGGCACTCGGTATTACGAAACTGGTCAGCTCGCGGCATCCGCGTTGGGCCAGTTGGACCGGCATGCGGGTCGGGTTTCGAGACCTGACCATCTGGTCGTTCCTGATGGCCACTGCGCACGGCGCGGGTCTGATGCTGCTTCCGGTTCTGTTTTCACTTCCGGCCGGTGAGCACTCGCAGCACATGCATGCCGGCGCAGTGCTGCCTCAGCCATGGCTGATTGCGGTGGCGGTGCATACGCTGGCATATCTTGCGACAGCCGCGGTGATCGGTCTGGTGGTCTTTCGATACGTTGGGCTCGCGTTTCTGCGGCGCGCGTGGCTCAATCTGGATGTGCTGTGGGGCGCAGCGCTCATCATCGCAGCTGTAGTCACTTTGATCTTTTAGAGCGATGGATAGGAAATCGGTATTTGAGTGTACTGTCCCTAATTAATAGAATGGAGAACATGAGCGTGTACACAAGACGTGATTTCGGCAAACTTGCGGTTTCCGGCCTACCCCTTGCGACGGCGTTGGCCAAGATCAACTCGAAGCTGAGCGGCGTTCAGATCGGCGTGCAATCGTACAGCTACCGCGATCGGCCGCTGGATGCCGCGATAAAGGCCATGGTCGAGGACGGCATCGGGGAGTGCGAGCTATTTTCGCCCCATATCGAACCTGGGGGGCTGCCCCGGCCGCAAGGTGCGGGAGGACGAGGCGCTGCGAATGATCCGGCTCGTATGAAGGAGCGCGAAGATCTCCGCAAATGGCGCTTGACCGTCCCGCTGGACGAGATCAAGGCGGTCCGCAAGAAGTTCGATGACGCGGGCATTGCGCTTTTCGCCTTCAATTACAGCTTTCGTGACGACTTCACGGATCCCGAGATCGAGCGCGGGTTCCAGATGGCTCAAGCGCTCGGCGTCAAAGTGATCACCGCTTCCTCAACTGTAAGCGTGATGCCGCGCGTCGTGCCTTTTGCCGAAAAATACAAGATCACGGTCGGCGTGCATGGCCATAACAACGTCAAAGACCCGAATGAATTTGCGACACCCGAAAGTTTCGCGAAGGCCATGGCGCTCTCCAAGTCCATTGGCGTGAATCTCGATATCGGCCATTTCACCGCGGCGAATTTCGATGCGGTCGCGTATATCGAAGAACACCACGATCGCATCACCAATCTCCACATCAAGGATCGCAAGAAGAACGACGGGCCCAACGTACCTTTAGGAGAGGGTGACACTCCGATCAAACAGGTTCTTCAATTGTTGAAACAGAAGAAGTACAACATCCCGGCGAACATCGAATACGAGTACAAGGGGAAGGACGATGCCGCGGTGGAGGTAAAGAAGTGCTTCGAGTATTGCAAAGAGGCGCTGGCGTGAAAAACGTTGTGGCAGTTATCTTCGCGGCCGGGCTCATACCCTTGGTAGCACAACCGCCGCGTCCTGCGCAGGCGCCCCCTGGCCCGGGTCGGGGAGGCCGGAACTTTCTGATCAGCCGGGATGTTCCCGATCGCGCGGCCGTCGAGCGTGGCCAGAAGACTTTCGTCGCTCGGTGCGGGTTCTGTCACGGATCGAATGCCAATGGCGGTGAAAGCGGGCCGGATCTGGTCCGATCGGTGCTGGCGTTGGATGACGAGGGCGGCGACAAGATCGGACCGGTAATTCGAAACGGGCGGGCCGACAAGGGCATGCCGGCTTTCCCACTGTCGGACGACCAGATCAAGGACGTAGCTGCGTTCCTGCGATCGCGCCAGCAGGCGGCAATCGATCGCAATACTTATACGATCCAGAACATTGTGACCGGCGACGCCAAGAAAGGCCAGGCGTATTTTAACGGCGCCGGGCGCTGCAATTCCTGCCACTCACCGACGGGCGATCTCGCCAGGGTGGCTACAAAATACGATCCTGTGGCGCTGCAGTCGAGATTCATCTACCCGGGCCCGCGCAGGCCGCGCCGTGGGGAAGAAGCGCAGGCGCCGACGATTGCAACGCCGGTGACTGTTACATTGGCATCGGGCCAAACCATAAAAGGCAACCTGGAGTACCTGGACGATTTCAATGTCGCGCTGCGCGACGCCTCCGGTGATTACCATTCCTTTGAACGCGGCACCGGGGTGAAGGTAGACGTGCGCGATCCCCTGGCCGCTCACGAAGAGCTGCTGAAGAAATATAGCGACGAGGACATGCACAACCTGGTGGCTTACCTGGAGACTTTGAAATGAAGCTTCGCCGATTTGTTTTCCTCACCCTGCTGGCAACGTCACTTTTTGGCCAAGGCCTCGACCCAGCGAAGCTGATGAAGCTCTCCACCGATACATGGCCCACTTACAACGGCGATTATTCCGGACGCCGGTTCAGTCCGCTGGCGCGAATCGACGCTTCCAATGTTACGGCGATGACGCTGGCTTGGGAGTATCGCATCAATCTCGGTGCGGCCGGCGAAGGCGACAACGCCTCGATCAAATCGACGCCGCTCGAAGTCAACGGTGTGCTTTATTTCACCATTCCCGATCACGCCTGGGCAGTGGACGCGCGCACCGGACGCCAGCTTTGGCACTACAAATGGGAGACCCATGGCGGGATTCACATCGGTAACCGTGGCTTTGGCATGTACGGTGACTGGCTCTATTTCGAGACACCCGACAATTATCTGATCTGCCTGAATGCCAAGGACGGCACCGAGCGCTGGCATGTCGAGATCGCCGATGTGAAGCAGGAATATTTCTCGACGCCCGCGCCCATCGTGGTTCGCAATCACATCATCGTCGGAGTTGGCGGCGACTCGCTGGACGTTCCCGGATACCTGGAAGCGCGTGATCCGGAAACAGGACAACTGCAATGGCGTTGGAATTCGACGCCTCGAAAGGGCGAGTTCGGCGCGGACACTTGGCCCAATCAGGAGGCGATGGAGCATGGCGGCGGTATGACGTGGGTGCCCGGCACTTACGATCCCGAACTGAATTTGTACTATCTGGGCACCGGCAATCCAAATCCTGTGATGGCGGGTCAGGGTCGCAAGGGGTCTAACCTGTGGACCTGCTCGATCGTCGCGCTGAACCCGGATACCGGGAAACTGGCGTGGTATTTCCAGGCCTCGCCGCATGACACGCACGATTGGGACGCCGCACAAACTCCCGTGCTCATCGATGGGCAGATCAACGGGCAGCCGCGCAAGCTCATTGCTCAGGCCAGCCGCAACGGATATTTCTTTCTCCTGGATCGCACGAACGGAAAGAATATTCTGTCCAAACCTTTCATCGATCTGAACTGGTCCAAGGGCGTGGACGCGAAAGGCCAGCCTATTCCCGATCCTGCCAAAGAACCCCACACCGACGGCACACTGGTAATCCCCGCCTCGGGCGGCGCATCGAATTGGCCGCCTCCGAGCTTCGATCCCGAGACAGGACTCCTGTACGTGAATTCCTCCTCTTCGTACAGCCTCTTCTATCTCACCGACACCGAAGATAAGCCGGAAGGATACGGCGGCCGCGATTCGGGAGTGTGGTCAAAGGTGGCGCTGAAGGCCATTGATTACAAGACCGGGCAAATCCGATGGAGCCATGAATATGGACGCGGCGGCGGCGGTTCCGGGATCCTCACCACGGCCGGCAAACTTCTGTTCACGGGCGATCCCTACGGAAACTTTATCGCCTACGATCCGGCCACCGGGCGTAGCTTATGGCATACGCACCTGCCTGCGAATGTCAGCAACGGGCCGATGACTTACGAGCTGGATGGCAAGCAGTACCTGATTGTCGGCGCCGGCGATTCTCTTTACGCTTTCACTGTGTTGCGCTAGACATTCCGTGTGGCACAGCACACACGAATCTAAGATCTGAAGACGTGTAAGTCGTTGGCGATCACTGCGCGTTAAAGGCGGAGCATCACTTGCATCCTTAACCAGCAGAGCCGAGAGCTAGCCTCCGGCTACTGCTCAAAGGAGGAGCATTATGTCTCAAAACGAAGTCGGTAAATCGCACACCGGCGTGGTCCCGGTTCTATTTCTTGGCGTGGCCATCGCCATCGGCGGAAACGTTTACGAATCGATGTGTCGCGATAATCTCGCCCGCGATCTCGCTCGTGTGCAAGTAACTACTCAACAGCAGGTCGCTAAGCTGAACGATACGACCAAAGGAGCGCTCTTGGAAAGCCAGCAGCGCTTCGACGCTTTAGAGAGCCAGGTGGCAGGCGCGACGGATCTTAATTTGCGCCAGGTCCGTTCGGAACTGAAGAAAACCAATACGCAGATCGTGGATGGCGTCGAGCAGAAGCGTCAACAACTCATGAGTCAATTGACCGATCTGCGGGTGGACACCAGCGAAAAACTCGGACGCATTACAGGCGACCTCGAGAACACTGGCGCCGATGTGAAGCGTGTCGAGGGCGATCTTGAGAACACTACCACCGACGTGAAGCGCGTCACAGGTGAACTCAACGCCGTGAGTGGCACGGTTGCAACCAACTCCAAGGAACTCGCGGCACTGAAGGAACTGGGCGAACGCAACTATTTCGAATTCGCACTGAGCAAAACCAACGGGCCGCAGAAAATCGGCGACATCCGCCTTGTGTTGAAGAAAACCGATCCCAAACATAACCGCTACACCGTGGAAGTACTGGCCGATGACAAGAAATTGGAGAAAAAAGATAAAACCACTAATGAGCCGGTGCAGCTCTATCTTGCCGGCAGCAGCCAGGCTTACGAAATAGTGGTCAATCAAGTGAAAAGGAATGAAGTGGTCGGCTATATCTCAACGCCCAAGGTAAAGCTGGCTCGGGGCCAGACTTCGTAGCGTAAATTACCGAACAATATCGGAGTCCGGCGTTAACATTCCATTAACGCCGGCTTTTTACAAAGCTTTCACAAGCGCCCCGCGCAGGCATGCGTCCTAACCCAAGAAAGGACGTGCTATGAAATTGGCGTTTCGACTCGCCACACTCCCAGTTTTTTGCCTGCTTCTGTTGGCC
>Ga0070714_100003150_pt1 | contig 12244 bp, 15 predicted proteins | sample LARL83metaG_FD_65450 | JGI IMG/M metagenome (GOLD analysis project Ga0070714, IMG submission 65450) | Corn, switchgrass and miscanthus rhizosphere microbial communities from Kellogg Biological Station, Michigan, USA - LAR L8-3 metaG | ecosystem: Host-associated > Plants > Roots > Rhizosphere ... | reverse complement strand
CACTATATGCAAGAAATCATCAGCGATACGATTGATGAATACGTTTTTCCAGATGCCAAAGACGGGGATATCCGTAAATGCATTGAGCGTTGCAAGACAGATGCCGCGTACCTAGCGCGGCGGGCAGAGGACTTACACTTGGCTTCGTTTATGGCAGTTCTGAAACTTCAGGGAGAATTTGGGAATGATGTAATATCCGGCGACTTGGGCGTGCCGCACGGAGTGGTAGAGGTAGGGATGCCCGAATATAGGATAGGTGCGGCCGTGCTGAGTGATTTTGCCGCCTTATGCGGAGATGAGTTGCCGCCTAGCTTCTGGATGGCGCACTGGCCCAGCCAGATAAGTTTTGCCGAACATAGCCAACTTGGTTTGTCCGATGCTCAGGACAAGGTACTTACAGACAAGGCTGATGCTATAGATAAAACAGAGTTGCGTTATCGCACTTTTGATAGCATAATAAAAAACGTCCTCGAGCAAGGAGATTTGAATGGACACCGAAGAGAAAGTGGACCTGACCGACAAGAACGCCCTGGAGAGGTACATCCGGGTGAACAACATCGGGCCGATCGCAGCCTTCCGGTTGCGTAGGGCGCAGAAGGTGATGGCGGGCCACGGCGCACCCACCCCCAACCGCAAGGCAATCCACTCTTTCTGAGCTGCCAGGGCGGCCAACTCTGGAGAAATCCGGACGCGGCCGCCTCTCGGCACCCATTCTTTTATCAACACTTTACTTGTTGATACCCCACCTTGCTTGGGGACTTTTTCTTTTCTAGACAATAGCAGTTAAATGTTGTAGAATATAAATATGGCGATGCCCAATCATCTGGTGTTGGTGAGGCACGGCGAGAGCGAAGGAAACTTTGTCCGCAATGCCTTTAAAGAAGGTAGAGAAGGTGATTTAGCATACTCTTTGAACGAGTTCCGCGAACGGCCCGGGCACGACTGGAGGTTGACTGAAAAAGGCGTGGAACAGGCCCAGGCCGCAGGCGTCTGGATCCAAGAAAACATTATCAAGAAATACGGCCTGCCGGGTTTTGACAGGTATTTTTACTCGTCTCACAGGCGAACATTTGAAACCGCCGGGCATCTAGGCATTGAAGGCGCGCAGTGGCGTCATAACGCGATGTTCCGCGAACGCTCGTGGGGTGAACTGGAAAACCTGACAGGCGACCAAGAGCACCAAGAAATCTACCCGCGTAATTATGAATGGATGCAGCTGGACCCATTGAACTGGGCACCTCCTGGCGGCGAATCTATCGTGCAGGTTTCTGATACCCGGGTACGGGAAGTACTGGATACTCTGCACCGTGATCATGACGAAAAAGGCGTAGATGCCGTGATTGCAGCCACCCACGGTGAATGGATATGGGCAGCCCGCCTAGTGCTGGAATATATGTTCCACGAAGACTGGGAGACGCACAAGGAAGACCCGATGCAGAAGATACATAACTGCCAAGTAGTGCACTATACACGCCTGGATCCCGAAACGGGCGAGCAGGCACCTTACCTGCGCTGGATGCGCTCCATAACGCCTTGGAAAGATGACGCCGACCAAGGAACCTGGAAAGAGAATGTTCGCCGCACACTATCAAACGAAGAGTTGATAGCCCGCGCCGAACAAGTCCCCAGGCTCTACGGCTAGGCGACTTAGCTTATAGCAGCTCCTCGTGAATCTATAGGGCCTGGAATGTTGCCGCCGTCACGGCGGCCGACGAGGTTATAGCCACTTTCTTCGAGGCTTCAGCCCCAGCTTCGGCTACAGGATGGCGCAGAACCGTCTTTAGTTTCTCGGGCGCTGTACGCCTGGGATCGCCAAAATATATTTCGTGATGCCTGCCAATATAACGCAGGCCGGTTTGCTCTACTAAGGCGTCCATCTGCTTGATAGACTCTTGCTCCGTAGCATATGGCCCAATATGCAACATCTGCACGGCTTTGCCTTCATCAAGGCTGTCAAGGCGGGCAAGATAGTAGATATCATCATTCCTTTTTTGGACCAGCTGTTTGACGGCCTGGGATAATAGTTCGTCCGTAACGTAGTCGGGAACCCTTAGCATAAGAGTCCAGTGCCAGTCTGTGCTAGGCCTGGAATTATCAAACGGTTTGTTATCTTCCATCCACCATAGACCCTCCGGCGGCGGAACCTTGAAGTCACTAAAGCCTTCAGGAGCCGAGCTTTTCTTGGGCATAAATTTGATAGTGTAGGCGAGACCGTACAGCGCCTGGAAAGCCCGCTGGAAGGCCGGATTGTTATCTGGAAAGCCTAGTCCGTCAATCATCAGATATTTCATTTTAGGAACTTCTACTATTTCCGGTTTGGTTTTGGGTGAATAAAGTTGTTTATCTTCAGTTACGAAATCAATTTTTTGCATATGCCCCTCCTAATAGATTCAATCTAATCAAAATGGGCAAGAAAATACCGTGACTGCCATCACCTTTCACCCCTTAAAAGAAAAGAGGGCCGGAGCGCGTGCAAAAAAGCTGCACGCACCCCGGACCCATGAGGCGTTAGGTGCCTCGTCCCGCTGGCTGGTTGACTTCCCCCCCGGTAAGCCGCCCGACCAGTCTTGGCGCGCCCTCGTCGCGAAAGCGAGTCAGCCCGTCTGCGAGCGGCCTTCGGCCCACCCGGCGATCGGCAGTGTCACGAAGACACCGGTAGAGAAGACGACACCGCTGCCGAGACGGTGCAGGATGCGGTCGGTCCGCTGCTGGACGTCCTCAGCCCGCGTCTTGTACCACTTGGCCCGGACCTCGATGTCGAAGTCGAAGTCCTTGTCGTCATCCGGCCCGTAGGGACGGAAGCGGACGTTGATGGCTGCGGGCGTAAGATCGCCCTCACCGTCCGGCTCGGTGGCCGAGCAGTCCAGCTCTTCGGAGATGACCTCCTTGAGCTTCTGCTTCAGATTCGGCAACGCCTGGGCGTATGCGCGGTCGTACACTACGTCCACGTACGGCAAAGCAATCCTCCTCGTTGGTGAAAAAGCTACTTCAATAGCGTGGAATAGACAATATTATACACTCTTTGTCAAGTTTTAGCAATATGTTCAGGCCGGCCAAGTATAGTCATAGGCCGCTCGCGCCAAACGTCGTCTTCGCGGTATTTCAAAGTATAAATATGCAGAAGGATCCAGCCATCGGCCAGCATTTTATTCACATCCTCACGGCCGGCGGCCTCGATATTATGACCGGCAAGTTCAGTAATATTCAGTTGCCAGAGCGGGGAATTACCGGCGACCGGCACTAAACCTATCCCATCAATTGTTTTCTGCTTTGGCATACCTTAACTTTTAGCACAATGACGTTACTGTTGTTAGGAGATATCTTACAGGGAAGCATAGATTGCTAAGTGATTGGTATTATGTTACAGTATGCTTTATGACTAGAGGTGAAGGCGTAAATACTCCTGAAATTAGGGATGGCGGTGAACGAGACATAAAGTACTCGCTGCCTTTTAAGTGGGGCGCTCTGCGGGTCACGCAATCCGCCGACGAACATTATCACCTGACACCACTTACCGCTGATAAAGTTGATGGAGATATCGTCCCGCAGATTGTTACACCCAATGCCATTCACCCAAAAGTAGATGTGCTATTACTTGGACCAGACGAAGCTGAGTTTGTGCCGAATCAAATCGCCGACTTCAGCGTATCTAATAGCTCCCAAATTTCTAATGGCTACATACATATCCAAACCGCTATGGATGCTACGCCTGAAATAATCAAACAGCAGGTTATAGATGAGCTTGTAGATGTTTATGACGTAGAAGCCGAAGAACTGGAAGAACACGCTGAACAGACAATCGGCATTCCATTCAGCGAGGTCCTAGAGCAGGATGCTCCGCAAATCCTGGCCCATGTGATGATCACCAATGTCCAGACCATTGCGGCCAACGAAGCTTATGAATATATGAAGCTGCAAGACAACAAACGCATGTTGAAAGTCGTAACGGCAAGCGGCGCGGCCGGCCTATGGGGAGCCAGCGTAATGGCCGGGGCTCAGATGCTGGCCGAAGGTCGTATCAATGGCTTTGGGCAAGCTTTCATCGGCGGAGCGGTATTATTTAGTTTTGCCAGCATTAGGCACCGGCTCAAGAAAGAGCTGGATTCAGGCCGACAAATGGATATGCTGTTGAGGGCCGCCTCGTCCGGCTACGGTGATACCATCGCCGAAGATATACATAGGGTTTACTGCGCCAAGCATTTCAACCAAATGGCTGAGCAGATGCTTAATCCAGAACCAGAAACCGACTAGCTAATATTTCTTATATGTTCCACGCGGGAGCGGTGCAGCATAACCCGCTCCGACCAGGCTATCTCTAAAAATGACACGGGCGTCTTTTGCTCGTCAGGTGCCTCTATGGCTAGGCTGCCTACCTGGGCTGCTAACACTCTGAAGTGCTCCGCCACTCCGCGGCGCATCTCGCTGGCTTTCAACTGACCTTTTTCGGCATCGACAAGGGCTTTTTGGTGATAATTGTCAGATGCTCGGGCAAGGCGCTCGGCGTCATCATAACAGACAGGCGTAACAACAGTTTCGACAGCGAAAAAACTCATAACGGTACTAATTATACCTCTTTATGTCATAATAGCTTTTAATGCGATACGAGTGCGGACCTAGCGGTAAGCCTGTGCGGCTTACTTTTGAAGATGACGAGCCACAAGTCGTGCGGGCGGCTTATACTGAACGTCGTCAATTTTTGGCCGACAACGGCTGTTTAAGCGATTTTGAGATTGAAGGTGAGGATGTGCTCAGATGGCCGGAGAAGAAAACCGAGATGGTCCTGGAAACCGATGAACCATTATCGGTGGTCAGTGTCTTGGATATATATTTTCGTCGCAACGGTCCGGCCGCTACTGACATAGCTTGCCAAAAATTTGACAGTGCCGAGGAAGCCAAATCCCACATTTTGCGGCGGCTTGGACTTGGAGAGCAGGCTGGAAAATTGGCCCTGGATATATCCATCGAGATCCGTATAGCTGATTTCAATATGAAATTAGACGAAATTGGACCGGAAATCATTATCAACGGCGGACTACCGTCCGGCGGCGCCTTCGACTAAACCCTTGCAAAATAAATACATTGGGAACTAAATGAAAGACGTATGGAATTAAAACCGTCTGAGGATAGACCGGAGCTGACGATTCTGCGCGTAGATAATGAGGTGGAGGATGAAGTTCTAGCTAGCAGCTGCCGCCCACGGCAGAGAAAGCTGTTCGCCAGTATCGGCGATATGATGCTTGGCCATAAAATAAAAAAGGCCTCTAAAGAAATGGACTTTTTCTATCCCTATTCAATAGAGTTAAGCGACTCTCAGCTGCGCCGGATAAGCCGGAATGTCATCGGTAGAGTAGGGAACTTGGATGCCTTGCCAACTGTTAAGCGAACCCGGGCTGAGATGGGCGAGCAATTTTCTGACTACTTATATTCTCACCCGGCAGATCAGTGATGCCTGAGCTGCACAGCTGCGCCGCCAACAGCTACGCCTAATGCGGCCGTACCGACGGCGGTCAGGACCTTGTGCCGATGAAAGGTTAAGATAGCCCGCTCGCCTAATGTCGGCGCTACGGCCAGACTTATTGGCTCTCTGAGTTCTGGTAGCCTGTCGGTTACGCCCGGTACCTCGGCGCATACATCAGCTAAGTGGAGATCGTCATAGATTTCCAGCTCATCTTTTTGTCTTTCCATTTTTGTATCCTTTTAACTTTAACTGCAGTATAACAATTAAGGATAAGAGTTTTTAGTGATTTTTAGCACAACTGTTGTTTCTGCTTTTAAGCCGCGCTGCTTTTAGACTGCTGGTTATGCACGAACCTGATGTCTGCCTCCGGCTCGAAGCGCAGCGCCAATCGGACGACCATATCGCCGTACTCTGCAATGCGGTTATCAGGAATTGGCGGCTCGATGCTGGCTATAGTATCGCCGGGAGTGTAGTTTAGCTGTGAGCCGAACTGCCAAGTCAGCTGCTCCAGCGCTTGGTGGCGCAGCAGGCCGGTCATATCCGGCGGAACACTAAGAGCATGATCACCGGAATGTTCATTCAATCTGATAAATTTTGGCATAGCCTTTAAGATACCTTAGCTATCTATCGACTGTAAGTTAGAATATTAACAGTGAACGAGTACGAAAAAGCTTTTGGGATGCTGAATAAACAGCAGAAGAAGGCCGTCGAGCAGATTGACGGGCCGGTATTGGTGATTGCCGGCCCCGGCACCGGTAAGACACAGCTGCTGTCTACCCGCGTGGGATATATTCTGCAGCATACCGATGCACTGCCACAGAATATCTTGTGCCTTACTTTCACGGAAGCCGGAGTGGAGGCAATGCGTGAGCGGCTGAGTGGTTTTTTGGGTACCGATGCTTATGACGTAAACATCAGCACCTACCATGCCTTCGGCAGCGATTTGATCAGACGCTTTCCGGAATACGCCCAGATGTACGATTTCGAGCCGATAGACGAGCTGGGCGCCGATAGCCTGCTGCGCGAAATATTAGAAGCCGCGCCGTACTCCAACCCCTTAAAATCGGCCGCTACATACGCCCGAGACCTGCGCTCCCTTATAAGTGATGCCAAACGCTCTCTGATGACGCCCGACGATTTGAGATCAGTGGTTAATAACAACCAGAAGTTCATCGCGGCCGCCAGCAAAGCCGTCAAGCGGGCCTTGAAAGACTTTACGAAGATCGGCAAAGACAGTCTGCCGATGTTCGAAGACTTGGCAACCCAGTTGCAAGCTATAGATGCCGGCACCACCACACCGGTCATCAATCTTAAGACGCTAGCTACTACGGCACTTGCTGAGGCTTTGGTTGAGGCCACCGAAACCGGCAAGACCAAGTCCATCACGGCCTGGAAGAATGCTTGGCTGGCCAAAGATAGTGATGGTCAATTCGTCTTTGACGGGCAGGCTGCCAACCGTAAGATAGAAGCCGCGGCCGGCATCTACCAGACCTACCAGGATGAGATGGCCGAGCGGAAGCTTTATGACTACGATGATATGATCCTGCGGGCCATCAAAGCCCTAGAAGATAACCCGGACTTTAAGTTCACACTAGCCGAGCAGTACCTATACATAATGCTGGATGAGTTTCAGGACACGAACGCCGCCCAGCTGCGGATCGTGGAACTACTGACTGATAATCCGGTGAATGAGGGCAGCCCTAACGTGCTGGCAGTTGGTGACGACGACCAGGCGATATACGCTTTTCAAGGGGCCGAGCTGACCAATATGTCTAAGTTCGCGGCGCTTTACAAAGACGTGGAGGTAATTTCACTTCGCGAGAACTACCGCAGCCACAAGCGCATCCTGGAAGTTGCCCATAATATCGGCGAACAGATATCAGAGAGGTTGCATAGCCAGTTCGAAGGTATAACCAAAGTCTTAGTAGCCGCCAACAAGGAACTTCCACCGGAAGCAGAGGTTGCCCAGCACCAATTTATCAGTGATGCCGCCCAATATGCTTGGATAGCCGCCGAGTGTGAACGTTTAGGTAAAGAAGGTATACCTGAGAACGAAATAGCCATTCTGGCCCCAAAGCATAAGTACCTGATGCCTATACTGCCGTTCCTAGCGGCAGCCAAGCTGCCTGTGCGCTACGAGAAGCGTGAGAACGTGCTAGATAAGCCTCAGACTAGAATGCTGGAGCAGATGAGCCGTCTATGCGTAGCATTGCACCAAGTCGACCGATCGGCCATCGATGCTGCGTGGCCAGAAGTGCTTAGTTACGATTTCTGGCAGTTGCCTACCGAGCTGATATGGCAGATTTCCTGGCAAGCCAGCTCTAGTAGTGATGGCTGGACCAACTTACTGCTAAAAAACCCTGAGACTAAGGATATCGCCAGCTTCTTCCTGCGAGCCCGTGATCTGATGAGTGTTACCAATCTGGAGCAACAGCTAGACATACTTATCGGAGCAAACGAGGATGATGTTGAGGAATATAATCTGCCGGTTCGCAGCCCTTTCTTCCAATTTTACTTCGGTCAAGGCAAGGAAACGCATTACCTGGATTTACTGAGCGATCTTTCGGTGCTGAGGGGCCGATTAAGGGGTTGGCGGCGAGGAGATAGACAACCGCTGGATTTAGCCGATTTTATAAGCTTCATAAATGCTCACCGTGAGGGCGGCATAAATATTCTGAACTCCAACCCTCACCACCAGGCCGAGAATGCCATCAACGTGATGACCGCTTACCAGGCGAAGGGCAGGGAATTCGCTGCCGTATTCATCGTTGCCGCACAGGATGAAGTCTGGGGCACTGCCAGCCGCAACCAAGGCAGCACCATAAGCCTGCCGCCCAACCTCAGCTTTATGCGCTACCGCGGTGGCAGCGACGATGAGCGTCTGCGCCTGCTCTATGTTGCCCTGACCAGAGCCAAGACTCATCTGCTGTTGACCAGTTATTCGCACACTTTGGACGGCAAAGCAACCCGCCCATTGAAATACCTGGCCGGTCCAGAGCCACTACTGCCGGTCGAAGAGCATAAGGATGAGGCGCTCGGCCTAGAAAATATCGAATCTTATTGGCACGACCGGCATATACCACCACTCAAGCCGCAGTTGAAAGACCTGCTAAAACCCCAGCTGGACAAATACCAGCTAAGCCCGACTCATCTTAACCAATTCATCGACGTGGTCTACGGCGGACCGCAGGCATTTTTCCTGAATACCATCCTGCGTTTTCCTAAGGGTCAAGCACCTGCCGCCCAGTACGGCACGGTAATGCATGGTGTCTTACGTTGGGTGCACGATATGAACGCCCAGGAAGGTAAATTGCCGGACATTAAACGAATAGTGGCATTTTTCGATGACCGGTTGGCCGCCCGAAGGCTAGCCGCCAAGGATTTTGAACTACTTAACGAGCGCGGTCAGAGGGCATTAAAAGAATATATAAAGCTACGAGGCGACAACTTTGATCCGACCGATAAATACGAACAGGGCTTCAAGAATGAAGGCGTCTTCATAGGTCCGGCGCATCTGTCCGGCAATATCGACAAGCTGCGTTTTGATAAAGACAATAAGACTATTACCGTTTACGACTTCAAGACAGGGCCCAGCTACGATAAATGGGTCGGCAGCAACGCCACGCTGCACAAATATCGCCAGCAGCTGATGATGTATAAGCTATTGATTGAGAAGTCTCATAGCTATAGCGGCTGGACGGTAGATGAAGCCATCTTGGAGTTTATTGAGTCGCCACCAGGTGAGAGCCGGATATACCAGCTATCGATGCGCTTCGATGAGCAGGAGCTGGCGCAGCTGCAAAAATTGATAGAAGCCGTCTGGCTGAAAATAAAAGCTTTGGATTTTCCGGATATCACTAAATATCCAGCCTCGATGACCGGCATCAAGAGATTCGAGGAAGATTTGACCGATCAGTCTGCTTCCGGATCCAAATAGCCGACTTTCTGATTCTCTAAATAGCAGTTGATGCTCTGCAATGTGCGGATATGCTCCGGAGTAGTAAAGCCCGGTGATTCCTGGTTACGCCTCATCGTTTCATCGTACTGCGACCAGGCCAGATCCTTGGTCTTTTCCAGATGTTCGCTGTAGGCTCGCCGTTTCTGATAATCAAGCAGGGAATAAGCCGCCACAGCGGCTAAGGTCGTCGCTGCCTCCAGGGTCTCGCTGGGACGTTCCAGCTCCATCCAGCTGCCAAGCATATAGCGCAGCCGGCCAGTAGATTGCTCGGTATTGGCTAGCAGATTGTCCAGCAACATATCCACTTCTAGGCCGTCCTGCTCAAACAGATCGGCATTAGTGCTCGATATGTCACGATAGTCTACGCTGAGATGCCCCGTCTGCCTGAAATTCTGGGCGCAGGTAAGGGCTCCCAGCACCAAGCCGGTCCTGACGTGCCTCGACATAAGGTGCAGGTCTTTCAACGTGTCAGGGTCTTTCAGGTATTCATCATCGGCCAAGCCGGATTCTAGGCGCGCTTTCTGCCTAAGATGATAGGTCAGCAGGTCACCGACCTTCATAAGGTTCGGCTGGTATTGGCTCATCAGCTCCAATTCCAGCTGCACAACTTCATCCACGCTATCCTCGCCGTCCAGTCTTTGCAAGAACTCGACAGACCGCGGTGAGACTTCCAGCTGGGCCTCGGCGACGTATCTTGGGTTAAAAATATATTTATTGAAGCTTTTCATCTATGGTTAATAAAAATGAGCGCTCCTCGCATATATCGTAGAGCGCTCACTCCTTTTATCTTCGTATTATTTTTTGGTTCGGAGAACTTTGGTGGTCTTGACGGTGCGCATTGGTGCGGCAACGAAAAGCCAATTGTACAGGTTAACACCGATCATCGCACCAACCAATGGTCCGACGATGTAGGCGGCACTAAAGCTGCGCAGGCTAAGAGCTACGGCTGGGTTCAGCAGACCGCTGCTTGCGGTAGCTGCGACCAGGATACCAACGAACAAGGCACCACCGACAGTCAAAGCTGCTTCAAGAGCCGTAAAGGCCTTGTAGGCTGCTGCTGCGAAGCCCATAGACAGAATCATAGTACCGACGATTTCGGCGACCAATACTCGTCCATCAAAGTGCGTGCTCTTGGCAGGCAGATTATGGTTGATGAAGTATTGGTAAAGCTGCCAAGCAGCCAGACCACCGAGCAGCTGAGCTACGATGTAGGTCACAGCCCGGACAGAACCGATTCGTCGAGCGGTCCACATACCAAAGGTAATGGCCGGGTTGAAATGACCCCCGGATACCGTACTGAAGAACATATAAGACAGTGCCAGAGCCACAGCTACGCTAGTTGCAATGAAGTAACTGACCGCAGTCGTCTCACTCATTACTAGGGCTACGACGCCCCACATCGCGACACCGAGAAACTCTGCTACCAGGGGAGCGAGTCCGCCTCTTCTTAACATTTGATAACCTCCGTTATTGTTATTTATGGTTGTAACTATAATACTGTTGATACGAAATTTAAAGCACAGTATTTTGCCTATATCTGTTAAACGGTGATGGTATAATATTGATGGATATCTATATGAGTGATACTAACCCCATAACGATCTACAGTGCGTCCTGGTGCGCCTTTTGTCATATGGCCAAACGTTACCTGGATGACAAAGGAATCGGCTATAAAGACATCGACGTAGAGCATAATCCAGAGGCCGCCCGGCAACTGGTAGAGAAGACCGGCCAAGCCGGAATTCCGGTACTGGAAATAGGCGATAAGACTATAATCGGCTTCGACCGCCCGGCTATAGACGCCGCCCTTGCAGGCATACAGTCCAAATAACAGCGGCGCCACTGTACATAAGGCGTATAATTCAGGTATGGAGACAAGTGAGAAGACTCCTGGGACCAAAATGTGGTCGGTGCTTGCCGGCCCTGAGTACGATGCCACGCAACATAAGCCATCCAAAGAACAGATGGATTACGTGCTCAATCCTGAAAATTTTACCAAGGCTGAAGTCCGTCTGCGTATAGCCGCCGGCGGCACACTTATAAACATTTTGGAGATGCTGCATCCTGAACTACAGGTCCCGGGCGAAGAAACTGCTAAGCAATTGAAGGAGCTGCGGCAAGAAGCTGGGCAATCGGTAATGTACAGTTGGCGCCTAAGTATGGACGGCAGAAAAGAAATTTATGAAAAATACAACCAGTTGCAGCTGCCTGAACCCACGGCTGCCCAGACATTAAGAGAGCTGCGGAAAGATGGGCTGGACAGCGAGGTCGCTGAGCTGGCGGAATGGGGGCTGATGGTGATGGCTATCAAAGAGACCGACCCTGAGGCGAAATTACCCAACCCGCCAAGCGAAAATATGCGCTAGAATATAAACTACTATGGCTTTTGAGGATTATAAGACAAAGGATTCCGTGGTGGTGGTCTACACCGGAGAAGGTAAGGGGAAAACCAGCGCCAGCGTGGGCCTGCTGGCCCGCTCGCTCGGTACCGGCTGGAAAGCCGCCTACATCCAGTTCATTAAACACTGGAATGTCGGTGAACATGATTTCATACATATGATAGAGCCGGTCTTCGGCGATAAGTTGCTGTTTTATAAAGGCGGCAAAGGTTTTTACGATGCCGGCGACTTAAGTGCCAAGAATGTCTCGGAGGCCGAACACAAACAGGCCGCCAAAGACACCTACGATGTAGCCCTCAAAGCAGCTACCAGCGGCGAATACGACATCGTTATCTGCGATGAGATAAACAATGCCGTCCATCATAAGCTGATAAGCAAAGCCGACCTGAAGAAACTTATCGAATCCAAAGCTCCGAACACCAGCCTATG
>Ga0070714_100003149_pt1 | contig 12246 bp, 6 predicted proteins | sample LARL83metaG_FD_65450 | JGI IMG/M metagenome (GOLD analysis project Ga0070714, IMG submission 65450) | Corn, switchgrass and miscanthus rhizosphere microbial communities from Kellogg Biological Station, Michigan, USA - LAR L8-3 metaG | ecosystem: Host-associated > Plants > Roots > Rhizosphere ... | reverse complement strand
GCCGTTGATGACGAGTTTCTCGACCGGGCCATTGATGTTCATGTCAGCGGAAAGAGTTCCGCCCTGCAGCGAAGATCCAGACGGGAGCGTTATGCCGAGGGCGGGCAGCAGCGTCTCAAGATCATCCACCGGCATGTTGTCTGCGTTGAGCTTCAGACTGAGCGTCGGCGATTCACCGTGCAGATCGTAAGTGCCGGTGAGCTTGGCGACTGCTTTGCCGACGGTCACGTCCGCCTGAACTTGCCCCGTTTGCTTCTCCATTTCATACGTTGTCTGGTATTTCAATGCAACCGAACGTTGCGCCGGAGAACCCTTGGGCGAGACCTTGAGCCTGTCCACTGTGGCATCACCCCTGCTTTGTGCCTGGGTCCCGTTGGAAGTTACTGTTCCATCGAAATTTGCAACTCCGCCAATGCCGGAGCTGGGATCGATAAATCCCGAAGCCGCGAAGTCAAGACCCTTGACGCTAATCTTGGCCTGCAACGGTGTCATCGATGCGTCGTTTGGATTGATTGGTCCCGCGGTCCCGTCGAGTTTCTCATTGCCTCCGCCCGGCAGGTCCGCCGTCAAACTGAATGGAAATTGCGAGGTGTAAGAAAAGCTTTTTAACGTTAAGTCCACATTCTTGTACACGTGCGCCTTGGCGGGAGCCTTGGTGTCCCCAATGGAAATTTCTCCGCTCTTGATACTCAGTTCTCCCACTGACAAGTTCTGCTCGATTGACGATTCCGATTTTGGGTTTGCCGCTTCCTTTGGATTTTGCGCGCTCTGGTCGCTGGGAGTCGCGGGCGAACTTTTCTTCGCCTCATTCCCTGCTGGCGGCGGGGCCTGCCCAGCGCTCGATGGCGGAGCCGCTCCAGTCTTTTTTGCAGGGCTGGCACTACCTAGAGTCGAAAAGTTCCATTTGCCTGAGCGGTCACGCAACAAATTTACTCGCGGTTGCGTAAGCGTGAGATCTGTGATGTGTAAGGTTTTCGAAAAAACCAGGGGGAACAGTTCGACACCAACGTTGAGGGCCCGCGCCTGGATGAAAGGCGACTTACTAAACGAGGGATCATCCGCAATAGCAATGTTGTCGGCGGCCAGGCTGCCCGACCAAAGCGACAGGCTGAGATTTCCTACGGTGACATTGCGGCCCAGAGCATTCGTCAGCTCGGACTCGATCCGTGGCCGATAATCGTTGACATTGACCACGAAAGGAAGAACCAAAACAATGACGATCAAGACTGCGATTACGATTCCTACAATTTTTAGAGCTCGCTTCATGGGGACCTCCGGGGGCGTACATTGGATGAGGTGTCCGTTGCTGGAGTAGGCTGGAAATCGACGTAAGTGTAACAAAAATCGCTAAGGTTGTGCCGCTTGCCGCAGGTGGGAATCGGGACTTTCGAGCCTGCTGTCGCTTAGCCCGGGCTTGATTTGATATCTCGGCTGCTCTCTGCATTTCAGCCTTGGCCTCGTCGGTTCGTTTGAGATTTTGCAGGATCTGACCGCGCAGATAATGAACGCTCGCGTTGTCAGGCTGCAATTTCACCGTGGCGTCGGCTGTAGAGGGCCCTGGCGTATTCGCCCTCGCTTTGATACAAGCGGGCGAGCTGGTAAGCGAACTCGCCAGATTGGGATCGATGCGCAAAGCGTGCGTCTAGTATTGGAGACTAAGCGGCGAAAATTTGGTGAAATGCTTGACACTGATACGAGTCTCTGCTGTAGTGTCCGCCAGCGGAGGCGCCAAATTCAAGCCTTGGATACGCTCGGCAGGCCCGTCATGGTGACCATTCGCGAGGTGGCGAAGGAAAGCGGTTTCTCGTCCACAACCGTTTCCATTGTCTTAAACAATGCTCCGCTGGCCCGTTACATTCCAGACACCACGAAAAAGCGAATCGAGCGTGCCGCCAAAAAGCTCGGATACCGCCCTAACCTGTTTGCCCGCTCACTTCGCAACCAGCGCAGCCACACCGTCGGAGTCATGGTGTTTGACATGACTGATCCATATTGCACGCCGATTCTGCGGGGCATCGAGAACACGCTGTATCAGGCCTCATTTCTGCCCATTCTCACTGACGTTCACAACGAGCGCAGCCGTTTCGAACGCTACCTGGAAATGCTGCTCGACCGCCGCGTCGAGGCCTTGATTGTGGTTGCCAACTGGCTATTCGTCGAAATCGATGTACTCGGCGATCTGGAAAAGGCCAATCTCCCCACTGCGATGATTGGCCGCGAACTCGAAGCCGGCTCTATTAGTTCAGTGACCGTTGACAACGAGCTGGGGGCCCATGCTGCTATTGAACACCTGTTCTCGCTGGGACATCGCCAGATCGCGTTCATCCGAGGCCCGAAGCGGATTACTGATACCGCTCCGCGCTGGAAAGGTGTCCGCAATTTCGCTAAAGCCCACGAGCTGGAAATCGATGCCACACTGGTTCTCGATCTGCCGGAATCGAGCGATCCCATTTCCAGCTTCGACGCGGGTTACAAATTGACCGAGAAGCTGGTGCATCAAAAACGTCCTTTCACCGCACTCATGGCATTTGATGATATGACCGCCTTAGGTGCTGTTCGGGCCCTAAGCAAAGCCGGAATTGATGTTCCGGAGCAGTGTTCGGTGATGGGATTTGACGATGTTGCCCACTCCAGCCTGCTCACGCCGTCATTGACGACAGTCCGCCAGCCAATGGCGGAAATGGGCAAGATGGCGGTCACCATCGTTTCTGAGGGCATCACCGCCGTGCAAGAAAAACGAAAAATTGTGGCCCAACATCGTAAGCTGGTTCCTGAGTTGGTGGTTCGCGATTCCACGCGACCAGTGCAGTAAGGGGGCTCCCGCCCCACGCCAATTCCGCCAGCCTGGGTTCCGAATTGCAGTGCGGTATCCGTCCCTGTGCCCAAGCCGTTGGAGCGGTGCGCGAGATACATTTAAGACAAAATCCAGCAGCTAGCGTATGAAATCGCAATACCCAAGGCGGCTTTTGTCTTGACAGTGAATGCCAATAAAACGCAGTATTGATACGTTTTAATAGCTCAATATTGTTGAGGAGTAACGTCATGAACTCACGGGGCTTTATTGTCGGAAGCGCGCGCTCGTGCTTCTGCGGGTGTTTTTTTATTCTTCTCGTTGGAATAGCAGCATTCGGTCAGGCCGGTAGAGGCACCGTTAGTGGCACTGTACTCGACTCGAGCGGAGCCGTCCTTCCCGGGGCGCAGGTAGTCCTGCTTAATAAGGCCACAGGAGTAAAGCAGCACACAACCACCAGCGCCGCCGGCCTATATACGTTCATTTCACTTAATCCGGGCGTTTATCAGGTCACGGGCAGCCAGCAAGGATTCGCAAGAGCTGCTGTTGACAATGTCAGGGTCAACGTTGACCAAGTCACGCAGGCGAACATCACGTTGCATGTCGGTGCGGCCACGGAAGCCGTCACGGTTACGGAAGGAGCCGCGCTGGTTGAGCCGACCAATTCCACCGTCGGGCAACTCATTTCGTCCGAGACCATCGATCGTGTGCCGCTGCTGTACCGCAATGTTTACGATCTGGTGCAGTTGAGCGCGGGCGTAACGCCTCCAAACGGCTCGCCCAATTCGAGTGACTCCATGCAGTCCATTCAGAATATTTCCTTTGGCCGTCCCCAAATTGACATTTCGTCCGCTACCATCAACGGCTCAATCGTGGGATCGGTGTATTACATGCTGGACGGCAGTCCGATCGGCATTGCGGAAAACAATTCCGCCGGAATCATGCCTGCCATGAATATGCCAGAAGATGGAGTTGACGAAGTCCGAGTTGAGACTCAAAACACCCCGGCCTCTTATCAAAGCGGCGGCGCAGGCGTTATCAGTCTGGTGAGTAAATCAGGCACGAACAAGTTTCATGGCGACGCTTTCGGTGTATTTCGGCCTAATGCTTTATCTGCCAATGAATACTTCAATAAGCAAACCCAGCTGTCGGGCGGATTGAAGAACACGCCGCCTGACTTCCATCGCTATCAGGAAGGTGGAGCTATTGGTGGACCAATTAAGAAGGACAAAATTTTCTTTTTCGGTGATTACGAAGATACACAGCAGCAACAGTTCGAGGGGATTTCTTTGTTTAGCGTTCCGACCACTGCTGAGAGGACTGGCGACTTCTCCCACATGGGTTTCACTATTTACGATCCGACGCGTCCTGATAATCCCGACGGTACGCGGCAGGCCTTCCCTGGAAACGTAATTCCGAATCCTAATCCTATTGCCTTACTGTTCTTGTCAAAGATGCCGCACTGCAACATCCCCGACCCAACCACATGCGATGCTGCAACAGGCGACGTGCAGAACAATTTTGGATTGCCTGGCTTGGATCCTTTCAAGGCGCACAGGTTCGATGTCCGCGTAGATTGGGCGGTGAGCGACAAACAGCGAATCTTCACACGATTTTCCTACGACCACTTGTTCTTCACCCAAGCGAACGTCTTCCCGCCTCCGGGATGGGACATTAATTACGCCCAAAACCTAACAAACGGTCGAAACATTCTCGTTGCCGATGACTTGACAATGAATCCTTCCACAGTGTTGCAGTTACGCTACTCCTTTACTCGCCACCATGAAAACCAGGGCGGGCAGCCGTCTTACTTGACTACGGACCTTACGTCCCTCGGTTTTCCCGCTTCCCTTGCCGCGCAGCAGGTCTTCAAGCAGCTCCCATTCATGCTCTTTGACGATTTAGGAGGAGGAGTGGGTGGCACCGCCAACTACAACACGTTCCTTTATGCCAGTGAGAACAGTGATGTGAATGCAGCCATAAATAAACTTCATGGCAAACATCAAATCTCATTCGGTTTCGAGTGGATGAAGAGATATCTGAATGTAGGCCAACCGCCGGCAGCGGCAGGTGCTTATGGATTCGATATCAGCGCCACTGATCAGTCGGTCGCCAGTGCAACCGGTGGCAGCGATTATGCTTCGATGTTAATAGGAATGGGATCGCTCCCCGGCACCGAAAGCAACCAGAACAGCTATCCCAGTTTCACCAAAGATATTTTCGCTGCCGAGTCAAATCCCTACTATTCGGCTTTTGTCGAGGACACCTATCACGCGTCGCAGAATCTGACCATAACCGCCGGGCTGCGCTGGGACATCTTTGGCGGCCGAAACGAGCGCTTCAACCGGCAGGAATACTTCAATCCGAACGTCACCGGTGTACTCAACGGTGTCTCCTTCAATGGAGCAGAGGCCTATGTCAACAACGGCAATCGTTCGCCGTTCACGACCAATCTTCATGACTTCGGGCCCCGCTTGGCTTTTGCCTGGCAACCCATTAGCCGGTTTGTTGTAAGGGGAGGGGCTGGTATTTACTACGGTCCAAGCACGCACAACGTTGCGAGCGCCGGCACCAACACAGACGGCTTCTCTTCGCAAACATTTTGGGATGCCACCTGCCTCAACTCTGATGGAAACTCCGTTTTCAACACCGGTAACGCACCTTGCGTGGCCGGGCAGGTGGACAACTTCACCGTTCCGTATTCTTTGAGCAATCCATTCCCGACGGGAACGACCCCGATTTTTACGACTCCTCCCCCAGGTCTGACCAACAATTTCGGCACCACATTGAGCACGGTATTGCGATCTCAGCGGACACCCACAACCTATAACTACAACTTTGCCTTGGAATATGAGCTGCCGCGTCAGGTGGTGGTGACGGTTGGCTATGTCGGTAGCCGGGGGCTTTTCCTGCCCTTAGGTGGCGTCGATCTGAACGACCTCAATGTGGAGCAGATTGAAAGCAACGGTTTCTCTCTATGCGTCGATCCTTCGCAACCTGCGTGCCAGATGGTCGCTAACACCGGGCCGGTCAGTCTGAATCCAAACTTCTCTGGATCTCCTGTGGTTCCCCTCTGGGCGGCTATCCAACGTTACCCGCAATTCGGGAACGGCGGCTACGGAGATGGCAATGGGGTCATCGTCAATGGATATCCGGCAGGCGATTCCGAGTACAGCTCCTTGCAGACGAAAGTGCAGAAAAGGCTCACGAATGGTTTCACCCTGCTCTCCACCTTTACTTGGGGAAAAATAATGACCGACGACGGAAATCCTCCGCTGGCCTTCGTAGGGAGTCACGATGGCGCTGCGCAGGACTGGAAGGATTTGCGCTTCGAACACTCAATCAGTCCTCAGGACGTTAAGTACCAGTTCACAAGCGAGGTGTCCTACGATTTGCCGGTTGGGAAAGGGAAGCGGGTTAACATGAATGGTGTTTCGAACGCAATTGCCGGTGGCTGGACGGTAAATGCAATTGTATATCTCAGCACCGGAGTTCCGATTAACTCCCCAGCTTCGGGATTAAACCCGTCGTACCTGCCTAACCAAAGAGGTGACATGGTCTGTGATCCCTCGAAGGGTGCTCCGCACACGGTGGCCGCATGGTTCACTCCCGACTGTTTCGCCATACCCGGAACAGAGAATGGCGGCTCAGCCAATCCACTCGTTCCCGGAACTGCACCGGCGTATCTTGACCACGTTCGCACCCGCGGCGCGCGAGACTTGGATCTTTCTCTTTATAAGTCATTCCCGCTGGGGGAATCGCGCAGCATGCGCTTTGACATTTCGGCCTACAACGTCACCAATACTGCGCAGTTCGGATATCCAAACGGCGGAAGCGTGCCGAGCCTTGTGGATACCTTCCAGCAGGGGATCCCCTTCGCTCAAATCACCAATACTGTCAACACTCCGCGTCAATTCCAGTTTGGCGCGCGGTTTACGTTCTGAGCAAGGGGAAACGCAGGAAGCGGCCTGTTCAGAGCCGCTTCCTGGCTTATTCAGTACTGGAATTTATCCGACCGCTACCCGCTGATGGGCAGAGGCTATAACCGTCAGCGCGTGCTCCAGGTCGGCGATAAGATCATTCACATTCTCAATTCCGACCGAGAGGCGAATGAGCTGCTCGGTCACCCCCATTTTTTGGCGATGCTCGGCCGAGATCATCGCATGGGAAGTCAGCACCGGAAGGGAAACTAGCGACTCCACTCCTCCCAGGCTGGGAGCCAGCGCAAACAGCCGAAGCGATTCGCTGACTTTCTTCGCGTCCTCGCCTGAACCTTCTACTTCAAAGCTGAGCACGCCGCCCCCGCCTTTCATCTGTTCAATCGCAAGCCCACGTTGTGGGTGGCCCTTCAGGAACGGATAATTTACAGAACGCACCTTGGGATGTTGCGAGAGGAATTCGGCGATACGCAATGCGCTTTCGTTCTGCCGCGCAACGCGCACCGCGAGCGTCTTGATCCCGCGAAGCAGAAGAAATGCGGCATGCGGGTCCATCACGCCGCCGAGCGTGGTCCGCGTTCCGCGGATTTGGTCAATCAGATCACGACGCCCAACAGCGGCCCCGCAAACTAGGTCTGTATGTCCGCCAAAATATTTGGTTCCGGAATGAAGGACCACATCGATGCCGAATTCCGTTGGGCGCGTGTTGATCGGCGTGGCGAAGGTGCTGTCAATCAAAGTAATGAGCCGATGCTCACCGGCAATCGCAACGGCTTTCCGAAGATCGACGACTCGCAGCGTTGGATTTGTCGGCGACTCAAGGTACAGCAGCTTAGTGTTCGGGCGGATGGCGCGGCTATGCTGATCGTAGTCTGTGGTATCGACGAAAGTGGTTTCAATGCCGAGCTTCGGCAGCCAGGTTGAAAGGAATTTGGTAACTCCACCGTAAATGTCGCGCTGCGCGACGATGTGATCGCCACTTTTGACCAAGGCAAGAATGCTGGTGGTGATGGCGTTCATTCCCGACGCAAACAGAAGTGCGGCATCTGCCCCTTCGAGTTCAGCAATTGCGCTCTCGACCGCAGTATGGGTCGGGTTTCCGTAACGGGTGTAGAACATATCTGTACCGGTTGCGCGCAGTTGTTGATCAGAGTCCGTCACCTGAAAGGTCGAAGTTTGATAAATGGGCTGGGCCATTGCCGCGTTGCGCTTTTCGAGATCTTTGCTGCCGTGAACAGATTCTGTCTCGGGATGAAATCGATGCCACTTCATAACCGCTCCTTATTCGACTGCAATGTTCATAGACTAACTTTCAGGGCCAAGGTCGGCAAGCCACTGATGGCAGCCAGCGGCATATAATTCTGGGCCTATGGAAACCGGTCTACGCGGTCGTGTTGCAATTGTAGCCGCTTCCAGCCAGGGAATTGGGCGGGCAACCGCCGCGGCCTTTGCTGCCGAAGGCTGCCGTGTGGCTATGTGCGCGCGCAGCCGCCAGACGCTCGAAGCGGCTGCGCAGGAAATTCGCCAGCAGTCTGGCGTGGAAGTGTTTGCCCAAGACTTTGATGTAACCGATGCCGGCGCTGTTCACAACTTCGTGGATGCCGTCGCTGAAAAATTCGGCGGCGTAGATGTCTGCGTGACGAATGCCGGCGGACCTCCGGCGAAAGCATTTCTGACAGCCAGCATCGAGGAATGGCGCAAGGCCATCGATACGAATTTTCTGAGCACAGTTTATTTCGCCCGTGAAGTGATCCCGCATATGCAACGCAAGCGCTGGGGGCGGATCATTACTCTGACTTCAATTTCGACCAAGCAGCCAGTGCCAGATCTCGTTCTATCAAATGCGGTGCGGGCTGCGGTAGTTGGCCTGGTGAAGAGCCTGGCCAATGAATTTGGCAAAGACGGCATTCTGGTCAACAACGTTGGTCCCGGCTACACGGCCACCGATCGGTTGAAGGAATTGGCGCGCGCCAGGTCAGCTTCGCAGAAAAAGAGTGAGGACGAGGTTTTCGCTGCGTGGGCCAGCGATTCGGCGTTAAAGAGAGTCGGGAAGCCCAGCGAAGTCGCGGACACAATTATTTGGCTCGCATCTGAGCGCGCATCATACATCACTGGGCAGACCATACTGGTGGATGGAGGAGCTTACAAAGGACTATGAGCGCGACGAAAAGGATGAAAAAGAAGAGTAGAGTGAAATCGAAGCAAAAAAAAATGACGGAGCGCGTCGGTTCGAAACAAGCTGCGCTCAAAAACACTGTGAGTTCACGGATCCGCAATGACGCAACTCTGAAGCACCTATCCTGGAAAGAAGTTCATCTGGAAACAATAAATCCGCTGTTTCAACGCCAGTTGATTGTCGGCAATCAAGTGATGCTCGCGCGCGTGCTGCTCAAGAGAGGCTGCATCGTCCCGCTGCACAGCCATGAGAACGAACAACTCAGCTACATTCTTGAAGGCGCGTTGAAGTTCTGGATCGACGGAAAGGAAATCGTCGTGCACGCGGGCGAGGTGCTGACGATCCCTCCTCATATGCCGCACAAAGCTGAGGCGCTCGAGGACACCGTGGACCTGGACATCTTCCATCCCCCGCGGGCCGACTGGATCAACAAAACCGACAATTATCTTCGAAAGTAGAAGGTCCCCTCTCCACTGCATTTCAACAGACCGACCTACCGACCTTAAGTGCATGTACTCGTATCTGCCGATGTGCTCTAAGGTGCTGCACCTCAATGTTAGATGAGTGCCAAGCTTTGACAAAAGCGTGAGCAACTGCATAGTCGCGCACCCTCTTCTAATCCTGCATTCGAAAGGAGAACCTCAGAATGCTTTTACGCAATCTGAAACTTAGTATCTTTCTACTGGGGTCGGCAGTTGCCGCCTTGGCAACCACTCCCGTGGTGACAGTAACGTCCCCCGGAAGTGGCGCCAGTGTGGGATCTCCCGTGAATTATGTTGCTTCGGCAACGAGTTCAGGCTGTTCCAAAGGCATCGCCGCGATGCGTATCTACACTGCTTCTGGTGTGGCCGCGTACACCATCAACTCGAATAAGTTGAACACGAATATTAATCTTCCAGTCGGCTCTTATAACACGGTTGTTCAGGCATGGGATAATTGCGGTGGAGTTGGGAAGACCACAGTTAGCATACAAGTCTCTAAGATCAAGCTTGCCCCACCTAAATTTCTTTATGCGACAGAGTACACAGCAGGGAAAGTAGCTGAGTACGTAGTGAATCCTTTAACAGGTTCGATTTCTGCGACTAGTCAAGGGGCGACGTTTGCACACTTCGGGCCAGTTGACATTTCCTCTGACAATACAGGTACTCACTTATACGTCGCTAACCAAGGATCCCATGATCTTTCTGCATACATCATCAATCGAACCAGCGGCAATCTTACTCAGGTTGCAGGGTCTCCTTTTGCCTTGGTTGGAACTGGTAGCCGCGTCGCAGTCCATCCATCCGGGAAATTTGTTTACGTAACCAGCACGAGCGAAAAAGGGGGCAACTTTGGGATTAACGCATTTGCAGTCCAGAGTGGAGGTTCGCTCAAGGCGGTTCCGGGCAGCCCATTTGGCGAAGCTCTGGCTCCAAATGCTATTGCAATTGAACCGCATGGCAAGTACTTATACGTATCTGCCAATGGAGCGAAAGTTGGGGGGTTCACAATTGACGAGACATCCGGCGCGTTAACTCCAATGCCCGGCAGCCCATTTCCTGTAGCAACGTATGCAGGCTGCAGTGTATTCTGCGCAGAGAGTCCGATCGATCTCGGCGTAGACCCTTTGGGAAGGTATCTTTATGGAACGCAAACGGGCGAGCAGGCAGTAGCTGGCTTTAAGATTGATCCGACAACTGGAAGCTTGACGAATCTGCCAGGATCACCGTATCCGGAGCAATCCTTCTGTACGAATGCTTCGATCGTCTGCAACGAGCCCTGGAAACTCAGCGTGGATCCAAGCGGAAAATTTATTTATGTCGGCGATACGGACACTAATGACTTCAGCATCTTCAAAGTTAACGAGAGCACCGGAGTGTTGTCGTATGCCGGCGCCTCTGCAAACACGCAGGGTGGCATCTGTGTTCCTTATACTGTGAATGTAGATCCCTCGGGAACCTTTGTCTACAACCTGGGCGAAACCCAAACTCAATGCCAAGGTGGGCACGCGGTTCTCGGATTCTCCATCAATCAGGGGAATGGCAGTCTGATTCCGGTTCCGGGGTCGCCCTTTGCGAACACCAACGTACACACGACTTTGACAAGCGAAGAAAGAGTCGTGGTCACCCGTTAAATTTCAGATCTGACAGGCGCCGGCTTTCAAAGAGGCGCCTGTTCCTTCAAACCACCCAAATCAGCTTCCCTACGGCGCTCTGATATCCTTAGTCCCTTATTGATTCCCTGGGGTGTACCGCAAATCATCCAGGTATGGCTGAGCAGGCAACTCAAATTCATCAAGCCGTGTCGCAACTACGCTGCATCGGATGCGGACGCACCGCTTTGCCCGATCGCTTTCGCTGCGAGCATTGCCGCGATTTGCTGGAAATTATTTACCCCGGTTGGAATGACCGTGGACCCGGCGGACTTTCGGCTTCTTCGCTAAAGAAGCTATGGCGTGATCGCTGCTCATCGCTTAGTCCCATTGACCAGAGCGGCGTCTGGCGATTTCGCGAAATTCTCCCTGAAATTCCTCAGCCGGAGATCATCACCATCAAGGAAGGGAACACTCCGGTTTACGAGTTGCCGCACTGCGCGCGTGCGGCTGGAATTCAACAACTTTTTGCCAAGCATCAAGGAATGAATCCCACTGGATCATTCAAAGATACGGGCATGACAGTGGCCGCATCATTTGCCAGGCAGGCGGGATACCGCTGGGTAGCTTGCGCTTCGACGGGAAACACTTCCGCCTCCATGGCGGCGTATGCGGCGCGTGGAGGTCTCCACAGCCTGGTATTAATTCCTGATGGCAAAATTTCGTGGAGCAAACTATCGCAGTCGCTCGATTACGGCGCGATTACTTGCCAGCTCAAAACTGACTTCGACGGTTGCGTGCGGGTGCTGAACGAAGTGGTTGAGCGAATGCCAGTCTACCTGCTGAACTCAGTCAATCCGTACCGCGTCGAAGGACAAAAGACTGCTGCCTTTGAGCTGCTGGAACAATTCGACTGGCAGCCCCCGGACCACATCATTGTGCCTGGAGGCAATCTCGCGAATTCGTCAGCGATTGGGAAAGCCCTGCGGGAAATGAAGCAGCTCGGGTTTATTTCGCGAGTGCCGAGAGTCTCTGTGATTCAGGCGGAAGGCGCGAATCCGCTGGTGCGCACAGTCCGCGAGACTGGTGGAGAAAAGCTGGTTCCTGTACACGCTGAGACGATGGCAACGGCCATCCGCATTGGCAATCCGGCGTCATGGAAAAAGGCTTTACGGGTGATTCGTGAAACCGAGGGCACGGTTGAGCAGGTGAGTGAGGTCGAAATTGCGGCGGCCAAAGCAGAGATAGGCGCTGAGGGTATCGGATGTGA
>Ga0070714_100003146_pt1 | contig 12252 bp, 8 predicted proteins | sample LARL83metaG_FD_65450 | JGI IMG/M metagenome (GOLD analysis project Ga0070714, IMG submission 65450) | Corn, switchgrass and miscanthus rhizosphere microbial communities from Kellogg Biological Station, Michigan, USA - LAR L8-3 metaG | ecosystem: Host-associated > Plants > Roots > Rhizosphere ... | reverse complement strand
AGCGCCCGGTCGAGCTCGGTCGCGTGCCCGATCGACTCGTGGATCGTCAGCCACAGGTTCGAGGGGTCGATGACCAGGTCGTAGCTGCCCGCCTCCACCGACGGGGCGGCCAGCTTCTCGGCCAGCAGGTCCGGCAGTGTCGCCAGCTCCCGCTCCCAGTCGTAGTCGCCGTCGACGAGATACTCCCAGCCGCGCCCGACCGGAGGGGCGATGGTGCGCATGGAGTCGAACCGTCCGGTCCGGTCGTCGCTGCCGAAAGCCTCGAGCTGGGGCATCAGCCGGACCCGTTGCTGAGTGGTGGCCGTGCCGGCCAGATCGGCGTAGAACTTGTTCTCCACCACCTGGCGCAGCGTGGCCGAGGAGTGGCTGACCGTCGACGCGTCGTACAGCCGACGCGACCACGTCTCCAGCAGCGCGACCTTCTCCGCGAGCGGCACCGTGAGCGGGTCGGTGCGGTAGCTGGAGACCCACTGCACGTCGTCGTACACCGGCTCGTCGGCGAGCACCGACGGCTGGGTGGTCATCGCGGCGGCCACCTGCGCGGTGCGCACCGCGCTCTCGGCCACCCGGACCGCGGACTCCGGGGTGAGCAGCACGCCGGAAGCGAAGCCCCACACGCCGTTGTGCAGCACGCGTACGGCGAACCCGAGGTCCTCGTTCTCGTCGGCGCCCTGCAGGTGACCGTCCCGGACCCGGATGTCCTGCTGGCGGATCCGCTCGAGCCGGAAGTCGGCGTGCTCGACGCCGAAGTCGCGGGCGCGGGCCAGGGCGGCGTCGGCGAGGCGACGAAGCGGGAGGGAGACGAACGCAGCATCGATGTCGTGCTGCGTGGGTGCGCCTGAGCTCATTCCCAGAGGCTATCGGCAGCCGGGTCCCGATCCGGTCAGGCGGTCAGCGTGCGCACCAGGAGGCTGGAGCCGTTGCGACGTTTCTCGACGTGCAGCTGGGTCGGGATGCGGGAGCGCAGCTCGTGGACGTGGCTGACCACGCCGACCGAGCGGCCGCCGGCGCGGAGTCCGTCGAGGCGGTCCATCACGTCGTCGAGGGTGTCGGCGTCCAGGGTGCCGAACCCCTCGTCCACGAACAGCGTGTCGATCTCCGCGCCGCCGGCCTCCTGCGTGACCACGTCGGCCAGGCCGAGCGCCAAGGACAACGAGACCACGAAGCTCTCCCCGCCCGAGAGGGTGCTCGGGTCCCGGACCTCGCCGGTCCAGGAGTCCAGGACCTGCAGGCCCAGCCCCGCCTGCGCGTTGCGGCGGGCTGCCTTCCCGGTGCGCTCGAGGAGGTAGCGCTGGTCGCGCATCTGGTCGAGGCGCTCGTTGGCCGCCTCCAGCACCTGGTCCAGCCGGGTCGCCAGGACGTAGGCCGACAGCCGCATCTGGAGGTAGTTGTCGGATCCGGTGCCACGCACCAGCCGGGCCATCGACGCGGCGCGCTCGTGCTCGTCGCGGGCGGGGGCCCAGTCCGCGAGTGCCTCCTCCAGACGGCTCTGGTGCTGGGTCAGCGCGGCCAGCGCCTCTTGGTGCTGGTGCAGCCGCTTGGTCGCCTCCGCGCACCGCGCTTCGGCTTCGGCGAGCAGCTGCTGAGTCCGGGCGAGGTCCGGTGGGGCCAGATCCGCGACCGCGCTGACCGCCGGGTCGGTCAGCGTCGCCTCCGCCTGCGCCAGGACCTCGGTCCGGGTGGCCAGCATCCGGGTCAGTCCGGCCCGCGTCTGTTCGTCGAGGGCGCGCTTGCGGGCCTCGGCCGCGGAGCCGAACTGCTCCTCGACGGCGACCTGCTCCGCGCGCGCGGCCAGCTCGGTGACCCGCTCGCCGGCCTGGTCGTCGGCGCGCACGTCGCGCTCGGCGGACTCCACGGTGGCCAGCGCGGCGCGCAGCCGCCGCAGCAGCGCGCCGAGCCCCGATGCCCCCGCGTCGTCACCGAGGACCGCCGCCACCTCCTGCTCGGCCTCCCTGATGGCGCGGTCGTGCTCGACCAGCGCCTGTTCGAGGAGCGCCCGCTGGGTGTCCAGCTCGTGCAGTCGGTCCGCCGCGTCCGCGAGCTCGTTCTCCAGCTCGTGGAGCTCGCCGGACCGGCTGTGGTGCTCGGCCGCGGCTCGCTCCGCCGCCAGGCGGCGGGACTCCAGGTCGGTCAGCTGGGCCCGCAGCTGCTCCGCATCGCAGCCGCCGCTGGCGTGCAGCAGGCTCTCCAGCCGACGCTCCGCGGCGACAACCCGGTTGCTCGCCTCGGTGTGCTCCGCGGTGAGCCGGTCGTAACGCTGGGCCGCCTCGGTCTGCTCGGTCTCCGTGACGGCGTCGGCCGCCGGTCGTGCCGGGGCGGGGTGCTCGGCGCTTCCGCAGACCGGGCACGCGACGTCGTCGGCCAACCGTCCCGCAAGCTCGGCGGCCATGCCCGCCAACCGTCGCGCCACGAGGTCCTGCAGCCGGTCGCGCGCGTCCGCCGCCCGGTCGCGCGCGTCTCGGCTGCCGTCCCGCAACGCCTCGAGCTCGGCACGACAGGCGGCCAGCTGGCGGGCGGCTTCCAGGGCCTCCCGCGCCCCGGCGAGCTCCAGGTCGAGCACCGGTGCGGCCGCGGCGGTCTCGGCCAGCGCGGACAGCTCGTCGCGCAGCGCCTGCTGCCGGGTGGGCAGCGCTGCCAGCCGCTGTTGTCCCTGGTCGAGGTCGGCGCGGACCTGCTCCAGCCGGTGGGCGTCGTCGGCCCGGGCGGAGCGTGCGGCGATGAGGGTCTGCTCCCGGGGTAGCAGTGCCTCCGCGCGGGTGATCTGCTCCCGCAGCGCGCGCCCGAGCTCGGTCAGCCGGGCGGCACCGTCCAGGTCGTCCGGCATCGACGCGGCGGGCAGCAGCCCGGCGAGCTGGAGCCGGTCCACGGCGCGGTCCGCGGCCCGCCGCCGCTCCGCGGTGCCCGCGCATGTCTCGGTCGCCCCGTCAAGGAGCGCCAACACCGGCAGGCAGCGGGCCGCCCGGGCGTCGGCCTCGAGCGCCGAGCGCGCGGCCTCGGCCTCCTGCTCGGGCGGCACCGAGTCTCGGGCCGCGCGCGCCATGTCCCGTCGCTGCACCGCCTCGACCGCCCGGGTGGCCTGCTCGTGGCCGGCACGGGCCCGCTGCAGGGCGTCGACCGCCCGGGCATGCGCGCCGGTCGAGCTGGTGTGGGCGTGCTGGAGGTCCTGCAGCCGGGCGGCCGCCCAGGCGCGGATCTGATCGGGATCGGCGGCCGCGAGCGCCTCGCCCGACAGCTCGTCGGGGACTTGCGCGGCTGCCCGGTCCGCGATCGCGTCGAGGGCACGCAGCACCCGGACCTGCTCGGTGCCAGCGCGGTCACGCAGGGTGCGGCTGCGTTCGTGCACCCAGTCCTCGATGCGCGTGAACCGGTCGGTCCGGAACAGCTGCTGGAGCACGTCATGGCGGTCCTGCGAGTCCGCGCGCAGGAACTTCGCGAACTCCCCCTGGGGGAGCATCGCGACCTGCACGAACTGGGAGGCGCGCATGCCGACCAGGCCGGAGACCAGGTGGCCGACCTCTTGGGCGCGCGAGCTCACGAAGTGCTCGGTGCCGCCGGTGGTCTCGATCAGGCTCGCGGACGCCTTCTCGGTGGTCACGCCGGAACCCTTGCGCTTCGGGCGGGACCATTCCGGGGAGCGGCGAACCAGGAACCGCCGCCCGCCGATGCTGAAGTCCAGGGCCACCTCCGGCCGCGCCTCGGGGTCGGCGTGGTGGGACTTGAGGGTCTTCACCCCCCGGGCACCCGGCACCGAACCGAACAGCGCGAAGCAGATCGCGTCCAGCACGCTGGTCTTCCCGGCGCCGGTCGGACCGGTGAGCAGGAACAGGCCCCCGGCGTTCAGCTCCTCGAAGTCGACCGACTCGGTGCCCGCGAACGGCCCGAAGGCGGAGATGGTCAGCTGGTGGAAGCGCATCAGCCGGTCACGCCCAGCGGCATGTCGGCGTCCTCGTTGACCCGACAGGCCTCGCAGGCCAGCTGCAGCAGCAGAGCCTCCTCCGTGGTGGCCTCCAGCTCGCGGACCTCGGCCACGAATCCGAGGGCGACGTCGAGGTCGTCGCGTCCGCTGATGTGCGGCAGCACCGGGGCCTTGTCCCGCACCACGCCCTCCGGCTCGAAGCCGAGGACGAGGGCGTGCGGGAACCTGCTGCGCAGTCGGTCCATGGCGCGCAGGGGCCGCCGCGGGTCGGTCAGCGTGATCTGCACCCACGCGTCCTCGGCCGGGGCGTGGACCGGGTCGGTGAGCAGGTCGTCGATCCGCCCGCGCAGCAGGGCGAGCCGGCGGGGCACCGGGGCCGGGACGAAGTCGGCGCGCTCGAGGCCGGCGCGGCCCAGCTCCACGAGCCAGCAGCCCTTCACGTGATCGGCCTCCGAGAAGGAGTACGCCAACGGGGACCCGCTGTAGCGGACCTGCTGGGTCAGGGTCTGCCGGCCGTGCAGGTGGCCGAGCGCGGCGTAGTCGAACCCCGCGAACAGGCTGGTGGGGGCCAGCTGGAGCCCGCCGACGGAGATGTCGCGCTCGCTGTCGCTGGCCATGCCCGGTCCGGCGTCGGGGTCTCCGGCGACGAACGCGTGCGCCATCACCACGGAGCGGGCACCGGGCCGTCGGTCCAGGTCGGCCCGGACCCGGGCGGTGGCGGCGTCGAGCGTCGCCTCGTGGCTGCGGCCGGGCAACCCCCAGGGACCCCGGACCGCGTCCGGCTCCAGGTAGGGGAGGCCGTAGACCGCAACGGGACCATGCTGGTCCTCCAGCACGACCGGGGTGCCGACATCCTGCCAGCGGGTGCGCAGGTGCACGCCGGCGGCGTCGGCGAGGCGGGCGTTGAAGCCCAGCCGGACGGGGGAGTCGTGGTTACCGCTGGTCACGACCACCGTGGCCGGAGTGGCCGCCAGCCGGGCGAAGGCCTCGCCGGCGAGCTCCACGGCGTCGACGGGAGGCAATGCGCGGTCGTAGACGTCGCCGGACACCACCACCAGGTCGACCGTCTCCTCGGTGACGGTGGTGACCAGCTGGTCGATGAACGCCCCCTGGGCGTCCAGCAGCCCCTCCCGGTGGAAGGACCGGCCGAGGTGCCAGTCGGAGGTGTGGAGGATGCGCACGCGACGACCGTAGGCGGAGGTACCGACACATCCGCGGATCACACGCCGGAACCGGGCGGCACTCCCGCCGAACCGGCGGGCGAGCGTCAGCCGGCGATCCGCTCGGCGCCGGTGTAGGCCACGAACCGGTGCGGGCGCAGGAAACCGACGGTGCACAGGCCGGCCTCTCCCGCCAGCCGCACCGCCAGGCTGGACGGTGCGCCGACGGCGGCGAGCACGCCGACGCCCGCGGCGACCGCCTTCTGGACGATCTCGAAGCCGATCCGGCCGCTGACGCAGAGCAGCGGCAGGTCGGGGGAGGCCTGGGCGAGAAGTCGCGCGCCGACCACCTTGTCGACGGCGTTGTGCCTGCCGATGTCCTCGCGGACCACCACCGGGGTGCCGTCGGCCTCGAACAGCCCGGCCGCGTGCAGGCCGCCGGTGGAGTCGAACACCCGTTGCTGCTCCCGCAGCCGGTCGGGCAGCCCCCTCAGCACGGGGCCGGCCACTCGCAGCTCCTCCCAGGCCGGGCGCGGCTGGAGCCGGCAGGAGTCCAGCACGTCGTCGATGCTCTCCTTGCCGCACACCCCGCACGCGGATGCGGCGCCGCCCGGACCGGCGTACCGGGTGGCAGGCGTCTTGAGCGGCGGGCCGGCGAGCTCGACGGTGACCACGTTGAACTCCTCTTCCGGGGCCAACGCATGGTCGGTGCAATACGCCACCGTATGGATCGCCGCTTCGGGGCCGATCAGTCCCTCGCCGTACAGGAAGCCCGCCGCCAGCTCGAAGTCGTGGCCCGGGGTGCGCATGGTGACCGCCACCCGCTGCGCAGGGTGCCCCGGCCAGCTCAGCCGGATCTCGAGCGGCTCCTCCGTAGCCAGCCGGTCCTCGCGCACCCGCAGCTGGTCGTCGGCGAACTCGCGCACCCGGACCCGGGCGGACGGGCCCGGTCGACGCGGTCGGCTCATGCCCACCAGCCTATATTTGACGGTGTCCGGTCGCTGCTGGCCGTGCGGGAACCAGGGCAGGGAAGGAGGCGCGGTGGACTCGCGACGCCGGGACGGCGGCCTCGATGAGCGCGCGTCCCAGGCCGTGCTGGACTTCGACGGCGACGACGGGTGGACCTCGGAGACGTCGTCCGGACTGGCGCTTGCCGGCTTCTTGTGGGGAGTGTTCGTCGCGCTCACCATCCTCGCGATCGGGCCGCTCGCGCGGTTCGACGCCGCGTTCAACCTGGCGCCGCCACCGCCGGCCTGGCTGCCGGTGCTGCACGTGGTTGACCGGATGGGGCAGCGCGCGGTGTGCCTGCCGATCCTCGGGATGGTGATCTACTACGTGTACCGCCGGTGCGGAGCCTGGCTGCGGCCGGCGGTGCTGTGCCTGGCGTCGGTCTTCGTCCTCAACTTCGTGGTCGGCGTGCTGAAGCTGGCGCTCGGACGGGAGTCGCCGCACACCGGGGACCCGGCCTTCTTCGTGGGTGGCCTGGCCTACCCCTCGGGGCACACCTCGAACGTGATCCTGGTCTACGGGATCGCGGCCTACCTGCTCATGCACTACGGCAGGGTAGGGCGTCGGGCGCGCATCGCCCTGTGCTCCGGGGTCACGTTCCTCGGGGTGCTGATGACGTTCACCTCGCTGCTCGAGCACTGGCACTGGTTCACCGACCTGCTCGCTGGGCTGCTGGTGGGTGGTGCGGTGCTGCAGATGACCGCCACCATCGACAAGGTGGTGCCGGCGATCGACCTGCGGATGGGCTGGCGGCAGGCGGTCCGGGACGTGGTCGCGGCGCTGGACCCGCGGTCGCGGGGACCGGCCGGCCGCGTCTGAGCCGTCGCCCTCAGACGATGTCGTCGGGGGTGCGTGGCCGTTTGAGGGAGACCACCTCGCCCGGAAGCGCCCACTCGTCCTTGCCGAGCCGGGCCAGTGGCTGCAGCAGCGGGAACTCCGGATGCCCGTCGACCAACACCCGGTCCTCGACCGTGATGGCCACCACGTTGCCCAGCACCATGGTGGAGTCACCGAGCTCCTGGGTGCTGTGCAGCGTGCACTCGATGGACACCGGCGACGCGCTTACCCGCGGGGGAGCGACGTGGTTGCTCGGCTCCGTCGCGATCTGCAGGCTGGCGGCCTCACTCTCGTCGGCGGGAAACCGCGCCGAGGAGTTGTTCACCTCGTGGATCAGCGGAGCGGTGGCCAGGTTGACCACGAACTGCTCGGTGGCCCGGACGTTGCGCAGGGTGTCCTTCTTGCCCACCGAGGAGAACATCACGATCGGCGGCTGGGCGCACACGACGGTGAAGAACGAGTGCGGGGCCAGGTTCACCACGCCCTGCTCCGACAGAGAGGTGACCCAGGCGATGGGGCGCGGCACCACCACCGCGGTCATCAGCTTGTAGAAGTTGACGTCGGGGTCGCCGGGGGAGAGGTCTGCGCGCATCAGGCCGATCGTAGGTTGTCGAGAAGCAGAGGCATCAGCTCGGTCATGTCGGTGAACACCTCGGCGCCGGCGGCCAGCAGCGTCTCGGCGGAGGTGAAGCCGCCGACGTAACCGAGCACCCGCATGCCAGCGGCGACACCGGCGCGTACGCCGTACACACTGTCCTCGACGACGGCGCAGCGGGAGGGAGCGACCCCCATCCGGTCGGCCGCGTGCAGGAACAGGTCGGGGGCGGGCTTGCCGTGGGCGACCTCTTCGGCGGAGAAGATCCGGCCGCGGAACCGGTCGTAGAGGCCGGTGCGTCCCAAGGTGCGCTCCATCTTGGCGTGACTGCCGCTGGACGCGACGCAGGTCAGCGTCCCGGTGTCGTCGAGCGCGTCGAGCACCCCTTCGATGCCTGGCACCGCGACCAGGTGGCGTTCGAACGCGGCGTGGCTCTCGCGGGTGCTGCACTCCTCGAACAGCAGGGTGTTCGCCGGACCGAGGTGCTCCTCGAGCTCGGCCAGCTGCGCGGCCGAGGTGCGGCCCATCCAACGGTCGGCCACCTCCTCGGGGGTGTGCGGCCACCCGAGGTCGGTCAAGATCCGCGCCTCGACGGCGAGCACCAGCCGCTCGCTGTCGACGAGGACACCGTCGCAGTCGAAGACCACCAGGTCGGGGGGCATCGGGCTTCTTTCCGTCGGGGACCGGGCTCAGGCTATCGGCGGCCGGGTTGCAGTGACCGGTCAGGTGTTCGCCCCGCGGGCGCTCACCGGCCAGCGTTCCCGGATCCGGCCGGCCTGGTGCGCGGTCAGCGAGTCGGCCAGGTTGACCGCGTTGCAGGCGTGATTGGGCACCACCCGCACCCGGTCGCCGATCTCCGGGTGCGGCTCGTGGGCCGGCCACTCCACGACGGCGTGGTGCTCGGAGATCGCCACGATCCGGGCGCCGGGGTGGTCCAGCAGCCGCCCGTAGCCGCTCGCCCACGGCGCCCGGTCCGCGCCGAGCGCCTTGCTGCCCGAGTCCAGCACCAGGCGGCCGCCCGCATGGCTGACCACGGTGGCCAGGCAGCTGAGCGCGATGTCCTCCGGACCGGTGACCCCGAGCTCCCACTGCTGGGCATCGCCGAACACGTACACCCCGGGACGCAGCTCGTCGAGCACCTCGCCGCGGCTGTCCGCGGCGCTGGGCGTGGACCCGCCGCTGAGCACCTCCGGCGTGGTCCCGCACTCCCGCATCGAGGCCGCCGCCCGCTCCAGGGCGGCGGCCTCGTCGACCGCCGCCCCTCCCCGGACATCGGGGGAGTAGCTGTGCCCGGGGAAGGTGAACGCGCCCGCCACCTGCAGCCCGCAGTGCATCACCTGGTCGGCCAGCGGGCCGGCTTCCTCGGGGAGCACGCCGGTGCGGTGCTGACCGGAGTCGACCTCCACGAGCAGGCGTACGACGGACCGGGCGGCCGGAGCCAGGTGCGTGGCCAGCGCCCGGGCGCCCTCCGCGGAGTCCACCCCGACGGCGAGCCGGGACCGAGTGGCCAGCCGGCTGAGCCGTTCGCCGAGCGCGGCGGTGGCGTAGAGCGGGTAGGCGATGAACAGGTCGTCGCAGCCGGCGGCGGCGAAGATCTCCGCCTCCGAGACGGTGGCCACCGTCAGCCCGTGCGCGCCGGCGGCCAACTGTCGGCGGGCGATCTCCACGCTCTTGTGGGTCTTGGCGTGCGGGCGCAGCGCGACCCCGAGGCGCCGCGCCAGCTCGGCCATGGTCGCGATGTTGGCGTCCAGCCGATCGACGTCGACCAGCAGGCACGGGGTGGCCAGCTCCGGCAGCAGCGGCATGGACGCCAATCTAGTCGGTGGCCCCTGCAAGGATGCCGTCATGACCACGACAGCCCCGGTGCGCACCGAGCGCCTCGATCTGCGTCCGGTGGCCGGCGACGACCTCGCCGCGTTGCACGCGCTGCACTCCGACCCGGCGGTGTGGACGCACTTCCCGGCCGGCCGGCACACCAGCGTGCAGCGCACCGCTCGGTTCGTCGCGGAGGCGGCGCAGTCCTGGGCCCGCGACGGGCTCGGCTACTGGTCGGTCCGGCTGGCCGGTGACGGCGAGGCCGGGCCGGTGGTCGGGGTGGGTGGCTGCGCGGTCCGCGACGACGACCGGTGGAACCTCTACTACCGGTTCGCCCCGCGAGTGTGGGGGAGCGGCCTGGCCACCGAGCTGGCGGTGGCGGCCATCGAGGCCGCCGGCCGGGTGCGTCCGGAGCTGCCGGTGGTGGCGTACTTGCTGGAGCACAACGAGGGTTCGAAGCGGACCGCGGAGCGGGCCGGCATGTCCCTGGTCTGGCGCGGCCCGGACGCGGCCGTCCCGGATGGCATCCGGCTGGTCTACGCGGACCGGCCGCTGACCCAGACCGCGCTGGAGGCGGTGCTCCGGCACACCTGACCTCAGCGGCGGCCAGCCGCTGCCTCGCGGGCTCGGATCGCCCGCTCCAGGTCGTCGGTGGCGTCGACCAGACCCCGTCGTACCGCCGGGGAGAGGTTCGGCCGCGCCAGCAGCTCCTGAGCCCGGTCGACGGTGCTCTGCCGCACCGCGAGCCACGGGTAGAACCAGCCGGTGACCCGGGACAGCAGGTAGCCGGAGCGGAGCTCGGCGGTGTCGGCCACCTCGTCGAAGTACCGCTCGACGTAGTCGTCGGTGAGCGCCTCCTGGCCGCGCCGCCACAGGCCTCGGGCGGCGGCCTGCAGGATGGTCGGCCCCGCGGGTCCTTCGCCGTGGAAGTGCCGCCAGGCGAACGCCTTCGCCTCGGCGGTCGGCAGCGAGGAGGCCGCCCGGGCGTGGTGCGCCCGGGCCTGGTTGGTGTCCTGGTCCGCCAGCGCGCGGTCCAGCACATCGCGGCCGACGGCGCCGAGCTCGGCCAGCCGGACCAGGATCCGCCAGCGCAGGTCCAGGTCGAGAGCGACCCCGGCAGGCAGCGCGCCGTCCAACCAGCGGCACAGCCGGTCCTCGGGTCCGGTCGCCACCGCGAGCCGGAGTGCGGCCAGCTGCAGGCTGGAGCCGGGGGTGGTGGTGTCCAGCAGCTGCACCGCCGCCTGGTGCACCCGCGCGTGAGCCGGGTCCGGGTCGTCCAGCAACAGGTCGATCAGCTCGGTGGTCGCGAACGCGCCCACAGTGCCGACCGCCAGGTCGTGGGTCTCCGAGGGCAGGCCGCCGACCACCAGGTCCAGTGCCTGGGTCGGTGGGACCAGGCCGTTGCGGGTGCAGTCCCGCAGCGCATTCCACACGGCGGCACGCATCAGCGCGTCGGTCATCTGGGGCAACAGCTCGGGCAGCGCGGCCACCGTGACCTCGTCCAGGCCCAGCCGGGCGAAGGTCTCCTGCCGGCAGTCGAGCACCGTCGGCCCCGTCGGTGCGGGGAGCGGGCCGCCCCCGCCACGCACGATGAGCGGCTCGACCCGCCAGCCGGCGTCGGTGTGGGTGGCCACGTGCAGGGTGTGCTCGCGTTCGGCCGGGTGGCCAGGCGGGGCGGTACGACGTACCACCGCCGGGTCGGTGCCGCGGTCCACCTGCAACAGGTCGATGCCCTGGGTGCGCAGCCACCCGTCGACGAACCCGCCGAGGTCGCCGCCGCCGGCCTGCTCCCACGCGCCGAACAGGTCGTGCATGGTGGCGTTGCCGAACCGGTGCGCCTCGAAGTGCAGGCGGGCGCCGCCGAAGAACGCGTCGTCGCCGATCCGGGCGTTGAGCTGCTTGAGCACCGCCGATCCCTTGGCGTAGCTGATGCCGTCGAAGTTCTGCAGCGCGGTGGCGGCGTCCGCGGCGCCGTTGCCGGCGACCGGGTGGGTGCTGGGCCGCTGGTCACTGGCCACGCCCCAGGCGAGCCGCTCGTAGGCGGAGTCCACCCAGCTGTCGGTGAACCGGGTCGCGGTGGCGGTCACCCGGTGTCCCATGTACTCCGCGAAGGACTCGTTGAGCCACAGGTCGTCCCACCACCGCATGGTGACCAGGTCCCCGAACCACTGGTGGGCCATCTCGTGGGCGATGGTCGCCGCCCGACGGCCCCGCTCGGACTCGGTCACCGCGGTGCTGAACACGTACTGGTCGCGCAGCGTCACGCAGCCGGGGTTCTCCATCGCGCCGGCGTTGAACTCCGGCACGAACGCCTGGTGGTAGTCGCCGAAGGCGTAGCGGACGCCGAACAGCCGGTGCAGCTCGTCGAAGGACTGGCCGGTCACCGTGAACAGCTCGGGGGCCTCACGGTCGAGGTCGGCGGCCAGGCTGGCCCGCGCGGACAGCGCGAGCGCGATGCCGTCGTGCTCGGCGGTGACCACGTGCACCGGGCCGGCGACCACGGTGACGAAGTAGGTGGCCAGCGGCTCGGTGGTGGCCAGCTCCCAGTGGTTCTGGTCCGTCCGGGTGGCGCGGCCGTTGCCGACGACCACCCAGTCCTCCGGGGCGTCCACGTGCACGGTGAACGGGGCCTTGAGGTCCGGCTGGTCGAAGCAGCCGAAGATCCGCGGCGCGGCGTCCAGGAACGACATGGCGTAGACGTAGTGCCGGTCGTCCGCGGGGTCCACGGCGCGGTGCAGCCCCTCGCCGTCGTGGCTGTAGGCCATCCGGGCCTCGACGACCAGCTCGTTCTCCCCGGCGTCCGGCCGCAGCGGCAGCCGCCCGTCCCGCCACGCGTCGGTCGGCAGGGGAGTGCCGTTGAGGAGTACGGCGTCCAGCCGGCTGGGCTTGACGTCGACGAACGTCTCCCGGCTCTCGCGGGC
>Ga0070714_100003145_pt1 | contig 12256 bp, 9 predicted proteins | sample LARL83metaG_FD_65450 | JGI IMG/M metagenome (GOLD analysis project Ga0070714, IMG submission 65450) | Corn, switchgrass and miscanthus rhizosphere microbial communities from Kellogg Biological Station, Michigan, USA - LAR L8-3 metaG | ecosystem: Host-associated > Plants > Roots > Rhizosphere ... | reverse complement strand
TACCTCAAGCGCAAGCCGGCCGCGCTGTCCGGCGGGCAGCGGCAGCGGGTGGCGATGGGGCGGGCCATCGTCCGCGAGCCGCAGGCGTTCCTCATGGACGAGCCGCTGTCCAACCTGGACGCCAAGCTGCGGGTCTCCATGCGCGCTTCCCTGTCCCAGCTGCACGAGCGGCTGGGTGTGACCACGGTCTACGTGACCCACGACCAGGTCGAGGCGATGACGCTCGGGCAGCGGGTATGCGTGCTCCGCGAGGGCAAGCTGCAGCAGGCTGACACGCCCCAGGTGCTGTTCAACGCCCCGGTGAACCTGTTCGTGGCCGGTTTCATCGGGTCACCCGCGATGAACTTCGTGACCGCGAAGCTGGTCCGCGACAACGGGCCAGCGGTCACGTTCGCCGGCCTGAAGCTGCCCGTGCCCGAGGCCGTGCTCACCTCCCGGCCCGGCCTGGACGGCTACTTCGACCGCGAGCTGATCCTGGGCATCAGGCCTTCGGACTTCGAGGACGCGAGCCTGGCCGATCCTGGCTGGGCGCGCATGCCGGTGATCGCGGGCGTGACCGAGGACCTCGGCAGCGAGATCCACATCCTGTTCAGCATCGACGCCCCGCAGGTCCAGCACCACAGCATCACCCAGGCCGGGGCCGAGGAGGACGACGACGCGGCCATCCCGCTGGCCGGCGGCAAGTCGCTGTGGACCGCCCGGGTCGCCGCGCGCAGCACGGTCCGGCCCGGACAGCCCGCCGAGCTCGCCGTGGACACGTCCAACCTGCAGTTCTTCGACACGGACAGCGCGCTGGCCATCGGCCGCGACGGGGCCGGGGTCAACTAGCCCGGGTCAGCGACCGCCCGATCACCATCCGCTGCACCTGGTTGGTGCCCTCCACGATCTGCAGCGCCTTGGCCTCGCGCATCAGCCGCTCGGCCGGGAAGTCCTCGACGTAGCCGTAGCCGCCGAGCACCTGCACCGCGTCGGTGGTCACCCGCATCGCGGCGTCGCTGGCGAACAGCTTGGCCATCGCGGCCTGAGCGCTGAACGGCAGGCCCGCGTCCTTGCGGCGGGCCGCGGACAGGTACAGCGCGCGGGCTGCCTCCACGGCGGTGGCCATGTCGGCCAGCAGGAACGAGATGCCCTGGAAGTCAGCGATCGGCCGGCCGAACTGGCGGCGCTGGCGGGCCCAGCCCACCGCGGCGTCGAGCGCCGCCTGGGCCACGCCAGTCGCGCAGGCGGCGATGCCGAGCCGGCCCGCGTCCAGGGCGGCCAGCGCGATCCGGAACCCCTGGCCTTCCTCCCCGACCAGGTGGCCGGCGGGCACCCGGGCGCCATCGAAGATCATCTGCGCGGTGACCGACGCGCGCATGCCCATCTTGTGCTCGGCCGGGGCGGCCGACACCCCCGGCGTCTGCGCCGGGACGTGCAGGCAGCTGATCCCGCGGGCCCGGTCCGGCCCTTCGTGGCTGCCTGAGGTGCGCGCGAACAGCGTGTAGAAGTCGGCCTGGCCCGCGTGCGAGATCCACGCCTTGACGCCGTTGATCACGTAGTCCGGCCCGTCGGCCTCGGCCCGGGCCTGCATGGCCCCCGCGTCGGAGCCGCTGGCGGGCTCGGACAGGCAGTAGGCGCCGAGCTGCTCGCCGCCCAGCATCCCGGGCAGCCAGCGCTGCTGCTGCTCCTGGGTGCCCGCGGTGACCAGGGGGAAGCAGGTGAGCGTGTGCACGCTCAGGCCGAGGCCGACCGTGAGCCACGCGCTGGCCAGCTCCTCCACAACCTGAAGGTAGGTCTGGTAGGGCTGGCCGCCGCCGCCGAACTCTTCCGGGTAGGGCAGGGCGAGCAGGCCGGAGCGGCCCAGCAGCCGGAACGCGTCGCGCGGGAACGTGCCGTCACGCTCGGCCGCGGCGGCCCGGGGTCGCAGTTCCTTGTCCGCCAGGTCCCTGGTCAGCTCGAACAGGGCGCGGGTCTCCTCGTCCTGGCCTTCTCGCTCGATCATCGGTCACCCACGCAGACCAGCTCGCGGCTGGCGTTGTTCAGCCGTTCGCAGCCCTGCTCGGTACAGACCACGATGTCCTCGATCCTGGCGCCGTGCGGGCCCGGGTAGATGCCGGGCTCGATGGAGAACGCCATGCCCGGCCGCAGCGGCTCGGTGTTCCCGGACACGATGTACGGGTCCTCGTGGACCTCCAGGCCGATCCCGTGACCGGTCCGGTGCACGAAGTACTCGCCGTAGCCCGCCGCAGTGATCGGGTTGCGGGCGGCGGCGTCCACCGCCTCCGCGGTGACCCCGGGCCGGACCGCGGCGCACGCGGCGTGCTGCGCGTCCTTCAGCACCTGGTAGTAGGCGGCGAACTCGGGTGGCGGCGTGCCGATCACGTAGGTCCTGGTGCAGTCGGAGCAGTACCCGCTGGGCATGGTGCCGCCGATGTCCACCACGACCGCGTCCCCGCGCTGCAGCACCCGGTCGGAGACATCGTGGTGCGGGCTCGCCGCGTTCGGGCCCGAGGCGACGATCGTGAAGTCGACGCTGGCGTGTCCCTCCTCCAGGATCGCGTCCGCGATGTCGGCCGCCACCTGCCGCTCGGTCCGCCCGGCCCGCAGCCAGCCGGGCACCCGGGCGTGCACCCGGTCGATCGCCTCGCCCGCCTCGCGCAGCGCCGCCACCTCGGCCGGGTTCTTGCGCATCCGCAGGCCACGCAGGGCCGCGCTGGCCAGGACCTGCTCGGCCCCGGGCAGCGCGTCCCGGAACGCGAGCACCATCAGCGCCCACATGCGGTCGGACAGCCCCACCCGGCCGGCGGCCGGCCCGAGCCGCTTGGCCACCAGCGCATAGGGATCATCGGTCTCGTCCCACGGGATCAGCTCCAGCCCCAGGTCTCCGGCTCCCGACGCCTGGGCGGCGGGCAGCTCGAGCCGCGGCACGATCAGGAACGGCCTGCCGGCGTCGGATCCGGCCGCGGGCACGGTCAGGCAGGTGAGCCGCTCGAGCTGATGCGCGTCATAGCCGGTCAGGTAGCGCAGATCAGGTCCGGGGGTGAGCAGCAGCGCCGCCAGGCCCGCCTCCGCGGCCGCGGCCGCGGCCAGATCGAGCCGGTCCGCGGGGTAGAGGCCCGAATCAGGCCGCGATGATCCCATCGTCTCTCCAGTGTTCTTTGGCTCGTCTCAGCAAGACGATCACTAACCGCCCGCCCGTGCGTGTCATCCCCTGGCATCATCTCACTTGTGAGACTTGTGCCCGTATCTAGACAGCGCGGGGCGGCATGGCTCACGCTAGGTGCACGTAACTTGACTAGATCCGGTCCGTGATGACTTCTGAGGCTATCGGGGTTCCGCTCGGCCGCTCGGACAAGGCGGGGGGCTCGTCGCGCTCAGGTACCGGTCCCGGCCGCGGTGGCCAGCCGGCCGGGCGTGGGGGCGACGGCAGGCTCGCGGCTGAAGCGCGCCTGACCGCCGAGCTCGCGGAGGAGCGCAGGGTGGCGGTGGAGCTGCAGCGCGCGATCCTGCCGTTGCACGATGAGGCCTTCGATCTGCCCGGGCTGCGCACCATGGTGCGGTACCTGCCGGCGTCGAAGGCGGGCCGCGTCGGCGGCGACTGGTACATCACCGCGGACATGCCGGGCGGCCATGTCCTGATCGCGCTCGGGGACGTGGCCGGGCACGGCCTGGCCGCCGCCGCGGGCATGGCCAGGCTCAGGGGCGCGCTGGCCGGCCTGGCCATCACCGGGTCGCCCCCGGAGCGGCTGGTCGGCTGGCTCAACGACCTTGTGCACCATGTGGGGCTCGAGCACACCGCCTCGGTTGTCGCGGGCTACTTCGATCCCAGCAGCCGCACGCTGACCTGGGCCCAGGCCGGCCATCCGCCGCCGGTTCTGGTCCGCGGCTCCTGGGCCAGGCCGCTCGACCCGCCGGAAGGCATCCTGCTGGGCGCCGGGCAGGGCGACTACGCGGCGGCGGTCCTGGCCTTGGTCCCGGGCGACCTGCTGCTGCTCTACAGTGACGGGCTGATCGAGCGCAGGGACCGGTCCGTGGACGAAGGCCTGGCCACGCTGTCGGCCGCGGTCCGCGGCATCACCGACCCGGAACACGCCATCGACGCCGCGGTTCGCGCGCTCGGGTCCGCGGACCCGGAAGACGACACCTGCCTCGTCGCCCTCCAGGTTTTGTAGCCGAAGCTGCTCAATCCGGGCGGCTCGCGAGGGCGGCGGACATGCGGCCCAGGGAGTTGCCGAGGTCCCAGCGTGCGTCGAGCTCGGCGAGGCGCTTGGGGTCGGCCGGGCCGGTCGGCAGCTGCCCTCCGATCTCGGGCAGCGGCGCGTCGGTGGCCACGCGCACCACGGGCACCGCGGCTTCCAGGTAGCTGCGGGCCATGGTGAGCTTGGCCCTGGTGCCCATCGGGAACCCGCCGTGGCCCTTGTCCAGCGCGGTCAGCATCGCGTCGACGCTGCCGAACACCCGCACCAGCGCGGCGGCGGTCTTCTCCCCCACCCCCGGCACGCCGGGCAGGCCGTCGCTCGGGTCCCCCCGCAGCGTCGCGAACGCCGCATAGTCCCGGCCGGGGATTTCGTACCGCTTGGTCACGGCCGCCTCGTCCACGATCTCGAGCTTGGACATGCCCCGGGCGGTATAGACGATCCGGACCGGGCGGGCGTCATCGACCAGCTGGAACAGGTCCCGGTCCCCGGTCACCACGTCGACCGGGCCGTCTTCACGCGCCGCGAGCGTGCCGATCACGTCGTCCGCCTCGTAACCGCGGGCCCCGGCCATGGCCACGCCCGCGGCGTCGAGCACCTGTTCGATCACCGGAATCTGAGCGGTGAGCGCGTCAGGGACCTGCTCGCTGCCGTCCGGATTGGCCCGGTGTGCCTTGTACGACGGGATCGCGGCCACCCGGAAGGCCGGCCGCCAGTCCGCGTCCATGCAGGCGATCAGCCGGCCCGGCTTACGCAGCCGGACCAGCCGGGCGATCATGTCCATCAGCCCGCGGACCGCGTTGACCGGCGAGCCGTCCGGCGCCGTCATGCTGTCGGCGGGAATGCCGTGAAAGGCGCGGAAGTACAGCGAGGCAGAATCAAGCAGCATCAGCGAGCCCACCTGGGCCATCCTGCCAGGCCCGCCCGGCGGCCGCCGGCCCATCCCGGCCCGGCGCCACGAGACATACACGGCGGCAGGCCCGCCACCGCACACTCATGCATCCGCTCTATGGATTCGTGACAGCTTTGGCATTGGATCACAGCACTGCGTGATCCCTAGGCTGGGCACATCCGATCCAGCGGCCCGAGGGAGGCACGAATGACGCCAGCGAGCGCAGTCCGCACCCGATGTCCGGCCGCCCTCACCGACGCGATACGGGCCGCCACGGCCCAGCACGCTGACTGGCAGCAGACCGCGGTGCTGGTGGCCGACGCGCTGCGGCTGCACCTGCCCGGCCCGGAGATCCTGACCGCCGTGGAAGCCGAGGGTAGCCCGGACGGCTACGTCAGCCACACCCTGCACACCGAGCCGGACGGGTCGTTCTCGGTCTGCGCCCTGGTCTGGCGGCCCGGGCAGCAGACCCCGGTCCATGACCACGTCACCTGGTGCGTGGTGGGCGTGCTGCAGGGCGCCGAGTACGAGGAGCTGTTCGCGCTGCGGGACCGCGAGACGGCCCTCGCCGAAGTGGGCCGCAGCGTGAACGAGATCGGCTCGGTGAGCGGGTTCGCCCCGCCCGGTGACATTCACCGGGTCAGGAACCACGGCACCGAGATCGCGATCTCGCTGCACGTCTACGGCGCGGACATCGCCCGCCTGGGCAGCAGCGTGCGCCGCATCTACGACCTCCCGGTGCTCACCCTGGTGCCCTAGCGGGCCTTCAGCCGACCGACGAGTAGGCGACCACGCCGCGGCGCAGGGCGCCGATGGCGTCCCTGGCCACCGCGGCTACCGGCGCCGGGCCGGCCGCCCCAGCGACCTGGTCCAGCAGGTCGATCAGCTGCTTGGCGGCCCGGACGAAGTCACCGGGCGTCAGGTCGCCGGCCAGCACCTCCTCCAGCGGTCGGCCGCGGGCCCAGGCGTGCGCCGTCCAGGCGAAGCCGGGATCGGGCTCACGCAGGAACGACAGCCGGTGCTCGGTCTCGATCTCGTCCAGCTCGGTGGCGATCCTGGCCATGTCCGCGAGCACCTCACGGACCGGGCCGCGGGGCAGCCGGGGCGGGCTCGCGTCGTCTGGCCGGCGGGCCTCGAAGGTCAGGGCGGAGACGCAGGCGGCCAGCTCGGCCGGGTTCAGCTCATCCCACAGCCCGCGGCGCAGGCACTCCGCGACCAGCAGGTCGAGCTCGGTGTAGAGCCCGGCCAGCCGCCTGCCCTCCGCGGTCAGCGTGTCGTCCTCGAGGTAGCCGAGCTCGTCGAGCACCGCACACACCCGCTCGAACGTCCGCGCGATCACGTGCGTCCGGCCCGCCACCCGGCGTTCCAGCGCCTCGGCCTCCCGCTCCAGCCGGAGATAGCGCTCGGCGCTCCTGGCATGCTCCTCGCGGTCCGCACAGCCGTGGCAGGGGTGCTGGCGCAGCCGCCGCCTGAGCCGCTCGATCTCGGCGTCCTCGCCGCGCGCGGAGCCGTCCCTGCCGGCCCGGTGCTGGCTGAGATCGTGCCCGGCGAGCTTGTTGCGCACGGTCGAGGCGAGGTCCCGGCGGTGTTTCGCCGACCTGGCGCTGAACCAGGCCGGGATCCGCACCCGGTCGAAGGCCGTGACCGGTACCGGGAAATCGGCCAGTGACAGCCGCTTGACCTGATGATTCACGGTGAGCACGAGCGGCAGCGGCAGGTCGGCGCCCGCCGGGCCCGGTTCGATGATCATGGCGACCCCCGCCCGCCGGCCGCCCGGTACCAGGATGAGGTCTCCGCGGCGCAGTTGCCGCAGCGAGGTGGCCACCTCGGCCTGCCGGGCCAGCGACCGCTCCCGGGTCTGGTCACGCTCCCGCTGTGAGAGCTCGCGCCGGATGGACTGGTACTCGGCGAAGTCGCCCTGGTCGCAGTGGACCGTGAGCTCCGCCATGGAGTCCCGGATCCGGCGCGCCTGGCGCGCCAGGCCGACCACCGCGCGGTCGGCTTGGAACTGGGCGAACGACGACTCCAGCAGGGCCCCGGCCCGGTCCCGGCCCACCTGGCCGACCAGGTTGACCGCCATGTTGTAGGACGGCCGGAAGCTCGAGTTCAGCGGGTAGGTCCTGGTGCCCGCCAGGCCCGCGACCGCGGTCGGGTCCATCCCGGGCTGCCAGAGCACGACCGCGTGCCCTTCGACGTCGATGCCGCGCCGCCCGGCCCGCCCGGTCAGCTGCGTGTACTCGCCGGGGGTCAGGTCCGCGTGGGTCTCGCCGTTCCACTTGTCCAGACGCTCGATGACCACGGTCCTGGCCGGCATGTTGATGCCGAGCGCCAGGGTCTCGGTGGCGAATACGGCCCGGATCAGCCCGGCCGCGAACAGCTCCTCCACGACCTCCTTGAACGTCGGCAGCATGCCCGCGTGATGAGCGGCGATCCCGCGCTGGAGGCCGGCCAGCCAGTCGCCGTAGCCCAGGACCGGCAGGTCCTCCTCGGGTATGTCCGCAGTTCGCTGCTGCACCAGCTCGGTGATCTCGTCGGCCTCCGGCGGCGTGGTCAGCCGCAGGCCCGCGTCCAGGCACTGCCGCACCGCGGCGTCGCACCCGGCCCGGCTGAAGATGAACGTGATCGCCGGCAGCAGGGCCGCGGCGTCGAGCCGCGCGATCACGTCGGGCCGGCGGGCGGAGCGGAACCGCGGCGGCCGCCGTGCGGCCGGGTGCCCCCGGCCCCGGCCGGGCCGGGCCGGCGCCCTCCGGTCGGTGACGTCCTCCCGCCGCGCGACCCGCAGCAGCTGGGGGTTGACCAGGGCGTGCCCGGCGTCCCGGCCCCGGGCGGCACCTCCACCGCCCCGGCCCGCCGACCCGCGGGCCCCGCCCTTGCCACTGCCCCGGGTCCCGTCCCGGCTGGCCGGGACGCGGCCGTCGCTGGCCGCCTCGGTGAACAGGTCATAGAGGCGGGTCCCGACCATCATCTGCTGCCACAGCGGCACCGGGCGGACCTCGTCGACGATGACCGTGGTGCCACCGCGCACCTGGGCCAGCCAGTCGCCGAACTCCTCCGCGTTGCTGACCGTCGCCGACAGGGCCACCAGCCGCACCGACTCGGGCAGATGGATGATCACTTCTTCCCAGACCGCGCCGCGGAACGCGTCGGCCAGGTAGTGCACCTCGTCCAGGACCACGTACCCCAGCCTGGCCAGCGTGGGCGAGCCCGCGTACAGCATGTTCCGCAGCACCTCGGTGGTCATCACGACCACGGGAGCCTCGCCGTTGATGCTGTTGTCCCCGGTCAGCAGGCCGACCTTGGCCGCTGAGTAGCGGCGGACCAGGTCGGCGTATTTCTGGTTGGACAGCGCCTTGATCGGCGTGGTGTAGAAGCACTTCCGGCCCCCGGCCAGGGCCAGGTGCACGGCGAACTCCCCGACCACGGTTTTGCCTGACCCGGTGGGCGCGGCGAGCAGCACCCCGTGACCTGCGCTCAGGGCCCGGCAGGCATCCAGCTGGAAGCCGTCGAAGCTGAAGTCATAAAGGGCCTGGAACGCAATGAGTTCCGGCCCGTCTTCCGACATGCGCTTTCGCGCCGCCGCGTAACGGTCGGCGGGGCTCGCCTGAGTGGCCACCTGACCCAGGGTAGGGGGCGCGGTCACCAGGATGAGCAGGCCGCCGGCGGGACTGGCCCCGGCTGGCTAGACGTCGCTCCCGTTGCTCCGGCCGATATCCACCCCGTCGTGGGATGGCTCGTCGAAGTCGTCGAGCGGCGACAGCTCATCGTCGCCCAGCCCGGCGTACATCGACGGGCGGGCGGCCCGGCGCCGGTCGTTGGCCCAGATGATCAGCTCGGCCACCTCGATCAGCACCACGCAGGGGACGGCCAGCAGGAGCATGGTCACCGGGTCCGGGCTCGGCGACGCGATGCCGGCGAACACGAACACGAGGAAGATCAGGATCCGGCGCCACTTCTTGATCCGCTCGTGCGAGAGGATGCCCACCACGTTCAGCATGATCAGGGCCAGCGGCAGCTCGAACGCCAGCCCGAAGCCGATGATCATGGCCTCGAAGTAGCTCAGGTAGTTGGAGATCGTGGGGAGGACGTCCACCCCGGTCGGGGCCAGCCCGAGCAGGTACTTCAGGCCCCGGCTCATCGCGAAGTACGCGATCGTGGCGCCGCCCAGGAACAGCGGGGCCGCGGTGAAGATGAAGATGTAGGTCCACCGCTTCTCCCGGCGGTAGAGGCCGGGGGCGATGAACGCCCAGATCTGGTAGAGCCAGAACGGGCAGGTGACGATCAGCGCGAAGAAGAACGCGATCTGCACCCGCAGCATGAATGGGTCGAGCACGCCGGTGATGATCAGGCTGGCATGGCCCTGGTGCTCGGCCTGGAGGAACGGGTGCTCGACGAAGTGCCAGATCCGGTTGTAGACCTGCGGGATGAACCCGATGGCCATGCCGATGGCCAGGATGCCCAGGACCTTGAGCAGGCGGTTGCGCAGTTCCCGGATGTGCTCCATGAGCGGCATCCGGCCGTCGGGGTTCGGGGGCTGGTGCATCTGGAGGAAGCGCGTGCCGAGCACACGCGCGCCCGTGATGGTGTCACCCAGCTTCGCCATGGTCTGCTACGAGCGAGCTGGCTTAACCGGGCTGCTGCGTCCGCTGCGCCTCGCTCAGCGGTGCGCCGTTGGGCGCCGTCGTTCCGCCTGCGGACGACTGCTGCTGCAGGTCGTTGATCTGCTGCTGCAGCTGCTCGATCTGCTGCTGGTTCTGCACCGCCGCCACGGCCTGGGCCGGGGAGGTCTCGTCCTTGTCGTGATCGTGATGCAGGTCCTGCACCTCTGTCTTCAGGATGCGCATCGACTTCCCGAGCGACCGGGCGGCGTCGGGCAGTTTCCTCGACCCGAACAGCACGATCAATACCACCGCGACGATGAGTATCTTCCACGGGCTGTCGAACAGGTCACCAATCATGTCTGTCCCCATTCAGCGGGAAGCGCGTCCCCGCGCCTAGGGTCGCTTGCACCCGAAAGTCTACACGCGACGCCTGGAAATCCAGCGTTCGTGCCAGGGCGGACGGCGCCCGCCTTGTCTCTAGGCTAACCAGACATAGCCGCTCATGTCTCGGCTCCTCCCCAGCCGTTACGTAGCCGCTACAGGGCCGCTATCTGGCCGTCAGGTGACCGGTACGGCCCGCTGGCCTGGGACGCAGGGGGGCTCAGGTGTAGTGGGCCAGGGCGGCTGAGGCGTCCTCGCGGACCTGGGCGGCCAGATCCGGCGGGGAGATCACCCGGCCGTCCTCGCCGAGCCGCAGCGCGAGCCGCCGGACCCACCGGGTATCCGGAGTCCGCAGCCCGACCCTGAGCCTGCCGTCGCCCAGGTCCTCCACCCGCTCACAGGGGAAATACTCGGCCACCCACCGGCCCGCGACCGACAGCTCGAACTCCACCTCGGTGTCATCGGCCGACGGCCGGAACAGCCCCTGGTCCACGTCCCTGGGCTCGGCCTGGGGCGGGACCGAAGCGGCCTGGTCCAGCACGGTCAGGGCCAGCACCCGGTCCAGCCGGAACAGCCGCACCGCCTCGGCGCTCAGGCACCAGCCCTCCAGGTAGGTCCGGCCCTCGACGACCAGCAGCCGCATCGGGTCCACATCCCGCTCGGTGGCCTCGTCGCGGCCGGGCACGTAATAGGACAGGTGCAGCCGCTGACCCCGGTCCAGAGCGTCCCGTATCTGGGCCAGCGCGGTGCTGGCCCCGCGGTCGTCGACCTGCACCGCGACCTGGGCGCTCACCGCGCCGGCCTCCCCGGCGGCCGCCTCGAGCTTGGCGATCGTGCGGTTCAGCGCCGAGCGGTCCTCCAGGTTCGGCACCTCGGCCAGCATCCGCAGCGCGACCAGCAGCGCGCTGGCTTCGTCCACGCCGAGCCGCAGCGGCCGGTCGATCGACTCCGCCTCGCTGACCACGATCTCGCCGCCCTCGTAGGACAGGTCGATCGGGCAGTACGGGTCGGGTGAGCGGAGCTCCACGCACCACAGCATGTTGAGGTCGTCGACCAGTTCGCGCTCGGTGATGCCGAACGCGGCCGCGGTCTCGTCCAGCCCGACCACGTTCCGGCTGACCACGTACGGCACCAGCGCGAGCAGCCGCTGCAGCCGGTCCGACGCGGGACTCACCCGCGGCGGCGCCGGCTTCGCCGCGGGGCCTGGCGCGGCGGCGGTGGTCATGCCATGGCTCCCTTCAGCCTGCCGATGACAGCCTCCCTGAGGTCGGCGGGCTCAGTCACGATCACGTCAGCGCCGAACGAGGCGAGGTGCTCGGCTTGCCAGCCCACATCGGAGAACAGCACGTCGACCAGATCCCATCCCGGGTGCTGCGGGTCGGGCCTGACCGCGCTCGCGCCGCGCCTGAGCCCGAAGCCGGCGTCGTGCCTGACCTGCAGGACGGCCGTGCGCTGGGTCTCGGGTGTGGTGTCCCACTCGCGTACCAGCTCCCGGACGTCGACGCCGTCCGGCACCGTGACCGAGCCCGCGCGGCCGCGGAAGCTCACCGGGCCGTCGATGCGGCTCAGCCGGAACACCCTGGTCTCGCCCCGGTCGGTGTCCAGCCCGGCCACGTACCAGCGGCCATGCCGGTTGACCACGCCCCACGGCTCGAGGTTGCGCTGCTGGGACGAGCTGCGCCCTGCCCCCCGGTAACCGAACGACACCGGCCGCCGGTCGCGCACCGCCTCCCACAGCGGCCCGAACGCCGCCTCACCGGTCTGCAGCCTGGGCTCGATGCCCGGCTGAATGGTGTCCTCCGCGTCGATGCCGGCCGCCCGCAGCTTGAGCAGCGCCCCCTGGACCGCACCCGCCAGTTCGGCCCGCCGCCAGACCCGCGCGGCCAGGCCGAGCACAGCCGCCTCGTCCCGCTCCAGCCTGATCTCGGGCAGCTCGTAAGCCTGCCGCGAGATCCGGTAACCGGGCTCGTCGTCCGCGGCCGCGCTCACCCCGGTCTCCAGCGGGATCCCCAGCTCACGCAGCTCGTCCTTGTCCCGCTCGAACATGCGCTTGAACGCGTCAAAGGAGTCCGGGTACCCGGGCACCGCCGCCCGGATCTGGGTCGCGGTGAGATACCGGTTCGACGACAGCAGGCAGACGACGAGACTGAGCAGCCGCTCCGTCTTCCGCCGTGACATTTCTCTATTGTCCCTTCCCCGCCCGGCCCTCC
>Ga0070714_100003143_pt1 | contig 12259 bp, 4 predicted proteins | sample LARL83metaG_FD_65450 | JGI IMG/M metagenome (GOLD analysis project Ga0070714, IMG submission 65450) | Corn, switchgrass and miscanthus rhizosphere microbial communities from Kellogg Biological Station, Michigan, USA - LAR L8-3 metaG | ecosystem: Host-associated > Plants > Roots > Rhizosphere ... | reverse complement strand
TACGTTGCCCGAGCCGTCGGACGCGGTGACCGTGTAGCTGTAGGCGGTGCCCGGGACCAGGCCGGTGTCGGTGTAGGACGTGCTGGTGCCGCTGACCGTGGCGACCGCGGTGCCGTCGCGGTCGATCGTGTACCCGGTCACGCCGACGTTGTCCGTTGCCGCCTGCCAGGACAGGGCGATCGTCGCCGGGCCGGTCGCGGTGGCGATGAGGCTGCCAGGCGCCGTCGGCGGCGTGGTATCCGTCGCACCGCCGTTGACGGGCACGCTGGCGCTCGCGGTGTTGCCGGCTAGATCGCGCGCCGTCACCTGGTACGTGTACCCGGTGCCGGCCGTGGCGGTCTTGTCCGTGAAGCTAGTGACCGCGGGCGCCACCGTGCCCAGGTAGCTGCCGCTCCGGTACACGTCGTAGGCCGCGACGCCGATGTTGTCGGTCGCGGCGGTCCAGGTAAGCACGTTCTTCGTCGAACTGGTGGTGGCCGTCAGGCTCGCCGGGGCCGATGGCGCGGTGCTGTCCGGCTGGAAATCATAGGTGTGGGCGTCGAAGATTCCGCCTGCCGCGTTCACCGGCGTCACCGTCACCACAGAGCCGTTCACGGTCACCTTCAGGAAGTTGTACACCTGCGAGTCACTGGCGGGCGCGCTGGCCGACCCGCAGGCCGACCCTTTGGCACTGCTGTAAGACCAGCCCAGCGCGAACGCGTCGGTCCCGCCGCACTTGCTGACTGGCTCCACCGAGGCGCCGCCGCTGGTGACGTAGTTCGTGACCCCGCCGGGCACCGGAACGTTCCGCTGGTAGATGTGAGCGTGGCCGTTGAACACGAGGTCCACGCCGTTGTCATGCAGCAGCTGCTCGAGGCTGCCGGTGCTGCCGGGAAGGCGGTCCAGGTAGGGATCGCTCACCTGCGTTCCGTTGCTGGTGTACAGGGGGTAGTGGAAGAAGGCGAACTTGAGGCCGCCGGGGTGGGCCGCCAGGTCCTGCTGCAGCCACGTGTACTCGGCCGAGGTGTGCGTCCAGTGCGCGTCGTAGTCAACCTGGTACGCCGCGCAGGCCGAGCCGCAGGTGCCGCCGGTAGCCGTTCCGGTGTTGGTGTCGCCCCAGGCCGCATCGAGCATGTAGAACCGGGCAGCCCCCGCGGAGAAAGCGTAGTACGAGGTTGGGTAGCTCGCGGCGTTCGCTCCGTCGATCGAGGGATATGAGGTCATGCTGTACACCCCGCCGGAGGCGGCGGTGACCGCGGACTCCGGCCAGTTGCCGATGAAGGTGGAGTTCAGGCCGTGATTGCCGCTGATGGCGAAGAACGGGAGGCTTTCGCCCGGGATGGCCCAGTAGGAGGGACCGAACACGGCGCTGACGTTGACCCCGGTCTGGTTGAGGTCGCCGTAGGTGGTCTGGGTGCCGCCCGGGTAAGCGATATCGCCGGTCGACACGACGAACTGGGCGCTGCTCGCCGCCAGTTGCGCGTCCACGCCGGCCTGGTTCTGGTTGACCGCCCCGGTGTTGCTGCCGCTGTTGGTGGTGTCACCCCAGTCACCGAGTACGTCGAATGTCAGCGGTGCCGTGCCGTTCGCCGGCTGCAGGGTAGCGAACTGCGGGGACGGGTTCGTGCCGAGCAGATCGACGGGGGCCGCCCCGGTGTTGGTGATGCGGTAGCAGTACGTGGTCGCCGGGGAAAGGCCGCTGACCGTGACCGAGTTCCGGTACTCCGTCACGCTGCCGATGGTGATCGGTGAGCCAGAACTCGCCGCGATAGCCGAACTGGCCTCGCAGTTTCCCGGCGGCCCGTACTGGACGACCCCGGTGTTCTGCGCGCTCGTCGCCCAGCTCACCTGAACCGACGTCTGGGTGAGGTCGGTGAGGTACGGCGCCCGGGTCAGCGTGGCGCTCGCCCCGGTCAGCTCGGCCTGCGCGGCCAGCGCGGGCGGCGACGCAATGGCGGTGGCGCCGACCGCAGCGAGCGCTACCGGAATGATGAGAAACCCAGGTTGGATCTTGTGCGCCATTGCCTTCTCACGGTTCCTTGGGGTTTAAAGCATTCTTCTTAGTGATGGATCGTCGGGCTGCTTGGCCGGCGATGGGTTCTTCTGTGATGGCGGCGATAGGCGACGGCGGCTACGCACAGCACCAGGGCGAGCGCGAATCCCAGGATCCGCAAAATATTTGGCCATGGACTGTAGGCCGCCACCGGTGCGGGTGTGCTGGCAGGGAGGACGCGCCCCACGCGAAGCTGTTTCAGAACGTTGAGCGCCTGGTAGCCGTACGCCTTGGACGGCTCTATGTAGGAGTTCTCGCTGAATTCGTTCCAGCTGATCAGTCCGAGCATGTTCGGGGCGGATCGCACGGCCGCGGTGTATTCGGTGCGCAGCGTCTGGCCGTTGTTCCTCGGCACTTCCTGCTGGCCGCCCACCAGCCGGGCGTCGAAGCCAGGAGCGAAAGGCGCGATCCAGTACTTTCCGTCTCGGCGGACGGCGTTGCTCATATCGGAGAGCTTGGACTGGTAGTGCGTATTCGTCAGCGGATTGACCGATGACCAGTAGTACGCGTCGCCGTCGGTGACCGCCGCGATGCGCTGATAGCCCGCCACGTTCTTCTCCGTGGCCAGCACGAGCAGTCGCGACCGCACCGCGCCGGTGACCCGTGCGACCTGCGAGTTGCTGAATGCCCAGGTGCCGCTCCAGATCGTCAGCGGCTTGCCGTTGACTCGGTAGAAGACGGGGCTGCCGGCGAACTTGTCGCGGAACGCGACGAAGTCGGCGGCCACCTCCGCGACAGGCAGCGGGTGCCGGGAGAAGTTCAGGCCTTCGTAGATCATGGCGAGCTTGAAGTTCTCCTGCGCGGCGACCCGCATCAGGAGCCTGAGCCGCAGGTCGTTGAGTGTGGTGTCCTTCCAGCTGACGATGAAGCCGGTGATGCCCGCCGACTTCGCCTCGTCGATCTGGTGGCGCATCACTTCCGGGTCGCTGCTTGAGTAGGCGCCGATCAGCGGCAGGTCCTTCTTCGCCCGGGCCCAGGACGTGTGGTTGAACCAGATGTAGTAATAGGCGAACAGCGGGGCAGTGGTGGCCGCGCCGTCCCCTGCGGCGGGCCGGGCGCCAGCGGTGGGCGCGACTCGAGCTCCTCCGGTGGAACCAGCGCAGGCCGCTGTCGCCAGGGCGAGGGCGACGGCGACGGCGGCAAGCAGCCGGCGGGGCTTCTTCACCTTGCCTCCTCTCCGGACGCACGCGCGCGGGCGGGCCACACCAAGGCGGCGCTGCGCCGCAGGACGGCCCGCAGGCGCCGCCTGCGGGTCCGGGAGAGCAGCGGAGCGCCCACTGCCCCGATGGCTAGGGCGGCGCCCACAGTGAGCAAGTCGATCCGGGTGATCCCGGTCAGGTTGGCCGTCTGGTCCCGGGACAGGTGCACCGTGAGCCTGGGAACGTTCGCGCTGCCCGCCTTCACCTGGACCTGGTAGGTCCCGATCGGCAGCCCGCTGACGACGGCACTATGCCGTGGCCCGAGGCCGACCCGGCGGACGGTGCCGTTCGGCATGGTAAGCAGCGCGTAATCGCCCAGTGCGCCACCGAATAGCGCGTCGTGGCCGCTGATGGTCAGCGAATAGAAGTATCCCCTGAGCGCGGGGGTAGCCGTGTCACTCGGCGAGAAGCGCTCGACCCCCGCGTACACCACGTTGCTGCCGTCGACTATCACGCTCTGCACTGAGTACTGCACGTCATTGCTTGACAGCTGGCTGTAGCGGTAGGCCGGCGCGGCGCACGGCAGCCAGGTGATGCCCGACGGGCTGAGGTTCGCCGGCTGGCCGAGGCTGCTGAGCACGGTGATCCGGCTGACCTGAGCGGTCGGCAACGGCGCGCCGTCCTGCTTGACAAGGCGTGGCGTCACCGCGCAGCTGACCGTGAACGCGGCCGTGATCGTATAGTTCGCCCGCATCGGCAGGCCGCGGACGGTCGGACGGAGCGCCTGGTTGGGATCCCGCTGCCCGGACCAGCGCGCGAACGTGTACCGCCGTCCGGCGGTGTTCACCGCGGTCTGCGTGAGGCTTAGCTCGTGCGGATCGAAGTTGTGCCGTTCGGTGAATGACGTTTCGCCCTGCCGGTTCGTGATCAGCGGCACGCCGTCGAACAGGAAGCGGATGCCGGGCAGTGCCGGGACCGTCCGGATGGTCAGGGTGATCGGCCAGGGTTGCAGCGCGGCGCCTGCCGTGCCCCGCTGCTGGGCGGGCGCGGCCCAGGCAGGCGTGGCCGCGAGGCCGGCGGTCACGCAGGCGAGGGCGGCGGCGCCGATCGCCCGGATGAGCCCTGTTCTCACGGGGTCCCCCCATCAGCCGCGCTGCCGCCGCCACTGGCCCGCCGGCGGGCCGCGGCACGCGTCGACCCGGCCGCGATGAACAGCAGAGCGACGGTGACCGCGGCGGCCCCGATGTACAGCAGGTAGGCCAAGTGCATCTGTCCTTGGGTCAGGCTCTTGGCCGTGGGGTAGGCGTCAAGCCCGGACGGGATATTGGCCCGCAGCAGGACGGGGGAACGCGGGGCACTGGCGAAGTCGAACACGCCGCTGAGGCTGTTCGCGTGGGCGTCCAGCTTGGTCAGCGGGGCGAGCCCCCAGTTCTGTTCGATGAACCGCAGCGCGCTGGCGTAGTCAAGCACCGTGTGATCGACTACGCCCTTGCGTGCGTACGCGCTGATCAGCAGGGCGGGCACCCGGAACCCCAGGGTCTGGCCGGCGATGACGGGCGGGTGGACGCCGTCGAACCAGCCGCCGGATCCGTCGTAGGACCACATCAGCGCCGAACTGTCCCAGTACGGGCTCTTCATCAGTTCCGTGGTCATCGTGGCGACCAGGCTCTGGCCGGCTGGGATGGACTTCGCCGACCGCTCGTCGGCACCAGACGACGAGGCGACGTAGGCGACGGCCGGCAGCTTTCCCGAGCTCAGGTCCTTGTAGTACTGGGTGAGGTCGACGATGTGGCTGGCGAGCTCCGGATCACGGGTGAACCGCCGGTAGTCCACCAGCGGGACCCTGACCGACTGCGTCTCGCTGCTGGCCGATGACGCCGTCTGGTAGGTCTGCCTCGGGTTATAGCCCTGGACGTAGAACTTCCAGCTCACCCCGGCGGCCTGCAGCCGGTCGAAGATCGTCTGCAGGTTCCCGTAGCCGTCCTTCGGCATCCCGCCGGGGCCGTCTGGTGCCGGGCTGGCCGATACCCAGTAGGACCGGTTGTCCCTGATGCCGTACCTGGTGTCGGAGAAGAAGCGGTCGAACAAGACGTAGTTCTGCGCCGCTTGCCAGTAGAAGGGGAGTTCGGCGGCGTTGTAGTAGCCCATCGCCATGGCACCGTCGCGTCCCTGCCGCTGGAAGGCGGAGACGAAGCCGTCCATCTTTCCGCTGTCCCACTGGCTCGCGACGATCGTCCCGTTCGCCCCGAGCGGTGCCCGGTCCGCGTCGTTGAGCAGGAACGGCTTAATGCACTTGCCTCCGGCGTGGTCGGCGGCCAGCGGCTGGCACGTTCCCGCGGGTGGCCCGTCCGCGCCCGGGTACGTGCCGAAGTAGTTGTCGAATGTCCGGCCGCCCTGCATGAGGAAGAGGAAGTGCTTGATCGGGGTGGCCGCCGCGTGCGACGTACGGCCCGGTGACGGGGCCGCGGCGGCGCCCGCCACGGGGAGCGCGAAGGCGATGAGGCTCGCGGCCACGGCGGCGAGCCCGCCAGCCGCACGGCGTCCGGGCTTCACGGGTACACCTCGTAGATCACGATGGCTGGTTCTGGTGAGCCGTGCCCGTCCGGATCCCGGACCTGGCTGGTGCTGGTATAGACGATCTTGCCGTGGTACTTCCTGGCGAGGCGGAGCGCCTCCGCAGCGAAGTAATCGCTACGCGACGCCGTGTACGCGTCCCAGGCGATGTACTGGAACACGCCGTCGCGCAGGTCGAGATCGGGGTTGACCACCGGTGAGTAGGAGGGGTTGCGGTCGCGTGGGTTGGTGCTGACCGACAGGGCGGAGACCGGAGCGTGCCCGTAGTACTCCAGCACGTTCGCGGAGGACGGCCCAACAGCCAGCAGCCGGCTGCCGGCCGGCACGTGACCGTGGATCCACTCGCCCGCCTGCCGCCCGCCGAGCATCCCGCCGCTGCCCGCCAGGAAGTTTGTGCTGTACGACGGCTGGCTCCGTGCCCAGGCCGGGATGGCCAGGCTGGCGGTGACCGCCGCGGCCAGCGCGCCCATGGCCAACTGCCCGGCCAGCCGGGGCAGGAACGGGACCGGGCGGCTGAGGGCACGGGCCGCCAAGACCGCCACCGCCGGACTGACCGGCAGCAGGTACTGGAATCCCTTGACCGGCCACAGCGTGAAGAACAGCGCGGGCACAACGATCCAGGCGAGCAGCATGCGCTCCCGCCAGGTTGCCTCCCGCCGCAACCAGATGAGCCCCGCCGCCGCTGCGAGCAGCAGGGCGGGGCCTATCCAGCCCGGCAGGAGGGTGGAGTAGAACCAGGTCCCGTGATTCGGCCGCCGGAACAGCTGCCATACCAGGTAGCTCTGACCGGTCTTGCTGTGCCCGGCTAGCCGGAGCATGAGCGGCCAGATGGCTACCTCCAACAGCACGAGGGCCAGCGTCAGCACGAGTTGCCTGATCCTGAGCCGGGCTTTTGGGGTGAGAGCGAAGAACACGTACATCGCGCCCAGCAGCACCGCGCTCGTCTCCTTGGACAAGATCGCGGCGCTCATCGCGCTTCCGCAGGCCAGCAGCCAGGGCAGCCGGCCGGTCTCGACGTACCGCGCCGCGCAGTACAGCGCCAGCGTCGCGCAGAGCGTCATCAGGCCATCGAGCAGCACCTGCCTGCTCACGATGACGTGGTACGGCATCACGGCGAGCAGCAGCGCGGCGATCAGCCCCGCTGCGGTCCCGTACAGTCTGCGGCCGAGTGCGTACGTCACGGCTACGGTTGCCACCCCGATCGCGGCGGCGAAGCCGCGCGCCGCCCAGTCGGAGTCGTGCACCCGCAGCACCAGCGAGAGCAGCGTCTGGAACAGCAGCGGGTGGGCGCGGAAAACCGGGAACATCGGCGCGAGCGTGGTGTTCCCCGCGATCGAGGCCGCGGAGCCGGTGTAGACGGCCTCGTCAGTGTTGAAGCCAACCGCGGTGAGATGCCAGAACCGGAACACCACGGCGACGGCCAAGATGGCGACCAGCGACAGGCCCGGGTACACCAGGCTGCGGGCCAGTCGCCTGGCCCGCGTCCCGGACGTGGCGGGCGTCGCCGCCGGAGCAGGGGCCGCCGGCGGGGTAGTGGTTATCGTCGCGGAACCGGAGACGGGGTCAGGGGCGTGACCATTCCCCGAGCGGCTGCCGCCGCTCGGGGAGGGGACGGCGCTGACCCCGCTAGCTTTTCCCAGGCTGGCACCGTCCCCAGCGGCACCGCCGTGCTGGCCGTCGTGGCCGTTAGTGCTCGCACCGTTGCCAGTGCCTGTGCTGCCGCCGGTCCCGGCGAGGTGCCCGGTGTAACCAACCCCGTCGGCGCTGGGCATCGGTCCGGGGAACGCTCCGCTGCCGTTCTGATCGTGTGATCCGTTGCCGGACGCCCGCTGCTGCGGGATGTGGTTTTGGCCAAGGAGTTGCGGGATCTCGTCCGCCCAGCCGAAGGTGTTCGAGGCCAGCGTCCTGATTCGCACGTTGCCGAGGAACTCCGTCAGGATCTCGCGCTCGGCAGCGCGCAGCTCCCAGTAGTCCCTGGCGCCAATACTGATCGCCGGGGCGAGGTAGCGGTAGGGCGGGAAGCCATAGGCGTCCTCGGTGTTGGCGAGCAGCTGCGCCAGCGCGTCGTCCTTGGCCGTCTCGGTCATCTTGGGGGCGCCGCGCTCGATGATGAACAGCTCCTTGACCTGCGTCTCGCTCGTCAGCTGACACGGCACAAGGCGGTCGACGGTGAACTTGGGCGGCGGGATCATCAGCTGGGTGATCGCGTTGATCCCCATGATGGGCAGGTTGAACCGGCTGAGCAGCATCCCGATGGACCGCCCGCCCTTGGAGTGCAGCCTGCTCTGGATCTGCAGCTTGCGCCACTCCCGCGGGGTGAGGTCGTCGGCGGACACGGCCCGCAGCGTGTGCGCGCTGATCGTCAGCGGCTTGGGGAACCACGCCGCGTTCCCGTCGCGGTCGATGACCGTCATGTCGTCGGAGAGGAACCTGCCGCCGTGCTCGCGCAGCAGCCGCAGCACCGTGCCGGTCTTCCCGGTGTCGGTCAGCGCCGACAGCATGATCCCAGTGCCGTTCAGTTCCACGCACGCCGAGTGGAGCAGCATGCGGCCGCGCGACACCATCACGAAGCGGAGCAGTGGCTCCAGGATGTTGGTGTAGACGACGTGGCGGGACCGGGCGAGCAGCGGCCCGACCACGACGGAGATGCTGTCCCCGATCTCGGCCCGGAAGTTCGCGCCGATCCTCCCCAGGTGCTCCTCATAGCTGATCACCGTGGGGTCGAGGGACTCGGTCATGGCCGCGCGCTTGCGTGGCCATCGCTTGCCTACGTCGCCGACCCGGACCTTGATGTCCAGTTCGCTGTCGGCGACCCACTGGGCGCGGAAGAACTCCAGCTCCGGAAGCCTGACCTGAGAGCCGATCTTGACGACCCCGGCGACGTCGTAGCGGTAGGCCAGGTACTGGGACCGCTTGCGGCTGGGCGGCTGCCCGTCGCGGCTGCCCAGGTCGACCAGCACGCGCACCGGGTCCGGCCGGGTGCTCGCCGTGGACGAGGCGAAGATTGCCCGGTCGCTGACCGCGAAGCGGACGATGAACAACGCCACCAGGGTCAGCGCGTTGGCGACAAGAAGGTGCATGCCCCAGTCGATGAGCAGTTGCAGCGCCGGAAGCCGCGCGAGCAGCAGCAGGTTGTTCATGATGAAGAACCTGACGGCCCGGCCCAGGTGGGAGCCGTCGGCGCGCTTACGGTACACGCACAGGTCGACCAGGAGGAAGTTCCAGGTTGTCGAGCACTGGGTGGCCAGCGCTGCGCCGACGAGGTGATTCCAGCCGAGCGTGTGGTAGAAGAACCACAGCGCCCCGCTGTTGACGAAGATTCCGCTCAGCCCGACCAGCCCGAACGCGATGAACCGGGCCGCCTGCTGGAGTCGTCCCTCCCGGGTCTGGGGTTTCTCGCGCAGTTGCCCGCGCAGCCGGGCCGCGCGCAACAGCCCGACGTGCCGCAAGAAGGTGAGTCCCTGCCCGAGGGACGCCTTGGAGTGCCCGTCGGCACGGGGCTCGAAGGTGTAGGCGACCTCCGCGACCCGGGCGACCGGGTTGCGGACGAGGATCTCCAGCAGGATCTTGAAGCCGGCCGGCTGGAGCCGGCTGAGGTCGACACTTGATCGCCGGAAGGCGAACAGTCCGCTCAGCGGGTCGCTCACCAGTGCGAGCCTGCGCGGGAAGAGGTTCTTGACCAGCCACGTCGTGGACAGGGACACCATGACCCGCCCGGCGCTGCCGAGTCCGTCGGCCGCTGACCGCCCGCCCTCGTACCTGGTGCCCACCACGATGTCGCTTTCGTGGCGCAGTGCCGCGCTCGCCAGCGCTGCGGCTGCCTCCGGCGGGTGCTGCAGGTCGGCGTCCATGACGAGCACCCACTCACCGCCCGCCAGCCGCGCCCCTGCGATCACCGCGCTGCTGAGGCCGCCTTTCCTGTTGCCCGGCGAGCGGTGCAGCAGGCGGACCGGGATAGGGCAGCCTGCGGCCTCCGCCGACGCGACCTGCGGGGTGTCGTCGTCGCTGTCGTCGACCAGGATCAGTTCCGCGCCCATGGTGGCGACGGCGGGGCCGAGCCGGGCGAGCAGTGGTCCGATGTTCGCCCGTTCGTTGCGGGTGGGGATCACCACGGTCAGCCGGGGCGCGTACGGGAGCGAGACTTCGTTGAGGTTGACGAGTGTATCGGGAACGGCTTCGCCGCCCCCGGCAGCGGGAGCCCGCCAAGGCGTTGCCGGGCGGGATTCCGGATTGCCGTCTGGCACGGTAAGCGAAGGCTCAGACGGGGCGTGTTCAGTGGACATAGAGATCATTCCCGGTTCTGCTGACTGAAATGGGCAGCATTGAACCACCGCTTCCGTAAACGGACTGACCATAAAAGGGCAGCGTGAATTAAATGCAGAAACCCGTACACATCAGTAACACAGCAGCGGGAAGTCCGATGTGAGCCGGATATCACGGCACGCTAAGCATGCGGCGTGCAGTAAGTGCTAGCGCTGTGGATAGCGCGCTGAATCACGATCGGCTGGCGGTACTAGCCCCGATCCTCGCCAAGGACGCTATGTCCATTTCCCCCTTCGCTCACCCCAGGCCGACGAACGTCGTAAAAGTCGGCACCGCTCCCCGCTCAGGGGTAGCCGGTGCGCAGTATTCAACCTAGCGTCGTCTTATGGATCCGCGCAAGACGCCTTATGTTCATCTTGTGTTAAATAACATCTGCCCATTCGGCGAGAATAGGCGCCAATGTTTGAAGCCGCTGAATTCATCACATTCGCACGATCGGTCAGTCGAAGCTTGTCGAATTATGTTTTGTATTGCCAATTTCGGCCGTCGTGACGGGTTACCGGCCCGCTGACCTGCCACCCCGCACGTTCGCCACCGGGTCGAACGGCTAAGAGCGCCCGATGACGGGTTCCGCGAAGGGGAGCTGGTCCTGCGCTGTGACCCGGAGGAAGTCGCAGTCGCAGCCGTCGGGCGCCCGTACCGGGCGCAGTGCAGGAACAGCTAGCCGCGCCGGTCGGCATGAGCGGGGAGCAGCGGGTCGCGCGCCGCGAGGACCTCGCCTGGGACGTCCGCCGACAAGGTGTGCTGATTCTGTGCTCGCTCCGCGCTTGCTCGTATGCGCCGGTACGGGCCAGCAGGGGTCGGCACTCTCGCCACGCTGCCTCGTGGGGTTGCGGCACAGCTCGGCATGTCACGTGCCTTCCCGTCAATCGAGCATTCCAAAATACACCTCTGAGCACTGGACTCATAATTCGCTAGTCGCGAGGTCGATGGTGAACGATGCCGTAACGGACCATCTGCGCCTACTCAGCAATCCGGCAGGTCAACCCGGTCAGCGAAATAATCGGTGACCTTGAGCGGTAGCTCGAGGTCTGTCAATTGATTGACCTTCAAGTTAGCTGAAGAGAGATGTGCCAGCGGACCTAGTTGGGCGTAGAGGTTTAATTAACTCCGTTTGTGTCAGATCTGACACAAACGGAGGATCCGGCCAACGGGTACCTGAGGAGAGAGCGATGCGTCTGCTGCGCGGCCCGTCACACAAGAGGCAGCTAAAGGCCCTGGGACGACGAAAGCTGTCCTTTTATCGTCCCAGAGGTTTCATCGATGGACGAAACCTCCTATAACGTGACCTTCGGCGGCCATGAAAATTACGCGTTCCGCCGCACGGCGCGATACCGCGACGGATCAGGGCGCTTCGCCTTCGCCTCTCGGGCCAGCGCGACAACCGGGCCTCCAACTCGGCGCGGGCCTTCGGGTAGCGCCGCAGCAGGTACTCCGGGACGCCGTTCTCGCGAGTTCCAGTCGCACGATCGGCTATCAGTTACGTGGAATCACCGTGCGTCTGATCCGGCTCCCAGGCGGATGTGGCTCCGATGAGCCTGTATCGCGACCATCGGTCGACATGCATGGTAATTCGGCATCATTACATCTTCTGTTCATCAATCGTTCACTTTTACGTCGGCGGTACTTCGCCTTGCCTGGATAGCTTCCGCACGGGGAGCATCAGCGATGCCGCAGGTCAGCGGCACGACGGCGAGGGGGCCGGATGACTGAGGCACGGTCCGGGGACTTGATCGCGGAACTGGACGAGGCGGCGGTGAGCAGGTTCCACCTGCGGGCGGTCCTGGTGTCCGGGATGGGATTTTTCACTGACGCCTACGACCTGTTCGTGATCGGCATCGCCTCGACGCTGATCGCCAAGCAGTGGGACCTGAGCTCGGGCAAGCTTGCCCTGCTGAACAGCACGATGCTCGCCGCGGCGTTCCTCGGGGCGCTGGTGTTCGGCCGGTTCGCCGACACCGCCGGGCGCAAGCGCGTGTACTGGATCGTTGCGGCGATCATGGTCGCCTCTGCCATCGGGTCGGCGCTGTCGCCCTCGTACTGGGTGCTGATCGCGTTCCGGTTCCTGCTCGGCTTCGGCGTCGGCGGCGACTACCCGGTCAGCGCAGTGCTGATGAGCGAGTACGCCAACCGCAAAGACCGGGGCAGGCTCGTCGGGATGGTGTTCGGCACCCAGGCGCTCGGCCTGATC
>Ga0070714_100003136_pt1 | contig 12274 bp, 16 predicted proteins | sample LARL83metaG_FD_65450 | JGI IMG/M metagenome (GOLD analysis project Ga0070714, IMG submission 65450) | Corn, switchgrass and miscanthus rhizosphere microbial communities from Kellogg Biological Station, Michigan, USA - LAR L8-3 metaG | ecosystem: Host-associated > Plants > Roots > Rhizosphere ... | reverse complement strand
TCGAACACCTCGGCCGAGGCCTTCGCCGACGCGAACGCCCGATCAACACCCTGCGGATCGCCGTCGATCTTGACGGTGAGGTCGCGGCTCTTACCCGCCACGGGGCGACCTCCTCTTCAGCACGATGTCGGCGCCCTTCGGCAGGCGGTCACGGTGGTCCTCGCGGGCGATCTCAAGCTCCCGGCAGCCGTGGCACTGGTGGCTTCCCGCCTCATACAGCGGCTCCCGCAGCGGCAGGCCGGCGTCGTCCAGCCACTCATCGGGCCGGGTTCCGCAGGACGGGCACGTGGAGCGCTGCCGGGCGTACATCCAGACCGCCTTGTCGCGGTCATCGGCCGGCCAGCGCAGGAACTCGCTGTGCGGGATGCGGTAGAGGTGGCAGACCTGTAGCTCCAGCTCAAGCTGAGGATCGGCCTTCAGTCTTTTGGGATCGCCCCGCCGGTCGCCCGCGCGTTGATGACCAGCGCGGCGAAGTACAGTTCGTGCCGCTCGCCGCGGCTGCACTGCGGGAGGATCGTCTCCGCCCATTCGGCAGCCGAGTAGACGCCCTGCACTCCGGCCAGGAACACGGCCTTGCCGAGTGCCTTCTCGTCCAGGCCGCCGGGCTTCTTCTCGTCCTCGTGCTCGGCCGCCATCGCCTCGTACACGTCCGGGTCGAGCGCCCTAATCTTCACCGGCTCGTAGCAGGCCTTCAGTCGCGCCCGAGCCTCGGCGAGCTGCTCGGCCGCTTTCGCCTGCGCCTGCTCGCCCGCCTCGCCGAGCCGGAAGTCGGCCAGCTCCTTGGCGTCCTTGGCGTCCGCCACCGCCTGCTCGGCCGCCGCGACCTCGGCGGGCTCGGCGGCCCGCAGGTGGTAGGTGGTTACCGGCAGGCCACGGTGAAGCAGCCGCTTGGGCTGCGCGGGGGCGGCCTTAATGGCGTCGTTTGCTGTGCTCACGGGGTGGTGAGTCCTTTCAGAAGCCGTGACGGGAGACCACGGTGTCGATCGCTTCGGCGATGGCGTTGCGCACCTCGTCGCCCTTCTCGTCGACCGCGCGGAAGAAGAACGGGCGGGCGCGGTGCGCGAACCAGCGCTCCTTGTCGCCGAACAGCGGGGCCCGGAAGACGCCAGGGCTGCCGCCGTGCTCGTAGACGCGGGCGTGCGGGGCCTGCCTGCTGTTCACGATGATCCGCACGCCCGGATTCGACCCGGCCAGCGAGGTTGAGATCTTCGTGGCGCGCGGGATGCGCGTCGACCAGGAGGCGTTCGACCGCATCTTGTCGAGGATCGGCGTCGCGCCCTTCTTGATCGCCGGGCGCAGCTCCTTGCGCAGGTCGGGCGGGATCTTCCCGCAGTCGTCGATGTACGCCCGAAGCTGCGCGCGGCCGCCGATCGTCATGAGGTGTTGCGGGCCCAGGTGCCGCTCGTGTTCATCGGGATGGTGACCGTGTCCAGGTCACCGACCTGAGCGTCCAGCGGCGTGTAGGCGGTCAGCAGGGCCGACCCGGTGTACTCGGGGTTGGTCGTGGTCTTGCCGCCCGAGGTGGGCCGGATCGCGATCGTGAACGGCACCCCGGCGATGAACAGCGGCCACAGCGTCGCGTCGATATTGGACGCGGCGAAGGACTGGAGGCCCTCCAGGGTGACAGTGCCCTCCAGCAGGCCACCGGTCCGGGACTTCCAGCCGCCGCCGCCGAAGGTCGTGGTGTCGAGGTCGGCGATCTGGAAGGTGCCGGTGACCTTCCGGCAGAAGGTGCTGAAGTTCACCGAGTTCACGGTGAGCAGCGCATCGGTCAAGACGAGAGCCACGGATGTCTCCTCACATGAGAAAAGCCACCCGTGGGCGGCCGAATATTACGAGGTCAGAGGGCTACTGGACGCCGATGGCGGCGGCCACGGAGAACGTGCCGGTGATGGCGCTGATGCGCACCCGGTACCACGTATCGCTGATCGAACCGGCCACCCTGGTGCCCCAGGTGCCGCCCGCCACCGTGATGGGCCCGATCGTCATGCGGGTAGTCGGCGAGGAGAAAGCGTTGCTCGTCGCGGACTCGACCACGGCCGTGATGGTGGTGCCCGGCGTGCCGAACACATGGAACGTGGCGTACAGGAACTGCGTCGAGCCGACCGCTCCGAGCTGCACGCCGGTCGTGGGCGTCAGCGCGCCTGTCGCTGAGACCGTCTGCTTCGCGGCGGCGAGCTGGCCACGCACCAGCCCGGCATTGTTACTGCCCGAGGCGTCCAGGGAGAACGGCATCAGCATGCCGACCGCATCGAACGTCGCGTACTGCAACTTCGCGACCTGCCCCATGTAGGCCACCGACGTCGCTACGCCGGTCGGAGACACCGTCATCGCCTGATCCACGGTGCCCAGCGCCGGGAACGACTCGGCGTCCTGCGGGCCCGACCAGAAGCCCTCCAGATGCAGCGTCGCGTCCTTCAAGCCGCCGGTCCGCGACCTCCAGCCGCTGTTGGCGAAGGTCGTGGTGTCCAGGTCGGCCAGCGAGGAAGCCAAGGTCAGCTTGTTGGAGTCGCCGGTGAAGTCGTAGCCGCTCACGTAGGGCGTGGCGTTCAGCAGGGCGAACCCGGCCATCGTCAGGCCTTCTTCTCGGCCTTGGCCGGCACGTCGGCGATCTCGGCGATGAATCCGCCGTACAGCAGCGCATTCACGTTGACGCCCTGCTGCTCGAACGGCTCCAGGCCGTTCGGCGTCCGGATCGTCAGCGTCCGCGACTCCTCGGTCAGCTCCACCACACCGCCCGGCTGCACGAACTCGCCGGTCCGGCCGTCCAGGATCTCCACGGACCCGGCCACCTGGTACTTCTTGAACGTGCGGGCGTCTTCCGCCACCTTGATCTCCTAATCCAGCGTGCTCAGGAAGCCGACCCGATAGGACAGGACGACCTCGATCTCGTCATCAGTCGGCGCGCTGATCAGCGACCCGCCCTCGACCTGGCCGAGCTTCAGGCCGTCCACACCCGACAGGGGGTTACCGGCCAGGAACTCCTCCAGGACCGCGCCGATCTCCACCGCGCGGGCCTCGGCAGCCTCGTAGTCGCCGCCCGGCTTGCGCACGTAGATGTGAAACTCGGCCGTTCCCTCTTCCTTGCGCTGATTTCGGCCGCCCGCCGGGGCGAACGTCAACAGCTCGGTATTCCAGTCGGCGTGCCCGGCGTACAGCACCTCACGGCGGGCCGTGCGGCCCGGCCAGCCGTAGGAGACCTGCACGCCCTCCATGTCAGGCTGCGCCGCCAGCAGATCCAGCACGGCCTTCTTTGCCCGGTAGGCGGCGGTACCGCTCACCTGCGGCCACCGTGGAACAAAGACGCGCGCTGCGGGTCGAAGTTGAGCGTCCGCGATGCCGGCACGCGGCGGCCGGTCGGGCCTGTGCCCGTCGACCGGCGCGAATACCGGCCGTAGGTGGCGTCCACCTCGGGGATACCGGTCTGCCACGGGCCCGGCATGCTCAGCCGGTACGTGCCGCCGTCCACCGCCGTGAAGCTCGAGGCCCTGTCCGGGATCTGCGACAGGTTGAAGTTCAGCCGGGACCGGAACCGGGTCAGCGCGGCCTGCACCAGGTCCGGCGGCGGGCCGTCCAGGCCATACTCCAGCTCGATGATGATGTTGCCGAAGCCCTCGGTGAACACCCGGTTGTCCTGCCGGCGCAGCGTCCCGTCATCGGCGACCGTCAACGCCGCCAGCTCGGCCGTGGTGAACGGCACGAACGTCTGGTCGGCGCGCGGCGCCATCGTCACCGACCGGATCGTCCGCACCGCCGTGACGGTCCGGTCCGGGTCCGGGTGCGCCAGCACCAGATCCGAATTTCCGGTGCCGTTCAGAGTCATCCGCAGGTACCGCGGCACGAACGCCCGGTCACAGATCGCCTCGGCCTCCTGCTCGACCTGGAACCGCGCCAGCTCCAGGTCGGCAGTCTGGTAGATCGAAGTGTCGGCCAGCGAGTCATCCGATCCGCGGCCCTGGGCGAGCGAAAAGAAGAACCCGCCCACGATCTCGACCGGATCCGACTGGACCACCGCGGCGCCCGCGATGGTCGCCGACCAGGCAGCCGTCAACCACCCCAGTGACGACTGCCCGGCCAGCGAGTACGTGTACGTGCCCGGCGTCGTGTGCGTCGCATTCCCCGACGACACCGCGGCGCCGGTCGCGTCCGTCACCGCCACCGTCGGCGTGCCGGTCGCGTCCGTCGGGGTCTCGCCGACCTCGAACGTGTGCGACAGCACCGCCACCGACGTACGCGCCACCCTGGTCGTCATCCGACCCGCACGCTCCCGGCCACCGTGGACGCCGACACGTTCACGTAGATGCCGAGTTCGCAGCGAATCCCGTCCGGCACGCTCTCACCGAACGACTGGCCAGCCGCCGAGGCGGTGAACTGCGCCAGCACCGTGCCGGACGCAGCGGTGTTGTCGTAGATCGTCACCGTCTGCGCAGCACCGGAGTTCAGCCAGAAGCCCCGGTAAGTGCACGACCCAGAGAAGACGATTCCGGAGGTGGTGACATTGGACGGCCTGGCCTGTGCGGTCATCAGCGTCCCCGGATCGACACCTGGACGAGGCCCGGCGGGATCGTCAGGCCGGTGCCGGTGTGCGCGATGCCCAGGGTCAGGACATCACCCGCGGCGACGTTCAGGTCCGTCGCGGTACCGGACAGGGTCATCGCCTCAGACGTCAGCGCCGCCGAGTTGGTCGCCGAGTAGGCCCGGGAGGCCGGGATCGCCGTGCCGGCACCTGCGGTGGTGCGGTTGCGGAAGCTCAGCGTGGCGTAGTTGGTGCCGTTGGCGGTCACCGCCGCGTTCGGCACCCACTTCACCGCCGTGATCAGCATGTTGAACGGAGCGACCAGCAGGGGCCACTCGATCGCGGTACCGGCCGCGACTCCGACGATGGTGAACTCGTACGGCACATCGCCGCGAATCTCCTTGAACAGAGGCATTGGTCTTCTTCCTTTCGAGGCTTCAGGAATGAGCGGCGGCCGGCCCGGCGCGAACCGGGCCGGGCCGGGATCAGGTGTTTCCGCGGTAGAAGCCCCGGAAGTCCAGGACCGCGCCGGAGTAGATGTGCCGGATCTTGTAGGTGACCTTGTCGGCGTCGAACATCGAGCCGACCGACGGGTCCGACTGCGTGAACAGCTCCGGGGTCTCGCGGCCCTGGTAGAACCCGATCTCGATGGTCGGGCACATGCTCGGGTCCGCGACCACGACCCAGCCGGTCGTCGAGGACCAGTAGTCCACGACGATCAAGGTCGTGCCCTGGTGGATGTTCGGGATGTTCGAGGCGGCGCCCTGCGGAGCGCCCGACGGCATCGACACGGCCGAGGTGGACAGCTGCCACGCCAGCTCCTCCAGCGTGTTGCACACCACCAGCGTCTTGGGGATGTAGCCGAGGACGTCGGCGGTGTCGCCGTAGGCGGTCTGGGCCCGCATCGCCTTGCGCGCCGAGGACAGGGCGGACTGGCTGAGCGCGTTGGTCGCCGAGTTGTTGTGCGAGGTCCAGATGGCGTTGCCGTCGTAGATCGTCGCGTTGTTGCTCGGGTTCAGCAGCTCCCACACGAACCGGTACAGGGTCTGGGACGCGGCGAGACCGAGCTTGGTCGGGATCTTCGCGATGGCCCGGACGTCGTCGTTGGCGATCATCTCCAGGGTCAGGTCTTCCGTCCCGCCCCGCTTGGTGATCGCGTAGGTGACTTCCTCGTTCGTCGGGGTGGTCAGCGGCTGGTACGGCTGGCCCTGGTTGACCGCGGGCAGCGTCCCGTAGCCACCCAACCTGTCGATCCTTTGCGTGCGGAAGTCGTTCACCGGCACGACCGAGGACACGACCTGCCGCCAGGTGGACAGGTTCGGCTGGTCGTACTCCGCGACCATCCGCCGGGTGATCGAGTCGCCCAGGATCAGATTCCAGGTGCTGGAGTCCGCCGACTCCGTCGCCCGGCTGCCGCTCTCGAAAGCACCCAGGCTCTCGCGCAGCACGGTCCGGTTGTAGTCCTCGTCGAAGTTCTTCGGCCGCCGGCCGGTGACGTCCGCGAACGCCTCCTTGAAGCTGCGGTAGCCGGTCGCGTAGTTGCCGGCGAAGAAGGCGTCCAGCGCGGCCTTCTTCTTGTCCAGGCTCTCCTGCGTCACCTGCACCGCGGCGACACCCGGGGTCAGGGTCGCCCGCTCGGCGATGCCCATCATCGCCTTCAGCCCGGCAATCTGCGCGGACACGTCCGACTCGGTGATCCGGTCCGGCAGCGCCTCGGTCAGGCTCTCGACCACCGCGACGGGCAGCCCGGCCTCCTCGACCGCCGAGCGGATCAGGATCCGGCCGAGCATCGAGCCCTTCGCCAGGGTCGCCTCGGTCGCCTGCTCCTCGATCTCCTCGACGTCGTCGGCCTCGGTCAGCCGGGCCAGGCCGGCGCCGGCCAGCTCCTCATCGGTGGCCTCGGCAAGCGCGCCGAGCACGTCTTCCTTCGTCGGGGGCACGTCGTCCTCCTCGTTCTCGGGCAGCGTGCCCGTGTCGATGCCGCCCGCGACCATGCGGGTGGCCTTGCCGCCGGCCGCCGGATCGGCAACCAGGTCAGCACTGTGAACCTTGGTGATCTGCGTGGCCTCCTGCATGCGCCGGCCGCCGGCGTTGATCGGCCGGTACTTGGCCATCACGTCATGCGAGATGCCGATCAGCGGCTCCAGGCCCCGCTTCTGGAGTGCCAGCGAGGCGTCCAGGGCCTCGGCGGCGTGCGTCGCCGACGGCAGCAGGTGCAGATCGCCGTAGAGGCCGTCACTCTTGGCCTCGACGGAGCGGTAGTGGCCGACGATCCCGCCGATGGTGCTCGACTTCAGCTCCGCCTCGGTCCGGTGATGGTCGTAGGCCTTCGCCCCGTCGTACATGGGGGCGGCGGCGGCCAGCGTCCCGTGCGGGTAGCGGCGGCCGTTCTTGGAGTCGCCGGCCGCGATGATCCGCACCCGGAAGATCCGGCCGCCGTCCTCGGCGGTGCCGGCCGCCTCCATGACGCGGCCCTCGATGCGGTCCTCGGCCTCGGTCAGGTCGGCCTCGTCCATGGCGTCCATGCCGCCGTCCTCCTCGGCCTCGTCCTGCGGGTCCTCGGCGGCCTCTTCGTCGGCCATCGCAGACGGGGCGGGCGCGTAGGTGCGGATCACCAGCTCCGGGTCGCCGAGCGTCGCCACGCCGTCGTCGCCGAGGCTGTAGGAGCACTGGTAGAGGTCGTCGGCGTCGCCGCACTGGTAGACGACGTCGGTGGCGGTCAGGTCGATCACCGAGCAGACGGTGTAGGAGCCGTCGGGGCCGTACAGGCTGCCGCCGTTGGCCGACCGCACCCGGGCGCGCACCGCCTCGTCCACGGCGTCACGGACGTCGGAGAACGACATGTCGCCGCCGATCCAGGCCTCCGAGGCCTGCTCGGCGATCGTCACGCCCAGCTTCTTGGCCGCCGCCTTGATCCGCGCCTTCACCTTGGACAGGTCGGCCGAGGAGTACTTGCCGCCGTTGCCGGACTGGTTGATGTACGACCAGGCCGAGCGGACGTGCTCGGCGGTGTCGATCGGGTACCGCTTCTGCTTGTCGGCCTGGTAGCCCGGGTCCGCGTACTCGACGTCGCCGTACGGGGCGGCGGCCTCCTTGACGGAGATATGCGTCGTGGTCGGCTTCTTCGCCGCGGCCTTCGCGGCGGGCTTCGCCGTGGTCTTCACCGTCTTCGCCGCCAGATGAGAGGTCCTCGTGGTCTTCGGCTTCGCGGTGAGCCGCCGCAGCATCGCCGCCGACACGCGGCCGGTCGCGGGCAGCTTGTTCTTCCGCTGCCACGCCTTGATCGCCGCCGTGGTCTTCGGGCCCAGCTTGCCGTCCAGCTTCAGCGCATGCCCGTTGGCGTCCTTGACGCCGAGCCGGTTCAGCGCGGCCTGCACCGACTTGACCCGGGAGTCACCGCCGGTCTTGCCGTAGCCCGCGTAGAGGCCGAGGCTGCCGTGCTGGTGCTTGGCGGCCCGGGAGTGGTTCGTCTTGCCCTTCTTCGCAGCGCCGCCTTTCTTGCCCTTGCCGCCTGCGACCTTCGTGCTGCCCTTCGCGCCGGTGCCACCGCCTGAGGTGAACTGGCCGCCCGCCGAGGATCCGGCGGCGGCACGCGGGTGCAGCAGGTTGTTGAAGAAGCCCTCACGCGCCTGCACAGTCGGCCTCCTCGGTCATCCGGACCGGCTCATCCGGCTCATCCGGCAGCTCCTGGCCGCAGGTCGGGCACAGATCGCTCACAGCTCGTCCGGCGTGGTCGTGCGGACCCGGCGCTTCGCCGGAACCTTCGGCTTCGCGGTCGGCTCGGGGGCCTCGGGCTCGCCTGCGGGCTTGTCGGCCGGGGCCTGGTAGCGGCGCAGGTGCGCGGTCGCCGGATGGTCGTCCACCGCGAAGTGACCGTCATCGCGGATCAGCCGCGTCCCGCCGTCCCGCAGGCCCACCAGGACGCCCGCCTCGACGTCCTCGACGAACACCACGTCCGCGTCGGCCACGCCGAGCGCGCGGGCCGCCTCGTACTTGTCCATCAGATCTCCCATCAGCCGGGACCGACCTTCTTGCCGCGCGGCGGCTGCCCGTGCGTCACCCGATTCAGATCACTTCCGGCCGCGAAGCCGAACACGTCCTGGAACCACTCACCGGCCGTGCGCTTGGCCTCTTCGTCGTCCATGTACTTGGCCAGCTCGGCGTGCAGCGCCGTCCATGGCCGGGGCGTGTCTGCCCACTTGGCCAGGCCCTCGCCGCGCGTCCAGTAGTCCTTGAGCTTGCGGGCGTTCCCACGCCGTACGGCCTCCGAGATCGGCACTGGAGCGCCCGGAGGCTTCGGCGGTGTCGAACCATCCACGGCGGTCGCCACGTCGTCAGGGTTGGCCTCAGGCGAGTCCAGATCGGCGGTGTACGGGATGCCCATGTAGTCCTGCCAGGCCTTTTTCGCCGCGACCCGCGACGCCTCCTGGCTCAGCACGCCCGCCTCGACCATCTGCTGCAGCGCGGTCGAGATGTTCATCAGCACCGTGGCCGTGATCTGGGCGTCAGCAGCCGCGATCTCCGGGCCCTGCACCGACACCGTCATGGCCGCCGGAAGCTCCATCGACTGCCCGGTCTTCGGGTCCGTCGCCTCCACCGTGCGCGGCAGCCGCCCGGCCTCGACCGCCCGGTCCACCGCATACCGGATCAGCTCCGTCTGGTAGCCGATCCACAACTGCTGCACGCTGGCCACCCTGCGGCGCACCGGCTCCGCCATCGTGTGCGAGGTGGCCCGGTTCGCGCCCTCCGGCTCGGCAAGCCAGTGCTTGGACAGGCCCGAGCCGCCCGCCACCTGCGTCAGCACCGACTGAGCGGCCACACTGTCCTGCTCGGCACCCGTGGTGGCCTGCTGAGGCGTCCACTTCACCGACTCGTTGTGAACCTCGATGCTGCCCGAGGGCGGCACGTGCGTTCCGCCGCGCCGATCGATGAACCGGTCGACCGCGGCCTGGTCGCCCTGCACCTCGACGTCCCACACCAGATAGCGGGCCAGCGCGGTCCGGTCGATGAGGTTGCTCAGGACGGTGTCGTAGGAGTCGAGCTGGTCCAGGATCGGCGCCAAGAACGGATAGCCGCGGATGTCGGTGTCCAGGGCCTTGAAGGAGCCCCAGTAGATCGCCTCACCCGTGCGCAGGCCCGTCGCGTCATCGACCTGGACGATCTCCAGCGGCGTACCGCCGTCCGAGCCGACCGAGACGTCCAGGAACGCCGTCTTCGGCCACAGCGGGTTGCCCGCCTCGACGTCGATACGGCCGATGCGGCCGACGTCGATCGGGCAGTACCGGACGACGCCGGAGAACTGGCCCACCATCATCTTCCACAGCGACTCGCCCATCAGCATGTGCGACCGCAGATGCATGGACTGCCGCTGCCCGAGCAGATTCTTCGGGTCCGTCCAGAACTCATCGACGACCTTGCGGACGTCCGGGTTCGTCACGGTGTAAGTCACGCCCGCGTCGCCCACCGAGAACGCGGTGAAGGTGTCCACCACGGCGCGGGCCATCGGGTTCGCCCGGTAGGCGTTGACCGAATAGATCCGGGCCTTCTCGCTGGTCCACCACGGGACCTCGCGCAGGCCCTTCGCGCCGGCCGGGCGCCAGCCCACATCCCCGTCAACCGGGTCGACACCGCCCCAGCCGCCGATCGCGCCAGTGGCGACCAGCTGCTGATCGGTCGTCTCCAGCACGCGCCGGGGAGGCGCGAAGAACTGCCTCACGCCGCGGCGTCCTCAGCGATCATCGGCCGGGTACGAGCCCTCGCAGCCGCCGGGGCCGACTTCGCTGGCCGGGCCGCCATCGCGTCCTGCGCCTGCGCCAGCGCCGACAAGCCCACCGCGACCAAGCCGCCGGCCAGAACCGCCCACCACACCCCGGCCAGACCGCCGATCGCCACCACCGCGGCGATCAGCCCGGCGAGGCCGGCGAGATTGGACAGAGCGCCGGCCGGAATCCGGGGCAGCGTGATCGTGACCTTCACCGTGCCTCCTAGAGGTTCAGCCGGCCGCGCGGCCGGAACAGGTTCGAATCGGTCGGAGCCGAGGCCCGGGCGGTCGCCGGAGCCGCCGGCTTGTCCTCGGGCCGCGACACCAGGCCCCAGCGGGCGTTCGAGGCGCACACCAGCGGCGAGATATCCACAGACAGGCCCTTGCGGGCCCACGCCCACGCGTCGCCCAGCGGACGCTTCTGCGCGCCGGCCAGCGCCGCGTTCAACAGCGGGTCGTCCAGGTGGAACAGCGCCCCGTTATGGCAGTCGTCGTAGAAGCCCTGCGCCGCGTGCGTCGCATCCCGGGCCGTCGGCTTCACCACCTCGAAACCGGCGGCCTCGAGCGGCGCCACGAGCGAGCCGGCCGGGCCGGCCGCGTCAACCACCCACGGCACGGGCCCGAACCGCTCCCGGAGCGTCCCCGCGGCCTCCAGCACCCACCCAGTGCCGCGCCGGTGATCGATCACCTCGACCTGGACGCCGCCGCCAAGCCGCAGACCAGCCACCGCGATAGCCGCGTGGGACCGCTCCGGAGTCACATCGGCCGAGAACATGCCCGGCCGCACCATCTGCCCGCCAGGATCGGCCAGGCCATCCCAGACCGCCTTCGCGATCACCAGCCACTCGTCCGGGGCATCGTCGGGCCACTGGTTCAGGAACGCCCGCCGGAACTCCGGCAGCGACATCGACTCGAAGTTCGCCCGGATCGCCGACTCGGTCACCGTGTGGCCCAGCGCCGGCATACAGCTCCACCAGGTCGCCGGATCGCCCGGATCAGACTCCGGCGGGGCCGACCACTCGAAGTAGGCCACCCCAGACGACGCGCCCAGCTCGCTGCGGGCCCGGCCGGCGTCGACCTTCCCGCGCAGGTACGCCGACTTGCGGGTCCCCGCGGTGCTCACCACCCACAGCTGAGGCTGCGGGCGCGTGATCATCGTGGGTTTCAGGGCCTGCTCGAGCCGGTCGTCCTCGAGCGCGAACGCCTCATCGATCGTGCCGACGTCCAGCGTCTCGCCGTGGCCGGCCTTCTCGGTGCTCGAGGTGATGCCGTGGCTCGAGCCGTTGTCCCAGTGGATCGCCTCGGACCCGTTGGACTTCTTCACCCGGAACAGCGTCCGCAGCGGGCTGCGCTCCAGCGTGCGGACGTGCTCCTCCTCCCACTTGCGGCGCGCGTCGTTGCGGGTCTGCGCCGTGTAGAGGATGCGCTGCCGGGTGCCGAACCCGCGGGCCCGGTGCACCATCACCGATAGCAGCAGCGTCGTCTTCCCCGACTGCCGGGGAACCGTCAGCACCACCTCGCGGTGGGCCAGCAGCCCCGTCGCCGGGTCGATCTCCAGCGCCACGTCGGCCACCAGCTGCTGCCACGGCATGAGCGGCTGGCCGAGCAGCTGCGCGACCGCGGCGACCTTCGGGCCGAGCGTCGGCCGGTCAGCGCTTCGCGGGGTTGACCAGCGGGGAGGACAGGAAGTCGTCGAGCTCGGAAGCAGCAGAGCCGACATCGGCCACCCCCTTCAACGCCATCAAGGTCTCGCGCAGCTCCCGGGCCACGGCTGCGGCGCCCATGCCGCGGGCGCGGCCGGAGTCGATCGTTCGGGCCAGGACGTAGGAGGACTCGGCGAGCGGCGACTGGATGCCGGACAGGTCACCCATCTGGTCGACGGCGGCCCGGCATGCCGCCTCGACCGCCCCGTAATCACTCTGCGTGGTTTCGTCCGTCATGACGCCTCACGATCTTGAGCGAAAACTACTTTCCGTGAGGGAGAAATTTCGGATCAT
>Ga0070714_100003135_pt1 | contig 12279 bp, 12 predicted proteins | sample LARL83metaG_FD_65450 | JGI IMG/M metagenome (GOLD analysis project Ga0070714, IMG submission 65450) | Corn, switchgrass and miscanthus rhizosphere microbial communities from Kellogg Biological Station, Michigan, USA - LAR L8-3 metaG | ecosystem: Host-associated > Plants > Roots > Rhizosphere ... | reverse complement strand
ATGAGGGGTGTCTTGGGCGCATTACTAGCGATCTCAGGCCGCGTGCGCGTGACATGGCTCAGCTGGCCGCACCCCTGTTTGCAAAGGGACTCGGCATCGATCCCGCTAATGCGGTGCCGCTTTATATCCGTAACAAGGTAGCGTTGAAGGAAAAGGAACGATGAGCGCCCAATTGCAGGAAATGCCTGGCATCAGGCACATGCTTCTGACAGATCTGGATGCGGTGGTCGCTATCGAACGGGAGGTTTTTCTCTTTCCCTGGACGCGTGGAAATTTCAGCGATTCGATCGAGTCCGGTTATCATTGTCTGGTGCTGGAGCAGGATAGTCGCCTTTTTGGTTATGGAGTGATGATAATTGGCCCGGAAGAAGCCCATTTGCTAACCCTTAGCATTGCCGCCGAATCACAGCGAAAGGGCTGGGGTGAACTATTGCTGCGGCATTTTATTCATATTGCCAAAGAGCAGCGCGCACGGTCGATGTTTCTGGATGTGCGTGAATCCAATCACGCGGCTGCGCGGCTATACGAGCGAATCGGGTTCAGGCAGGTGGGCAAGCGCAAGGATTATTATCCTGCGATGGGAGGGCGGGAAGACTCATTAGTGATGGAGCTGACCTTTTGACCGTAGCCGACAACTCCAGGTGGGCCCGGCGCACTGATATACTCAGAGAGCTGGGTTTGACGCCGTTATGGCGTGCTAAAGGGACCGGTGTCCCCAACCAGGCTCCCGTTGTGGAGGCGGTATCCGCGGAGCGGACAGTTAGCCGCGAGATTGCTGCGACGGAAGACCGGCGTTCAGAAATCTCGCGGATGGGTTGGGATCAGCTTGAGAAGAGCGTGGAGGGTTGCATTGCCTGTCCATTATCCCGGTCTCGGTCCCGTACGGTATTCGGTGTAGGCGACAGAAATGCCGATTGGCTGTATGTAGGCGAGGGTCCCGGTGTCGAAGAGGATGCCAGGGGAGAACCTTTTGTCGGGGCATCCGGTAAGCTGCTGGATAACATCCTGGCTGCAATCAATCTGAAGCGCGGCCGGAATGTCTATATTGCAAACATCGTAAAATGCCGTCCGCCAGGCAACAGAAACCCCACCTCGGAAGAAGCGCAAGAGTGCGAACCGTATCTTGCGCGGCAAATCGAGTTGATCAAACCTAAACTTATCATTGCGCTGGGGAAAGTCGCTGCGCAAAACCTGCTGCATACCGATGCGACGATCGCCAGCCTGCGTGGCAGACTGCATGAGTATTCCGGTATCACGGTTATCGTTACCTATCATCCGGCCTATCTGCTGCGCACGCTTGCTGACAAAGCAAAGGTTTGGGAAGATCTGTGTTTTGCCAGAAGCACAATGGAAAATCTTTAAAGCTCCGGATAAGTGCCAGTGCCGCGCGGGGAATTTATTCGTAGGGTCCCTTGCGATCAGGGAGTTAACCCCCATTTACCTCATACCCGAAATTTTCTCAGGAAGAATGCCATGCATAAGTTGCTGTTGTCCCTGACGTTGCTTCTTACACTCACCTTGAGCGGTTGCGGCTACAATACCCTGCAGTCGACCGATGAGCAGATCAAGGCGAGTTGGGCAGAAGTTCTGAATCAATATCAGCGGCGCGCCGATCTGGTGCCCAACCTTGTAAATACGGTAAAGGGTTTTGCCGCGCAGGAGAAAGACGTGCTGCTGGGGGTGACAAATGCGCGTTCCAGGGTGGGCAGCATTCAGGCTACGCCGGAACTGATCAATAATCCGGAAGCATTTGCCAGATTCCAGAGCGCACAGGGAGAACTGACGAGTGCCCTGTCGCGCTTGCTGGTGGTGGCCGAGAATTACCCGCAGCTCAAATCGGATGCCAATTTCCGTGAATTGCAGGCGCAACTGGAAGGTACCGAAAACCGCATCACCGTAGCGCGTAACCGTTACATCAAGGCGGTCCAGGAATATAACGTAGTAGTGAGGTCGTTCCCCAGCAATCTTACCGCCATGGTAATGGGCTTCCAGGTGAAACCCAGCTTTACTGTCGAGAACGAGAAGGGAATTTCCACCGCGCCTAAAGTGGATTTCGGTGCGTCCTCGCCAGCAGGAAAATAGAAATTGCGTCCTGCTGATTTTTTATGATGCAAACCTGGGGGAAGACCCTCGCACTCATCGCACTGCTTCTTTCTGCCTCTTTATCGGTGGCGGAAGTGGCGGTTCCGCCACTTCAGTCCAGGGTGACCGATCTTGCGGGAACGCTTTCCGCGGGCGAGGTCGTGCAACTGGAACAGAAACTGGCGGCATTTGAGGCGAAAAAAGGCAGCCAGATTGCAGTGCTGATCGTTCTTACGACGCAGCCGGAAACCATCGAACAGTATTCGATCCGCGTCGTGGATGCCTGGAAGCTTGGCCGAAAACGTATTGACGATGGTGTCCTGCTAATAATTGCGAAACAGGACAGGGCCGTGCGCATAGAAGTAGGTTATGGCCTGGAAGGCGTACTGCCAGACGCCATAGCCAAACGTATTGTCGATGAAATAATTGTTCCCAAGTTCAAGCAGGGCGATTTTGCCGGCGGCATTAATGCGGGTGTGGAGCGAATGATGGCCGTGATAGCGGGAGAGCCGCTGCCGCCACCGCAGATAAGGCCTGGTACTGGCGGCTCCGCAAGGGCGGGTGCCGTTCTGGACAATATTATTCCGATTTTCATAGGATTTATCGTGCTGGGCAAGATATTGCAATCCCTTTTTGGTCGCTTCATTGGCGCCAGCGTGATGAGCGTTGCCGTAGGGTTTCTGGGCTGGGTGGTTTTTTCTTCGATAATCTTTGCCATCATTATTGCGGTTTTTTCATTTTTCTTGAGCTTGTTCGGAAATGCAGGCGGAGGAATTACCCGAGGAGGGCCGGGTAGCTGGCCTAGTGGCGGATTCGGCGGAGGCAGAGGGGGTGGTTTTGGGGGCGGCGGTGGTTTCAGTGGAGGTGGCGGTGGGTTTGGCGGCGGTGGTGCGTCGGGGAGATGGTAAGTGAATTTTTCACGCATACTGCGGCATCTTTTCACTGGGCATCTGGCGGTGCGGCGCATATTTCCCGCTTCCTCACTGGCAGCTATCGAACATGCCATCAAACTATCGGAAATGAGCCACCAGGGCGAGGTCCGCTTTGCGGTTGAGGCTGCATTGAATACGCTGCCGCTGCTTAGGAATCAGTTAGCGCGAGACCGGGCGGTAGAGGTGTTTTCCCAACTGCGGGTGTGGGACACTGAGCATAACAACGGCGTGTTGATATACCTGCTGCTCGCAGATCGTGACGTTGAAATCATTGCAGACCGCGGAATTAATGTCAGGGTCGGCAGTGAGGAGTGGGAAAGAATCTGCCGCGAAATGGAGGCTGCTTTTCGTGAGGGCCATTTTGAATCAGGGGTAGTTGCCGGAATCAGCGCTGTCGGTAGCCATTTGCAGAAACATTTCCTGGCAGAGCGGAAGCGCGAGGGCAAAGAGAATGAGCTACCCAATACACCTGTTATTTTGTAGCGGTATCTGCGATACCGCTAATGTCCCTTATGAGCCCCGATCAGATGGAGGGAATCTTCGATGCTCTGGTTGTGCAGATGCCATTGACGAATTAGCGCCATGATCACCGCCACAAACAGGCCGAACAGAACAATAACGGTGTACACATGCACCTCGAGGCTTACCAGTATCGCATATACTCCCAGCATGGTGAGAATGCTCAGGTTTTCGTTGAAATTCTGTACCGCAATGGAATGGCCTGCTCCCATAAGGATGTGCCCGCGGTGTTGCAGCAGCGCATTCATCGGCACCACGAAAAATCCTGCCAGGCCGCCTATCAGCATGAGCAGTACGATCGCGATCCACAGGTCCCGCGCCAGAATCATGGCCATTACCACGACACCCATGGCGATACCGAGAGGAATTACTTTTACCGACTGTCGTAGCGATACCAATCGTGCCGCCACAACAGCACCTACCGCAATGCCGACGGCAACCACGCCCTGCAATTGCGCGGCTTTGTTTAACGGGTAACCGAGCGCTGCATCCGCCCATTTCAGTACGATGAATTGCAGCGTTGCGCCAGCACCCCAGAACAGTGTGGTTACGGCGAGCGAAATCTGCCCGAGCTTGTCTGTCCATAGCAGTTTCATACAGTGTGCGAACTCATGCGCCAGGAATACGGGATTCTTTTTGAGAACGCGGTGATCGACGCCGGTATTGGGAATGTATAAATTGAAGATGGCGGCCGTAGTGTAAAAAATGGCGATAAAAAGAATCCCCGCCTCCGGAATGGTATCCACGCCCGTATCCACGAGGGGAAAATCGAATCCCAGAAACATTGCAGAGACGGAGGGTGTTATCAGCAGTCCTCCCAACACCGTACCCAGTACGATAGAAGCCACCGTTAGGCCTTCAATCCAGCCATTGGCGATAACCAGTTTTTCGGGTGGAAGCAGTTCGGTAAGAATGCCGTATTTTGCGGGAGAATAAGCGGCCGCTCCAAGCCCGACGACCGCATAGGCGGCGAGGGCAAAATACTGATGCACAGCCAGGAAAAGCAGGCTGCAGCCCAGGATTTTGATGGTGTTGCTAATGAACATTACCCGTCCTTTGGCCATGGAATCGGCAAAGGCGCCGACAAAAGGAGCAAGAATCACATAGAATAAAACAAATACAAACTTGAGCATGGGAGTGAGATAGGCGGGTGCATGCAGTTCTACCAGAAGAGCAATGGCGACGACCAGCAGCGCATTGTCTGCCAGCGAAGAAAAAAACTGCGCCGCCATAATGGTATAAAATCCGCGTTTCACGCTATTGTCTCCCCAAAAACTTTCTCATCATAAGCGTGCGATTATACAAGGTCATCCAGTGTTATTTTGGCGAGAAAGTTTATACCATGAAACGGCTTATGCCACCAATTGAAACCGTCCGGGTTCGGCATCACTGATGTTTTCCTTACGCTCTGAACGCTGATGTCGCGTCCCATTCAGGCACTGATCGATCTTTCCGCGCTCGAGCATAATTTATCCGTAGTTCGCAGTCATGCTCGCCGCTCGCGTGTAATGGCAGTCGTCAAGGCCGATGCTTACGGGCATGGACTGCTGCGCGCTGCGGAGGCGTTGGAGCGCGCAGATGGTTTCGCCATGCTTGAAATGGATGCCGCGGTTCGTTTACGGGAAGCAGGCTATCGCCAGACCATTTTACTGCTCGAAGGTTTTTTCGCCATGGAGGAATTGGCGTGGATCGAGCAATATCATTTGAGCACTGTGATTCACCATCACGAGCAGTTGGCAATGTTATCATCATACCGGCCACGAGGCAGGGTGGACGTGTTTCTGAAGCTCAATACCGGCATGAACCGCCTCGGTTTCACGCTGGAGCAATTTCCCGTCGCACTCGAAGCTTTAAAAGCCAATCCCGCCATCGGGCAGATTACACTCATGACGCATTTTGCCCGTGCCGATGAGCCTGGTAGAAATGAAAGCGTTGCTGCGCAGCTACGACGCTTCGATGCCGTTGCCGGAGGACGAAATCTGCCGCGCTCGCTGGCTAATTCCGCCGCTATTCTACGCTATCCGGAAACACATGCCGATTGGGTCCGACCCGGCATCATGCTTTACGGCGCATCACCGTTTACAGACAAGAGTGCAGCTGAACTCGATCTATATCCGGCAATGACGGTTACCAGCAAGATTATCGCGGTGCAAGCGCTGAAGCCGGGAGAAGGCGTCGGATATGGCCACATCTTTCGTTCGGATCAACCGATGCGTGTCGGTATCGTGGCAGGCGGTTACGCCGACGGCTATCCTCGCCATGCCCCTGCCGGAACGGCAGTGCTGGTGAATGGTAGGCGCACGCGCATTATCGGACGTGTGTCCATGGATATGCTGCATATAGATTTGGGTGAAATTGACGACGCCGGGGTAGGGAGCCCGGTTACGCTATGGGGAAAAGGATTACCGGTAGATGAGGTGGCGCAGTCGGCAGGTACGGTGGGCTATGAGTTGCTATGTGCCTTGGCACCGCGAATGCAGATAGTTACATAATCCTGAATCCGGCAGTTGACCGCTTATTTATCAGGGTTATCGCTTCGTGATGAAGCCAATGATTTCCAGTACGTAGCATGCATAACATCATGCTTCTTTGCCACCGTATCCATAAGATGTAAAAAAGGCGATCAGCCTGATCGCCTTTTTTAGCTCCCAATTTGGAAGTTACTCTACTTTTGCTTTAGCGCGCAGGTCGGCGACAAAAGTGGCAAATTGCCGCTGCAATACACGCTGGGCCAAATTCTGCTTTATCTCCTCGAATGGCGGAATTTTCAAAGGCCGCACATCATCCAACCGAATTACGTGCCAACCAAAGGGCGTCTTTACGGGTTGCTCGGTAAGTTGTCCTTTATTAAGTTTGGTCAAAGCTTCGGCAAAGGGCTGGACATAGCTTGCCGCAGGGCTCCATTCGAGCTCGCCACCCTTGCTTTTGCTACCGGTATCCAGGGATTTTTCCTGGGCAATTTTGTCAAACTTGCCGCCTTTCTTGATACGAGCGATAACGTCCTTGGCTTCCGCCTCGGTAGCGACCAGGATGTGATGCGCCTTGTATTCTTTATCTCCCATCTGGCTTTTCAGCGCATCATATTCTTTATGCAGTTCTTCGTCGCTGACCGGATGGTTTTTTACGTAATCAATCTGATACGCCCTGACCAGCGCGGTCAAGCGGGCAATTTCAAGTTGGGCTGTGAAATCGGGATCCTTGTCGAGCCCTTTTTTCAGCGCGTCCTGGGCTATCACTTCCTCGGCTATGAGATCATCGCGTAGCGCTTTTCTGGTTTCCGGACTATCCGCTTGCCCTTGAGCGGCGCGCGCTTTAACTATAAATTCCAGGCGGGATTGAGGAATTGCCACCCCATTCACCTTTGCCATTGTTGAGGCAGATTGAGCTTGAGCGGTTGTTACGGCGATCAGACTGAAAATACCAAGCACCGTCAATTGAGAGAATTTCATAAAACGCATAGGATTTCCTTGTCAGTGGATTGAATTAGATCGAATTTCTTCGGGAGTATACGCTTTTACGCTCAGCGCGTGAATATCCTTATGCATCATCTCTCTCAACGCTATATAGACCAGACGGTGACGGATCAGCGTGGATTTGCCGAAGAACTTGCGTGAGACAATAGTAAGAAAATAATGTCCACCACCGTGCCTAGCACCCTCATGCCCTGCATGCTTGGCGCTTTCGTCGACGATTTCAACCTGCTCCGGATCCAGAACAGCAAGCTTCTGCCTGATCAATTCAACGGTGCTCATTATTCCATATCTTTTAATTGTAGCTGTAGCTGTAGCGGGTAGCGGGCTTGGAAAGGTCAAGGCAAAGAATCATGGGAGTCATTCATGTTACCCCGGAAATGAGTGTCAACCGCCAGACTCAAGATTAAGCCTACGATGGCAAAACTTTTTTGAAAGGTTTGACCGTCAGCTTTTCATACACGCCGGAAGTCGCATAGGGATCGGTTTCCGCCCAGGTGCGCGCTGCTTCGAGGGACTCAAACTCAGCCACGATAAGACTTCCCGAAAATCCCGCAGGACCGGGGTCCGGGCTATCAATCGCCGGATATGGGCCCGCCAAAATAAGGCGCCCCTCGTTTTGCAACGTATTGATGCGCTCCAGATGCGCAGCACGAACTGCGAGACGTTTTTCCAAGCTTTCCGGAATGTCTTCGCCGCTTATCGCGTATAGCATCATGCCTCTTTATCCTCCTTGTCTTCCATATATTTTCCCAGCATCAGCCCTTGCAACACGACAAATGCCAACATCAGCCCCATGAATCCGAATAACTTGAAATTGACCCAGGTTTCAGTGGAGTAATTGAAGGCTACATAGAGGTTGGCTCCCCCCATCAACGCGAAAAATGCGGCCCAGCTCGCATTGAGGCGGCTCCAAATGGGTTCTGGCAGCGAAATCTGCTCTTTCATCATGACACGGATCAGATTCTTCTTGAAAATCGCATGAGCCAGCAGCAATGCGCCAGCGAAAAGCCAGTAGAGTACGGACGGTTTCCACTTGATAAAAGTCTCATCCTGCAATATTAGGGTGGCGCTGCCGAAGATTACGATGATGACGAGGCTTACCCACAGCATGGTTTCAACCTTGCGGTGACGAAACCAAACCCACCAGATTTGCGCGAAAGTCGCAGCAATTGCTACCGCAGTGGCAGCGTAGATTCCATAAATCTTGAAAGTGATAAAAAAGAGGATAACCGGAAAAAGATCAAAAAGAAATTTCATAAATGTCGAATGACGCAGTTTACGGTTGGCCAAGGAGCAATTATGGGGGTTGCGCCTGGAAAAAGCTATTGAATCTCGGGAGATAGATCGTTAAGCAAATCCCGGCGAATTGGAGCAGCTCATGATTTATCGGTCCGCCGTTTCGCTGCGTGGAGTTGATGCAATTGTTAAATGCGGTAATGCGGGCGATTGATTCAATCCTGGGCGATTCAGTGCAAATGTACGGGCGACGCTTCCCCTTCTTCGGGAAATTCAGCATGGACTACTTCGCCTTCCGGGTTTGGAAATAGCGGCGCGCCACACTCTTCGCAATACTCCAGCAGAAAACGATTATCCAGCAATGTAGTATGGGCTATTCCGCATTCCTCCAGCGTTGTCTCGATTTGTCCCACGGTATCGGTATTTTCATCCTCGTCCCCTACCAATGCCCAGACAATGCCGTAGAGTACTTCGTCGCGATCCTTGAGGGTGAAACTTATGCGATATTCCTCCAGCCACTGGTCGTAAAAGGGCGCGATTACCGCACGCAGCTTGTTTGCCGAAATATTTAAAGTGGATTGCAGAAAATCGACGGTGGCATGCATAGAATACGGACGGGCAAGGCGATCCGCCATGCGCCATGCCGAAAAGAAGCCATCGGGTATCAGCAATTCGAATGCACAGCCCTGGAATAACGGCCGCAAGGCTTCGGTTCCTTTGGCCTGCCATGCAAGCAGCATCTCCTGTTTTGAAAACTTTATCCCCGGCAGACTGCTTACACTTTTGTCATCGCTGGTTCCATTGACTTCTTGCCAACGGAACATAGCTTTCCCCTGAGGGGCGGCAATCGCACCAAGGAGGTAGCGGGTATCGGATAGAAAACGCCCCGTTTCAGCCAGTTGGTGCGGATTCATGTGCACGTCGCGCACTTCGGCCACCGCTGCGGCCCACAACTTACTGGCCAATTCATAGGTAAGGTGATAGCCGCGCGGCAATTGGTCGGGACTGAACAGACAATCCGCCAGTACGAACTGTACCCCGGCTGCCAGCACATGCGCTTGCAGTTGCTCCCGCAGATTGGCGAGCACTGGTTCAGTTACCGGCCCCGAAGGAATCGAAAAGCGCGACCACGTCAGAACCGGCGCTGCAAACATCAGCACGTCATAGACACGATTTTCTCTTGTCAATATACTGCATTCGATCGCCGCCTCGATGGCATAAATGAATTCACCATAGCCCGCCGGGTCGGTGTCATAAAGCTGATCCAGTGCAGCTTCCAGATTTTGATCGTCGCTCGCCCGCAACTGCGCATGTATCTTTGCGGCCAGCCGATTTTCCCAGAATGCATCCTCGATACGGCTTCCCGAAGCGGCAAGTCCCGCAGCCAGACGAGACAGTTCGTGAACCACGCGTGGAGATTTGGGGCGATGCGGGACGCGGGGTTTCTTCATGAAAGGAGTGGTAAGGAATGGCCAAGAAGATATTTTAACCTAAATCCACCAGCGACGAGGGGCGCACCGTTTTTAACGGGAGGAGGCGGGTCTTTTTGGGGAAGTTGATCCATCCGAAAGCTCAGATAGAAGCTTGGGCATACCCCGGAAAGTCGCGGAACGTCTATCCATGGATTCCAAGGAAAATACAGTCGAGTATTGAAGCCTTTGAATATATCCCCGATTTTGATGCAACATGCTCCATTAAGGACTTATTCAAGTTTTAATGGTTCCTTGTGGTAATTATGCCAGCCTTCTGCGTTTTCCTGTGATGGGAAGCTCGGCGGCGATCGGGCCGATGAGATGCGCGGACCATCCTGCTTCGTCGGCAAAATTCATCGAAAATGTCGAACGTGGAAGGCTCCAGTTCTTATCTCCTTCTTTTTAAAGAAGGAGATAAGAACTGACGTTAGAAACCATCATAAGGTTTTGCCCAGTGGCGGGATGATATGATTTTTGTCATGGTTGCAAAACCCAGCAAGGTGTAGCGAACTGCAGGTAGCTTACTGATCATCCTTGCAATGCGGGTTTAGTCTAGCGCCCATTTTTATCCCTCCATGAACCAGCCGATACAGCACCGGCAATACCAGCAGCGTCAATGCGGTGGAGGAAAGAATGCCTCCGATTACTACTGTCGCGAGGGGTCGCTGCACTTCAGCGCCTGTTCCGGTGGCAAGGGCCATGGGGATGAATCCGAGAGCTGCCACCAGTGCCGTCATGAGCACCGGACGCAGCCTGGTGAGTGCGCCATCCTGAATGGCATCATCGAGAGCTATGCCTTGCGCTCGCAGATCCCGGATATGGGCCAGCATGACCAGGCCGTTTAAAACTGCCACCCCTGATAAAGCGATAAATCCCACTCCAGCAGAAATGGACAAGGGGATGTCGCGCAACCATAGTGCCAATACGCCACCGCTGAGCGCAAACGGCACTCCGGTAAACATCAGCAGTCCGTCCCGAAAGTTTCCGAACATGGAATAAAGCAGGACGAAGATCAATCCAAGCGCCACGGGAATCACGATCTGGAGGCGCTGTGCGGCTGAAATCAGCTGCTCGAATTGCCCGCCCCAGGTCACCCAATAGCCGGGCGGGATCTGTACTTTCTCCGCGACAAGCGCTTCTGCCTCTTCGACAAAGGAGCCAAGATCCCGGCCCCGCACGTTAGCGGTAACAACTGCCCTGCGTTTTCCATTTTCGCGGCTTACCTGATTAGGGCCTTGGACCAGTTTAAAGTCGGCCACTTCGCCCAATGTAATGTAGGCAGCCATACCGGCCAAGGCGGGAGGCGCCCCACCGGCAGCTGTATTCGAAGCAGGGAGGCTGATAGGCAAACGCTTGAGCACTTCGATATCGCCGCGTAATTGCTCCGGCAACCGGACCTGCAGCTCGAAGCGGCGGTCTCCCTCATAAATAAGACCACTGGTTCTTCCACCGACGGAGATAGCGACAGCATCCTGCACATCGATTGCGTTTAAACCATAGCGTGCCATTTTTGCGCGATCCATTTGAATGGAAAGTACAGGTAAGCCGGTGAGCTGTTCCGTCCTAACGTCCGCAGCACCAGGTATGGTATCCAGAACTTTCTCGATCTGCTCCCCGACAGCAAGCAGGGTATCCATATCGTCGCCGAACACTTTTACCGCGACATCTGCACGCACACCCGATAGCAATTCATTGAAACGCATTTGTATCGGCTGGGTGAATTCGTAATTGTTGCCCGGTATTTGTCGCACGGCCTTTTCAATTGCGGCTACCAGCTCTGCCTTGGTATGATGCGTCCCTGCCCATTCCGATGGAGGCTTGAGAATGACGAAGATGTCCGCAACGCTCGGTGGCATCGGGTCGGTCGCAATCTCGGCGGTTCCGATCTTGGCGAAAGCCCTGTCCACTTCGGGAAATGCCTTGATGGTTTTCTCCAGTTCATTCTGCATTTCGATAGCCGTTGTCAGGCTCGTGCCGGGAATACGAATCGCATGCAGCGCGATATCCCCTTCGTCGAGACTGGGTACAAATTCGCTGCCCATTCGTGTAGTCAGTAATCCGGATAACACCAGGACCACCACCGCGAGCGTAACTGTCAGGCCTTTGTTACGCATTGCAGCGGCGAACGCAGGTAAATAGATTTTCCTTGCCCAGGCTACTGCGGGACTCTCTTTTTCTGCTACCTTGCCGGAGAGAAAAAGTGCAATCGCTGCCGGAACGAATGTTACCGAAAGAATCATGGCTCCCACCAACGCGATCACCACCGTGAAAGCCATGGGATGGAACATCTTTCCTTCCACTCCCGAGAGCGCGAAGATGGGCAGGTAGACCACCATGATAATCAGTTCGCCATAGATAAGAACGCGCCGTGCCTCCCTGGATGCATCGAAGACGACTATAAAACGCTCCGTGGGGGTTAATATTCTTCCCAGCCGAGCCTGCTCATGGGATAGACGCCGGATGCTGTTTTCGACAATGACAATAGCACCATCCACAATAAGACCGAAATCGAGCGCGCCCAGGCTCATCAGGTTGGCGCTGACATGGTTAGCCACCATGCCGCTG
>Ga0070714_100003134_pt1 | contig 12280 bp, 12 predicted proteins | sample LARL83metaG_FD_65450 | JGI IMG/M metagenome (GOLD analysis project Ga0070714, IMG submission 65450) | Corn, switchgrass and miscanthus rhizosphere microbial communities from Kellogg Biological Station, Michigan, USA - LAR L8-3 metaG | ecosystem: Host-associated > Plants > Roots > Rhizosphere ... | reverse complement strand
GCGCAGAGTGATTGTCCCGCCTGCGGAGATGTCAAGGAATGCTTCGGTGGCGCCAAGGTCGTTCAGGCCCACCTCGCGCCCGTTCGGGAGCTTGACGATGTACCTGTCGTATCGGTAATGGCCGGCCACTTGGGAAAGGTCCGCGGCTGCTGCGAGCACACACCACATCGTGAGTAGAGCACCGAGCCCTAATTCGAGAAGAACTCGTCGCATAGCGACCTCCTGCCTATCAAGAGTTCCTGTGAGTCGATAATCTCCTCACGACCATCGTCATTGCTGTGACAGTCGTCACTCTGCGCCTGCGGGCATCGGGACCAAGTGATTGCGGCGCACCTGGCGATGCGGGTGGTCCGCCATCCAGGGAGACTCGCCGATAGGTGAAGAAACCGGTGCCGGAACCACGTCTGTGACGCACGTCACTTCGTACAACTTCGAGTACTCCCGAAGCAGCGAATCTGGAGGGAACCGATAACAAATGAGCAGCCTTCAGATGTAGCTTGTGCTTGTGAACATACGTCCCAAAGTGATCGCTTGGATCGCGGGAATTCTTGCGATCGTCGGACTTGGCGAAGTCTTGCTGGTGAGACACATCATCATGCCGAGCTTTGCGGAATTAGAGCGTGCCGACGCAGGTACGGCGATGCGCCGGATTCAGTACGCATTCGATCTCACGCTCGATCGGCTTGGAGTGCTGGCGGTCGACTGGGGCAACTGGGCCGTAGTTTACCGATTCATGCAAGACCATAAATCCGCGCTACTTGAAGCGGACATCACCCTCTCAAACATCCAAGAAATCGGTGTCAATCTCGTGCTCCTTGTCGATCCGCAAGGCACGGTGGTGTACTCCCGCACGGTCGATCTGCCGGAAAATCAGTCTCTGGACCTCGCGACATGTTCGTCGTTACCGGAGCAATTCCCCTGGCGCGCCAATCTGCGCGCCGCGCAGCCCGCGAAGGGGCTCCTGCGCACAAATCTCGGAACGCTTATGCTTGCCGGAGGCCCTGTTCTGGACGGCGGCGGGCATGGGCCAAGCCGCGGAATGATAATTCTCGGCAGACTGTTGCAAGCTGACGAAATCAACAACATCGCTGCGCAGGCGCAGTCCAATCTATCCCTGTTACCGGCACCGGCGCTCGGCCGGCCGGATCGACTCAACCAGACAACAACCGTTACGCATGTTGATCGCGACTTCTTCGACATCTTCGGCCGCCCCATTATGACGTTGCGGGTTAACGTGCCGCGGGAAATCACCGCACACGGGAAAAAGGCTGTGGCGTACGCCTCGGTCAGCTTGGCGGCGGCCGCATTAATCATGGTCTTGCTTCTAACTGTGATGATCAGCCGGGTCATCTTGAATCCGCTCGCTGTCGTCACGCGTCATGCCGTGCTAGTCGGCGAGAGTGAGGATCTGACCACACGCCTTGACCTCAAACGGCACGATGAAATCGGCCGCCTTGCTGGAGAGTTCGACCGTATGATGGAGCGCGTCGCGGAATCCCGTGCACTGCTCGTCGATCAATCCTTCGAGGCAGGGTTTGCCGAGCTCGCCAAAGGCGTGCTGCATAATCTCGGCAACGCGCTGACGCCTATTGGCGTGAGGCTTACCGGACTCGCGCAACGGCTACGCGAGGCGCCGACCGTGCTCGCGGAGCAAGCGGCTGCCGAACTTCAGGCCGGAGTAACTGACCTACAACGATGCACCGACCTGCATGCGTTCCTGCGCCTCGCCTGCAAGGAGGTTATGGCCATCGTCAAATCGGCGGAAGACGACGTGGCCGTAATAACCCAGCAAACTAACGCCGTCCAGAGCATCCTGGCGGAGCAGATGCGCTCGGCACGCAATGAGCATGTAATCGAGGCGGTGCGGCTCACCGGGCTCGTCGCGCAAGCGCTGGAGATTGTTCCTGATGCTCATCGCCAGCGCCTCAAGGTTAACACTGACGACAGCGTGCACAGGGTCGGCGTCGTGCGCTTAGCGCGCACGATATTGCGCTTGGTCCTGCAGAACCTGATCATCAATGCAGCGGAGGCAGTGCGTGATGCGGGCAAGGGCCATGGCGTCCTGCGCATAAGTGCCGAGATTACGAACGAGGCGGGGCGCGATCAGCTGCGGCTTGTCTGCGAAGATGATGGCGTGGGCATTGCCGAGGGGGACATCCCGCGCCTGTTCGACAAGGGTTTTTCGACTAAGTCGCGGGAAACTAACCATGGAATCGGCCTCCATTGGTGTGCCAACGTCATTGGCGCACTGGGCGGGCGGATCTGGGCCGCGAGCGATGGCGTTGGCCACGGTGCGGCGATACATCTGATGGTGCCCCTCTAGCAGGAAACCCGCACGTCGAAAGATCACGGTGGCGCCAAGTCCGCCGACGAAATACCGGCTGCCCCCGCACGGTTTGCCCATGCCGCGTGCCGTTAAGAAGATTACGGCACTCGAACGGTGGAACCCTAAAGCACGACCCTGACTAGATGCGAGATAGCGCGTGTGGCCCGCAGCGCCGCGTCGCGCAGACTGTCAAACATCGTCGCAAACTCGAAGGTCACGAGAAACAGCGTGCAGTAGAAGCTTCCCGGCGATGTGCTCTCCCATAGCAGCGCCCGGCTTGTGAGGTAATTGCAAACCGGTAACACGTTCATGCCGTAACTCGCTACATTGGACCACTTGGTGGTCAATACCGTACCTGTCCGGAAGCGCCAGAGGACGGATCCACTCCTCACTGGCAACAGACAAGTCGAGCTTGGTTAAGCGACTTCCGGAGCAGTGCTGCGGCGCGGCGGCGACGGCAGTGGCCGTTTGGTCACTGTCACTCCCACCAGCAACCTTGATAACGTCGCCTCAGGTGCGCGCCCCGCCGCGCGCATGCAAACGAGCACAGCGCGATCCGAAGCCTGACTAACAGATGCGTGAGGATCTACCCATACGCGGCTCTGCAAAAACAGTGATCGGAATTTACTACGTGGGCTTTCTGAAGTAGGCTCAGTATGGTTGGGCCGTTCTCAGTTCTGCGTCGCTGTCATGGCTCGCACACTCGCCAAGCACCTGCTGTTAAGTTCGTCCCTCTGCCTCCTTGGGTTGACAAGCTCTTATGCGGCGCAGTCGGTATCCACCGCGCAGCAGCCAAGAATCACTGTGTTATATGACGCCTTCGGCAAGATGCCCGGCCTGCACAAGGATTGGGGTTATGCAGCCCTGGTGGAAGCAGACGGCAAGCGGATCCTATTCGACACTGGCAACAACCCCGACATCCTAGGCGCGAACGCAAAGTCACTGCACGTGGATCTGTCGCGTCTCGATTTCGTCGTGATGTCGCACCGACACGGCGATCACATGGGTGGCATGGACTATCTGTTGAAGGTTAACCCACGCGTCAAAATCTACGCGCCTAAGGAGAACTTCGGCGTCTACGGCTTCTCGCTGTCGAGCAAGTTTTACCGCAAGAACGACAAGCTGCAGCCTCAGATGCGTTACTACGACGGGAATCCGCCAGAGACGATGGTATTCGGCAGCGCCTGGCCGCGCGCCAACCTCGAACTGATCGAGCAGACGACGGAAATCGTGCCAGGCATCCACTTGATCGCGCTCGTGTCGGACAAGCCGACTACGCAGGAGCTGAAGGAGCTGACGCTTGCAATTCGCACGCCCGACGGCCTTGTTCTGCTCGTGGGCTGCTCGCACCCTGGCCTAGATCGGATCGTCGCGGCGGCGCAAGCTATCGACCCGCACATCCACCTGATTGCGGGCGGCTTTCACCTGGTGGTGGCGCCCGATGAGGCGATCGCTCAAGTGGTGACGCTGCTTCACGATACGGCGAAGATTGATTACATAGCCCCAGGCCACTGTACGGGCGAGCCTGCCTTCACGGCATTGATGCACGCATTTGGCGATCATTACTTGTACGCGGGTTTGGGGACAGTGATCGCGCTGGGTTCACAGCCGCACTTGCTGGCTAGTCGTGGCTCATCTGACCGGGCGCTCTAGCTACTTCAGGGGGACCGCAAGGGGAATTTCGGGCATTGGAAGGGCGCAATGCGCTTCGCCGCGACCATAGAAATCAAGCGTTTATGGACACATCGGCTGAGCGGTCTGGCTCGACGAGCCGGCGCTGACCTTCCCGAGCCGCAGACACCTTAAAACGCGAGGCACGAGAACACCGCCCGGACGTCGATCGCAGAGGGCTTTGGAGAAGTCGTGCCGCTGCTTTCGTTTGCGGCCACTCGCCCCCGCCTTGTCACGCATTCATAACCGGTGTGCGACTGACTTAGCTGCTCGGCCGCAGCCACACTCCACACGTAGCACACGCACACGATTTTCCAGGGTGGGGTCGTCTCGGTGACATCAGACCCCCTCGGCGCCAGTCGAGCGATTCCACTCTGGAAGCCTTTTGAGGCAAGCCCGCAGCCGCCGCTCAAAGGCGTGAGCCGACTCATCGTCGCAGCAGCCCAAGGTCACCGACGCAGTTGAGGCTTGAAGTTGCTCCCGTGCGTTCGGCCGGGGCATGCTTAGCCGCGCCATCCGGGGCACGCGACGATATGGCCACAGAAAAAGACGGCGTACCTTTGCCAAACGAGGCAAAACGCCTCGAAGGCAAAGCGCCTCAGGCCAGCACAGCAAGTCAACCAGCCGATTCCTTCTGGGCCAGAATCAAGCGCCATAAGGTCGTCGAGTGGACGCTCGCCTACGTAGCGTTCGGGTACACGCTGCTCCATGGCGTGCAGATGCTGCGCGAGACATTCGAGTGGCCGCTGCTCGTTCCTCGACTCACCGTCGTGGGGCTGGCGCTCGGCGCGCCTATCGCGGTGACGCTAGCCTGGTATCACGGCCACCGTGCCCGGCACCGCATCAGCGGCGTTGAGCTATCGATTCTCATCGCGCTACTGGTGGTGGCAGGCAGCGTTTTGTGGCGGGTCTCCCGAAATCATCACGAGCACGCTGTGGCCGCTGCGACGACAACGGTCACTCCAGCCCCTCCCGTTACCCCTTTCAAACCGCCGCCGCACTCCGTCGCGGTACTGCCGTTTGTGAACATGAGCGGGGACAAGGAGCAAGAGTACTTCTCTCAGGGACTGACGGAAGAGCTGCTGAATGCGCTTTCACGGATTAACGAGCTCCAGGTCGCCGCGCGCACTTCTTCTTTCTCATTCCAGGGCGAGCACCCGGACATAGCCACCGTGGCGCACAAATTGAACGTCGGCGCGGTACTGGAAGGGAGCGTGCGCCGGTCAGCGCATACCATCCGCATCACGGCTCAGTTGGTCGACGGCATCACGGGATTTCACCTTTGGTCGCAGACCTATGACCGAGACCTTGGTGATGTCCTCGCTCTGCAGACTGAGATTGCAACTGCGGTGGCAGGCGCTTTAAAGGTGCAACTACTTGGCGGCGAGGCGGCCAAAATCGAGGTCGGTGGAACCCGCAACGCGACTGCTTTTGATGCGTACCTGCGCGCCTCGAGCGCCTATTGGTCCGCTCAGAACGGGAACGACTACCAAGCTGCCATCGCGGGTTACACAGAAGCAATTCGTTGGGATCCCGACTATGCCCTCGCCTACGCCGATCGCGCGTTCGCACTCGCCGATTTCGCGCAAGGATGGCTTCGAGGACCCACAGCACGCGATTCCCTCGACAAAGCGCAGACCGATGCCCGCAAAGCGATCGCGCTGGCGCCTGATCTCGCCGATGGCCACCTGGCGTTAGGCTCTGTCTTCGAGGCCACCGTCGACTACACACGCGCGAGTCAGGAATACGGACGCGCACTCGCTCTCGCGCCTGGCAACGCAAAAATCCTGGCAACCTACGGAATGTTCGCTGTCAGAGTGGGCAAGACCGACGCTGGCCTCGCCGCGGCGCGCCGCTCAGTCGTATTGGATCCGTTGAATGCCTGGTACCGAAGCTGGCTCGGCGTCTCTTTATGGGGCGCGCGACGGTACGCTGAGTCGATTGTGGTACTCAGGGACGCAAAAGCGCTGGCTCCGAACGATGTAGCTGTCAACAGCCAGTCCAACGCATGGCTTGGATATGCGTACTACACTAGTGGTGACTTCCAAAGCGCCCGTGCAGCCTGCGCAGGCGCGGATGAAGACGAGCAACCTTTTTGCTTTGCACTCACTTCCAACAAACTCGGCGAGCGGGCAGCTGCAGAGACTATGCTGAGTAAATTGCAAGCCTCGGCATTTGGTGCCGTGCACCCGCTGCTGGCAACGGTGATTTACGCTCAGTGGGGCGATACGGCTCGTGCACTGGATTGGCTCGAAACAGCAATGCGGGTACGTGATCCCTTCCTGGTTAACTTGAAAGTCGCCGAATGGTTTGACCCGCTACGCAACGAGCCGCGCTTCAAAGCCGTCGAGACTGCGCTGAAATTTCCAGAGTAATCGAGCCGCAAACATAAAACTCACTGCAGCCGAGATGACCGCACTCGCTAGGTTGACCGAGCAGCATCATGGCAGCTGATCGGAGCTGAATACTCCCCCGCTCGGCTTCGAGTCGTCCTGACATACCGCCCTGCTTGGGATCGAGCGGGCGATGACCTCGGGCACTCCAAGCGGTGGAACACCGGAAACGAGGTAACAACGATCACTGACCCAGACGATCCAACCGTCGAGGTCCCGGTACTGGTCGCCAACCTGGTGCGCGGGGGTGGAGTGCGGCGTCTCGAGAATTGCGCCTTCCGGGACCTGGCCGAATTCATGAATTTTCGGTCGACTGGAGACGGCTGCTGCGGCGCGTGCAGCTTCCGCATCCCAATCGATGGACGCTCCAGGTGCGCTCGGGAGGGCGAAGTCTGGAGCGGCGATGCTCATCGGTCCGATCGGAATTCTGGGCGCGCGCGGGTTCGCACTTGGCGGACGGCCTCCGCTAGCAGACGCGCTGGAAGCTGGGGCCGTCGATGGGAGAATCGCAGCGCTGATCGGTTCGGGTGTGGATGACAGTCGAGTTCGCACCTGTAACGCAACTATCAAACCCAGCACGATGGCAGCGTGTAGCATTGCCACCGCAGCCAGTGAAACCAGTCGTCGCACGCTCCAGTGACCTGGCATCGGCCACTCTCCGATCTCCCGCGAGTGTCGACACGCAGCAGGAATAATGGACCTATGCAGTGGCGGAATCGTTCCTTCGAACGGAGCGAAAAGATCGCAAGATGCGTGTAACCGGCATTGACCATGTTCAGCTGGCTATACCGGTGGGCGGGGAGGCGCGGGCGCGGAAGTTCTACGGGGAGGCTCTCGGGCTCTCAGAAGCACCAAAGCCGGCGCACTTGCTGAAGCGCGGTGGCTGCTGGTTCGAAACTAAGACCTTGAAGATTCATCTCGGAGCAGAGCCGGACTTTCGTCCAGCACGGAAGGCCCACGCGGCGCTGCTCGTTGATGGACTTGATACGCTGGTTGCAACTCTCGAAACTGATGGATATCGCGTTCGGCGCGCTGAGCCACTCGCTGGCCGCCAGCGGGTCTACGTCGATGATCCCTTTGGCAATCGCATCGAACTGATTGAGGCGTAGCTTTCGCGAACGTTGCGCACTGAGCCGCTGCACTCAGCGCCGAAGCGATAGCCCCGGAAGTAATACCCCATGCTCGTCAATTGCGTCGTTTATCAGGATGGCATGAAGGTCGCGGAAATCGCGACGGACCAGATTCACGAATACCTACGGCGCCCAAACGCGTTTGTCTGGGTCGCGCTGCATGACCCGGGAGCTCCCGAATTCGAGCAAATGCAACGGGAGTTCGGACTGCATCCGCTCGCGATCGAGGATGCGCAGCGAGGGCATCAACGTCCAAAGATCGAGGAGTATGGCGAGGCCATCTTTGCTGTGCTCCACATGATCGAGCCCACTGACGGGCAATTCGACGTCGGCGAAGTCGACATATTTGCCGGTCCGAACTACGTGCTTTCGATGCGCAGCCATGCGCAGAAGGGTTTTCAGGAGGTGCGCGCCCGCTGCGAGCGTGAACCCGAGCTGTTGCGACAGGGTTCCGGCTATGTCCTGTATGCCCTGATGGACGCGGTCGTGGATCGCTACTTTCCCATTCTCGATCGGCTGGAAGACGAACTCGACGCTATCGAGCAACGCATCTTCGCGCCCGAAGGTTCGCCGCGGTCGAACATCGAAGCGTTGTACGAATTGAAGCAGCGTTTGATGATCATGAAACATGCAGTGGCTCCGCTTCTCGAGGGCGTCTCGGCCCTGACGGGTGGACGGGTACCATCGTTGTGCGCCGGCCTGCGCGAATATTTCCGCGACATTTCCGATCACCTGCAGAGGCTCAACCAGGCGGCCGACTCCATTCGCGACACGATCGCCACAGCCATCTCGGTGAATCTGTCGATGATCACCTTGCAAGAAAGCGAAACGATGAAGCGCCTCGCCGCGTACGCCGCGCTCGTGGCCGTTCCGACGCTGATCGCGGGCATCTATGGCATGAACTTCCAGCACATGCCCGAGCTCTCGTGGAGCTATGGCTATGAACTGACTCTGCTGGTGATGGCCGCCCTCGATGGATACCTGTTCTACCGCCTGCGCAAAGCCAAATGGCTCTGAGTTTGCGACGAACAGCTAAATGAAGTCGCGGACCCTGCGGGCGAACAGGTCAGCCTCGCCAGGGCAATTGCGACCGACATCCCCGGCGAGGCCTCTCATTCCGTAATGGTTGGCGTCGCACTCTTGTACTGATGTTCTGTTTCCAGGATCGCACGAATCCCACAAACGGTCCGCTGCCCCCGACACGTTTGCCTTCCACATCAGCGTCGCGTCCCGGCGACAAAAAACCAGCAACGGCCAAGCTACGTTCAGCTGAGATTCAAGCAGCGGCTCGCACGATGCGGGCTCGGCATCCTTCGGGGGAAGCACATGCCTATCGAATCGTGGTTGCGCAACACCGCGCTACGGCTCCTGGTACGCCAGCTCGTTGAGAGCGGCCGCTTGCCAGTGATGCTGCCGAGACAGATCGCAGCCGGTTACGGCTCGGGGCGGTTGTGTTGCGCGTGCGACGACCCGATCACGAGTACTCAAGTTGAGTATGAAGTCGACGACTATCGCGACGGCGGCCGGCTGTGGTTTCACAGGGGCTGTCATATGGCGTGGCAACTGGAGTGCGCCCGAGGGTCGTTCAAGACTGCGTCGCATTAAGCGTCTTCCCGACACGCACCTCCCCGCGGTTCTGCTCGTCAATCAGCTCTTCGTCGCCATCGCCGTAATACGACGCACCAGCAGCTTGGCTTTGCATCCACAGGTATGACGAAGAGCAATCACTTTCACAGCAATCTCTTCGCAAGCGTCAGTTCAGTTTGTAGAACGACCTGAATGAATACTGAACCGATTCGGCGTCAGTAAACACTTACGGCTCATGGGGGATGCGCCCTATATGTGTGTGTGTAACAGATTCCCTAACATCCTTCCTAAGCGTCGTGGCCCAGGGATAGTCCGGGCGAACCGTCAGGATGACGTGCACGACGCTTTGAATCGATGGTGAGTGTCGACCTCCCCCCGCGACACTCACCAACCTCAGGCGGCTGGTGAATCAACGCTCCAGCCGCTTTTTCTTTTTCTGCGGCTGTAAGCGGCTCCAAGCTGGCGCAAACGACCGAAACCAACCGCTTGCGCACGTGGCATTCCGTGACGCGCAGAACTGGAGGCCCTGCGCAGTGACAGATCGGTCTCGCCGGGGCAGCGACCGACACCCGGCGAGGCCACTCTCTGACACTGCACCAGATGCCTCAACGGCCGTGTCGCGGAAAACCGATGTCCGTTTGGCCAATGTCTTTCAGTAGCGTGTAGAGCTTATCTCCATTGCGTTCCAGGACGGATCGCTGTCGTAAGACGAAGCGCTTATGCGGCCCACGGTAAGCGCCTCGTTGTCCCCCAAGGAGGAGATAGAGAAGGTGCCGCCTGCCGATGTCTTTTCGCGACGGCGCCAGAAATGACGGCCTCCTATTGTCGTCTGATCGCATCCCGGCGAACGCAGAGGCATCCCCCGCCGCGACCGATCCTGGTTCCGGCGGCAGGCATAAGTACGTATTGTCGGCGAATGTACTTTGCGTAGGGTGCTGGTGTCGAAGTCGCGCATAACCGTTGCGAGCCCTGCAAGGCATCAATGAATCATGGAGTGTGGCCAAATGCTAATTCTCGCGCGGCGGATCGGCGAAAGCCTCGAGGTCGGTGACGATGTACGGGTCACGGTGCTTGCGATCAAAGGCAACCAGGTGCGTATCGGCATCGATGCGCCCACGCAAGTCGCGGTGCACCGTGAGGAAGTTCATCGACGCGTAACTGCTGCTGCGAACAATTTGACCGCTAAGGCCGATACCTGTGGAACAGCCAAGCTCATTGAGCACTGTGACCTTTGCGGGCAGAGATTCCAGTACGGCCCAACCGGTGGCCTTGGTACTTACGTTCCCGCGTACCAAGTCATGGCATGCAACAGCTGCTACGCAGCCAATCGGGACGGCTGGGCTCTGCACCTCGAAGAAGCGGTAACGCGAAGTCTCAAGGCGAAGGGTCTAAGGACTCCAGAGCGCAACACAAAGGGTCTTCTGCCGCGCGACGGGTTGTAGCGACTCCTTGCGACAGCGGTTGCGGTGTTCCCGGGAGTCTGCGCTGAGGCTGTCAGCTTGTCGCTCGAGGCCAGCTGTTCGCCCACACCGTTCCCATTGCACCTCGCGAGCGAATAAATTTCGTCGCGCGGATCGCACCTGTGGTCGCGAACGCTGATCAGCGTCCGTCTTTCGTCCTGCATACTCGTTGCGATGCCGACGACACGGTCTGACGCGTAGTCGCTGTTGGAAGTTACCATTGAAGGTAGGCAATTCAGTTCTCCCTGCCAAGGAGTATCGCCATGTGGAACCGAATGCTCGCTGCAGTCTTGACAGTTGGGACGATGGTGATGGGTGTTTCAGTAGCTTCGCTCGCCAACGAGCCTGCGACGGCCGCCGTCGCAAAGTTGATGCCGACCGCCAGAGTCAGTTTGCAGGAAGGATTGAAGGCCGCCGAAACAGAGGGGCAACCAATCTCCGCTAAGTTCGAAGTGGATGAGGGGCATCTGCTACTGAGCGTGTATACCGCCAAGGATGGCAAGTTCTCGGAAGTTGTGGTCGATCAGAACACCGGCAAAGTGGCTAAGAGCGAGTCGCTCACCGAGGGCAATGAACTCGCGAATGCCCAGAAGCAGATGGAGGTTTATGGTAGGTCGAAAACCAGCCTCAGGAATGCAGTTTCTCAAGCCGAGCTCAGCTATCCAGGCTACCGGGCGGTGAGTGTCACTCCAACGCTCAGCAAGGGGCGTCCCGTTGCCGTCGTGTCCCTCTTGCAAGGCAACCAGGCGCGGTCGATAGCCGAACCTCTAATGTGAACTGAGCTGTGCTATGTCCCTGGCGGCCGGCGGTGGTGCCGGCCGCTTCTTGTCGATGGTAGATCGATCGACCACCCTATCGCGTCTCTCTCCGCTGTGATCGATACACGAACTGGGGCTTAGCGAGTTGGTGGCGTACGCGATGGGCTCAGAGCCGGCGAGCACCGACATGTCATCGAGGCGCAGAGGAAGTGTCTGCTCACACGGCAGTCAGTAGCGTGGGTCGGCGGAGGACTCACTATGAAGGCCAAAGTCACAGGACCGGCCCGGCGCGCATTCTGGTTCGGTGCAGCGGCCGCGGCCGCCAGTCTGAACGTCATGGCAGCGCCACCCGCAGGAGCAGCTCCGGCCGCCCCACCACGCACCGCGGCGCCGCCGCCTGCGATGCCGTTGGGTAACACGGCGCCCGCATCCCCGATAGCGCCGCCCGGCCCATCGCCCGCGGTACCAGTGCCACCAGACACGCCGCCTTCGCCACCCGGAACCGCACCGAATCCGCCAGGAACGCCGCCGACGCCACCGGGCGCTGCGCCGGTTCCACCCGGAAGCGCACCAACGCCACCCGGGGCCGCGCCGAGCCCACCAGGAACCGTACCTTCTCCGCCTGCCCAGCCGATGCCGCCTGCCGAGACACCCCCGCCGCCGGATGCGGCGCCGCCGCCACCACCGCGCACGGGAGAACCGGCTACAGCCTGATAAAGACTGGAATGGCCGTTGAGGACGGCCCGCTTCGAGCGGCTCCGAAATTAAGAAGCGTAGCCCCAATCGGAGCGGAATAAAGTTGAGTCGATTTACGCAGGGCGCAACGCAGTTGAGTGCCCTTACGGGGCTGATCGGTTGCTCAACCGGGTCTCGAGGCGCAACGCGCAGCGCTGCGCCCGCGCCAACCTACTCGGTGCTCGCAACCTCGTGACCACCCTCCTCACCGGCGTGCTTC
>Ga0070714_100003132_pt1 | contig 12285 bp, 14 predicted proteins | sample LARL83metaG_FD_65450 | JGI IMG/M metagenome (GOLD analysis project Ga0070714, IMG submission 65450) | Corn, switchgrass and miscanthus rhizosphere microbial communities from Kellogg Biological Station, Michigan, USA - LAR L8-3 metaG | ecosystem: Host-associated > Plants > Roots > Rhizosphere ... | reverse complement strand
CATCACCAATACTGCTCACTTCCTGAAGATGCAGGCGAGATTCGAACTCAAAAGGTTGGCCCCTTCGTTGCGCCATAGCCGAGACCGAGGGTAATGCCTTGCGGCCACGAGATTCGCTCCGCAGCGCGCTGGCACTGCTGCTGCCGCCGTGCTACGCATTGCGGTACAGGAATGCACCTGCGACAGCCTAATTATCTATTGTGCGATCTTCATCACGAACGCATCCGCAGGATTGAATTGGGTGCCTGTGTAGATCTGTGAACTGTTGGTGGGATCGATTGCGATTGCGCTCACAATCGGAATCCGCAGCCCGGGCATGAGAATGAAGCTCGCGCCCGCGTCGGTACTGCGATACAGTCCGCCGCCGGAGGGCGCGGCGTAAACGGTCGAAGAGGTGTTGGGATCGATGGTCAGCGCGACGATTGCCCCATCTGGTAATCCGGACCCGATCTTGATCCAATTGCTTCCGCCGTTTTCGGTGCGGTAGAGGCCTGTGGAGGAAAAAGAGCCGAGCGCGTATACTCGTCCCGGCACGGAGCGATCCGTGACAAGAACATTCGCGAACCATCCCGTTGGGAGTCCGTTCGTGATCGTTGCCCAGGTGGAGCCCGCATCCAGGCTTCTGAAGATCGACCCCGTGTTGCTCCCAAACGAGGCGTACACGACTGTTGGATTTTGGGGGTCCACGGCTACGGTGGCGGCACTCGTCAAAGGGAAGATGCCGGTCCATGTCGCTCCGCCATCTGTGCTCTTGAAAATCCCGGCAGTACTTGAGGCGGCGTAGAGCCGGGAGGGCGTTTTCGGATCTATGGCCAAACCGTTGACAAAGACCGGCTGTGGACCGGGGCCGGAGATGGTGATCGGGTTGAAAGTCCAACTGCTGCCAGCGTCGGTGCTTTTTGAGACGCCGCAGGTCGGAGGACCATTGTTCGCGAACGTACAATTCGCGGCAGCATACATCGTCGCGGGAGTGAGCGGATCGAGGACCAGAAGGGGTGCTCCACCAAATGGCGGCGGGAATAGAAGGGGGCCAGGATTGGCGGGCGAACCGCGCGGCGTCCAGTTTTGGCCGCGATCGTTGCTTACGTACAAACGATCGGAGAGCGCATAGACGCGTGCGGGCGTTTTTGGATCGGCCACTACGATAGGAGTGGAAAAAGGTGGTACCGGCGGGGCCTGAGGGGAGATTGGCAGTGGGCTGGGAGTCCACGCTGTTCCGCGATCGGAGGTCCAGAAGAAGTTGCTGGACATGAACGGCTGGATGGATTTGGGCGTGGGGAACGTGGGTGAGGAGACGACGCCGGTCACGTATAGCTCGCCGGCTGATCCGAGCGCTATACTACGCGGCGTCCCTCCACCGAGCGGACTGGACCACAGCAGCGCGTTTGTAGGATCGAACTGAGCCACGAAACCGTCTAATCCGACGCTCGGAGTGCGAAACGGTGCCTGCATAGGGAAATCGGGCGAATCAGTGGTGCCGGCGACCCATATGTTTCCGGCCGCATCCGCCGCGATGGCAGTGGCAGAGTCGTTGCCGCTGCCGCCAAGGTAGGTCGAATACAGAAGCGAGGAGCCATCAGGATTCAGCTTGGAGAGAAATCCGTCGGGTTGGCCAAACGTGCCAAGGTAAACAGTTCCCGGCGCACTCGGGTCAATCGCAAGCCCAAGCGGCGCGGCGCCGGGCGAGCTCGGAAGACCGTTGCCGACACGCTGCCAATTGTCCCCACCGTCAGTACTCTTGTAGATGCTGTTTCCGGGACCGGATGGGCCGTAGATGATCGCGTACCAGGTGGAACTGTTGGTGGGGTCGATCGCCAGGGTCATTATGGACCCCGGCGCAACTTTTACTACAGTCGCGCCGCCCAGCGGTAACACGTAAATCGTGCTGCCCGAGACGGAGTACAGCGTGGACGTTGAGTCCACCAGGATTTGGTTCACCTGCGAGCCGAAGCTAATCCAAGTGTCGCCTCCGTCTTCGCTGTGCATGAGGCCGCCTTGATGAGTCGAAGCATATAGCGTTGATGGACGCGCGGGATCGATTGCGAGGCCGCAGCAGCCGGTCGCGGCTCCGGAAATCCCCGTAGCCTTCCAGGTGTCGCCGCCATCGATACTCTTGTACACGCCGTCTTGTGTGTTACCTCCACCCCAGCGCCCGTAAATCACAGAAGGATTTTGGGGGTCGAAAACCATTTGGTTCACGGTACCCTTGAGTCCCGGGTTGACCGTCGTGAAGTGGGCGCCACCATCGCGGCTCCGCAGAACGCTCGGCTTGGAGTTGCTCCCCGAATTGTTTGTTCCGGCGTACAGCGTGGAATCAGCGGGGTTGATCCACAGAGAGCCCACCGGGGCGAGGCTGGTGGGTTGCCAGGTACCGCCGTTGTCGCTGCTCTTGTAGACCCGATTGGAACTGACCACGTAGAGATTCGACGGGTTGCGAGGATCGATCCTGAGAACGTTTACCGAACCGGGCAGACCGGAATCGCTGCGGCTCCAATTCGCGGCTCCGTCGGTGGACTTGTAGGCGAAAACGCCATTGGATGTGGTCTGAAGAGCGTTCGCGGTAGTGGGGAAGTCGCTCGAAGTCGTGCTCCCGGCGATGTAAGTATTTCCCACCGAATCTGTCGCGATCGCTGAGACTGAATCGATGTTCGATCCGCCGAAGTAAGTGGAATACACCAGATCCGAGCCGTCCGCCTTGATCTTGGCGACGAAGGACGGGTTGCTGCCCCGCCGTTCTGTTTGAAGCGCGTTCTTGAGCGGGAAATCTTGAGAAGTGGTCTGACCTGCGAGATAGATGTTGCCCGCCAAGTCGGCGGCCAGGGCAGTGATAATCTCGCCGCTGCGGCCGAAAAACGTCGAGTAGAGCAGCGCGCCAGCCGGTCCCAGCTTGAATACGAATGCCCTCGGGGGTCCAGGGTTTGTAGGTGGAGTATAGGGAAGCGGGTTCACGAGCGGGAAATCTGCGGATAGGGTCCAGCCTGACACGTACGCGTTGCCACTGCCATCGAAGGCGATCACATTTGGTCCTTGAAACGTGGTGCCGGTCATACATCCCGAGTAACGCAGCGATGCTCCGTCGGAACTCAGCTTGGCCACGTATAGCATGGCTTGGCCGCCAGTGCACGTTCCCAGGGGCGCGGGCCCCAGTACCGGAGGGCCCGTGACATTCGGCTGGGCAAAAACAGGGCCTGCGAAGTAAGCGCTGCCCGAAGAGTCGATCGCAACGTTTCCGGGGGGCCCCCCCGCGACTGGAAAAGGAAGGTAGGTAGAAAAGACGAGAGCGTCGCCAGCCGGGTTGATCTTCGCTAGAAAAGAGCCGCCCACGCCGGGTTTCCCGTTGACCACCGGGAAATTGCCGGATCCGGCATTCCCGACAACGTACGTCGCGCCGGTTGAGTCCGCCGCGATCGCGCGCCCTTCATCGTAGCCGCCGCCGCCGAAAACCGTGGCGAAACTCAAGACGGGATCGATAACCAGAGTTTCGGTCCGGTCGTAAGCTGCCAGCACAAATGTGATGCTGCTGCCGCGACGCACAGCTCGCGCTTCGACTGCGCGGTCCTTTTGATACGCCCGCGGCAGTCGAATCCGGAGATGGGGATCGCTGACAGAGAGCCTAATCTGGCGCGGGTCGGCGCCAGGCGCGACGACAAAGTCGAACTCCAAGTCGCCCGGGTTGCCATAATAAACTACGTCGATTCCCCGGTAGACGTTGCGGTAGCGCACGCGTCGGTAGTTGGGGACATGCGCGCGCCACTTCCGCGGGTCAGAATCGAGGAGGTAGTTTGTGTAGCCCGGTAGGAGTTCTTCAGGCTGTGCGGGTGCGCTGCCGGACGCGCCCACCAGGCGCATTCTGCTTGTTCCGATTGAGGCGCCCGTGGAACTGAGCATGACACTCAAGCCTTTGGCGTGAGCGAAGAATTCGGAACCTCGGACGCTCGGTTCGAAACCCAGTGGCACACGGGCAAGGCTAGGCGCGCCCCAAAGTACGCCGGCCCAAAACGCAGCTACTAATGTTAAGGCCAGTTGCGGTGATTTTGAAAAATGGGGTCTGCTCATATCATCTGTCTCCGGTTCTCTTGACGAGGAAAGCGCTCATGCCTTGTTTTGCTTTTGCAGCATGAGCGATTCCAGCCAACTCCGCAATGCAAAGCAGGTGAAATGTGGGTGACAAGATATGATATTGAGGCCTAAAGACTTCTGACGGTCGTGCAGTGTTAGAATCGGCAGGATACTCACGACTTTTATGTCGAGACCAGTCAGCTCCGGTCGAATTGCCCACTTTGCAGCGTTCGAACTCGATCTTGGGACGAGGGAATTGCGTAAGAATGGGCTGCGGATAAAACTGCATGGCCAACCAATCGATCTTCTGGCCATGCTCCTCGAACATCCCGGTGAGTTAGTCAGTCGAGAAGACCTGCAGAAGCGGCTTTGGCCCGCGGACACGCATGTGGACTTCGAGCACAGCCTGAATGCTGCGATTAAGAGACTTCGTGCAGGCTTGGGAGACTCGGCTGACGCTCCGCGCTTTGTCGAGACGCTCGCCCGGCAAGGTTACCGCTTCATTGCCAACGTCCAGAATGGCCGGCCAGAGGAACCGAAAACGAGACCTTGGCCGGCAGGCTCAATCGCCGTACTTCCTTTCGTGAACCTGGGTGGCGATCCGGCGAGTGATTATTTCGGTTCTGGATTGGCGGAGGATGTCATTAACGAGCTCACAAAGATTCCCGGGCTCAAGGTGATCGCGCGGACTTCCGCCTTCGCGTTCAAGGGCCAGAACCGGGATATCCGCGCTATCGCAGAGGTGCTTGGCGTTGCCAATATTGTAGAAGGAAGTTGCAGGATTGCGGGTGATCGCGTGCGCGTAACTGTGCAATTGATCTCCGCTGCGGATGGCAGCCATCTCTGGTCCGGCCGTTATGACAAAGACTTGAGCGACATCTTGTCGATTCAGGATGAAATCGCACAATCGATTGCGGACGCCTTACGAATTCAATTTCGTGGACGCGGCGAACGCCGAGCTGCCACCTCAGACGCCTATCAGGCTTACATGGAAGGGCGTTATTACGTACAGCATGTGACGCCTAAAGCCATTGAACGAGCCCTCGAATGCTATAAGCGCGCGATCCGATTGGACCCGTCCTACGCACTTCCGCATTCCGGCTTGGCGTTGCAAGCTTACTATCAAGTGCTCTATCTCGGGCAGCGGCCACGCGATTTAGCTCCTACTGCATTGGCAGCACTTGGGCGGGCTTTACAATTGGATCCTGGGTCGGCTCAATCGCATGTGGTGCGCGGCGTGTTTTCCGCGTTTTACGAGTTCAACTGGAATGCCGCGGAGGAGCATTTCACCCAAGCTCTTGAAATGGATCCCGCGTCTCCGATGGTGAGGCTAGGCTACGCGCTGTGGTTCCTATTGCCCACTGCTCGCCTTGGAAATGCTATGGACGAGATAAAGCGGGCCGTTGCCTTGGATCCCGTGAGTCCTGCCGTCCGAACCGCGGAGCTTTGGATCCTCAATGCGGCGAGGCAACACGACGCAGTGGAGCGGGCGCGGGCGCTAATTCGGCTATTCCCGTCGCTACCGATTTGCAGATTTACGGCGGGCCACGCTCTGCTGCGGTGCGGCTTCATCGAAGAGGCTGTCGACACGATTGAAGAGGGCCTCAGGATAGTTCCTGGTGATGTGTTCTTGCTTGCCGTTCTGGCGTTGGCTCGCGCCCGCCAGGGGCGAACTGGCTATGCCGAGCAGATCCGTGCCGACCTTGAGGAACGCGCTGGTGCAGGCTACATTCCATTTCTCGCACGCGCCTATTGCGCGGAAGCATCAGACGACAGAAACTCTGCCTGCGCGCTTCTCGATCACGCCATTGACGAGCGAGAACCTCTCGCGATTATTGCTCTGACGAGCCGCCGAACGGAGTTAATATTGCAAGCTGGGGATCGGCCGCTCCTACTTAAGATGAATTTGGCGTGATCGGTCTTGATACCATCCCAACTTTGGCGTGCGAAATGGCGTAGACTGTTCCGATCGATCCCAAAGTCGACAGGACAACGCCGCCAGAAGCGCTGACGGACCGATTCGAGTAGTCCATGAACGAGCAAGGCAAGGCGCAACTGACACGATAGGATGCTACAATGGACGAGTTGCCGCGGAGTTGAATGTCAGGCCGCGACGGCATCCTGAAGAGTGCTTGATCCCACGCTGCGGGCGCGTAGCTCAACTGGCAGAGCAACTGACTCTTAATCAGTAGGTTGAAGGTTCGATTCCTTCCGCGCTCACCACTCAAATCAGCTGTTTAAGCGTAGTGAATTTTTTTGCTGAGTCTCTAACTGTGGGGACTTTTGTGGGACAACGTCCGAATCCTCAGCCGTCTTTGCAGTCTGGCTTACAATGCTCAGAGCTTCAACAGCCTCCCGTTTGGCGGACATGCGGATGTGGGAATATCGCTCCAACATTGCGCGGCTCATATGGCCCATCAGAGCTAGCATGGTGCTTTCCGGCACGCCAGCTTCAGCCATTTTCGTTGCCCGTAAGTGCAAAATATTCATGCGGCACTCCTGTAGTACTTAAGCAGTCCGCCGAGCCGTTCTCGGCAACAGATCGAGACTCGACGCCGACCATGTCTCTCATCGTTGGAGAGAAACAGCAGAACGTTGCCCTTGACTTGGTGATTCCTCTCCGAATGAAAGTGCTCCACGAACTCGACCAACGCGCGTCGTAGCGAGGCTTCGCCGAACAGGATCAGTTTCGACAGGCACTCTTGCTTCACGGAACGTACCCATCTCTCAGCGAAGGCGTTTAGATTCGGACTTCGCGCCGGCAACTGAATCGGCTTGATCCCGCCCGATTTCAGCGTCGCCCGGAACGAGGCGCAGAACTTCGTGTCCCGATCATGCAGTGCGTAGCGCCGGCAGTCCAGATGTCCCCAGCTTTCATCGGTCGCATTGCGAGCCATCTGTTGCATCCAAGCCTCGTCTGGATGTCTCGTGATCCCAGCCACGCTCACACGCCGGCTTTCCAGATGAATGAAGAACAATACATAATAGGTCACCAATCCGCGCCAGGTGAGCACCCCACGGTAAAGAAGTCAATGCCAGCCAAAACCTCCATGTGGGACTCAATGAACTCCCGCCATGTCGTGTTTTGGCTCCGCCTGGGCGCTGGCTCGATGCCGTGCCGCCGCAGCACGTTGCCGACGGTCTGGTCCGACACGTGGTGACCCATGTTGGCCAGCGCTCCCACGATTCGATCGTATCCCCAGCCGGAATTCTCCCGAGCCATTTTTAACGATCAGCGCCTCAAGATCCTGCCCGATTCGTGGCCGCCCGGGATACCTGCGGTGTTTGGAGCCGTCGAATTTGCTGGCGATCAGCCTGCGATACCAGGCCAGAATGGTGGCTGGCTTGGCCACACGGGCCACTTCCGCCAGAGCCCTGGGTCCGAGTCGCTTGCCGATCTCGGCGAGCGTGGACCTTTCGGGATTGGACAAACGCAGTCGCGGCGGCAGGTGCCATCGCAGGATCCGGTTTCCGCAGTCAAATACTCATTCTGGAGGAGCAATTCCTGGTTGACCAGACCAGTCACATACGCCAGCAGTCGCAGCCACTTGTTGTCCCTCATGCCGAGCGTCCATAATACTCCGCATCATCCGTGCTTCGTATTTCTTGACCATACGGCCTCTCGGCCTACTAACACACAGCCGGAAGCGTGCTCGACCATGCGGCTAGCCACCGGTCCCAGCCCCACCTCGACACGAGCGTCACGCCCCTTGGCGCCGATGACTGTAATATCGTAATCTCGCGATTCCCGCATAATGACCCGGGCTGGTGATCCAGTCTGGCAAAGAGTGAGCGCATCTATGCCTTCTGCGGCCAGAATCCCCTTGGCCTCTTGCAGGATGCGCCTAGTCTCGGCAGCCAAGCGATGCTGATAGGTGTGTTTGGCAACTTTTTCTGACTTAGGCAAGCGAAGCTCGGGGGCGACATGCAGAACGTGCATCTCGCGGTCGGTTCGTGTCAACAGGCGGCTGGCGGCGCGCATCGCCATGGCAGCTTCTTTGGATGCGTCGGTGGCAAGTAGCACTCGCATGCTAGGGCGTTTGCACGTGAACTGCCACGGCGCCCGAACAACCTGTGAGAATTTTGGCACAGCCTTTGGGTGTGTGAAAGGGAGCAATCGTCGGATTTGTGGCTGCGCGCCGCGTTCCATCTCCTTGACGCGACTCATCCAATTAAACTTTCCTCGTTGGGCAGCCATCGTGCAGCCCTCATTGCGGCTCATTGATCTCTCCCGAACGCATGTGGGCGCGTGGGGTTGCTCGGAGGAGGCCCCGCGGCGCCCGGTGCAACGCGAGTTTCTTGACGGCTTTCCTTCAAATGGAAATCAGAAAGGAGGCCGGAGATGAGAGTTCGCGACCTGATGATAAGAGAAACCAGCTTCTGCGGTCCGGATACATCACTGCCCGCGGCGGCCGAGTGCTTGCGGAGAAATGGAATTGGATTTTTGCCGGTGGTCGGGGAGGGCGGGAACGTGATTGGAGTAGGATCGGCGACGTGGCGCTGAAGGCGCACGAGCCAGTGTCCAAGAACTACGTTTCTTACAAAGACGTCGTAGAGACGTACCAAGCGATCCGCGGCGGTGTATCCTCGCGCGGAAGATGCCTAGCTGTGTGATCGTCGCGAATTGAAAAGGAGGATTTTATATGCCCGAACTCAAAATTACGAAGGAGAACGGCGGCGCTTTGATGAATCGCCCGGAAGCGTACTTCCCTACCTTCCCGTTTGGCGGTCTATTCGGCGCCAATCCGTTTGGTTTGATGAAACGGTTCGCTGAGGACGTGGACCGCACGTTTGCCAACCTCGCGCCGGTGATGGAAGCTGATCTGTGGGCGCCACTGCTGGAAGTGAAGCACAAAGACAGTAATTTCATCGTCACCGCCGAACTGCCCGGACTCACGAAAGAAGAAGTGAAAGTGGAAGTGATGGACGAATCACTCGTGATCGAAGGGGAAAGAAAGCGGGTCAAAGAGGTAGAAGGGGAGGAATTCTTCCGCACAGAACGGTACTACGGTAAGTTCTATCGGACGATTCCTCTGCCGAAAGGAGCGAAGGCGGAGTTGATCAAGGCCGAGCTGACCAACGGCGTCCTGGAAGTCGTCATTCCAGTGCCGGAGGTCAAACCAAACCTTCGTCACGTTCCCATTCTTGCTAAGTAGATTGCTATCTTCCTAACGCACAGGAGCGCGGCGGGCCCCCCCGGGCTCCCACCTGTCCGCCGCGTCTCCTGTTCATTTTTTGTTGGACCTCGTTCTTGGCCCCTGGTTTGCGAGGACAAGAGTGGAGGGTATTGATTATGACTTCCTTCCCGCGGATTCTTTTTCCCATCGATTTCGCGCCCCAAAGCACCGCCGTCGCGCCATTCGTGAAGGCAATGGCGGCTCGCTTTCAGCCTGAAGTGATCCTGCTGCATGTTGTCGAAACCCCTCCGTCGTGGTATGGCACTCCCGAGGCGGGCGCGTACGACGCGCTGATCGACATCTCCAGTATGCTGGGAGGACCGGCGTTCAGCATTGCGGAGCTATCTTGTGGATGAGCTGAGCGGCATTTCGGTTCAAAGATGCGTGCAGTCGGGCGATCCAGCTTTGCACATCACCCAATACGCGCGTCAGAAGAAGGCCGACCTCATAATGATACCGACCCACGGCTACGGACCATTCCGCAGTCTGTTGCTTGGCTCGGTTACGGCCAACGTTCTACATGATGCAGAGTGTCCGGTGTGGACGACGGCGCACGCCAGCGAGATTGCTACCAATGCTGGCGCCCCTCTGCGTCACCTGCCGTGGATGACGATCCCCGCGATGTTCCGCTGGTGCGCTGGGCGGCAGAGCTCGCTGTGGGACAAGGAGCCGATCTCCGGCTGGTTCACGCGATAACGGGATTCGAAGAAGAGCCAGGCGATGGGGCGAATTATCCCTTGCAGGATTTTCTGTTCGGTGTCGCGCGCGAGCGGATCGACAAGATGCAGGCGGAAGCCGGCACAAAGTTGGAGCTATGTATCGCCTCCGGAGTCCCGGGCAAAATTGTCCGCGATTTCGCCGAGCAGCACAGGCGGGGTCGTTAAACGCGTACCCGCGGGAGAAATCGATCAGGTTTCAAGGGCCAGCTTACCAGCCGATGCGCGCCGGTCGCTACCCAGAGTTGATAGACGAGTTGAACACCAAGCTGCGCGGGCCACTATTACCAGTGGGCTCACGTCCGAAGGCTCTTCACCCGGCTCGATGCTTGGATCGTGCGGCGCATCTAGTCGCACCGATGCAAGCGGTGGCGCTGTATTGGCTGGAAGCAGCTACCGCGGACTAAGTTATATGGAGAGATGGGGCTTGTCAGCTTACCCGCACTTCAGTTTGGCGCGCCCCCTCCGACCCGACTAAAGGTTGGCGGACGATGCGTCGACCTGCATCGGGCCGTGGATAAGGCCTGGCAAAACGGTCGACTTCTTCCTAAGTGAAAACCGCGATGTGAACGCCGCAGAGACTATTCTCCGCAGGGCGATGGAGAAAACACGCAAACCAACGAAGATCACGGTGGACGCTTATGCGGCATCGCATCGCGCGGTGCGAGAAATGAAGGAGACGGGCGAACTTTCCAAGAGAGTGATGATCCGATCGAGCAATACCTGAACAACCTCATTGAACAGGACCACCGGCGAGTCAAACAGCGGACTCGGCCGATGCTCGGGTTCAAGCGATTCGACAACGCAGTGGTTACCATTAGCGGAATCGAGTTGGCGGAGAAGATCAAGAAGAGCCAGTTCAAGACCGTCAAGTTCGTTAATTGCAAGCCGAGCACGTCGGAATCGTGGAGTGCGGCAATCGCCCTTGAGTCCGTCGCGGGCGGGCGCATATGTGAACGGCGTGGTGATTCCGGTGGACGGCGGATACCGCATCACATAGCGGCTCGCCGAGCGCGCTGTCAGTTCGGCGATTGTGCGAGGCGGCCGGCGATGATGTCGTACACGGCTGGATTAAACGCCAATCCGATGTGGGTGCCGGGGACCTCGCAATCCACAGCAGGGTCATCTGTGATGCAGTACTGCCAATCGACCACGCCGTCGGTGCGCGTATAGATTGCAGTCTCTGCCACCGAGGCCGGCAGGTCGCGGCGGAGCGAGTCGAGAAAATTACAAGTGCAGCGACCGGTGTAGCAATCGGGCAGCACTCCCGGGCCGTGATTGTTCAGAATCTGCTTGCGGACGATCTCGGCGGCGCGCAGCACACGCGAATGGACCACCGTACCGCGGAATGGCGAACCCAGCGTGATAACGGAAGCGATATCGTCCGGTCGCTGGGCCGCCGCCGCTCGTGCGATGATCCCGCCCAGGCTGTGACCGATGAGATGGATCTTGCGGCCAGTCTCGGCGCGAGCGCGATCGATGGTGTCGTTCAAGCGGCGCTGGATCAGCAGATTCGGACACTCGGCGTTCAGACCGATACCGGAGAAGTAGGCGCTGTAGCCGATGCGCCGCAGCCAGGCATACATCTCCATAAGATAAAGATCAGTGCCGAGAAATCCTGGAATGACGACTACTCCGGCACCATCGCCGTGCGGAACGCCCAATCCGTAATAAGCCGGCGTAGCGCGCAGGAGAAGAACTTCCACGCCGAAGAGAGCTTCCGGCAACATCGAAAGCGACGCCGCTACTTCATCTTCACGTATATGCTGCTGCCTTTCGGCCATTCGTCCCTCGTATCGCGGTCGCGTCCACTCCTTTGTACACCGACTCCGGGCGCGATGTAAAGTTTCTGAGAGCAGCTTTTTTCAAACTGGCGAAGGCTTCATTCAGGAAATCCCTGACACGGGCTACGTCTGGAGCAGCAGCCGTATCCGCAGTGAGACCGATGTACAGGTTGTGATCATAGCTTTGGATCGCGCAACCCAGCGCTATGTCATTAGCGATCGGAACGTAGGGATAATAGGTCAGCATTTTTTGTCCGAGAACATAGAGGGGAAACTGGGGCCCGGGCACATTAGTACAAACCATGTTGAACGGGGGAATCGGAAGAAGCGTCGTGAGTGGTCCGAGCAACGCCTGTAGCGGGACTGGCGTCGTGCCCATCCAGGTGGCGAAGAGATGAATTAAATCCGCGACTCGCGCGTGCTTCAATGCTTCGGTCCTCTGACGAACCGCATCTAACAGCTTGAGCGGTTCACGGATGTCTAATGGAACGCTGACGGGGAGCATGGAAACACGATTCCCGAGTCCGTTGTGATTTCCATCACGGCGCA
>Ga0070714_100003131_pt1 | contig 12287 bp, 6 predicted proteins | sample LARL83metaG_FD_65450 | JGI IMG/M metagenome (GOLD analysis project Ga0070714, IMG submission 65450) | Corn, switchgrass and miscanthus rhizosphere microbial communities from Kellogg Biological Station, Michigan, USA - LAR L8-3 metaG | ecosystem: Host-associated > Plants > Roots > Rhizosphere ... | reverse complement strand
TGCAGGACGTGGCCGTCTGCGCCGACCTCGACCACAACGTCTTCTACGCCGCTCACACCGACCCGCAGGTCGCCGAGGCGCTGGGCGGCTCCCACTGGTTCGAGCTGCGCGAGTGGGCCACGCGCGGGCCGGGCTCGGCGGCGTCCGGCGTCTAGCCGGTCTCGACACCGCCCCGACAATCCGCGACACTGACCTCCGGGCCTCTCGCAGGCTCACGGGGAGGAGGTCGAGGGACGGCCGAGCTGGCTCAACCGCTTGCAGCGACGCGCGAACACGGCGCGCACAAGCTGCGCCGTGAGGTCGGCCCGGTGGGGCTCGTCTTCGCGTCGGTCGGCTCGATCATCGGCGCCGGCTGGCTGTTCGGCGCGCTGTACGCGTCGTCCCTCGCCGGGCCGGCCGCACTGATCGCGTGGGTGCTCGGCGGCGGCGCGATGATGCTCCTCGCTCTCACCCATGCCGAGCTCGGCGCTGCCTATCCCGTGGCCGGCGGCAATGCGCGGTTTCCGCACTACGCCTTCGGCAGGCTGATCGGCTTCACGGGCGGGTGGGTCGCCTTCCTCGGTGCGGTGACCGTGGGGCCGATCATGGTCGAGGCGACGCTGCTGTACACGTCGAACTACGTCCCCTGGCTGACGACGGTCTCGGGCGGGCGGCCCGTGCTGACGGCCCAGGGCTACGTCGTGGCGGCGGCTCTGCTGCTGCTCTTCTGCGTGATCAACGTCCTGGGCGTCCGCTGGCTCGCGGAGACGAACAAGCTCGCCGTCTGTTGGAAGCTCTTCGTCCCGGCGGTGACCGTCGTGGCGCTGCTCGCGACCTCGGTGCACACCGAGAACTTCACCAGCGCGGGCGGCGGCTTCATGCCGTACGGGTGGAAAGGCGTCTTCCTCGCGCTCGCCTCCGGCGGCGTCATCTTCGCGTACCTCGGCTTCGAGCAGGCGGTCCAGCTCGGCGGCGAGAGCCGCAACCCGGGGCGGAACATCCCGCTGGCGATCATTGGCGGGATGGCCGTCGCGATCGTGCTGTACATCGCGCTGCAGGTGGCGTTCATCGCCGCCCTCGACCCGTCCAACCTCTCGAAGGGCTGGAACGCGGTCTCTTTCTCCGGCAAGGGGCAGGCGTTCGGGCCGTTCGCCGGCCTCGCGACCGCCCTGGGCCTCGGGTGGCTAGCAGTGCTGCTCTACTCGGCGGCGATCGTGTCGCCGAGCGGCACCGGCCTGCTCTATACCGGCGCCAGCGCGCGGCTGTCGTTCGCGCTCGCCCGCAACGGCTACATCCCCGGCGCGTTTGCTCGGCTCACGCCGCGGGGGACGCCGCTCTTTGCGATCGCGTTTTCGTTCCTCTGCGGGCTCGTGCTGTTCCTTCCCTTCCCCGGCTGGCAGCAGCTCGTCGGCTTCATCTCGGCCGCGGCCGTGATCGCCTACGCGATGGTGCCGCTCTCGCTCGGTGCGCTCCGCCGCCAAGACCCGGGCCGGCCTCGCCCTTTCCGGCTGCCCGCGGCCTGGCTGGTGGCGCCCGCCGCCTTCGTCGTGGCGAGCGAGATCCTGCTGTTCACGGGCTGGGCCGTGGTGTGGAAGCTGGTGGTCGCGATCCTGATCGGGTTCGCGCTGCTGGCGGTCTCGCGGCTGTCCGATTCGGACGCGCGCGAACAGTCGCTGGACTGGCGCAGCGCGGTCTGGCTCTGGCCGTACCTGTTCGGGATGGCCGCGATCTCGTACCTCAGCTCCTTTGACACGAGCAGTCCGAGCTCGATCCCGCTGCTCGGCCTCCACGGGCCCCGGAACGTGCTGACCTTCGGCTGGGACGTCCTCGCGGTCGCCCTGCTCGCCCTCGCCGTCTACGCGGTCGCGATCCGCAGCCGGCTGCCCGCCGCGCAGGTGCGGGAACGCGTCGGCGATCTGACCGCCGAGACTGAACCCGACGGCTAGCTTCCGTTCGCCCGCTCCGCGTGCTCGACCGCGCGGGCGAGCTCGACGCGCGACGAGACGCCGACCTTCCGGAAGATGTTGCGCAGGTGCGTCTCGACGGTCTTCTGGCTGAGGAACAACTCCGAGGCGATCTCCGGGTTCGTCTTGCGGTCGACGACGAGCCGGGCCAGCTCGAGCTCGCGTTCGGTCAGCGACTTGAGGCCGATCGTGTCGGCGGCGCCCGGCCGCGTGCGCCGGTGGATCCGATGGCCGAGCTTGCGCAGCTCGCGCTCGGCCTGGTCCCGATAGCGGAGCGCGCCGCACTCCTCGAGCACGCGGGCGGCGTGCTGCAGCTCGGCTGACGCGCGATCGCGCTCTCCAGCTTGGGCGAGCGCCATGCCGGCCAGCGTGCGGGACAGGGCCGCCTCGACCGGTGAGCCGGCCCCGTCGGCGGCTGCGGCCGAGGAGAGGGCGTACTCCGCTGCGCGGCCGGCGTCGCCGCCGTGCAGCTCGACTGCGGCAGTTGCCCGTTCGGCCCACGCCGCTGCCATGGGCAGCTCCACGGCCGCTGCCCAGGCTTGCGCCGTGGCGGCCGCACGCTTCGCCTCGGCGGGTCGGTCGAGCGCGAGCCAGGCCCGAGCCAGCACCTCCAGGTAGCGGGCTCTCGGGCTGCCGCCGATCAGCACGAGCTCGTCGCCTCCCGCCCCTTCGATCAGGAGCTCCACGGCCTCGTCCGGCTTTCCGGTCTCCAGCAGGGCCGCGGCAAGGTCGGCGGCGGCCTCGGCGGAATGGAAGGCGCTGTCGGCGTGTCGACTGAGCTCGAAGCTCTCCTGGGCCGTCGCGAGCGCGACGTCGAGGTTGCCGCTGCGCAGGGCGGCCGCCGAGCGGCCTAGCAACGTCCACGTCAGCGCGTGCCGGTTCCCCAGCAGCCGCGCCGCCTCGATGCCGCCGTCGAGCAGTTCCGCCGCGTCGGCCAGCTTCCCCCGCTGGCGCAGGAGCCCGCCCAGGGTGGCGGCGAGCAGGAGGAAGACCTCTCCCTGGCCGGTCGCGCGCGCCAGCGCCAGGGCACGGTTGGCGTGCGCCTCGCCCTCCGCGTAGCGGTCGAGGTAGAGCTCGACGCCGGCGAGCCAGGCCGCAGCCTCGAGGTGGCCGGCGAGCTCGTCGTCCGAGAGCGAATCGACCAGCGCGACCGCCTGCGAGCGGTTGGCTTCAGCCTGCTCGGGCGCGCCCATGATCGAGTCCGCCAGCGCCAGCTCCGCGAGGGCCGAGGCGATCAGCGGGGTGTCGCCGAGCCGAGTCGCCGCCTCGACGGCGCGTTCCGCGGCCTCGTGCAGCTCCTCGTGTCGCGTGCGCCAGACCGCGTTGACGGCCAGCTCGAGCATCAGCGCGACCGCCTCGCGCGTGTTCTGGTCGGGCAGCGACTCGAGCGCCGTCGCCAGGCGCTGACGGGCCTGATCCTGCCGCCCCAGGTCGCTCTCCACCCGGGCGCAGGCGAGGGCGAGCCTGGCCCGAAGCTCGTGGGAGCCGGCCGGCACGCGCGCGACCGCGTCGAGGAGCGCAGCGTGGCTGTCCTCGAAGCGTCCGACCGCCGTCAGTGCCCGCGCGCGCGCTCGCAGCAGCTCGATGCGCTCCTCCGCCGGAGCGTTCGCGGGCAGCAGGCGGAGGGCTTCGGCGAACCAGTGCGCGGCGATCGCCGGTGCGAGCCGCACGGCTTCCGCGCCGGCTTCACGCAGTACCGCAACGGCGTCGCGGTCGCCTTCCCGCGCGGAGCGCTCGAGGTGATGAGCCCGGGCCGAGGCTCCCGCACCACGCGCAGAGAGCGCCTCCGCGCAGCGCTCGTGCGCGCCCAGCCGCCAGCCGACAGCGGTCGCGTCGTAGACGGCGCGCCGGACGAGCGGATGGCGAAAGCGGAACCGCCGGGGCACGTCGGTCGCACGCAGGAGATCGACGCCCAGCAGCTCGTCGACGACGTCCATCACCGACGCCTCGGGCATCCCGCACGCGGCCGCGGCGAGCTCGCAGTCGAACGGATCGCCTGCCACCGCCGCTCCTTCCAGCACGAGGCGCTCCGTGTCGGACAGCAGCGCGAGCTCCTGCGCCAGCGCCGCCGCGACCGTCGCGGGGACGCCGATCGCCGCGCCCTCCGCCTCGTCGAGCACCGCCGGCGCCTCGCGGGGACGGCCGGACGAGCGGGCGAGCTGCTCGAGGTAGAACGGGTTGCCGCCACTCTCGACGTAGAGGCCGCCCGCCTCGACGCTGTCGACGGCGTCGCCCAGCAGCTCGCGGGCCTCGTCGGCGCTCAGGGGCTCGAGGTCGATCCGCGTCAACAGCTCGCCGCGCCACGCCCGCTCGAGCGCAGTGGACAGGCGCTCGGAGACGTGATGCGGACGCATGGCGAGCCCCAGCAGCACCGGCGCCGCGGGCGGCCGGCGGAGGAGGGCTCCGACCAGCTCTAGCGACGCGGAGTCGGCCCAGTGGAGATCGTCGAGCACGAGCACGAGCGGCTGCGTCGATCCGAGCTCCTCGAGCAGCGCGCGCACGGCGCGGTGGCTGCGATAGCGCTCGTGCTGGAGCGCGACCTCGCGGTCGCCCGCCAGCGTCGTCAAGGACGGAAACACGTGCGCGAGCTCCGTGCGCACGTCGTCCTCCAGGCCGGCGAAGCGCGTCGCGCCGAGCGCTCGCACGTACTCGTCGAGCGCGTCCACGAAGACCGAGAACGGCAGGTCGCCCTCCAGCTCGGATCCCGAGCCTGCGAGCACCAGGTGCCCTTGTGCGTCCGCGCGCGAGCCGAGCTCGGCGAGGAGGCGGGTCTTGCCGATTCCCGGCTCGCCGACGACCAGGACGGCGACCGAGCGGCCCTCGTCGAGCTCCGCCAGCGCCCGATCGAGCGAGCTCAGCTCCTCGGCGCGCCCGACGAGGTGGGTGGTTTGCAACGCCATTTTTCCTGCTGTCGAGCATAAATCAGGGTCGAAGAAACGCGAAGATCGGGGTGCAAGATCAGGGTGGCCCCCTGATGTCGGCGGGATGGGGACGCGACAGGGTCGTCCCATGCACCGCTACTTGCTTCAGCACCGACACGAGCCCGACGAGTGCGGAGTCGTCTTCGCCTCGTTCAAGGGCCACCAGAGCCCGCTCCGCCACCGCTCGACGCTCGGTTCGTGCCGCTCCGGCGGCCACGCGATCTGGTGGACGGTCGAGGCGGCGAGCGAGCAGGACGCGCTCTCCCTGCTGCCGGTTTACGTCGCCGAGCGCACGACGGCGACGAGCGTGAGCGAGGTCGAGATCCCGTGACCCGCTCACCGATCACTTCCCGTGGACGCAAAGGAGGAGCCATGTTGGAGCCCGCGACCAAGGGCGCCTTGACGGGCGCACGGATCGTCGCCCTCGTGCTGATCGGGGTGGCGGCACTCGGCCTCGCGTACCTCCACTTCGGCACCGGCGGCACTCCTGTCGCGGTCCCGAACGGCGCGCACGCAGGCCAGCTCGATCTGCATCCCTGCAGCTACGGGACGGAGCAGGGGAGCTACGCCGCCGACTGCGGCACCCTGGTCGTCCCCGAGAACCGGCACGACCGGCACTCGCGGCTGATCGCGCTGCCCGTCACGCGGATCCACGCCCTCAGCTCGCACCCGCGCGAGCCCCTCTTCCGGCTCCAGGGCGGGCCGGGGATCACCAACATGGACTTCCCCGACGCGAGCCGCTTCGCGCGCGAGCGCGATGTCGTGCTCGTCGGCTACCGCGGCGTCGACGGCTCCTCCAAGCTCGACTGCCCCGAGGTCGATTCTGCGATGAAGCACGCGCGCGACCTGATCGGCAGCGCCTACTTCGACGCCGCTGGGAAGGGCTTCTCCGACTGCGCCGCCCGGCTGGAGGCCCACGGCGTCGATCTCGCCGGCTACTCGCTGCCCGAGCGGGTCGACGATCTCGAGGCCGCCCGCCGCGCACTCGGCTACGGGCCGGTCGACCTGCTCAGCGAGAGCGCCGGCACGCGCACGGCGCTGATCTACGTCTGGCGCTACCCGAAGAGCATCCACCGCTCCGTGCTCGTCGGCGTCAACCCGCCCGGGAACTTCCTCTGGTACCCGCGCCTGAACGACGAGCAGCTGCGCAAGTACGCGGCGCTCTGCACGCGGGACGTCGCGTGCAGCTCGCGCACGAGCAACCTGGCCGCGACCGTCCGCCGGACCTCGCGGTCGATTCCCGACCGCTGGGGCTTCCTGCGGATCAAACCCGGGAACGCGCGGCTCGCCGGGTTCTTCGGTCTGTTCCACGCGACCCCGGTCGCCTCGCCGCTCTCGGCGCCGCAGACGATCGCCACCTGGCTCGCCGCGTCGAAGGGCGACGCGAGCGGCCTCTGGCTGCTGTCGGCGATGTCGCAGCTCGTCTTCCCCGAGGTGCAGGTCAAGGGCGACCTGGCGGCCGTCGCGCGCACGGACGCCTCGTACGCGCGGCGCTACTTCGCGGCGCACCCCGGCGGCCGCTCGATCCTCGGCAGCCCCGGCACGGACTTCCTCTGGGCCGGCGGCCGCCTGCTTCACGCCTGGCCGGCGAACCCGGACGAGAACGAGTACTCGCGGGCGCGCGACTCGAACATCGAGTCGCTGCTCGTCTCCGGCAACCTCGACTTCGCGACGCCGCCGCAGACGGCGAGGCGCGAGCTGCTGCCGCACCTGCGCAACGGGCACCAGGTCGTCCTTCGCGGCCTCGGGCACACCGACGACTTCTGGGACTACGAGCCGCGGGCGAGCTCGCACCTCGTCAACACGTTCCTCGACTCCGGCCGCGTCGACGCGTCGCTCTACACGACGAACCGCGTCGACCTCGGCGCGGGCTTCCCGCAGACGACGCTCGCGAAGATCGTCCTCGCCACGCTCGTCGGCCTCGCGACGCTGACCGTGCTCTCGCTGCTCGCGCTCTGGCTGCGCGTGCGGCGGCGCGGACACCTCGGCCGGAAGGCGAGCGCCGCGGTCCGCGCCGCGTACGCGATCGTCCTTGGCGTCGGCGGCTGGTTCGGCGGCGTGCTGCTCGCGCTGACCGCCTTGCCGACGGTCTCGCTGGACAGCGAGCTCCTGGGCACGCTCTCGATCGGCGTACCGGTCGGCCTCGGCGTCTACCTCGCCTGGGTCGACCGGAGCCGCGGCGCCCGGACGCGGGCGACTGGCCTCGCGGGCGCGCTCGCCGGCGGTCTCGCCGGCGCGTGGCTCGGCTTCAACGCCGTCTCGGGCCTGTTCGCCGTCCTCACGACGGCGATCGGCGCCGTGGCGCTTTCGAACCTCGTCCTGATCATCGTCGACGCCGCCCGGGATCGCCGAGGCGCCCGCGCGACCGATCCCGTCCCGACCCCGCCCTCACGAGCCGAAGGAGACAGCATGCCCCGTACACATCACTCCAACCTCGCCGCCCGCATGGGCCGCTGGAGCGCCGCGCACTGGAAGACGGCGACCTTCGGCTGGCTCGCGTTCGTCCTGGTCGCGTTCGCCCTCGGCGGTGCGATCGGCGTCCACAACATCGACCCGAACGCCGCTGGCCCGGGCGAGTCCGGCCGCATGAACACGATCCTCGACGCGGGCTTCAAGCAGCCGGCGAGCGAGAAGGTCCTCGTCCAGGGCCGCAGCGCTGCGGCCGTCGGCGCCGCGGTGCCGGACGTCGTCTCGCGCGTCTCGCGGGTCGCCGTCGTCAGGAACGTCCGCCGCGGGGCGGTCTCGCAAGACCGACGCGCCGCGCTCGTCAGCTTCGACATCCGCGGCGACAAGAACAAGGCCGCCGACAAGGTCCAGCCGGTGCTCGACGCGGTCGCCGCCGCGCAGCGCGCCCACCCGGGCCTCACGATCGGCGAGTTCGGCGACGCCAGCGCCCAGAAGGGTGTCGAGACCGCGTACGGGAAGGATCTCGGCAAGGCAGGCATGCTCTCGCTCCCGATCACGCTGATCATCCTCGTGGTCGCCTTCGGCGCGCTCGTCGCGGCCGGCATCCCGCTTCTGCTCGCGCTCACCGCGGTGCTGGCGACGTTCGGACTGATCGCGCTGCCCAGCAACCTGATCCCCGTTGCGTTCGAGGCGCCGGCGATGGTGCTGTTGATCGGCCTCGCGGTCGGCGTCGACTACTCGATGTTCTATTTGAAGCGCGAGCGGCAGGAGCGGGCCGCGGGCAAGAGCACCGAGGCCGCGCTCGAAGCCGCCTCAGCGACCTCCGGCCGCTCGGTGCTGATCTCCGGCTTCACCGTGATGGGCGCGATGGCCGGGATGTTCTTGACGGGCGACCAGACCTTCGCCTCGCTCGGCTTCGCCACCATCCTCGTCGTCGCGGTCGCGGTGCTCGGCTCCCTGACCGTGCTGCCGGCGCTGCTCTCGCGGCTCGGCGACAACGTCGACAGGCTGCGCGTCCCATTCGTCGGGCGGTTCCGTCGCGACGACGGCGAGGGCCGGATCTGGGGCGCGATCGTCGACCGCGTTCTGCGCCGCCCGGCGCTGTCGGCGGCCGTCTCGGCCGGAGTGCTGCTGGCGCTCGCGGCTCCCGCGCTGCGGCTCGCCCTCGCGCCGCAGGGCGTCGAGTCCTTCCCGCAGTCGCTCGCGGTGATCAAGAACTACCACCGCATGCAGCAGGCGTTCCCTGGCACGGCGCTGCCGGCGAACGTGGTCGTGAAGGCGGCGAGTGTGCGGACGCCGCAAGTACAACGCGCGATCGCCGAGCTCAAGCGGCGGGCGCTCGCCAGCGGCCGCGCGTTCGAGCCGATCACCGTCGACGTCAACGGAGCGGGCACGGTCGCGAACATCACCGTCCCGATCGCGGGCAACGGCACCGACGCCGCCTCCAACAACGCGTTCCGTGTGCTGCGGGACACGATCGTCCCGGAGACGGTCGGCGCGCAGCCGGAAACGCAGGCCGGCGTCACTGGGCAGACGGCCGAGTGGAAGGATCAGGCCGCCGAGCTGAAGTCGAACCTGGTGCCGGTGGTCGGGTTCGTGCTCCTGTTCGCGTTCGCGTTGATGCTGGTCGCGTTCCGCTCGATCGTGGTCGCGGCGAAGGCGATCCTGCTCAACCTGCTTTCGGTCGCCGCCGCCTACGGCGTGCTCGTGCTCGTCTTCCAGCACGGGATCGGCAGGGGCCTGCTCGGCGCCGGCTCCGCCGACGGGATCGAGGTCGTGGTCCCGCTGCTCCTGTTCGTGATCCTTTTCGGACTCTCGATGGACTACCACGTGTTCATCCTCAGCCGCATCCGCGAGGCGTTCGACCGCGGCGAGCCGATGGACGACGCGGTTGCGCACGGGATCAAGAGCACCGCCGGCGTCGTCACCAGCGCCGCGATCGTGATGGTCTGCGTGTTCGCGGTCTTCGGCGCGCTCTCGATGCCGTTCTTCAAGCAGTTCGGCGTCGGCCTCGCGGCGGCGATCCTGATCGACGCGACCATCGTCCGCGGGGTGCTGCTCCCGGCGACGATGAAGCTGCTCGGCGACTGGAACTGGTACCTGCCGAGCTGGCTCGAGTGGCTGCCGCGCCTCGAGCCCGAGGAAGAGCCGGCCGGTCTACCCGCCGAAGCGGCGGGCTAGCACCTCGTCGAGCGGCCGCGTGTTGAGCACGTCCGACGGCCCGGCGCCTCCGCGCCGGGCCGTCGCGACGGAGAGCTCGATGTTCTCGAGGCCTCGAGTCGAGTGGGCGTCGGTCGAACAGATGACCGGCACTCCGGCCTCGCGCGCCAGCCGCACGTGCTCGTCGCGGAGGTCGAGCCGGTTCGGCAGGCCGTTCACCTCGACCGCACGGCCCTGCTCGGACAGGCGGGCGAGCACCGCCTCGAGGTCGACCGCGTTGGGCGGGCGGTGGTTGATCAGCCGGCCCGTGGGGTGGCTGAGGCAGCTGACGTAGGTCGAGTCGAGCGCCGCCAGCACCCGCTTCGTCAGCTCCTCGCGCGAGGCGCGCTGGCCGCCGTGGACGCTCGCCTGCACCCAGTCGAGCTCGGCCAGCACGTCATCCGGCAGGTCGAGCAAACCGTTGCGCTGGATGTCGCATTCGGTCCCGCGCAGGATCCGGAACGGGGTCAGCTCCTCGTTGGCGGCGGCGATCTCCTCCGCCTGCCGGCGGACGCCGTCGGCGTCGAGGCCGGGCACGGCGCCGACGCTGACGGTGTGGTCGCAGATCGCCAGGTATTCGTAGCCGCGGTCGCAGGCGGCGCGGCCCATCTCGAGGATCGTCGCCCTGCCGTCCGACCAAGTCGAGTGGCAGTGCAAGTCGCCCCGGATGTCGGCCACCTCGACGAGTTGCTCGGCCGTGGGCGCGTTCGCCTCGCGCAGCTCCGGCGGCACGAACGGCAGCCCGAGCGCACGGAAGACGCCGTTCTCGTCGGGAGCGTCGGGCAGCGGCTCGTGCGCGGCGACCCACTCCGGCGAACCGGTGGCGCGGACGAGCTCGGTGCCGAGCCGCGACGGCTCCGCCACCACGAGCTCGACCGGCACGCCCTCGACGGTCACGCCGAGCGCGCGCCGCTCGCCACGGTCGACGACGGCGACGATCTGCGGCAGGTGCGCGAACCGCTCGAGCACCGGCCCCGGCTGTTCAGCGGCCACGACCACGGCGAGGCGCTCGGAGGCGTCGCGCCAGCGGCGAGGGTCGCCGGCTGCGAGTCCGTCGAGTGCCTCGGCGATCGACGCTAGTAGCGGCCGGCTGCGATGGAGCAGCAGCGGCGTCGGAGCTGTGACCTCTGGCTCGCGCGCCAGCGCCGCGAGCAGCTTGCGCTCGGTCTCGGGCCCGATTCCCGGCACTTCGCGCAGGCGCCCCTCGTTCGCGGCCTCGCGCAGCTCGGCGAGCGTCCGCACGCCGAGCACGCGCCCGATCTCGAGCATGCGCTTGACCGAGACGCCGAGGAACCGCCCCAGGCCGGCGAGCTCCGGCGAGACTTCGCGCTCGAGCTCCTGCAGCTCCTCGATCCGGCCGGTCTCGACCAGCTCCCGCAGCCGCCGCTCGATGCCCGGGCCGATTCCCCGCAGCTCCCGCACGCGGCCCGTGCGCACCAGCTCGGCGACCGGCGCAGGCGTCGAGCGGATCAGGTCGGCCGCCCGCCGGTAGGCGCGCGACGAGTACGACTCTGCGCCCGCGAGCTCGAGCAGCGACGCGAACTGGTCGAGCTGCGCGGCGATCTCAGCGTTGTCCGGCGGTCGGCTCTGCACCGCTGGATAGTCTCCTGACGGATGCCGACCGTTGTTGTTCCCTACCGCGGCGAAACGGCAAAGCAGCGGCTCGCCCCCGCCCCACAGGACGTTCGCGCCGGAATCGCGCAGGCGATGCTGGACGACGTCCTGGAGGCTGCACTCGCCGTCGGCGAGGTCGTCGTCGCCGGTGAGGCGGGGGGCCAGGGGCCTGCCGTCGAGGTCGCGCTGCGGACGCTCGATTCCGGGCCGGTGCTCGTCGTCAACGCCGACCTGCCGTGCGTGCAGGCGCGCGACCTGCTGACGCTGCTAGGGGCGATGCCGGCGGACGGCCTCGCGCTCGTCCGCGCGGCCGACGGGACGACGAACGCGCTCGCGCTCGCGGCACCGCACCTGTTCGCGCCGCTCTACGGGCCCGGCAGCTCCGACCGGTTCCTCGCGCGTGCCGAGCGGCTCGGCGTGCCGGCTGCGATCGCGTCGATCCCGAACCTCGAAGACGACGTCGACACGCTCGCCGACCTCGAGCGGCTCGACGGGCTGCTCGGGAGGAACACCGCCGCGGCGCTCGCCGCACTGCGCGCCGGCTCGACGCGATGAACGTCGTCGTCCTGGCCGGCGGCCTCGGCGGCTCGAGGCTGGCACGGGCGCTCGCGGAGACGATCGACCCGCACGAGCTGACGATCGTCGGCAACGTCGGCGACGACCTCGAGGTGCTCGGACTCCAGGTCTCGCCCGACCTCGACACGATCCTCTACACGCTGACCGGGCGGCTCGACGAGTCGAAGGGCTGGGGCCGCGCAGGCGAGACCTGGAACGCGCTCGAGACCGTGGCAGAACTCGGCGGCGAGAGTTGGTTCAGGCTCGGCGACCTCGACCTCGGCGTTCACCTCGTGCGCACGCAGGCGCTGCGGGCCGGAGAACCGCTCTCGGCGGTCACGGCGCGGCTCTCGCGCGCGTTCGAGCTCGAGTCCGAGCTGCTGCCGGCGACCGACGACCGGCTGCGCACCTGGCTCGACACGCCGGCCGGCGGGCTGCCGTTCCAAGAGTGGTTCGTCGCGCGCGGCCACCGCGACGAGGTGGACGGCGTGCGCTTCGAAGGCGCCGAGGCGGCGACGCCGGCACCCGGCGTGCTGGACGCGCTGGAGGCGGCCGACCTGATCGCGATCGCGCCGAGCAACCCGTTTGTCAGCATCGGCCCGATCCTGGCCGTGAGGCCGATCCGCGAGGCGATCGAGCGCCGGCGAGC
>Ga0070714_100003129_pt1 | contig 12290 bp, 9 predicted proteins | sample LARL83metaG_FD_65450 | JGI IMG/M metagenome (GOLD analysis project Ga0070714, IMG submission 65450) | Corn, switchgrass and miscanthus rhizosphere microbial communities from Kellogg Biological Station, Michigan, USA - LAR L8-3 metaG | ecosystem: Host-associated > Plants > Roots > Rhizosphere ... | reverse complement strand
GGCTTCTTCCTGAGCGGGGCGCTGGTGGCCCTGGCCGCGGCCGCCGCGTTCGTCCCGCGGCTGCGGCGGGCGCTGCTCAGGCACGCGCGCGGCTGACGGCGCCGGGCGGCACGCGCCCGGCGGTCAGTCCGCGAGCAGCGTGTCCCTGTGATCCCAGGCGGTGCGCAGCAGCGCGGCCCCGGCCGACTGCATCGGCTCGTCGGTGGTGAACCGCTCGACCGCCGCGGCGGTGAACGGGAGCCCGGCGGTCGCCCCGGTCTCGTCCTGGCTGGCCACCATGTGACCCTCGTCGTTGGCGTGGACCAGCCCGGCGAACACCGCGTCGAACACCGGCGCGTCGAAGACCGCGACCGACAGCATGTCGACCACCAGGGTCAGCGGGTCCAGGCCGAGGCCGAGCCAGTACAGCCGCAGCGTCCCGGCCCGCCGCGCCGCGGCCAGCGTGGCCTGCAGCGGCCAGCCCTCGTAGTCGATCGGCGCGGCGTCGCTGTGGTAGTCCTCGCCGCCGCCCAGCAGTTCCTCGGCCATCTCGCGGACGATCGCGCGCCACAAGCTGAAGTCGTTGGCCAGGTTCCACTCGGCGTCGTGGGACGGCTGGAACATGCCGACCGGGGCGACCTGGTACAGGCCGCCGCCGGTGGCGACCCGGGCCGGGTCGCGCCAGTGCAGGATCATCGCCGCGTCGCCCGCGGCGCGGTCCGCGCGCAGCGTGAGCGTGCCGATCGCGGACATGGCCGGCCGCCGCCGCAGGTCGGTGGGGTCGCCGATCGCGGACCGCAGCGGCAGGTCCGCCGCGGCCGGGGGAGCACCCGAGCCGTCGCTGGCCAGCACGGCCGCGGCGTACTCGTGGGCGGCAGCCTCGCACGTGTTGATCATCTGGAAGTAGCGGCCCTCGCCGAACTCCAGGCTGGCTCCGTCCGGCGGCGTGCCCGCGCCCAGAATCCGGTAGCACGTGCGGTCCTCGAACAGCCGCGGCCGGCTCAGCGCGCCGAGGGCGTCGGCGTAGGAGCGGAACCGGCTGCCGTCATCCCGTGCCGGCCGCACTCCCGCGGTCTCGGGGCCCGTGCCGTCCAGCACGGTGCCACCACTCTCAGGGCACCACGACAGCGCGACCTGATCCAGCGGAACCGGCGCGGCGGGCCGCCACTCGGGCGGCGCCAGCATCGACGTGCCCGCCACCCGCCACTGCTCGGGGTACAGCTCCACCACAGACCTGGTCAGCTCGTGCCGGTGCTGATTCAGGTAGCCGCGGACCCGCAGCCAGTCCTCCTGGCTGCCCGCCATGCCACCTCCGCCCGGGTCGTGTCGTCAGCCGGATGGCACCTTACCCGGGCGGTGGCGGGCTCGCGCGAGCCCTGGGCCAAGCTGTGAGGGTGACATCCACGACGGTGCGCGACGAGCCGGTCTGGGCCGGTCAGCTGGAGCCTGACGAGCTGGCCCGGCTCAGCCCGGGTGTTCCTGAGCAACTCGCGCGGCACCCGGACGTGCTGGTCGTGGGGGGCGGGATCCTGGGCGTGGCCACGGCCGCGGCCTGCCAGGAAGCGGGCGCCGGATCGGTGCTGCTGATCGAGGCCAGCCGCCTCGGGGCCGGTGCCACCGGCGGGGCCGCGGGCCTGCTGGTCCCCGAGGCGCACCAGGGCGTCGACCCGCCCGCGCTGGTCGAGCTCGGCCGGGCCAGCCTGGCCCGGTGGCGGGAGCTCGGCCCGGGCGTGGGGTTCCGCGACCTGGACTGGCTGGGCCTGGCCCCGCACCAGGACGGGTTCCTGGCCGACCCGCCACCCGGCGCGGAGTGGCTGGACGCCACCGAAGTCACGCGGCTGGTGCCCGGCCTGGCCCCGGCCGGGCCCGCGGTGCGGATCAGGCACCAGGGCCGGGTCAACCCGCTGCGGGCGCTGAGCCGGCTCGCCGCCCGCATCCCGCAGGTCGCGACCGGCTGCCCGGCCACCGCGGCCGGCGTGCGCGGCGACCGGATCCTGTCCGTCTCCACCCCGGCCGGGGTCATCGCCCCCGGGGCGGTCGTGTTCGCCACCGGCCTGCCGCCCCGGCTGGACGGCCTCGATCCCGGGCTGCCCGCCGGCACGGTCAAGGGCCACCTGATCGTCACCGAGCCGGTGCCGGTGACCCTGCCCGGCATGGTGATGCCGCTGGCCACCCAGCTCGAGGACGGCGGCCTGCTGGCCGGCGGCACGCTGGACACGGGCGACGGCACCGGCCAGGTGCGGCCCGAGGTCGCCGACCGGATCCGCGCCGGCCTGGCCGCCGCCCTCCCGGCCGCGGCCCGCGCCCGCATCACCCACCGGTGGTGCTGCCGGCGCCCGTGCCACCCGGACCTGCTGCCGGTCATCGACCGCGTGCCCGGCCTGTCCAACGCGTGGCTGACCAGCGGGCACTACCGCACCGGCATCCTGATGGGCCCGGCCACCGGCGCGGCCCTGGCCGGCTGGGTCACCAGCGGGCAGCCGCCCGCGCTGGCCGGGCCGCTGGCCGTCGGCGGCCGGTTCGCGGCCCGGCGCTAAGATCGCTCATCGTGGAAACACGCATTCTGGGCCGGACCGGCCGGGCCGTCTCGGTCATCGGTCTTGGCACCTGGCAGCTCGGGGCCGACTGGGGCGAGGTCGACGAGAACGACGCGTTCGCCGTGCTGGACGCGTCCGCCGAGGCGGGCGTCACGTTCCTGGACACGGCCGACGTCTACGGCGACGGCCGCAGCGAGCAGCTCATCGGCCGGTACCTGGCCAGCCACCCCGGGCTCGAGGTCACGGTGGCGACCAAGATGGGCCGCCGCGTGCCGCAGGAACCCGGGCAGTACACGCTCGACCACTTCCGGGCCTGGACCGACCGGTCCCGGGCCAACCTGGGCGTGGACACCCTCGACCTGGTCCAGCTGCACTGCCCGCCGACCCCGGTCTTCTCCTCCGACGCGGTCTGGGACGCGCTGGACACGCTGGTCGCCGAGCAGCGCATCGCCGCCTACGGGGTCAGCGTGGAGACCAGCGCCCAGGCCCTGACCGCGATCGCCCGGCCGGGCACGGCCAGCGTGCAGATCATCCTGAACGCGTTCCGGCGCAAGCCGCTCGACGAGGTGCTGCCCGCCGCGCAGGCCGCCGGGGTGGGCATCATCGCCCGGGTTCCGCTCGCCTCCGGGCTGCTGTCCGGCCGCTACACCCACGACACCGTGTTCGGCGCCGACGACCACCGCACCTACAACCGCCACGGCGAGGAGTTCGACGTGGGGGAGACGTTCTCCGGCGTCGACTTCGACACCGGCGTCGACGCGGCCACGGAGTTCGCCGCGCTGGTCCCGTCCGGGACCAGCCCGGCGCAGGCCGCGCTCCGCTGGGTCATCCAGCAGCCCGGCGTCACGACCGTGATCCCGGGCGCGCGCAACCCGGAGCAGGCCCGCCAGAACGCCGCGGCCTCGGCCCTGCCGCCGCTGACCGACTCCGAGCTAGCAGCGTTCAAGAATATTTACGACCGGCGCATCCGGGCTCAGGTCCACGACCGCTGGTAGGGCTCTGACCCAAGACCCCGCCGGCTCAGGCGTGACAGGAGCCGTCCGTGCTCGCGGGCGGCACGTCCAGGGCGGGGTTGCGCTCGAAGAACCCGACCGGCTTCAGCATGAAGCCGATCTTCTCGGCCGGCATCACCGGCCAGTCCTCCAGCCGCGGGATGTGGTGGCTGCCCATCGTGTACCAGAGCACGACGTCGGTGTCCTCGGTCGGGCGGTCCGCCTGCGTCCAGGCCGGCAGCCCGTCGGGCCCGGGGTTCTGGTTCGGGTAGTCCCCGGCCGGGTAGCGTTCCGCCGGGTCGAACGGGGTCACCCACAGGTGCCTGGTCGTGAACCTGGCCCGCGACAAGATCTGCGAGTCGGGCTGGGCGAACGGCACGACGTTGGCCCCGGGGACCAGCTTGTAGCCGACCGGGTCGCCGAGCCGGTTGCGCGAGCTCGGGTTCTCCACCACCCAGTGCCTGGCCTGGAGCGGGTCTATCATCCGCTGCGCCTGCTGCTCGGAGCCCAGCAGCGTGCGGCGGGTGACGAACGCGTTCCCGGCCGGGTTGTCCGGCCCGGTGGGCACGGACTCGGTATCGACCTCGTAGACCGAGTTGCCGGGCCCGTCCACGGTCATGTGCAGCCGGACGGAGAAGAAGTGCTGGTGGTAGGGGGCCAGCACGCCCTCGTCGACCTTCGTCCCGTACCGGGCCTCCTCGCCGTCGGCCAGGCCGGAGGTGAGCATGATGCCGGTGAGCCTGACCTCGGCCTCGATGGAGCCGTCCTGGTAGAAGTACCAGTAGAACGCGTACTCGTAGTTGCCCACGGTGACCACCGAGCTCACCACGAACCGCCGGGACCGCCGCACCTCGGCGCGGCCGGTGTCGACGTCGAAGTGCTTCCAGAGCAGCCCGGCGTCCTCCTCGTGCAGGCAGATCGCGTTCTCGATGGTCTTGGGCTCGCCCGTGACCGGGTGGCAGGTGTGCGCGTCCAGGTAGCTGATGTGGCCGAGGCAGTCGCAGCCCAGGGTCAGCGAGTTGGTCAGCGGCCCGATCCCGTACTCGCCGACGTCGAACGCGTTGGTCCAGGAGTGCGGCTCCCGCGGGTCCCCGTACGGGATCACCAGCTCGGCGAACGAGGCCCGGTAGCAGACCGGCCGCTCGCGCCCGCCGTCGGAGTAGCGGATGTTGTGCAGCACCAGGCCCTCGCGGGGCGAGAACCCGACCACGAACCGCCACCGCTGCCAGGACACCTCGTGCCCGTCGACGGTGAAACTCACCCCGTCCGGCTGGTGCACCTGAAGCGGCTTCAGGTCGTCCCGCAGCGGGCCGGTGCGTTCCGGCAGGTAGTCACCGCCGTTCGGGGCCAGCGGAGTCACGCCGAGGTCGAGGACCCGGGCCACCTTCAGCACGTTGAGGTCCACCAGCGCGTACAGGCCCTCGATCGGCCGGGCGTACGGGTTGCTGTCGTCCTCGGGCCGGCAGAACGACAGCGTCCAGGCGATCCGGCGCCCGGCGAACTCCTCCGGGGTGAACGTGCCGATGCCCCAGGCCTCGGCCAGCACCCGCTCGGGATCGATGCCGCGGCGGGCCAGCCCGGCCCGGAACTCGGGATCGGCCAGCGCGGCGTCCCCGCACGCCTCGAACTCCTCCTCGCTGATCGCGGGCTGCACGCCCTCGATCAGGCGCCTGCTCACCACCTGCCCGCTGGCCAGCGAGATCACGGTCTCGTGGGTCAGGCCCTCGCCGCGCTGGAACGTCACCGCGAACGCCTCGCGGGGCGGGGCGCCGGCGCCGGCGGCCCAGCCCAGCACCGCGTCCCTGGGCGGTTCGTGCAGGCTGAGGTCGATGATGTCGGTTCGCTGCGGGAGGTGACCGCCCTCGCGCAGGACGGTCACGGCCCGGGCCAGCTCGTCGGGGCCCAGCGGCTCGAGCGGGTGGGGTCCGGTCATGAATCGCTCCTGTAGATGTCACGTCTCGTAGATGTCACGGCGTCGCCCGGCGCGCAGCTGCTCGGCGAAGGCGCGGGCGTCCTTGGTGTCTTCAGTCTCCTCCAGCCGGCCCAGCAGCAGCTCGGGCTCGGGGGAGACCGCGGGGGGCGGGGCGGCCCGCCGCGCCTCGGCCAGCACCACGCCCGCGGGCGAGATGATCTTGCTGGCCCCGAGCAGGGTACCCGACGCGGTTGACCCGCACTGGTTGGCCAGCACCCACCACTGCCCGTTGGCCAGCGCCGCCCCGGGGTAGTAGCGGTCCCAGTACGCCCTGGCCTCCCACTCGTAGGCGGCGGGCTCGATGACCAGGTCGGCCCCGCGCGCCGCGAGCGCGGCCGCGACCTCGGGAAAGTCCCCGTCGTAGCACACGGCCACCGCCACGTGCCCGAGCTCGGGATCGGTGAACGTGGTCAGCGCCGGCCCCGCCGCGAACACCACGTGCTCACCGGTCGGCCGGTACAGGTGCGCCTTGCGGTGCCGGGCGACGAGCTTCCCGGCCCGGCTGAACACGGTCGCGGTGTTGTAGATCCGGTCCCCGTCGCGCTCGGGCACGCTCCCGGCGAACACCCACAGCCCGTGCTGGCGGGCCAGCGTGCCAAGGGTGTCCGTGAGCGGCCCGGGCACCGGCTGGGCCGCGGCCGCGGCATCGCTGGCCAGCGTGCCCACGTCATACCCGCAGGCCCACATTTCTGGCAGAACGATAATGTCCGCGCCGGCGGCCGCCGCTTGGCTGATCCAGTGCTGTGCCGCGTCCAGGTTCGCCGGGGGGTCGCCCGGTATGGCCAGCCACTGCGCGATCGCGACCAGCAGCCCGGCGGGTCGGCGCCCCTGGCTCACACGTGCCGCCCGGGGCGGGTCTGCCGGGGCGGTGCCGGCTCGGACGTGGCGGCGCGGCCCGAGTCCGCGCCCGTAGCGTTCAGGCCCTGGAAACCGCGCAGCCACGACCTCGCGTTCACGCCGAGGTCGGGCACGTGGTACCCGCCCTCCTGGATGATCACGGTGGGCAGCCCGAGGTCCGCCACCCGGTGCCCGGTGCGCCGGTACCCGTCCGTGGTCAGGCCCAGGTCGCAGAGGGGATCTCGCCGGTAGGTGTCGAACCCGAGCGAGACCACCAGGCCCGCGGGCCGGCCCGCGGTGATGAGGTCGAGCGCGCTGTCGAGCACGGCCAGGTACTCGTCGTCGGTGCACCCCTCGGCCAGCGGGAAGTTGTGGTTGGCCCCGGCGCCCGGGCCCTGGCCGGCCTCGGCGGCCCGCCCGGTGTAGTAGGGGAACGCGCGTTCCGGGTCCCCGTGCAGCGATACGTACCTGACCTCGGGCACCTCGTAGAAGATCTGCTGGGTGCCGTTGCCGTGGTGGTAGTCCAGGTCCAGGACGGCCACCGGGGCGTGGGCCGCGTCCAGCCACGCGGCCGCGGCCGCGGCGGCGTTGTTGAAGTAGCAGAACCCGCCGATCATCGACGTGCCCGCGTGGTGCCCGGGCGGGCGGCACAGCGCGTAGGCCGCGCGGTCCCCGGCCAGCACGGCGTCGAGCGCGGACAGGGCGAGGTCGACCGCGCCGCGCGCCGCGTCGTAGGTGCCCTCCACCAGCGGGGTCATGGTGTCGAAGCACCAGTACCCGAGGCGGCCGAGCGGCGCCGCGCCCGGCTCAGCGGCCCACCGGCCGAAGCCCGGGTGCAGCACGGTGTCCGGGATGACCTCACGCTGCGGGGACAGCGGGCGGCACTCCGCCCACGCCTCCGCGAGCCAGCGCACCAGCGCGGGGTCGTGGATCCGCTCGACCGGGCCGAGACCGTGCTCGGTGGCCTCGGCCCGGGTGAACGTGCCGTCGGCGGCCAGCGCGGCGGCGATCGCCTCAGCCCGGGCCGGCACCTCCGTGGCCGGCCCCGGCAGCCCGGCCCAGATCTCGATCTCCGGGTTGTGCTGCCGGTGCCGGTCGGACTGGAACCATTTCATGAGGCCGACATCATCAGGTGGTGGCGTTGGCCACGGCGGACGGCTTGGTCAGGCCGCGCGCCACCGCGGAGAAGTAGTACAGCGGCACGGTGACGGCGAGGCCCACCAGCCACGAGATGTCGGTCCCGTTCAGCTGCTGGGCGATCGGGCCCTCGTAGAACGTGGTGTTGATGAACGGGATCTCCACCGCGAACCCGATCAGGTAGATCAGCACGGTCTGCCACTGGAACCGGCCGTACTCCCCGCCGTCCTGGCGGAAGAACGAGGGCACGTCGTAGTGGCCGTGCCGGACCAGGTAGAAGTCGACCAGGTTGATCGCGGTCCACGGGACCAGCAGGTAGAGCAGGAACAGGATGAAGTTGTAGTAGCTGGTCAGGAACGTGGACTGGTAGGCCAGCGCCAGGAAGATGCAGACCGCGACGAAGACGGCCGTGATCACGATGCGGGTCCTGGCCCGGGGCAGCCAGGACTCGTGGAAGGTCTGCCCGCAGGTGATCGAGCACAGCATCGCGCCGTAGGCGTTGATCGAGTTGCTGTCCATGATGCCCACGACGAACACCAGCATCACCACCCAGCCGAACCCGCCGCAGAGCTTGTTGATCTCCGCGACCAGGTCGTCGCTGTTGGCGGCCAGCCCGACCAGGGCGCCGATGATCATCGGGCCCGCGCTGCCCAGCACCACGCCCCAGTACGAATACCAGAACGTCGGTCGCACACCCTTGTCCGCGGACATGTAGCGGGAGTAGTCCGAGACGTAGGGCGCGTACGCGATCTGCCACAGCACGCCGGTGGTGACCGCCGCGCTGACGAACGCGGCCCAGGTGAACTTGCCCAGGCTGAAGAAGTGCGCCGGCAGGCCGTGGGCCACGGTGAGGATGACGATCATCACCATCACCACGCCGAACACGATGGCCAGCCACCGGTTCAGGCCGTGGATCATGTTGTAGCCGAACACCACGATCACCAGGCTGCCGAGGCCGGAGATCACGATGCCCCAGTCCACGCTGATCCCGGAGATCAGCTGGTTGAGCGCCTGGCCGCCGAGGATCATGTTCGAGGCGAAGAAGCCCAGGTACATGAACACCACCACGCCCACGACCAGCAGCGCGCCGATGGTGCCGTACTGGGCCCGGCTCTGGATCATCTGCGGCACGCCGAGCCGGGGTCCCTGGGCCGAGTGCAGGGCCATGAACAGGCCGCCGACCAGGTTGCCGATCAGGATGGCCAGCACCGCGGGCCAGAACGGGAGCGTGAACGTCACCGTGGCCAGGGCCCCGGTGAGGATGGCCAGCGGGATCAGGTTCGAGGTGAACCAGATCGTGAACAGGTCCCGCGGCCGCCCGTGCCGCTGATCCTCGGGGATCTGGGCGATCGTGAACTGCTCGATCTCGAGCGCGCTCTCCTCGGAGCGCCGGGCCGTCTTGGTGGCGGTGTCTGGTCTGTCGGGCTCGGGGCCCGCGGTCGGAACTGATGGGCTCGTCATGCTTGCTCCTTCGGGGGGCGGCCAGTCCCGCTGACCCGTTCCTGGCCCGCGTGAGGGGCCTGCTGTAGGCAGGTCTTATCGCTCTACAAGAGACACTTTCACCTCACGAAAAACGATGGTAACGTCCGGTGCGCAGGGGCATCAAGGGTGTGAAAGGTAGTAGAACGTGAGCCTCCCGGCTGAACCAGACGGGGCTCCGGACACGCCCACGCCACCCGGTTCTCGGGCTCGCCAGCCGTCGGCGAGCCGCCAGGAAAAGGCCGAGCCGGGCCGGCCGTCGCTGCAGGTGCTCGAGCGGGCCTTCGCCATTCTCGAGGCGTTTACCGAATTCCACCCTGAATGGACCACCAGCGACCTGGCCCGCCATCTCGACCTGCCCATTCCGACCGTGCACCGGCTGCTCGCGGCGCTGGCCCGGCTGGGCTACGTGACCAGGGACGCGCAAAGCCGGCGGTTCAGGCTGGGCGGCGCGGCCATGCTGCTGGGCGCGCGCGCCCGGGCCGTCAACGACCTGGGCGCGCTGGCCCGGCTGGCGCTGCGCCAGCTGTCCAAGGTCACCGACGAGACCGCCGTGCTCACCGTGCTCAACCACGAGCGCAACCGCAGCGTGTGCCTGGAGCGGGTGGAGACCAGCCAGCCGCTGCGCCTGTCCGTGCAGCCGGGCCGGGAGCTGCCGCTGCACGCGGGCGCCTCGCAGAAGGCACTGCTGGCGTTCATGCCGGGCCGCGAGATCGACCGGCTGCTCGAGCGCCCGCTGGAGCGGCTGTCCGCCGACACCATCACCGAGCCGGGCCGGCTGCGGCGTGACCTGGAGGCGATCCGCGAGCGCGGCTGGGCCAGCAGCCACGAGGAGACCAACATCGGGAGCTGGGGCATCGCGGTGCCGGTGATCGCCGAGGACGACGTCGTGTGCGCGGTCGGCATCGCCGGGCCGAACCCCCGCCTCAGCGACGAGGTGTTCCGGCGCGACGTGCCGACGGTGCAGCGGGCCGCGCTGGCCATCGCGAGGTCCCTCGGCCTGGCCGTGCCCCCGGTCACGCTGCCCAGCCAGATCACCATCACGCCCCAGGCGTCGGCCTCCTCGCCCCAGGCGTCGGCCTCCTCGCCCCAGGCGCCGGCCTCCCCGCCCCAGCCGTCGGCCTCCCCGCCCCAGCCGTCGGCCTCCCCGCCTCAGCCGTCGGCCTCCCCGGCCCAGGCGTCGGCCTCCCCGCCTCAGCCCTCGGCCTCCCCGCCTCAGCCGTCGACTGAGGAGAGTGCGTTATAGCGGAGTTGCCTCGGGAGTTCGACTACGTGGTGGTCGGCGGTGGGACCGCCGGCGCCGTGATCGCCGCGCGGCTCAGCGAGGACCCGGGGATCACGGTCGGCCTGATCGAGTGGGGCCCGAGCGACCAGGCCGAACCCAAGGCGCTGCAGGTCCGCCGCTGGTTCGAGATGCTCGAAGGCCCCTACGACCTGGACTACCGCAGTGTGCCGCAGCCCCGTGGCAACTCCGAGATCAGGCAGGCGCGCGCCAGGATCCTGGGCGGTTGCTCCGCGCACAACACGATGATCGCGCTGCGGCCGCCCGCCGCCGACTTCGCCGACTGGGTGAGCCGGGGCGCGGCCGGCTGGGACGCGCCGGTCATGCTCCTGTACTACGACCGGCTGCTGACCAACATCGTTCCCGTGGCCGAGGAGCACCGCAACCCGTACCTGGCCGACGTGGTGCAGGCGGCGTCGGCCGCGCTGGGCATCCCGGTCCGGCCGCGCTGGAACGACGAGCCGTACGCCGACGGCGCCGGGTTCCTCGAGATCGGCTACTACCCGGAGACCGGAGTGCGGTCCTCGTCGTCCGTGGACTACCTGCACCCGGTCATGGGCATCCGGGCCAATCTCCACGTGCTGCTGTCGACCCGGGCGCTGCGCGTGGTGCTGGACGGGCAGCGGCGGGCCACCGGGGTGCGGGTGCGGGCCAGCGACGGCGCGGAGACCACGGTCTCGGCCCGTCGCGAGGTGGTGCTGTGCGCCGGGGCGATCGACACCCCGCGGCTGCTCCTGCTGTCCGGCATCGGGCCCGCCGGTGAGCTGCGCCCGCTCGGCATCGAGGTGGCCCACGACCTGCCCGGCGTCGGCCGCAACCTGACCGACCACCCCGAGGGGCTGATCGTGTGGGAGGCGGCCCGCCCGGTCCCGCCGGTCGGCGCCACCGACTGGGACATGACGATCATGGCCAGGACCGGCCCGGCCGACGTCGTGCCGCAGGTCCTCATGCACGTGCCGCTGATGACCTACGCCGTGCACGCCGAGCGGCTCGGCTACCGCATCCCGGCCCAGTCGATCACGATGACGCCCAACGTCACCCGCCCCCGCAGCCGGGGCCGGGTCTGGCTTGGCTCGCCCGACCCCGACGTCCCGCCGCTGATCGACTACGCCTCCTTCACCGACCCCGACGGGCACGACGAGCGGACGCTGGTGGCCGGGATGAAGATGGCGCGCCGCGTCGCCGCGACCGAGCCCATGTCCGGCTGGGTCCGGCGTGAGGTGTTCCCCGGTCCCGGCGTCAGCAGCGACGAGGAGATCTCCGCGCTGGCCCGCGCGACCAGCCACACGGTCTACCACGTGTCCTGCACCGCGCGCATGGGAGCCGATTCCGATCCCGGAGCCGTGCTCGACCCGGAGCTGCGGGTGCGGGGGATCGCCGGGCTGCGGGTGGCCGACGCGTCCGCGTTCCCGTCGCTGACCACGGTCAACCCAATGGTGGCCGTGCTGATGCTGGCCGAGCGCGCCGCGGACCTCATCAGAAATTCCTGACGAATCTGGCGACACCATCGAAAATATGAGCGATTCTGTCGGTATCACCCCATAGTATGGTCTCAGCGATAGACGGTGAGAGGAGGCCAAGATGATCCCCGATCTGGACGCCATCCTCGGCCTCGACACCGGCGAGGAGCTCACCCCCGAGCAGCTGGCTGCCCTGGCCCGGCTGGATGACGGCCCGCTCGGATATGACGATGACGACGACCCGTACGGCGCCGGGTTCGGCCCCGACAACCGGCCGCCCGACGGCTGGGACCTGATGACGCCGGCCGAGCAGCAGTCCGTGCTGGACGCCCCGCCCACCGACGCGGTGCCCGAGACGATCGACGCCGGGTTCACCCACCGCGACGGCGGACCGCGGCTGGGGTTCGCCGCGGGCGGGATCCTGGACCGGATGGCGCCGGGCCGGATGCTGACGATGTACACCGAGCGCGCCTGGGAGGAGGGCCTGGGCTGCCTGTCCGACGACGAGCTGATCGGCGTGATGGCGGCCGCCCGCCGTGGCACCTCCCGGCAGGCCGCGCTGGAGCTGGCCACGATCGCCGAGCTGGCCGCCCGCCGGGCCGGTGCTGATGGCCG
>Ga0070714_100003128_pt1 | contig 12293 bp, 15 predicted proteins | sample LARL83metaG_FD_65450 | JGI IMG/M metagenome (GOLD analysis project Ga0070714, IMG submission 65450) | Corn, switchgrass and miscanthus rhizosphere microbial communities from Kellogg Biological Station, Michigan, USA - LAR L8-3 metaG | ecosystem: Host-associated > Plants > Roots > Rhizosphere ... | reverse complement strand
AGATACGAATAAGTCCTGCGCAGTTCTATGATTAAAGATAGATGAGCTATACGGTAATCCTCGAGCAAGATCCCGACGGAGGCTACGTTGCAATCGTCCCCGCGTTGCCCGGTTGTGTATCCCAAGGCGAAACCCGGGCCGAAGTGATGGCGAACATTCGCGAAGCGGCCGAACTGTACATCGAGGACTGCATTGCCGCGGGCGATGCCGTGCCGAATGAGGCAGGCAAAGAGTTCTTAGAGCTCCAGGTTCCAAAATAGTGGCCAAGCTCCCGGCCGACCTATCCGGCCAGGATCTTCGTAGGGCGTTGCAGCGGATCGGATTTGTTCTCACTCGTCAACGAGGGAGTCACATGATTCTCCGGCGCGATGAACCTCGCGCAAGAGTCGTTGTTCCCGATCACAAAGCAATCCGCCCCGGGACACTGATCAGATTCTCAAAGCAGCAGATATAAAGGTAGACGAATTGTTGGAGCTATTGTAATCCGCGCCGCCCGGCCACTCAGATAGACACCTTAATTGCCTCAAGATACAAGCCACCCTGGAACAAAACCCCGCCCGCTGACGTATACTCGGAGGAGCCGGACAAACACCTATGAGTTTCCTTTCCAAACAGTTCATTGATGTCATCCAGTGGACCGAGCCGGAAGACGGCATACTGTCCTACCGTTATCCCATGGAGGACATGGAGATCCAGAACGGCGGCAAGCTCACGGTTCGCGATTCCCAGATGGCAGTCTTTGTCAATGAGGGCCGAATCGCCGACGTCTTTGGCCCCGGCCTCTATACACTGAGCACCCAGACGCTGCCGATCTTGACCTACATCATGAATTGGGACAAAGCTTTTAAGTCCCCGTTCAAGTCGGATGTCTATTACTTCTCTACGCGCCTGCAGACCAACCAGCGCTGGGGCACAGCGACGCCCATCACCATCCGCGACAAGGAATTCGGCGCCATCCGCATGCGCGGCTACGGCATCTACACCTACAAAATCGCGGACCCGAAGGTGTTCTATCAAAAGCTCAGCGGCACCCGCGACATGTACCGAGTGGCCGACCTCGAAGGGCAGCTGCGCAATACGATCGTTGCGCGTATGACCGACAGCTTCGCGCAAAGCTCGGTCCCGTTCCTCGACATGGCGGCCAATCAGGAGGAGCTTGGCAAGAAGATCGCTGAGAACCTGAAGCCGTCTTTCGCGGAGTTGGGTATTTCGCTCGAAGCATTCGTGATGGAGAACATCTCGCTGCCGGACGAGCTTCAAAAGATGCTGGATCAGCGCATCAGCATGAACATGCTTGGCGATATGAACAAGTACACGCAGTTCCAGGTCGCGCAATCCATGCCCATCGCGGCTGCCAACGAAGGCGGCGGAGCGGCTGGAATCGGCGCAGGATTAGGCGCCGGCATGGTGATGGCGCAGAACATGATGAACGCCATGCGACCGGGCGAGTCGCCCGCTCCCGGCGGTGGTCCTGCCGGAACTCCTGGTGGTGGTCCCGCGGCGACACCGGCTGGAGGCCCCGCGACGCCCGCTGCGCCGGCCACGCCCGCCACTGGAACGAAGTTCTGCATGAATTGCGGAAAGTCGATTCCCAAGGGCGCGAAATTCTGTCCGGAGTGTGGTGGCGCGCAGGCGTAATCCATAAGATGTGCGGTCTCGAGTGGATCGTTGAAGCACATGGCTGCAATCCTGCCGCGCTGGCCGATCAGCGCCGGCTCGAGGATCTCTTCAGCGCACTCGTTGGCGAACTGAACCTGCACCCGCTCGACAAGACCAGTTGGCATAAGTTCCCGCTCACCGGCGGCATCACCGGCGTCAGCCTGCTCGCAGAATCGCATCTCGCCTGCCACACCTTTCCCGAGTACGGATCGCTGTGCCTCAACATTTTCTGCTGCCGCCCCCGGCCCGGTGTCGATTTTGAAGCTCTTCTGAAAAAGGAGCTGGGCGCGTCCAAAGTCTTCGTGCGACAAGTCGAGCGTCCCTATCAGCCATGAGCGCTCCGGCTGCGAACTGCCCCAATTGCGGTGCGCCGGTCACCTTTCGCTGGTCGAGCGCCGTGCAGACTACCTGCGAGTTCTGCCACTCGATTCTGGTGCGCACCGACGTCGACCTGAAAAAAGTCGGCGAAGTGGCCGACCTGCCCGCCGACGCGTCTCCCATCCAGATCGGCACGGAGGGCGCGTATCAGAACAAGAGCTTCGTCGTCATCGGCCGCATCATTTATGAATACGCACAGGGCGGGTGGAACGAATGGCACGTGGTCTACAACGATGGATCCAACGGCTGGCTCTCCGACGCGCAGTTGGAATACGATCTCTCCTGGCAACGGGAAGCGCCATCGCAGTTGCCGGCCGCGAACCAAATAGGGCGTGGCGGAAAGTTTCAGTGGGAAGGCAAAGTTTATGAAGTTACCTCCCTTACCCAGGCCCATTACAAAGGTGTTCAGGGCGAGTTGCCGTTTCAATACTGGGACAAGACCGACCTGCTCTTCGCCGACCTCCGGACCAACGGTGGCGAGTTTGGCACTATCGACTACAGCGAGAATCCTCCGTTGCTGTTTCTCGGCCGTGCCGTCGAGTTCGACGACCTGCACTTGAAAAATCTTCGGGACTTTGAGGGCTGGCAGTGACCGTCAAAGCCAGGTCGCTCTCGTGTCCCAACTGCGGCGGGCCGGTGGAACTGCGCGGTTTCGCTCACACACTCAATGTCGTTTGTCCGCAATGTCTCAGCGTGTTGGATGCTTCCACGCCCGAGGTTCAGATTCTGCAGCAGGCCCAGGCGAAGCAGAGTGTGCAACCGAAAATTCCGCTCGGTTCGCGCGGCAAGCTCGCGGGCGTCGATTACCAGGTGATCGGATTTCAGGTGCGCGGCGTCCAGGCGGATGAATATTTCACCTGGGACGAGTATCTGCTATTCAACGTTTATAAAGGCTTCCGCTATCTCACCGAATATCAGGGCCACTGGAACTTCGTCCGCGTGCTGAGCGCGCTGCCTGAGCCATCGCGTTCCGGAGGCAAGTTGGCCATGCGCCTCGAAGGCCACAACTTCGTTCGCTTCGACGCGATGAATGCCAAGACGGCTTACGTTCTGGGTGAGTTTCCCTGGCAAGTGCGCGTCGGCGATGCCGCGCTTTGTGAAGACTACGTCGCGCCGCCGCTGATGCTGTCGTCGGAAGCCACCGAGGGCGAAGTGGCCTGGTCGCGCGCTGAGTACATGACCGGAGCGCAAGTCTGGCAAGCATTCCGCCTGTCCGGATCCGCACCGTATACGCAAGGAGTCTTCGCCAATCAGCCTTCGCCCTATCAGGGCAAGGTCGCGTCCTCATGGCGAACCTGGCTGTGGCTGAACGTCGCTCTCATGGCAATCTGGCTGTACTTCAGCATTTCGTCGGTGGGCCACGACGTATTCCAGCAATCGTATACCTTCTCGCCTCTCAGAACGGCCGACGCCGCTTTCGTCACTTCGCCCTTCCAATTGACCGGCCGCGATTCCAACGTTGAGGTGGCCATCAAAACCAATCTCAGCAACAACTGGGCCTATTTCAGTTTTGCGCTCATTAACGAAGATACCGGACAGGCATTCGACTTTGCGCGCGAGGTGAGCTACTATCGCGATTCAGATGGCGACGAGGGCAGTCCGGCTAACAGTGTCATGATCCCGTCCGTCCCTTCCGGGAAATATTACCTGCGTGTGGAACCGGAGATGGACCGCGGCGCTACGCCCATGAGCTATCAGCTGATTGTGCGACGCGATGTCCCGAACCACATCTTCTTCTGGCTGGCGGCGGCGTTGTTGCTCATTCCACCGATCATCAAGACCATTCGAGCGGCGGGCTTCGAATCCCAGCGCTGGCGCGAAAGTGATTACGGATCAGCCCTTTCTAAATTTAGTGGAGGCGACGACTGATAAATGATAAACAATCCCCTGTTCCTGCTTTACGGCGTTCTCTTGCTCGGCGCGACCACGGTCGCCGAGTATCGCGGTTGGAGCTTCTCCAGCGTCACTCAGCAGAAGGTCCTGCCGAAATCGATTCGCGATAATCCCGGCGCCTATCGATCCACTTACGGCGGTTACTCCCGATACATCGGAGGCAAATAATTCATGGAAGACTTCCATCCCGGCTATCTGCTCAATGCCATCGTTTATGCCGTGCTCGGCATAGCGATTTTCTCGCTTGCGTTCGTCATCGTCGATAAGATGACGCCCTATCATCTTTGGAAAGAGATCGTGGAGGACAAGAACGTCGCGCTGGCGGTGTTGATCGGCGCGATGTCCATCGGCATGTGCATTATCATCGCCGCCGCGGTTCACTAAGTTGTCGATCGCGCTTTTCCTTTCTGTCTTTTTGATCGCCGCTTGCGGCCTGATCTACGAACTGATCGCCGGCACACTCGCCAGCTATCTGCTGGGCGATACGGTGTTCCAGTTTTCCACCATCATCGGCTGCTACTTGTTCGCGATGGGAATCGGGAGCTTTCTGTCGCGTTTCTTAGGCCGCGGCCTGGTAGCCCGGTTCGTTTCGATCGAGCTGATGGTCGGCCTGGTCGGCGGATTCTCGTCCTCGGTGCTGTTTCTCGCCTTCGCTTACACCGAAGCATTCCGCTTGATTCTGTACATCGTCGTCCTCCTGGTGGGCACGCTGGTCGGACTCGAAATTCCGCTGCTGATGCGAATCCTTAAAGAGCGGTTCCAGTTTCGCGAACTGATTTCACATGTCCTCACGTTCGATTACTTGGGAGCCTTAGGCGCGTCCCTGCTCTTTCCGATCCTGCTAGTCCCCAAGCTCGGCCTGGTCCGCTCGGCGCTGGTTTTTGGAATTCTCAACGCCGGTGTCGCTCTGTGGTCGACCTATATCTTTCGCGAACAGCTTGCAGGCGGCTACGGATTGCGCGGCAGTTGCTTCATCGTTATTGCTCTGCTCGGAGGCGCCACCATTTTCGCCGATCGCATCTCCTCAGCCGCCGACAACAGCCTCTACGCCGACGAAGTTATTTTCAGCCGCAATACTCGCTACCAGCGCATCGTCCTCACCAGGTGGAAAGACGACCTGCGGCTGTTCCTGAACTCGCACCTGCAGTTCAGCTCGCGCGATGAGTATCGATATCACGAGGCGCTGGTCCATCCAGGCCTCGCCGCGCTCCCCGGCGCGCACCGCGTGTTGGTCATGGGAGGAGGCGACGGCCTCGCAATCCGCGAAATCTTGAAGTACCCCTCTGTTGAAAGCGTAACTCTCGTCGATCTAGATCCCGAAATGACGCAGCTTTTTTCGAAGCACCCGGTGCTCTCGGAGTTGAATCAACATTCGCTCACTGCGCCGCGCGTTCACGTCGTCAATGACGACGCCTTTCGCTGGCTCGATGCCAATTCCGATCGCTTCGACTTCATCGTGGCTGACTTCCCCGACCCCACCAGCTACGCCCTCGGCAAACTCTTCACCACCACCTTCTATCGTCTGGCCGCAAAGCATCTGTCCGCCGGCGGCCTGATCGTGGTGCAAAGCACGTCGCCACTATTCGCGCGCCAATCCTACTGGTGCATCGTTGAAACCGTGAGGCTCGCTGGCCTGCACACCTATCCTTATCACGTCTACGTGCCGTCATTTGGCGAATGGGGCTACGTCATCGGAAGCCTGGTTCCATTTGAGCCGCCCACCCAGTTGCCGCCGGGGCTGCGCTTTCTGAGCAACGTCCGAGAGCTGTTTGATTTCCCGACCGACATGCAGCCGGTGGATGCCCAACCGAACCAATTGAACAACCAGATCCTGGTCCGCTACTACGAAAAGGAATGGAAAGACATCGCCCACTAAGCCGCCGCCACTTCCTCGCTGCCGCCCCTGCGCTCCTTGGCCTGTCCCCAAAAACCGATCGGCCCATCACCGGCACCTTCGTCCACGACTCCTTTCCCACCGGCCACCGTCTTCGCGATCGGTCAACCTTCCGCACGCCCACCCAGCAGTTGCGTGTTCCGATCATCATCATCGGCGGAGGCATCGCCGGACTCAGCGCCGCTTGGCATCTCGACAAACGCGGCTTCCACGATTTCGTGCTGCTCGAAATGGAATCGCAGCCCGGCGGCAACTCGCGCTGGGGCCAGAACGAAGTCTCGCGCTTTCCGTGGGCCGCCCATTACGTCCCCGTGCCCGCCAAAGGTGAATCACTGGCCCGAGAGTTATTCGAAGAATTCGGCATCCTGCGCGACGGCAAATGGGACGATCGCGCGCTCTGCTTCGATCCCCAGGAGCGGCTGTTCATCTACGGCCGCTGGCAGGAAGGCATCGAACCGGAAAACGCTACGCCGCAAGACACGGAACAATACCGTCGATTCTCAGAAAGGATCCGCGAGCTTCGTGCCACCGGCCAGTTCACTATTCCGATGGAGCGCGGGGCAAAATCGTCGCCGCTCGACCGCCTGTCGATGGCCGACTGGCTCGCCAATGAACGATTCAACTCGCCCACCCTGCGCTGGTACGTGAACTACGCTTGCCGCGACGACTACGGTGCTCTCGCGAAAGACACTTCCGCCTGGGCCGGCATCCACTACTTCGCCTCCCGCGAGCCGGAAGAAAAAGGTCCGCTGACCTGGCCCGAGGGCAACGGGTTTATCGCACAGCACCTGATCAAAAAGCTGGAGCGCTACATCCGCACGGGCTCGGTCGTCTATCGAGTAGCACGCAATGCTAATCGGCTGCACGTGTTCACGGAACAAACCGAGTACATCGCCGATGCTGTCATCTTCGCGGCCCCGACGTTCCTGGCCCAGTACCTCATCGAAGGAGCGCCGCGCGCCGACGGCTTTGAGTATTCGCCCTGGCTCACAGCTAACCTGACGCTTGACCGCTTGCCCGCGCAGAAGGGCGCCGAGCCGGCCTGGGACAACGTGATCTACGATTCGCCCACGCTCGGCTATGTCAACGCAACCCACATGAGCCTGGCCAGTCACATCGATCGCACAGTCTGGACTTTCTATTGGTCACTCGCCGAGCACTCGCCCGCGGAAGCACGCCAGTTCCTGCTCGCCAAAGACTGGAATTACTGGAAAGAAGCTATCCTGAACGACCTCGCGCGCGCGCATCCCGACATCCGGCAATGCGTCACCCACATCGACATCATGCGCATGGGCCACGCCATGATCCGTCCCTCGCCGGGTTTCATGTTCTCCGCCGATCGCGAGCGCTGGCAGAAGCCGGGCGGCAATATCTTTTTCGCAAACTCCGACCTCAGCGGTTTTTCGATCTTCGAAGAAGCCCAGTATCGCGGAGTCGAAGCCGCGCGCCGTGCTCTCCAGCTCCTGTGATGGGATAAGAGCAGGATGCCGGTTCCGATCCAGGTCTATTCGGATTTCGTTTGACCGTTCTGCTTTCTGGCGGAGTTTCCGCTGAAGGAGGCAACTGCGGGCAAAGACGTCTCCATTGAGTGGATGCCGTTCGAGCTGCGTCCCTATCCCACGCCCACGTTGCGTCCCGAAGGCTCGTACTTGCAGAACGCATGGCGGCAGTCGGTTTACCCTATCGCCCGGCGGATGGGTGTTGACATCAAGTTGCCGACGGTCTCGCCGCAGCCCTACACCCGGCTCGCATTCGAAGCACTGGAATTCGCCAAAGACCACGACCGAGGCGACCAATACAACGACCGCGTGATGCGTGCCTTCTTTCAGGAAAGTCAGGACATCGGCGACCCCAAGGTGCTCACTCAACTGGCAACCGGGATTGGTCTCGCGGCCGACGAATTCGAAAGAGCGCTCGAGTCACACCAGTATGCAAGCCGCGTGGAGAAACTGCTGCATCATTCACACCAGGAAATGGAGATCACAGGCGTTCCTCTCTTTGTAATCGGCAATCGCACGCTGATGGGTTTGCAGAGCCGGGATGCACTGGCCGAGGCCATTGAGGAAGCCGAAGCCGGTATATACTTTCAGAACCGGCCGTAAAAGGAGCCGGACTCCATGCATAAACGAACTTGTGTCTTGACCGCCTTGGCGGCCCTGCTTTTTAGCTGGTCGTCAAACTCACAAACACCGACGAAAGGGGAAGGCCCGAACCCCGGTGTGAAGCCAACCCGGCTAATGGATCGTTCGGACGTTCGGGTCACCCGCGTCGAGCTACAAGTTGGCGCGGTCCGCAGCGTGCACGTTCACAATGATGTCCGCTACCACTTGTTTATCCCTGTTAGCGGCCAGCTCGAGCTCACCATTGGCTCGGCCAAGCCCGTCGACGCCGTTTCTGGACAAGCTTATTACATGGAGAAGGGCACGCCGCATGGATTCCGCAATGTCGGATCAGCACCCGCCATGGTGATGGAGGTCTTCGTGAAAGATGGCGCTTAAGCTCGCTCCCACATTTCTGCTCCTCGGATTTCTGGCCGGTTGCGGAGCGCCTCAGCGCGCGGCCAGCACGGTAAATCCCATCACCGTCGACTCCACCGAAGATCAGATTAAGCAATCCGTCGGGACTGCGCGGATGGGTAAAAAGCTGACGCCCAAAGTCTGGCCCAACGGTGCGCGCGTGGCCGTCTGCCTATCGTTCGACGTCGACAATGAGCTCCTCCAGCGGGCGAATCCGCTGCCCGTGCCCCTGTCTGTCGGCGAATACGGCGCCACCACATCCATCCCCCGCATTCTCACTCTCCTCGATCGCCACCAGGTGCCCGCGACGTTCTTCATCCCCGCCATGGGCGCGATGCTTCACCCGGAAATCGTGCCGGCCATCCTGAACGGGCACCGTCATGAAATCGGCGTCCACGGCTGGATCCACGAGTTCTGGCCCGGTATCGGCGACGCCGCCAAGGAAGAGCGCCTGCTCAACCAATCCATCGACTATCTGACCAAGGCCGCGGGCAAGCGTCCCGCCGGAGTGCGCGCACCGGGCTCGGGATTCAGTCCCTATACGTTCGATCTCCTTCGCAAGGCCGGCTTCTTGTACGACAGCAGTCTGCTAGCCGCGGACGAACCGTACGAGATCGTTTCGCGCGGGCAGCCGAGCGGCGTGATCGAGCTCCCCATCAGCGAAGTCGATAACGATTATGTTTACTACGGCGAAAATGCCAACGGGTCGATGCCCTCTCCCGACGCGGTCTTCCAAATCTACAAAGCCGAATTCGACCTCGCCTTCGAAGAGCGGACTCTGTTTATCCTCACGCAGCACCCGCACGTCGGAGGGCGGCGGTCACGAATCGTGCAGCTTGATCGATTAATCGCCTACATCAAATCGAAGCCCGGTGTTTGGTTCGCCACGATGGAGCAGGTTGCAAACTATGTCAAGCCCGGTGGCGCTACCGCGGCGAGTGAATCCCGCTGACGGGCTGAGCTTCCAGAACGCAGGTGCTTCCACTTTCTTCTCAGTGCCCGGTTCCAATACATCAGCGCGCCCGTGATCGTCAGTAGCGCGATCGCCAGCCCGGCCAACGCCCAAATAACTTTTACCGTCATCCCCCAGTAAGTTCCGAAGTGCAGCGGGATCTGCAGCCAGATGAACCAGTCGCCCAAAGTTTGGTTGATCCCGTACCGCCACGTCGCCAGATATTTTCCATCGTAAGGGTCGAAGAAAACATTGTCCGCGTACTCGTACCCCGGCCCTGGCCGGCGCCGCATCAGGATGCGCAGCGGCGCTCTACGACCCGTGGGAAATCCGATTCCCATCAGAGTCGTCCCTGGATCCAAAACGGCTGCCCGTGAAATCAGCGCCTGTAGATAGGGCGGCATGACGTCGCTTTGCGGCTGCACCGTAACTACCGGCGGCCTCACCGCCACGATGGGCGAGATCTTCTGGACCCACGCGAATGTCTGCGCCGGCCATCCGAAATAGATCCCGGAGACCGCCCAGAAGGATGTGAGCGCCAGCGTCCAGAAACCCACCGCGCGATGCAGGTCGAAGTTCACCCTCCGCCAGGTCCGCCGAAAATCGACGAGCAAAGCGCGTGTCCATGAACGAAGTCCCGGCCACCAGACCACCATCCCCGTGATATTCAACAACAGTAGAAACGCCGCGCCGTAGCCATTCAACCGCCGTCCACCTGGGCCGATCAGCAGCGTCTCATGCAGTCGAGTAACCACGCGCAGCCAGGAATCGTTTCTAGGAAATTCGCCTAGAACCTTGCCCGTCGCGGGATCGGCCGCGACTCTGATTTCCGTTCTATCGCGATTCAGGTCTTGCACCAGCGCAACGAAAGTAGGCTCACCTTCGGTGGGTGTGAACACCGTCGTGATCCGCGCCCCCGGATATTGCGCCTGTACATTGTGGATGACCGCCTGCAATTCAGCGAGAGGTCCCGTCGTTTGGATGCTGTGCCACGGCTTCAGGCCTATCAGCGCCTCCAATTCGACACGAAAGACGAGAATCGCACCTGTGACGCCGATCACGATCATGTACAGGCTGAGAATGATCCCCACCCACAAATGTAATTGAAAATTGAGCTGCCGCACCCATAGCCTCTGCGGCCGGTGCAGAAACTGGCGGAAGAAATTCACGGGATCATTCGCGCGCGAAAACTTGATGGGTGCGCGTTGGCCCTTTGCCGGGCACGTTCGCTTCCGAATCGCTGGTGAGCGTCTTGCCGTCGGCCGAGACCGCCATCGTACCGGTCGCGCTCGGACGATTGGGTCCCTCCAGCACAACCTTATAAAGCGACCCGCCCGCCTTGCTGATCTTGACCGTGCCAATTTTGTTCCCTTGCGAATTCTTCACGTCGGCTTCCTTGCCGTCGAGATTCGATGTGAAGCTCATCGAGACAAACTGGATATTGTTCACCGGCACCGAGTAGCCGAATTCGAAAGAATTCCCGCGTTGGACAATCCGCAACGTGAGCGGATCGGCGTCGGTCTGCTGGCCACCCACTTCCTGGCTCTTCAGCAGCCATCGGCCCACCAGCGGCTCCGCGGCCCAGGCCTGCACAGCCGAAAGCAGGAACATCAGGATTGCAACCCAAACGATCGGTTTCGTCATCTCTTGAAGTTTCGTGATCTCTCCTGAAGATGATACGCTACTGCAGCGGCAGATTGTTTTGCCGGTTCCCGCTTCCATGAGACGAGTAGCAATGTTTTACGGACGACTTAGAAGAATCTTTGCCAGTCGAAAGCTTGTGCTGTTCTTCCAACCATCCTTCAGAATCGTTACGAAATTGTCGGACTTGTCCGTGACGACCACATCCATACCTTTCGCGTAAAACCAAACGGCCCCTCTCGCGTTCGAGCCGCTAGGAAGCACGACGCCCTGTCCTGAGAACGTACCATCACGGAACTCGTCCGCATTTGCGTAAATGTCAACGATATGGTTCATCAGCCATCTGCGATCGTTGGCGTTGCCGGGATCGCGCCCGAATTCAAGCATATGGCGTCCAACCTTTGCCCCGAACTGAACTTGGTCTATTTTCAGAGGTCGCATGGCGAATCTTCCTTGAATCGTATCAGCCTACCTCAGTCCAGATTTTCACCTCTGCGGACCACATTTCCTCTCAGCGGAGAGGAAACCTACAAACATCTCGCTACTGAAGCGGCAGATTGTTCTGCCCGTTCCCGCTCCCGTTCGACCCATCCCCCGCTTCTTCCTCCGCCGGGATCACCGACGCCGCGGCCACCAGATCGCCTTCGTCCATCCGAACCAGCCGGACGCCTTGTGTCGACCTGCCCGCCTGCCGGATCTCGCCCGACTCGATGCGGATGATCTTGCCGTCCTTAGTGATGATCATCAGGTCGGTATCTTCCTTCACCGACAGAATCGCGACCACTTTGCCGATCCTGGGCGTTACCTTCATGTTGATCACGCCCTTGCCGCCGCGGGCCGTCAGCCTGTAATCCACCAGCGGTGTGCGCTTGCCGTAGCCGTGCTCGGAAATCGACAGGATCAGCCCTTCCTGCTCCACCACCTCGGCGCCGATGATCAAGTCGCCCTTGGCCAGATCCATGGCGCGCACTCCACGCGCCGGCCGACCCATGGCTCGCACGTTCTTTTCATGGAAGCGGATCGCTTTGCCGTCGTGAGTTCCCAGGAAGATGTAGTTTTCACCGTTGGTCAAGCGCGCCGCCAGCAGCTCGTCGCCCTCGTCGAGTGAAAGAGCGATGATCCCGCGCGACATCGGATTGTCGAACTCCGTCAGCTCGCATTTCTTGATCACGCCCTGCTGGGTCACCATCACGATGAACTGCCCCGGAACGAAATCCTTCACCGGCAGAAACGCCTTCACCGCTTCGTCGGCCTGCAGATTGATCAAGCCGGAAACGTGCTTGCCCTTGCCGGTGGTGCCCGCATCGGGAATTGCGTAAATCTTCAGCCAGTAAACGCGGCCCTTAGTGGTAAAGACCAG
>Ga0070714_100003127_pt1 | contig 12296 bp, 6 predicted proteins | sample LARL83metaG_FD_65450 | JGI IMG/M metagenome (GOLD analysis project Ga0070714, IMG submission 65450) | Corn, switchgrass and miscanthus rhizosphere microbial communities from Kellogg Biological Station, Michigan, USA - LAR L8-3 metaG | ecosystem: Host-associated > Plants > Roots > Rhizosphere ... | reverse complement strand
TTTTGGGCACGCCTGTCAAGATCACAACGAGGTCTCCCGCGGGGGACAGGCGGGCCGCTGCAGGAGATGACTGCCGCTGGTAGTGCCGTAGATATGAAGGCACTGGTGCCCCGGATGCTGAGCAGTAGGGCCGGGCTTTCCAGCGGACTCGGTGCTGCGCGAGATGGGCAGTCGCGTGGGATGATCACTTCGTGACTACCGCTCCATATCGGGACCGGGACGCGCCGGCGGAGATCATTTTGGGTAATGGCAACCGGGCCCTGCTGGTGAAGGCGCTCGGTACTGACCCTGGTGAGCTGCTGGCCGCGCTGGGCTTGCCGCCCGGGGCCGGGGGGTCTGGCGTGATCCTTGTCTGCGGTGGTGCCGGCGATCTAAAGGATGCGTCGCTCGCCCGGGCGGAGGAGGTGCTCGGGCCCGCCGTATCGGCGGCGGCGCAGGTGACCGGTGCCGTGGTTTTCGACGGCGGCACGTCGGCGGGTGTGATGGCGATCACCGGCGCGGCGCGGGGCAGTCGGCCGTGGACGATGCCGGTGCTGGTTGGGGTAGCGCCAGCTGGTCTTGTTACCTATCCGGGAGGCCCGCTCGATGGTGATCGGGTCCCGTTGGAGGAGAACCATTCTCATTTCGTTCTTGCTGAAAGCAGCGAATGGGGCGGTGAGACCGGCCTGCTGATCGGCCTGCCCGCCGCATATGCCGCGGGCAGCCAGGTGGTGGTGGTGCTCGCCGGCGGGGGCCGTGTGTCGAAGGCGGAGGCCTTGGAGTCGGTGCGCCGCGGCTGGCCGGTCTTTGTCATCAAGGAAACCGGAGGCGTGGCTGACGATATCGCCCGGCTGTGGGAGGCTCACCGGTTTCCGGATCGGCGGCCCGCCTGGTGGCTGTGGCCTGCCAAGTTCAGGTACCGCAAGCCGATGCCACTGTCCTCGATCTCAGACCTCGATCTGCGGGAGATTGTGGGCGAGGGTGACATCCGGCCGGTCTCAGGCGTTGAGCCGGGACAGCTGGCCCGCCGGATGGCGTGGGAGCTGCAGGACGAGCCCGTCCTGAAGGGCGCATGGGCGCAGTTCGCGACCTACGATCATCTGGCCGCCCGGCTGCGCACCGCCTTCACCAGGTTCCAGGCGTGGATCTTGCTGCTGGGTGTCCTGGCCACCTTGCTCGGCCTCATCCAGGCACGGGCCGGAAACAACGTATTGCACTGGGTGGTGGTAGCCATCCCGATCTTGGCTGCTGTCCTGGTCGCCGTGGCCGGCCGCCGGGCGGTCGGCCAGCGGTGGGTCATGCTCCGCGCGGCAGCCGAGGCAGTCAAAGCCGAGATATACCGGTACCGCACACTCGCCGCCGGCCGCGCCCGCGGGACAGCGCACGACAGGCATGCCGGGCGCCAGCAGGAACTGGCCGCCAACCTTGATCACATCGAAACCCGGCTGATACAGACCGACGCCAGCAGCGGCCCGCTGACCCCCTATGACGGGCCGCTTCCACCGCAGATGTATGGCGCCGGACGCGACGACGACGGGCTCAGCCCGCTCAACGCCGAGCGGTACCTGCAGATCCGGATCGGGGACCAGCTGACCTATTTTCACGGCCGCATCCGCAGCCTCAGCCGGCGCCGGAACACGCTTCAGTTCCTCGCCATCGCCGCCGGCGCCACCGGCGCGATCCTCGCCGCAGCAGGACTAGAGGCCTGGATCGGCCTCACCAGCGGCGCGGCTGCGGCCCTGCTGGCCTACCTGGGCTACCTGCAGGTCGACAACACCATCGTGACCTACAACCAGGCCGCCGCCAGCCTGGCTGGCCTGGAGCGCGACTGGCGCGCACGCAGCCCGGCCCAGCAAAACGCCGCGGCATTCAACCAGCTGGCGACCGACGGCGAGAAGGTTCTGACAAGCGAATTGACCGGCTGGGTCCAGCAGATGAGCGACACCATCAAGGACCTGAAACGCAAACAAGCCGAGGCAGACGAAAGCATCGAGTCCGCGACCACCACCCAGCCGCGCCAACCAACCTCCGGGAGTCAGCCCTAACTCGGCAGACCAAGATCACCGCGTTGCTGTAACCCGGCAGGCTCCCTCCGCCCGCGGGCTGCGAATGCCAACGAGAATCGTCTTTGTCGAATCTGACAGATTGGGCACAACGATCAAGCTCACAAGCATGGCTAGCAGGAGATGCCCGCTTGCATGGCGCCGGCGGACTAGGGCAGGGGGCAGTGCTGTGACCTATAGTTACGGCCTGCCGTCGTGACGTGCCTCAAGCTCTGCCGCTCCCCATCGCGGGCTTCCAGTCATCGGACCAGTTCACTGTGGCTACAGTCAGCCAGGGACTGGGTGCCTGGCTACGCAATGTGAACGGGGCAGCGGGGCCCTCAGCGCTGGCAGGCATGCCGATCGCCGAACTTTTGGTGCCACACCCGCACCATCTGGGGCTTGCGCAGCGAATACAGATAGTCCAATTCTGTGCGTCAGCTGTCTCGACTGGCTAGAAACTACTCAGAGGACAACTGCTCAGTGATATCGACAATGTGCTCTTCGCCCAACGCCAGGTCACCTGACTGATTCGGTGTACAGCGACCCAGCATGTATTCCGCCACGGATCAAGGACGCCCACATCACGGTCCAGCGGGTTGCTCACCAGATCGGCTGGCCCGGAGCCTGGTTGGCTGTCGGCCCCCGAGCGGGTTAGGGTGGCGCTGTGCGAATGGGCGGTGCGGGCAAGACCAGCCTGGTGGTGGAGCTCGCTCATGGTGTGGTCCGCAGACTGTCCTGGGCGGCCCTCATCTCGTAGCACGCGACCCGCCGTCCCCATCTGCAATGAGAGATTCGCTGGGGGGTCAGGTGGCGAGTAGTACGTCACATTACGACGCGTTCGTGTCGTATAGTCATGGCCAAGATCAGGCTCTCGCTCAGGCTCTCCAGTCCGAGCTTCAGCGGTTTGCGCGCCCTTGGTACAGGCCGCGTGTACTGCGGATTTTCCGAGATCAGACTAATCTGTCGGCAAGCCCAGGCCTGTGGCCCTCGATCGAGCAGGCCCTAAAACAATCGTCGTGGTTCATACTCATGGCCTCGCCCGCTTCAGCGAAGTCACACTGGGTGCAGCAGGAGGTCCAGTGGTGGCTGACGCACCGAGATGCCGGCCAGGTCCTCATCGCATTGACCATGGGCGAAATCCATTGGGCAGGAGAAGACTTCGACTGGTCACGAACTGACGCGATACCAGCGCAGCTGTCCGGGGTGTTCAGCGAGGAACCGCTATGGATCGACCTGCGCAAGCTTCGGCCGACTGCAATGCCTGCCGCGGACTCGACACCGCAGCTGGGTGATATCGTCGCGGACCTGGCCGCGCCGATTCGCGGCCTGGACAAGGACACACTCGTCGGTGAGCACCTCCGCTATCGGCGTCGCACCCGGCGTCTGGTGCGGACGGTAATAGCTGCGCTGTCGGCTCTTGTGATCGCTGTATCCATTACCGCTTACATCGCAAACGAGCAACGGGGCAAGGCCGTAACTCAGGCACGAATCGCGACCGCCCGCCAGCTCGCCGCGGAGTCCGAGGCGCTGCTCACCTCACACCTTGATATCGCTGAGCTTCTTGCCGTCGAGGCCTACCGGACCGACAATGACCCTCAGACCCGGGCCGCCTTGTTTGCGGCGGTGACCGCGAGCCCAGCGCTGGTGCGGTACCTGCCAACGGGCGGCCAGGTATCGGCCATAGCCGGGTCAGACAACGGCCAAGTCGCGGTAGCGGGCACCACCGATGGGCGAATATTGCGCTGGCAACCCTTCACCGGCGTCAGCCATCCAGTGGCCCGGATGCCCCATGCCATCACCAGCATCGCAGCCAGCGCTGACGGCGCCACGATAGCGGCAACCGACGGCACCGAGGCCGTCGTGTGGAGCCGCGGATCGGTCACGCGGTTGATCCGTGGGGTACGAAGCGTAGCCGTATCACCAAGTGGCCGGTACCTGGCCGTCTCGGAGGGCGGGCGAGTCAGCCTGATCGACCGCTTGACCGGTCAGGTAACAACGGCGGCCGCTGGCGTTCCAGCCGACAGCGTCGTCATGCCAACCAACAACGACTTGGTCGCGACGGGCTCCGCTGGCGCTTGGGCACGTCTCACCGTCCCACGCCTGCGCGGCACAATGACTTCAGGGATTTCTTTGGGCGCGCACGGCTTCCTGCTGACTACCTCGACGAGGGGTGGGTTCATCGGCTTCACCAATGGCGGCCAGAGCATTCCGCTGTGGCAAACCACCCGGCCGGCGCCGGCCAGCGGCGCGGCGGATCTGGTCGGAGCATCCCACGGCAGCGATCCCGAGGCTATTGGCATAAGCGAAGACGGCACCCGTGTGGCGGTTGCCGCTGCCGGCACCATCTATGTGTCCGGTACTGCCCAGGCCCCGAAGACCGACTGGGCCCTCAGCCAAGCGATCCCGCCCAACTCAACTGTGGCGACGCTGACTGGTAACAGCAGCACCCCACCCGGGGGAGTGATCTTCTTCGGTGACGATAACCATCTGCTCTCAGCGTCCGGTGATTCATTGATCCTATGGGACCTCAATCAGCTAACCCGCATCAGCAGACAGACCCACATGTCAGTGCCATGGGCGTGCATAGCTTGCCCACCCCCCACCGTCAGTGTGCGGCCGGATGGGCAACAGGCCGCAGTTCTCGACGGGAATGATATGCAGGTGATTATTCACGGCCTGGGGCGGCGCCATGATCAGACAGTCATTGGCGGTGACCAGTACGGGCTGCTTGGCTGGAGCACCGACAATTCCAGACTATTCCTCGCTGCATCAATCGACCGCCGCATCGAGATACGGAAAGTTGGCGGCGGAACCGGCGCACCTGTCATCGGCCGTTGGCCACCCGTAGCGCCCGGCTATTATGCTATCGCACTTTCGCCTGACCACAGGCGTCTCGTAGCCGTCAGCAACAACGGCGCCGTGCAGGTGCGTGACCCGGCGACCCAGCGGCTTGAAAGGGCCATCCCGGGCCCGGCGAAATCACGTAATGATTCCACCATCGGTCAAGTCGAGGCGGACCCTACCGGATCGTTTGTCGCCGAAACCATCTACACACCGAACTCGACAAATCTTAGGTTGATAGATACAAATACGGGTATCGTCCGCAGCGTCGGGAGTGGCAGTGTTCAGCATGTGGCATTCAGCGGAGCGCACTTGCTGATACAACGCCGGTCCGCGCGATTCGAGGTGTGGAATGCCGCAGGAACCACGCTGCAGCGGTCACTCCAGCAGGACTCTAGCTATCTACCCAATGCTGCCGCGGTCACTACTGCGCCGACCATCGTCGGTTCCCTCCTCATACAACAGCGGACCGACGGCACGCTCGTCGTCACCGATCTGGCCACGGGCGATGCCCTGGGATCCCTTGCTTTGCCTGCCGCCTATACGAAATTCAAGACGGGGCTCGCTGCAAGCTCAGACGGGCGGCACCTGGTTACAGTAACCGAGACCAATACCCTTAACGATCGCGACGGCCTGCTGGTCCAGTGGGACCTCTCTAGTAACGCTTGGATACGGGCTGCATGTACATCGGCTGGTCGTGGCCTCACATTGAGCGATTGGCGGCGGTACGTCGGTACCACCGCCCCATCGGACCTGAGCTGCATGCATTAGGCTCGCTTTGCTATCCTTGGCCTAAGCCAACGAGGGATTCCCGTGGGATCGACGGCAGAGCGCGGAGTTGTGGGATTCTGTGAGCGTCCGATGTACCGCAGGGAAATTGGCCAACCTTCAAGGCCCCCGGGCACACATCCATGCCAGCGCCCCAACATCCCGGCGCACAGCACGGCAGATCTGAGCGGCCCGCGTAACGGCCGACTTCCAGCAAATAGCCGCGCAGATCGGCGGCTCGGCGCGCGGTTATCAAGGGCTCTCCGCACTATTGGCGATCTCGACACGGACGAGCAGTAGGCGGCCCAGGCCGCATGTTTATGCATGGCCAGCGCCGCCGTGCTGGTGCTGGGCTGCGCGCTGCTGGCGCTTTCCTAAGTCGCTCGTGTATCGGTCATGTGGGGGGGCTGCCCAAGGTCAGCATCAAGCCACCGAGGAAGGCGCCGAAGTCGTCGGCACGTTCTGGTGCCCGGAATTGTCTTGGTGCCAGCCTGGCTATTGCCGGCGGGGGGGTGGGTATGACAGGTCCTAGAAGATGCTCCCGGGGCGTCTGCAGCGAGAGCGAGCCGCGCAGGTCCGGCGCAGCGTCGACCCGGGATCCCATCGAGGGTGGATGCGGCGAGCAGAAGCGGCGCAGAATCGTTGCAGGGATCGAGGCGTGCTCGAACGTGTCCTTGAGCACGGTTCGTGCGGGTGTCCACGGGGAGACGACGAAGGCCGGGACGCGCGGCCCTAGCCGGCCTGTGCCTTGAGCGGTTAGAGATGTGGACGCGACGGGTGGTTCTACGTGGTCGTAGAAGCCACCGTGCTCGTCATAGACGATCAGGAGCATTGTCTGGCGCCATGCCGAATTCTTGTTGGGATCGAGGAGCGTGCGGACGATGTTGTCGATGAAGACCTGCCCGTCCAGGAGGTTCGAGGGTGGCGCGTCGTCGTTGTCCTGCTGAGCGGCCAGGGTGCCTGCTGGCAGATCCCCGAACGCCGGATCGATAAACGTGACGCTTGGCAGCCCCGGGGGTCCGCCGAGCTGGTTCCGACCTGCGCAGGTCGCCGCGAACCCGTTGATCGGGTCGAGGAAGCCCCGCACGTTGGTCATGTCGAAGGTATGCCGGGTGAAGGCTCGCATCAGGCTCACCCTGTTCTCGAAGTAGACCCAAGAAATGCCGCGGTCGGTCAGGTGGTCGAAGAGCGTTGGTGTCTCTGACGGAGTGAATGTTCGGAAGTCGGGCGTGTCCACTTCGGGTTGGCCGTACTCGTCGCGGTTGAGGTCGCCGGTCAAAGTGACGAACCGGTTCGGGATCGTCGGCCCGACGTGAGAGGCGAACCAGTGGTCGCACAGCGCGTACTGGTCAGCGAGGTGAGCGTATGTGGCGAGCTCCGGGCCGTAGTAACCCATTACCGCCTGGAGCTTGCCGGGAACGTCGTCGACGATGCGGGCGTAGTCGCTGACGAAGTGGGCGTGGCCATCGGCGAGCTGAGCCTTGACGTTCTCGTGGCTGTGGTGGGGGCTGTCGAGGATCTGGAGGTCGGTTAGGTGCGTCGGGTAGTAGTAGCGCCCGTTGAAGTAGTTGAACTGGGTGGGCACCGCGATGTCGGCCGGTTCGAGGCCCTCGATGTCGGTTCGGCCGCCGTCGCGGCTGAGGTAGCCGAGCAGGTGATCGAACGACCGGTTCTCCATCATCACGACCACGATGTGATCGACCTTTGCCAGGTCTCCGGGATCTGTGGCCGGTTTCGGACCGTGAAACGGGACCGGGTCGAGCCCGCCGGGACCGGGGGTGGCGGGAGGTCTCCATGCGACGTCACCCGCACCGCGTGGCGTGTAGGGGACGTTAGTAGTGTCGGCGGAGCCTCCGCTGTCCTTCTTGAGGAACCGGGGGTCATTCAACAGTGGGGGATTCGAGCTGGTGAAGGTGGGCGCGCCTGTCGTAGCCGGCGGTGTGCTGTCGCCGACGAGGGCGAGTCCGACGTAGGAGATGACAATGTCGCCGAGCCCAAAGGCGTCGGGCTGACTGCTGACAGGATCGAAGGTCAAGTCTCTGACCTCGTAGTCCGCGCCGAGGAACCAGGGCTGGAGCACTGGGCCAATCTGTGTGCCGAGCAGGTCGAGCCGCCTGACAACTTCGTCATGCCACCCGTCCACCCTGTCCGCAATGGCCGGGTGATCGTGCCGGAGCCGGTCGAGCAAGGTGGCGTCGAAAGTCGAGTCGAAGGTCAGATCATTGAGTGTGTCCGGGAAGAACCGGATCGTGATGTCGAACGGGTCGACGTCGATGGATGTGACCGTGAGAACCTCGACGTTCATCGGCTGTGCGGGGTCCCGTCTTCCGACGTGAACCGCAGCCTCGATGTAGGCGAGGGTGCCCGACCTGAAGGGGAAGGGACTGGCCATCGAACCACACCTCAGCGTCAACGGTCCGATCTCGAAGTTGCTGAAGCTGAGGTACGGCAGGTCGGTCGTGTACGTGTCTTGCAACATGTAGTACGTCGCCACCTGCCTGTCGATCTGCAAGGTGAATCCAGATCCCTCCAGGGTCGCGAACAGGTAGTTGCGACCGTTCCAATTCTCGTTGAACCCGTACTGGAGGTAGCTGAGGGGCACCCGGCGGGTGAGCAGCGGCAGCATCGATGGGTACTGCACGGAAATTTCATAGCGAGCCGGTGTCGTGGCCGCGGCCGGGTCGAGGCTGACCCGCAGTTCCCAGGTGTCATCACCCTCGGACGGGGTCTGGGCCAGGATGGAGTCGAGGTTGGACCCCACCACTTGACCGCCGTGGAGCAGATCCATGGTCAGCTCACTGGCCAGCTGGGGTGGACCGGAGCCACCACCAGGGTCCGTCGGCTTCGCCTGCGCCAGCAGGAGGGCAACAGGGCTGTTCCCAGATGCCGCACGGTGCACCGGCGACATCCCGCCACCGCCACCGCCCGGTTGACCCGAGCCGCCGGGTGGCCGCGGAGGAATGGGCATCCCGCCGCCGGGGGGCAGAACGATGGTGGCGTTCCTGGCGTGGACGACAAGCTCACCCGGCGACATCCGGGGCAAGCGGTATGTCCGGACCTCACTGGCAGAGATGATGATCCCAGCGGAGTTCTTACGGTAGGCAGTGTCAGGCATTGGTCACCTTTCCCACCCACGCGTAAGGATCAGTTCGGAGAGTGCGCCCAAGAACACGCGGGTGTCGGAGCCTGAGCCGAGGATGTAACCGGGATGGTTCAGGCCCGGGTTGTAGACAGGACCGGATTGTAGAAAAGCCCCCCTCCGAATGCCGAGATGTCGGTGATGAGGAAGAACACGCCTGCAACTATCGCGATCTTTCTAGTTGAGGTGGGTCTTGTCGCTGTTTGCGGCGGGCGGCGGTGCCGACCGGTCGTGCCTGTTGTTGCGGTCATGGACGATCCTTTTCGATCGCACAAGCAGAGGGTCGTTCCGGCCTGCCTGTTCAGCGGTGGTAGTAAGGCCATACGCCGAAAGCCTTCGCCAGCGCCCGCAACGGGCGGCAGCATTCGGCGCTGCACGCTGATGAGCCTGGCCTTTGTGGCGGAAGTGCCAGCAGCTGGCGCCGAGCTGGAGCGGGTTCTTCGGCGCCTTCAGGCTTGGTCCTGCCGCCGGCGGCCAAGGCCGGCGAAGGCCTCGTGCAGCACCATTGGTGCGCAGTTTCAGGCGGAGCGCAGGTACCAGACCCATCCGGCCAGATGCCCTGCGCCATTGCCCGGGTGACCCGTCGCGCGCCGACGACGGAGAACAGAATCCGCTGGTTACGGACGTGCAGCGGACCCGATGAATGACAGGTGCTGCCATATGCCACCTCGGCTTGGCTGTGCGCTGAGCGCCACCGAGGTCCAGAGCAGCCGGGAGAAATCTCAATCCCGTTACGCACAGGTAACGAGCACGCCTCCCAAGCCCTGACGCTACGCCTCAATTTTGCCGTTAGCAAACGATCTGTTGACTAGACTGTCAACTACGGTCCGGCGGTACCTGCCAAGACCGGAGCGGAGATCGTGAGCAGGAGCACCGCGTCTTCTGATCGAGGTTGCGCCATCCGCATGATCCAGTGAGACCGCATACTTATCCACGACCGCTGACGTCCTGAACGTCCGCATCTGCCCCGAGGAGTGCACTGGCGATGGGCACTCGCGGACGGATGGGTCGCTGAGACTATGGTTCATCCTCCAGGTCGGGTAGGAATTCGGCCAGCAAGGTCTCCAGTGGCTCGCTGCGTCCGCTGCGCACCTCCCAGTTGTAACCGAGGTCATCGGTCTTCGATGCAGCCGCGGCCAACTTCAAGGCCAGTTCGTGAAGCTCGGCCGGATCGACATTCCATAGCTCATCCGACTTGGCGTGCCATGCCTGGTAGAGACGTTGATCGGCTTCTCTAAGCTCGAACATCATGACTGAGTGCACGGCACGGTTCCGAAGATCGCGCAGGGCCGTCGCATCGGCGAGGATCGACCGGGCGTCGGAACCGAGCCCGCACTTTTCGAGTTCGGGTACCAGGGCCTCAAACGCCTTGATCACCTCGCCCGATCGACTCTGCACCTGACAGTACTTCTCGTCACTCCAGCTCTGCATCGTCATCGCGAGGAATGCCATCGCACCTTCGAGCCTGCTGGCGGCGACGCAGACCTCACCAATTCCGCGGAGAACCCGATCCTCTTCATCGTCACTAAACCGATCGTCGTCCGCGCGGTCGTTGCGCTCGTTACCGTTCCTACACTGATCCGTTACAAGATCTGAAGGTAGCGCCAGACTGGACTGACAGGAAACGTGCAAGGTCATCTCAGCGTCTCAACGAGCAGCTCGTTGCCGGGTACAGGATCCTCGGAACCTTCACTGCCGCCGCTGCGTCGCAGGCGAATAGTCCTGCGGGGCTACGGCCAGGCTATCTGCCGGGGTGGCGGTTAGGCTCAACCGAGGATCATGAAGGCTCCGGACACAGCGGTCGGCAATCCCCGGCTTCGTCCTGTCGGGTTGACGACCAGACCGCATAGATATCCATCGCCATACCGAGCCGAGAACGCGCGCATCTGCCGCGAACCGCATGATCGTGCCGATGAGCGGATGTTTGTTCTGGGCTGGCAACTATGCCGGCCTGGGCGACGCTGACCGTGGCGTGCAGAGCGGCATCTCTAGCCGGATTCTTGCGTCTGGCTTACCAGGCAGGTCACCGACCGCAGGCCTCGCTCAGCCAGCTCACGAACCGCATCCTCTGCCCGTCTCGTCCACAGGATCGCAGATGCCGAGGTGGCGGTGAGGCCGACGAGTTCCAGGGCGTCCAACGCCGAGCGCAGGGTACGGCCAGAGTAGATCAAGTCATCAATCAGATGGACCGCAGTCCCAGCGGGCAGGCGCTCCCCAACCAAGCGGCCATCCCCGACACTCGGGTCGTCGCCGTAGGAGACGAAGTAGGTCTTCGGCACCCGCCGGATCAACACGGCTGGCACGGCAAGCCTGAGGGCAAGGGCTCCAACAAGAGCCCAGGCCCCATCGTCACAGCCGACGATCGCATGCCCGGGCGGCACCGTGCGAGCGAGCTCGTCGACGACGAAGGCGAAGGAGGCCGGATGACCGAGTATGCGCTTGAGGTTGGTGAAACCACGGCCCGAGTTGCCTTCTCGATCCTGCACATCGGCGTCGCTGACACAACCAAGGACAACGTCCCACATGCCGGCCGGGTCAGTGATGTTCAGCCTCACTCGTCCACTTCACCCGATACCAACAGCACCCGCAAACCGACCTTCAATCGCGCGAACGAACATGCCTACCGGACAGCGCCGCCTTGTCTGGCCGCCGGCAACACCGGCTCCAGTGCCTCAGAGCGTGGACGCCGGGCGACCCGAGGCGTCGCTACCAGTTGCCCTCCAGAACGTCCGCGATGCCGCTGACCGAGCGGCGTTAGGCACCGGCCACGACCGAGCGGTAGTGCCAGGTCGACGACGCGCTCATGCCGATGTCTGTGTCTGGTAAAGGCTCAGGCGGATTACACGCTCCCCTCAGTCGTCCCCGATGTAGCCCGTATTGGGATCGATCATGGCGAGGAAGGCGCGAATGCTCTCCCGGTGCTCCTCGATCGACCGATTCGGTGTCCCGCTCGACCCGAATCCGTAGCCCTTGTTAGGCCCGCTCAGCCAGTCGTAGGCGGTGCCGCTGTCTCCAGCTGGGCGAATGGCGAACCGTTCGCCATCGACGTCGAGGGTGAACAACACCGGCCCGGGCCTTCCCTCTGTTCCGCGGTACACAGCTGGAACGGCGGGACCGTCGCCGTCACCGCTGGGGCTCATGTTCACGAGAGCCAGCATCCACGGCCGCCGGCTTTGATGTCCATCGCACACGCGCTCGGCTGACGCACTCATCTGCCGCATTCAGCGCGTGCGATGTGAGGTAGGACCTGGCCTTCAGCGGCCAGGAAGGCTCGTAGTCAACCGCACGTCGGGCCGGCGTGCCCTACGCGAGCAACCGGCAACAAGCCGACGGTCGGCATCGCGCTGCATCGAGCGACGGTATCACCGTGCGTGACCGAGAAGATCAGAAAGAACGCGCGCGGAGCCGCCGTTATGCACGGCGGCGAGCCCTGCGCGACCAACTCGATGAGCTGCGCAGATCAGGCAGTTCTGGCGCACACTCGCCGATGGGCGTGTGTCCGGACTGCTGCCTGTCTAGCGGCT
>Ga0070714_100003126_pt1 | contig 12299 bp, 8 predicted proteins | sample LARL83metaG_FD_65450 | JGI IMG/M metagenome (GOLD analysis project Ga0070714, IMG submission 65450) | Corn, switchgrass and miscanthus rhizosphere microbial communities from Kellogg Biological Station, Michigan, USA - LAR L8-3 metaG | ecosystem: Host-associated > Plants > Roots > Rhizosphere ... | reverse complement strand
GAATGCCTTAGTTGCGAGCCAGCCGGATAACTTCCTCCTTGCGAGTTATGCGCTGACGAGCGAAGTTCCAAGGCAGCGCGATACAATCCCAATGCTGCTCGCGTCCGCGAGTGAGCCGGTCGCGACCGGCCACAAGAGCGCTTTCCTCGCCGCGGCACTTTCTTTCGCGATTCCAGGCCTTGGAGAGTATTACGTTGGCGATCACATCTGGCGCGGAATGATTTTTACCGGACTGGAAGCGGGGCTTTGGGTGGGGATGATCCATTTCCAGCAACAATACACGCATGATCAGAACGCGTTCTATTCGTTCAGTGGCGACCATTTCAGTCGTGGCCGATATGCGGGGCACCTCGATTCCTTGCTACTTTCGGATACACAATGGGTTCGGACCCTCTACCCTTCCGATCACGCCGATTCCAATAATATTGGTTCAATCAATCGTGCCGAGGTAGCCTTAGATAGCTTAAAACAAATATTTCCAAATCTCCCGGATTCCGATTACACCCATCGACTAATCGACCCAAACGCCGATTTTCAACAATATAATGAGATGATTTCCAAGTATTGGCAATACGTTTCCGGATGGGACCAACTAACGAATTGGAATACCGCTGCTTCCATGCGAGCAAGCGCACAACATCAGGCCGATATTGCTAATGATTTCCTGTTCGGAATCATCCTGAATCACGCGCTATCGGCCATCGATGCAGCACTGCTCGCACGCGACCATAATTCCCCCATCGAGCTCCATGGCGAATTAATGGCGCACCCTTACCGCGATGGCACAATGGGATTTATTCCGACCGCGAATATCGCGTTTCGATTCTGACTTTCGGTTTATTCGTTGGAAATTCATTTGAAGGAAAATTTCCGCTTTTTCTAGCCAAGTTTCTGTCTTCTCTGGAAGCTATCACCAGTCCAACCAATGAAAATACAAATAGAAATACCAGCGTCCAGAATACCAGCTTCATCAACGCAAATGGAAAATGTGGACTAAAGCGGTCTTCAATCACGAGCAATGGGTCTTTGGCCCCCAACATAATCGTCCGAATGCCCCTTGCATAGCGCAGTGGGAGGCCATCGAAAAGGGATGCGGCAATTGGTGTAAGCCACCCATAGCGATGGTCATACCGCCAGGCAAAATCATTGTTGGCATGGAGCATAGCGCCCGGCGCAAGAAATTTTAATTCCGCGATAATATCGGAATCCGGCCGCTCCTGTATGGAATACGTCACGAGATGAACCGCGGATGGCTGCGTTAGCAATGCTAGCCGAAGTCTGGGAATGTCAACCGGCGTGCTATCGCTTCCCAATATAAAATAGCAGTGGTAATAAGGATCCACTGCTTTCCAGGAGTGCGAAACACCATCGTAAATTCCGAGCAGGTTATGCCCATCGCCACCAAGCTGGCTCGATCCATTTAGGTCCCATAGCCGGGCAGGAATATTCTCTTTTGCAAGAATAGCGGCCACGGCAATATCGACATTGTAACAATGGATCCGATGCCCGGCTTCGAGAAGCCGGAGTGAGGTATCCGGTTGATCGAGTGTCGGAAGCGCATCTTCCGGAAGAAGCGGGTGTGTGGAATCGAAGGCACGAAGGGTGGAAATGGCTTCTGAAAAGCTGCGAGCTTGTGACAACGGTGCGTGCGTCAGGAAACGGAGCGAATCGCCGGCGATCAATTGCGCGGAAGAGTCAATTTTCTTATAGGAACCAGCAATAAGGCGAAGCCGATGTTGCGATGCACACAGGGCAACCAATAGAATGGTGACTGTTAAAAGGACCGCGGCAAATCGTTTTTTCCAAGGGGCCGAGCGCATGTAGAAAGAACATTCTAATTGGCAAAACCTCACAAAACTCCTGGGTCAGTTCGAGGAGTTATGGTCTGACAGCATTCCTCTCAAAGCAGTTCCCTCTATTATCCAACGTGCAAATACGATTCGGCATCCCGGTATAGTCGAAGGAATTCCTCCCTGGTAGCGCGGTTCGCGGATGTTCGTAGTGCAGGGTCGGCCGCAATCACGGCATCCGCATCGTGCAAGGTTTGTTCAACAAGAGCGGTATCCAGCGTTAAATCGGCGAGCCGCAGTCGTACCTTCCCCGATTGCTTTAATCCCATCACCTCGCCCGCCCCGCGAATTCGCATATCGGCCTTGGCAATCTCGAACCCATCCGATGTAGCGACGAGTGTCCGCAGCCGTTCGAGCGCCAGGGAAGATTGTTCGATCTCGTCGCTCGTTTGCATGGATTCGCTGGGCGCCAATTTTTCGCTGGCCACGAGAACGCAAGCCGAGTCCCTGCTTCCTCGTCCCACCCGGCCGCGAAGTTGATGTAATTGCGCGAGGCCGAACCGTTCGGCATGCTCGATAATCATAACGGTGGCGTTTGGTACATCGACGCCCACTTCGATCACCGTGGTAGCAATCAGTATGTCGTATTGCTTTTCCCGAAACCGCCTCATGGCTTCTTGCTTTTCATTGGACGACATCTTTCCGTGCACGAGTCCGACACGAAATTGCTTGAACGCATGGGCTTTCAAATCTTCGAATGCCTTCTCCGCTGCCTCGGAATCGACCTTCATCGATTTTTCGCGAAGCGGGTAAACGATAAAGACCTGCTCTCCACGCTGCTCGATCCGACGAATAGCCGCCTTGTGGAGCATTGGACGGTCGTGCTCGAAAAAAAGCATTGTTTGGATCGGCTTGCGGCCTGGCGGCAGTTCTCGGATTGTGCTCACTTCCATATCGCCATAGAGCGTGAGCGCAAGCGTTCGCGGAATTGGGGTCGCGGTCATTAACAATACATCGGGTGTAACAGCAGCGGGTGAATGGATTTGAATGCGGAACATGTCATGCTCGAAGTCCTCCGCCCGTGCGGTATCCGTGCTCTTTTCAATCAATGCCTTTCTCTGAGCGACGCCAAAACGGTGTTGTTCGTCGGTTACTACAAATCCGAGGCGTTGAAATCGGACGGATTTCTGAATTAATGCGTGTGTGCCGATGGCAATATGCGTTTCGCCGGTGGCAATGGCATCCAAAATTTGTTTTCGTTCGCGTTTGCCCTGCCCGCCAATCAGCAGTGCCGTTCGAATGCTGGTGGACTCGAGAATCCTTGTGAGCGTATCGTAATGCTGCGCCGCGAGGACTTCCGTCGGCGCCATGAACGCACATTGGTAGCCGTTCTCGATCGCCACAAGCATGGCCAGTAGTGCAACGATCGTTTTGCCACTGCCGACATCCCCTTGCAGCAAACGGTTCATGGGGTACGTCCGACCACCCCGTTTCGACATATCCTGGAGTATCTCGCGCAACGACTGTTCTTGGCCGCCAGTAAGTTTATACGGCAGCGAGGCGAGCACTTGCGCCGCCAGACCGGACCGTTCCAATGTGCTTTCGGAAGAATTTCCGAGAGCATCGAGCAGACCACCAACATCGTACTTTACGACTCCCGTCACGCTCGATCGCATCCGCTGCCGCTCCATCGAAAGGCGAAGCTGCATGAAAAACAGTTCTTCGTATTTAAGGCGGTAGCGCGCAAGCTCTACCCGTTCGGGAGTTGTGGGCCAATGGACTTCGCGAACCGCCTGGATTCGAGACATCATATGGTATCGTTCGATTACATCCTCTGGAAGTATCTCATCGAATAAACCGCTTCTTTCGCATTTGTCGACCGCAGCGCGAATCAGATCGCGAAAGGGCTTATCGCTAAAGCCTGCTTTCCGTAATGTCGGCAATAAATAATATAAAGGCAGGACTTGCCCTTGAACAAACTCCTCGGAATTAGTAAGGTGTTCAATAAAAGGGGGCTGCACAATTTGAATGATATTGCGGAATTCGCCCACATACCCAGCAGCAAGATATTCCTCTCCTAATCGAAACTGTTTCGACCGCCATTCGGGATAATCGAAATAAACAAGCTGCAATAACCCGCCGGATTCGTCCTGAAGAGAAATTGCCGCGCGGCCTCGACCTCGGCTTGGAATATAACGGGTTCCAATAACTTTGCCGCGCACACTCACAGGCTGACGCAGATGCTGTCGAAGATCGTTCAGCGGGACGAGTTCTCTCGCGTCGAGGTAGCGACCCGGAAAATGCAACGCAACGTCTTCGAGCGTTTTATACCCCGCTTTTGCAAGCGCCTCCAATTTTTTTGGCGTCATGCCTTTGAGATGGCCAAGTAGCGGTGGACTGGATATTAGGCCAGCCACCGCCGGAGGATTTATTCCTCGTTGCTTTGGATGAACTATCTCAGGCATGATCTTAAAGCTAACAGCTATTCCTATCAATTCGGTCAACTCTCATAGGCAAGAGCAGATAATTTTCTGGGCAAGCGCTCGCGGAGCTTCATCGACTCACATTTCGTTAGGCCTATTTCACAATTCTCACCACCATGCCAGTGCAGCTCCGCGACGCCATTCTCAATCTTCTCCGCGACCATCCCGGCGAACTCTTCAAAACGAACGAGATCTCGAAGATGCTCGCCATAAAGTCATCGAGCGCGGAATATCAAACGCTTCGGCGGACGCTGGACCTTCTGGAACGCGAAGGGACCATCCTCCGTGAAACGCGCCGCCGCTATGGCTTGCCACGTATCGAGCGGACCGAAATAGAAGGAGAACTTCGCATCCAGGCGACGGGAAATGGGATTGTTACCCCCTCGGCTGATTTCGATATTGGCGACAGCGTCCTCATTCGCGCGCGAAATTTGAGTACTGCTATGGATCGAGATTTCGTTCGTGTCCATCTTTTTGCCGCCAAAAAAGGCGAGCGTCCTCAAGGCGAAATCACCGAGGTACTTCGAAAAGCCACGCAACGGGTAGTCGGCACGATTGAGCGAACGCGGCAAGGATTTTTCGTCCGTCCCGAGGGTGGAACTATGAAACGAGATGTCTTTGTAGCCCGCAAGGACCTTCACGGCGCGAGAGAGGGCGACCGCGTCACTATCGAGCTGTACGAATGGACGGATGACTATCTCCAGCCGGAAGGGTTTGTCCTCCATACCCTCACAGCGAAGGCGAAAGAGGGCTTCACGAACGAAGCGATTATTTCCGAATTCAATCTTCCCGAAGGATTTCCTTCCGCCGTTTCGAAGGAAGCCCAAAAACTTCCCGACGCCATTTCCGAGACTGAAATAAATAAGCGGCTCGATCTGCGTGGCGAAACTATTTTTACCATCGATCCCGAGGACGCAAAAGATTTCGACGACGCTGTTTCGCTTACATCGAACGACGATGGAAGTGTGACGGTCGGCGTTCACATCGCGGATGTGAGCCACTACGTACGCGAGGATTCCGCACTGGACAAAGAGGCGCTTCAGCGTGGCACGAGCGTCTATCTCGTGGGAGGCGTGGTTCCGATGCTGCCGGAGCGTATTTCGAATGAGCTTTGCTCATTGCGTCCCGACGAAGACAAGCTGACCTATTCCTGCTTTCTTCGAATTGACCCCGAGACGGGCCGTGTGAAATCGGCGGAAATTAAAAAGACCGTGATTCGCAGCGTCATGCGTTTTACGTATGAGGAGGCCGAACGCCGAATCACAACCGGTCGTGGAAAATATGCAAAGTTGTTGCGCCAAATGCGGGCCTTGAGCACTAAGATGTACGATTTGCGTAAAGAAGACGGCTCGATCGACTTCGAATCGGAAGAATTTCGATTTCGTTTCGAGAATGGGGAGCCCGTCGAGGCCGTCCGAAAGGAACGGCTTGGTTCCATGCGCATGATCGAGGATTTTATGCTTGCCGCAAACCGCGCGGTCGCGGAATTCATCGCGCGCAAGGCAAAACAAGGCAGCGAGCGGCCGTTCCTCTACCGCATCCATGCCGAGCCGGACCCTGCGAAAGTGCGCGAAGTTGCGCAGCTTGCAAAAACTTTGGGCTATAAATTATCGGTCGAAAACCCGACGCCGAAAGCCGTACAGAAATTCCTCGAATCGCTCAAAGGCAAGCCGGAGGAACATTTGCTCAATCAACTCATGCTCCGCGCGATGGCCAAGGCTGTTTATGCCGAGCATAATGTCGGGCACTTTGGCCTCGCATTTTTACACTACACCCACTTTACTTCCCCAATTCGCCGTTACCCCGATCTCATCGTGCATCGAATGCTCTCCGAGTATCAGCGCCCTGGCGGAATGAACCGGGAGAGGGAGCATCATTACTACCAGCTTTTACCCGAGATCGCGAACCAAACGAGCGCGATGGAACGCCGTGCCACTGAAGCCGAACGCGCTTCGGTAAAACTTGCTCAGATTCACATCCTCAAGAACAAACTGGGCGAGGAATTCGACGGTGTAATTTCCGGCGTTACTCATTTTGGAATTTTTATCGAACTCGCATCCGGTGCCGAAGGACTTATTCACATCCGCAATCTACCAGGATATTACGAGTTCGATGAAGCCCATTATTCGCTCATCGAACGGCCCGGCCGCCACGGAGCGAAAAGTGAAGGCCGGCGTTTCCGAATCGGAGACCCTGTTCGAGTGCAGTTGGTAAAAGTAAGCGAGGAAAAACGGCAGGTCGATTTCCGCCTGGCAGAGGAAACGATGGAGCCGGAACAGACGATTAATGATGGTTCGGACGGAGGGAGACTTCTGCGTCAAAAGCTTCACCGAGAGCGCGTTGACGGACGGCCTCGAACATCGCCACGCCCGCGGCAACGCTCGCGTTGAGCGAAGCGGTCTTGCCCATGAGCGGAATCGCTGCTAATTTCTCGCAACGTTCTTTAACTAAGCGATGCAAACCTTTTTCTTCGCTTCCAACGATAAGGCAAAGGGGACCGACGAGGCTGGTCTCATAAAGTGACTCCTCCGCTTCTCCTGCCAGGCCGAGGCATATCACCCCGAATTCTCCTTGCAATTTTCGAATCGTTTGCTCCAGATTTCCAATCTTAACAATGGAAACATTATTCGCTGCACCCGCGCTCGATTTATAGACGGCCGGCGTCAGGACCGCGCCTCGTTTCGGCAGCAGCACGGCAGTCACGCCGGCGGCTTCTGCGGAGCGAAGAATAGCTCCGATATTGTGCGGATCTTCGATGCCATCGAGCGCAATTAAGAGAGGATTTCGATTCCCAGCAAGCACATCTTCCAATTCCTGATATTGCCGTTGAGCGATAAGAACGATCACCCCTTGCGAATCGACATCCGTGGCGGCGCGGCGTTCCAACTCGCGGAACTTCGCGCGATCTAATTCCGTGTGAACGACGCGGTGCGCGCGAATAAGATGCAGCAACTCTCCTATCTGCGGGCCATGAATACCATGAGCAAGATAAATTTTTTCTATTCGCGCGCGCGAAGCATCGTCGCGCAGAAGTTCGAGCGCGGCACGGCGGCCAACCACATAGGTCTGATTCGAATCGATCATTCGGCAATATTAAGTTCTGGGAGCATTGGCTGGGTTCCAAATTTCTTCAGCAGAATCTCCACGGCCAATTCCGGCATCGCGCATAGATCGATGAGATCGAGCCACCGGCTAAATTGATCCTCACCCTGAACGTATTCGAAAAATCCTTCCCAACTTTGTCCGATCAGCAGGAACGCCTTTTTTTCGATAAATCCCTTGGTCATATAATCCCATGCCATGGCGACTTCGGCAAGCGTGCCTGTGGAGTTTCCAATCGCGCACCAGGCGTCGGGAAGATCGAGTAGTTCCATTAGCCGGTCGGTTGCGCTTTTCACGCGGATTTCTCGCGTAAGATATTCATTTCCCTCGCGGCCTTTAGCATAATAGACTTCCGCCGTAATACCAATTACCGCGCCGTTAGCGGCACGCGCGCCCTTCGAAGCGGCTTCCATCACGCCACCATATCCGCCAGTGACAACGCCGAATCCCGATTGAGCGAGCAGCACGCCAAGCCGTTCTGCATCGTCGTAAAGCTTCTCCCCTGGGCGGCAATTTGCCGGTCCGAATACGGCAATAAGTTTTTTCATTAGTCAATAAAAGCCCAGGTTACATCGAGGCGCAAATGAAATCCATCGCGCGGGTAGAGCGCGACATTATAGTATGGCGCGCCAAGGATATTCAATAATTCCACGTTCACCTGTGCTCGGCGATCGACTTCCGCTGAAAGCATTACATCGAGCATAAACTTTGGAGTCAGCAGTCGTGCATCCGGAACTGGAATGATGCCAGAACCAAGGTGCGAATAGGCATAGCCTCGATATACATAATAATCGGACGCCGGATCGTACGTAAACTGCGGATCGAGCTGGCTCAGATATCGGACGCGAGGACCCACGAAAAAGCGTAGGTTGCTCGCGCCAACTTCGTTTTCGAAGTATAGCGCGGCAAATCCAAAGAAGCGGTTTGGAAGATCGCTTTGAAGTGATGGGGTAAGCGTATAGGCACTTAGTGGCACGGTCTTGGGGAAATACGTTACCGTGCTCGAAAAATGAAATTTCGAAATATACGCATCCAGATCGAGCGTGAACGATTGCGAATGTAAATCCGCGCTTGAAAAGCTTGGGATCGTGCGGAAGGTATCGTTCGGATCGGCATACACAATTCCCTCCGGCTCGTGACGGTCGAGGAATCCAGCGTGAATGGAAAGACTGTCGTTTCTCGAAAAGGGGAAATGCGCATCCAACCAGCCCCCGAGATTTCGCAATTGATAGGTAGCCGCAGGATTGGGGCTAAGTGTTGCTCGATCCTTCGCGTAATTGTAACTGGCGGAAAACGAAATCGCATCCGTTAGGCCAATCGATCCGGATAGCCCTGCCGATGGAAATACCGAAGCCGAGAGCGGTCCACTCGCTATCGAAAGATTGGATTCGATGGTCCGCGCGAATCCAAAGAGCGAGATGCGAAGCGCGGTTTGAAGCGCCAGGGAATCGCTGGCCATTGCCGAAAGCCGGGATTCCACCAGGGGTCGGGTGAAGGTGAAGACCGAATCTTTCGCAATTCGCTCCGCCGATCCCTGAATTCGCGCGCTCGTTCTAAAATCTCCGAGGGCTAAAATGAGCGGCTGATCGAGGGACGCGCCCATTCGGCTGCCTGCCGCCACATCCGGAATAAAGTATGGGAAGGCAGAATCCCGCGAAAGAATCCTTCTCGATTCGTAGGATACAAAACCCGAAAGCTTGGTCCGCGCCGCCGCAAGCAGTGGGAGTTGAAGCTCCGCCAGTGCATCCGCTCGAACACGATGATCGAACGTATTAATATCATGCACCGGTGCACTCACCGGATCGAAAATATCGTTCGAATCGACGGCAGCAACGCCTCCATTCAACCCGCTAAACGCCGTAATGTATTGCCCCCATAATAGAAAATCGAGTGTCTTCGCTTGGGCGGCCGGCGTAGCAAAGATGGAATCGAGCTGTGCCGAGGTCATCGCGCTGTCGCGGGGGAGACTCCCGAGGTAATGATCGATAGTCATTTGCCCGCGCAGGCCCCAGAGGTCCGTACGAGGATTGGATGTCAGATCAAACGGCGAAGGCGTGCTGCCGGAAGTATGCCGGTGAATGCCAATGGCGAAATTGGTGGCGCGCGATGCATTGAGGCTGAAAATTCCATCGAAGTTCGAGTTATCGTGCGCAAGATCCTCCGTGAAATGGATTCGCGAATAGGGCACCGGCGCGCGAAATCGCTCGATGCTAAAATCGGCCATGTCGCTCGCAGCAAAATCAACTCCTTCGCCCGCGCTGCCTTCGGCGCCGCTATTAAAACGGATGGAATTAAATACTTCGAGTGGATAATAATCGGTGAGCGTTACGCCGTTCAGAATGCTATTCATCGGGAGCGCATTATCCATCATCATCGTCGCCATATCTTCCGACGTGCGCGACGTGCTAACAAACGATTCGCGGCCGTAGCCCTCATCGCTCAACACAAGCGGATACGGTCCGCCCGATTCCTCGAACAATTCCGGGAGCGTATTCGGCGAACCGTAATACCGCAGGGCATCACTCCGATAAAAAAGATCGCTTCCATTTCTTTCGACCTGAGGCCGCCGCCACAATTTGCCAGCGCCCTTCGGGGTATAGGAAAGCGTACTGTCGTTGCGCGAACTACTCTCGGCCTTGCGGAGGGCAGCGTGGCTGGTATCGGTAATCGAGCTCGATTGCGCGCGGACGCCGGCCGCGATTAGGCAATAGAATAGTAGGAGGAATAAAGTGGTGCGCAAGAGATTAACTTTGGTGTAAGCAAAACGACTCTCCTATACCTAAGTGTTCACTAAATCCTAAATGCAGCCTTCCCAAACTCAATATTCTAAACCCCGAAAGGCCGGCGATACGGATACCCATGTTCGCATTGCGCTTTTTGGTTCGACCGGCTCGATCGGCGTGAATACGCTCGATGTTGTCCGGCGTCACCCGGAACGGTTCGAGATTACCGCGCTCGCTGCGAATCGGAATATCGAAATCCTCGCAAGGCAAATCGCGGAGTTTCAGCCGAAGGCAGTGGCTGTCGCCAATACGGATGCGGCAACCGAGCTTGCCTTGTGCAAGCCAGGATGTGAGGTACTTTCCGGGGAGGAGGGATTACGAGAGCTTGCCAGCCGCGATATTTATGACACGTTCGTCGGCGCGCTTACCGGCTTTGCCGGTTTTGCGCCTACGCTCGAAGCGATTCAGCGTGGCAAGCGCATCGCGCTGGCAAATAAAGAGACGCTCGTCGTTGCGGGAGAATTGCTTACCGCGCTCGCCGGGCGGACGGGAAGCGACCTCATTCCTATAGACTCCGAACACTCGGCGATCCATCAATGCCTTGTGGGAGAATCGCCGGAAAGCATTCGACGCATTATTCTGACCGCGAGCGGAGGGCCGTTCCGAACGCTGCCGAAAGAATTATTCGCAGGAATTACGCCGGACGCCGCACTAAAGCACCCGAAATGGAAAATGGGCCGCAAAATTACGATCGACAGCGCTACCTTGTTGAACAAAGGCCTAGAAATTATCGAAGCGAAATGGCTCTTTGGGATACCGCTCAGTAAAATCGAAGTTGTGATCCATCCACAGTCGATCGTTCATTCATTCGTGGAGTTCGTTGATGGGAGCGTCAAAGCACAACTTGGAATGCCAGACATGCGATTGCCGATTCAATACGCGCTTGCGTCTCCAGAACGGCTCGATCAGACTTACGACCTTCTGAATCTCGTAAGCAGCAGTCCACTCGAATTTTTTGCTCCCGAATTGGATAAATTTCCGTGCCTCGCACTTGCGCGCGAAGCCGGCGAGCGCGGCGGCCTTTATCCCTGTATTCTGAATGCGGCGAACGAAGAAGCCGTCGCACAATTCCTGGAGGGCCGAATCGCATTCACAGAAATTCCAATTCTTATTCGCTCCGCAATGGAAGCCCCATCGGCGGAGGCTTCGGAATCCATCGAAGCGTGTACGGAAATGGAAATTACTCAATCCCTCGAACGTATAAGGATCGCCGATACCGCAGCACGAGACATGGTTCAGCATCATGCCGGCAGTAGGATTACGGTATGAAGTTATAGCATGAGATGCAGTTCAAAATTTCACTTCTGCTTGCGATGTTTCGTGAAACATGTTTAGGTAATCTCGCTGGCTCATTTCGTATAGTCCGAATTGCTTAAGATGGTCGCTGGGCATCTGGGCATCCAAAATTTGAAAGCCCTTATTTCGCAACCGGTCGACCAAATGGACCAGGGCTATTTGTGAAGCATAATCCGAACGGGAGAACATCGACTCTCCGCAAAAAACCGCTCCGAACGTAAGACCGTAAAGACCGCCCACAAGGGTTGTGGAACGTCGAGAAAGTGAAAAGTCTGTGTCTTCCGAATTTTCTTCTATTAACTTTCCCTTCTCCGCTCCTCCACTTTCCACTTTCCAGACTTCGACGGTATGCATCCGGCCCATTTCGAAGAGGCGGAGGTATAGCTCAATAAGTTTCTCCGAAAGCCACAGTTCTATCGGATTGACGAGCCCTAAACGCGAACAACCACTCAGGATTTCGAGAGGAGCAGTATCGAATGTGATACGATAATCGTGCTTTTGCAATACCTTCCGCAGCGATCGCCGAACCGTGAATCGCTCATCAAGGGGAATAATACCACGGGGCTCATACATATAAAAGCCTATTTCCCCGCACTCATTCGCCATGGGAAAAAGGCCATGCTCGTAAGCATCTAAAACGAGTTCCGGCGTGATAAAGCGATTCTCGGTCGGAAGAGCATTCATCGGAAGAATGAAAAGACTACTTTGTTAGGATCACAAATTCGATTCTTCGGTTGAGACGCCTTCCCGCTTCCGTTGCGTTCGACGCGATGGGTCGCAGCGAGCCGAAGCCCGTGGTTTCGAGACGGTCCGGGGCAATACCGGACTGCATCAAATATCGTTTT
>Ga0070714_100003125_pt1 | contig 12300 bp, 11 predicted proteins | sample LARL83metaG_FD_65450 | JGI IMG/M metagenome (GOLD analysis project Ga0070714, IMG submission 65450) | Corn, switchgrass and miscanthus rhizosphere microbial communities from Kellogg Biological Station, Michigan, USA - LAR L8-3 metaG | ecosystem: Host-associated > Plants > Roots > Rhizosphere ... | reverse complement strand
CGAGAGGAAGAAGCGGACGCCGTTTCGGGCCGCCAGCTCGGCGTAGCCGATCGTCAGCCGCAGCGAATCGACGATCCCGTCGGCCGGGATGTGCACCGCCGCCCGCGCCGACCCGGTGACCAGCGGTTCCAGCTCGCGTGCGCGATCGCCGCTCACGAGCTCGGCCTCGCAGCCGTTCGCGCGCGCCTGCTCGACCAGGTGGCCGAGCGCCGCCTCGTCGTCCTCGGTCAACGCCACGCAGAGCGTGCCGATGCGCTCCCATGGTGTGTCCAGCGAGGCGCAGAGAGCTTCCCAGCCCGGCGCCGACCGGGTCACCAGCTCCGCCTCCAGCGTCCCCGGCGTGCAGTCGGCGCCGCAGGTCGCGATGCCGGTGTTCCCCTTCGACGCCCCCTCGCCGACGTCGTGGGCGGCCTCGACCACCGCAACCCGGGCGGTGGTGAAGGAGAGCCGGCGGGCGATTGCGCAGCCGACCACGCCGCCGCCGACGATCACCACGTCGAACGCGCCGTCCCCGCTCATGGCGGGAGGTATATCCGACCGTCCCGCCTAGGTGACCGTCAGTGTGCCCTTCATCCCGGCGGCCTCATGCCCCGGGACCGAGCAGTAATACGTGTAGGTGCCGGGCTTCAGGTTCGCGATCACGATCGTCGAGGTGTCCCCGTTGGAGACGATCTTGCCGTGCGCGTCGACGCCGTTTCCCTTCAGCGAGATGTCGTGCCCGACGGACTGGGGATTCATCGATCGGATCACGACCGGCCCCGACTGGACAGTCGCCGAGCTCTTCACGTACGCGAAGCCGGACGGGGCGACGTCGATCTGGACGACGTGACTGCCGGCGACGCTCGAGACCGCGCTCGATGCGGAACTGGTTGCCGACGAGCCGCTCGATCCGCCGCAGCCGGCGGCGGCCACCGCCACCGCGAGCACGATCAAGGCTGTCGGCCATCTGACGCTCATGTCCGCAGCCTACCCCAGGTCGCGGTTGGCGGAACATTCGGAAAGCAGCGCCGCCGACTGCGGTGCTGACTAGTATGCGGAACCGTCGTGTTGGTCCTCACGTTCGATGCACCCCAGGCCGATGGCGGCCTTGTGAACGCGTTGTGAGCACCTCGCCGCGCAAGATCTCGGCCGTCCCCACGCCGCCGCCCGCGACCGTCCCGGACGAGCAGGCGATGGACTTCTTCTACTGGATGACGCTGACTCGCGCCGTCGAGGAGCGGGCGCTCAACCTGTATCGGCAGGGCCGCCTGCCGGGCAGCTACTACACCGGACGGGGGCAGGAGGCGATCGCCGTCGGCATCGCCGCGCCACTGCGCCACGGCCGCGACGGAGACTGGCTCTCGCCCTGGATCCGCGACCTCGGTTCCTACCTCGTGCACGGCGTCCCGCCGTGGCGCCTGTTCAGCCAGTTCATGGGCAAGGCGGGCTCGACCACGCGGGGCAAGGACGGGAATCTGCACATCGGCGGCGAGGAGTGGAACATCCCCTGCCAGGTGTCGCACATGGCGGACATGATCCCGCTCACCGTGGGCGCCGCCCTGGCCTACCGGCAGGCCGGCGAGGATCGCGTGGCGCTGACCAGCTTCGGCGATGCGGCGACCTCGCGCGGCGACTTCCACGAGGGCTTGAACATCGCCGCCGTGCTCGAGGTGCCGGCGATCTTCGTGGCCGAGAACAACGGCTGGGGCTACTCGACGCCGATCGCCAAGCAGACCAAGGTCACCGAGCTCTACCGCAAGGCGGCCTCCTACGGGATCCCCGCCGTGTCGGTCGACGGCAACGACGTCTTCGCCGTCTACTCGGCGATCAAGGCCGCCGTCGACGCCTCCCGGGCCGGCCAGGGGCCGCAGTTTGTCGAGTGCCTGACCTATCGCATGGGCGGGCACGCCGCGCACGACAAGTACGAGAGCTACATGCCGATGGAGACGCTTGCCGAGTGGTCGGACAAGGATCCGTTGAAACGGCTCGAGGCGGTACTGCTGGGCGACCGCGGCATGGACGCCGAGCAGTTGGAGTCGGTGCGCACGCGCGTCCGCGACGAGGTGCGCGACGCCGTCGACCGGGCGGACGCCGATGCCTATCCGGATGCCGCCGAGGCGCACCAGGGAGTCTTCGCCTCGGCCGAGGACGACGCATGGCCGAGCTGACCTACCTGGAGGCGATCAACGCCGCCCTCCACGACGAGATGGAGGCCGACGAGCGCGTGTTCTGCATGGGCGAGGACGTCGGCAGGCAGGGCGGCGCCTTCGGGGCCACCAAGGGCCTGCAGCAGCGGTTCGGCGAGCTTCGCTCGATCGATACGCCGGTCGCCGAGGCAGGCATCGCAGGTGTCGCCATCGGCGCTGCCATGGCCGGCCGGCGGCCGGTCGCCGAGATGCAGTTCGGCGACTTCGTCTCGATCGCCTTCGACCAGCTGATCACCTGCGCCGCCAAGATGCACTACCGGATCGGCTGGGCGGTGCCGATGGTCGTCCGCTGCCCGAACGGCGGCGGCGTCGGCGGAGGCCCCTACCACTCGCAGAACGTGGAGGCCTGGTTCCACCACCACGCGGGCCTGAAGATCGTCTGCCCGGCGACCGCCGACGACGCCTACGGGCTGCTCCGCTCGTCGATCCGCGATCCCAACCCGGTCGTCTTCTGCGAGCACAAGTTCCTCTACCGGCGGGAGAAGTCCGAGGTACCCACGGGTGAGGGTGGCGAGCTGGTGCCGATCGGGAAGGCGGCGATCCGCCGGCCCGGGGACGACCTGACGATCGTCACCTACGCGTCCATGGTGCGGCTCGCCACCGCGGTTGCCGACCAGCTGGCAGAGGAGGGTACGTCCTGCGAGGTGATCGACCTGCGCACGCTGGTGCCCTTCGACGCCGAGACGGTGCTCGAGTCCGTCCGCCGCACCGGCAAAGCTTTGGTGGTGCACGAGGACAACCTCACTGGTGGCTTCGGCGCAGAGGTGGCGGCCGTGATCTCCCAGCATGCCTTCGAGTCTCTCGACGCTCCGGTCACCCGTGTGGCCGCCATCGACACGCCGATTCCCTTCACGCCGGTGCTGGAGCGCGAGTACATGCCCACCGAGGACGATCTCCTCGCGGCGGCCCGCGACCTTGCCGCCTACTGACAGACACTGCGCCCGGTCGGGCGCCACACCGGCCGTTTTGCGCATCCTCGATTATAATCGGGGTTGCTCGTAAGGGGGCAGAGCGTGCGTTTTCGGAACCGACTGTCGATCATGCTGGTCATCCTGGCGGTGGTACCGCTGGCTGCAGCGTCGCTGCTTGCCTCGTCGCTGGTCCGCAAGGATGAGACGGCACAGGTGGACGGGAACCTGCAGGCAGGGGTGTCCGGCGCAGTCGGGAGCTACCAGGCGCAGGTCTACAAGGCCGCCGGTAAGGCGGAGAGGTTCGCGCAATACCAACAGGTGCAGCGGGCGCTGGCAGGCCACGGCGACCCGCAGGCAGCTGCCGCGTTGATCAGCCCCCCGCTGACCGCGCAGATCGTTCGGCGCGGCCACGTGATCGGCGGCGAGAAGCCCGCCGAGCCGGCCTCCAAGATCACTGTTCCGATACACCATGGGCCACCTAACAGCAGCGTCGTCGTCTGGATGCCGATCACCCCCTCGATGCTGGACACGCTCACACGGGGCTTCCCACAGTCGCCCGGCGTCGACTTGGCGGCGGCCCAGGGAGGACAGGTCTTCGCCTCCACGTCGGGCATCACCGGGCCGGTCAGCGGGCTGACTACGGGCTCTGCCGGCAACGGCTCGATCGCCGGTCACGACGTACGCGCCCAGGCAGTCACCATCTTGCCGGGGTCACCCGGCAATCCTCCGGTACTGCTCGCCTCCACGTATTCCTCGGCCGCCCTCGACAACGCCGTCGACTCGCGGCTGCTGCGGCTGCTGGCGCCGCTGATCGTATTGGCGCTGGTCGTGACGGCGCTGGCGCTCTTCGCCGCCGGCCGGATCTCGCAGGCGCTGACCGACCTCTCGAGCCGGGCGGTGTCGCTGCTTCGCCCGGGCACCCCGGCGCCGGCCGGTGACGAGTTGGACGAGCTCGGCGCCGTCATCGACCACATGTCGACCGAGCTGACCACGCGCGTGGACGAGCTCGAGGCCGAGCGCGGGCGGGTCAAGGAAACGCTCCAGCGCTACGGAGAGACGCTCGCCGCCACCCATCGCCTGGACGCGCTGGTGGCGGCGGTGCTGGACACCGCCGTTCAGGCCACCCGGGCCCGCGGCGGCCGGCTCATGCTCTACGACGGCGACACCGGCCAGGCGACCGAGCAGGCCCGGATCGGCAGCGCCCTCGGCTCGCGCACCGACCTGCCCATGGTGGTGTCGGCGGGGGCCGGGCTGGAGGGGCTGGCGCTGGCCGAGATGGCCCCCCGATCGGCCGACCAGCCGCGGGCGGTGCTGACCGCGCCGATCGTCCGCGAGGACACGCTGCTGGGCCTGGTCACCGTCGTCGATCCGGAGGGCGGGAGGTTCGCCCGCGGCGACTTCGAGACACTGTCCGGGCTTGCGGTGCAGGCCGGCGTGGCGATCGAGAACGCCCGGCTGCACGCCGTGGTTGAGCAGCAGGCGGTGACCGACGCACTGACCGGCCTCGCCAACCGCCGCCAGTTCTACGAGGTGCTGGGCCGGGAGTTCGAGCGGGCCCAGCGGTTCGGCCACGAGCTGGGCCTGATCATGCTCGACATCGACGACTTCAAGCAGGTCAACGACACGCTTGGCCACCTGGCCGGCGACGTCGTCCTGCACGAGGTGGCGGCGGCGCTGCAGGACATGATCCGCGAGATCGACGTGGCCGCCCGCTACGGCGGCGAGGAGTTCGCGGTGCTGCTGCCGCAGACGGGTCGGGAGGGCGCGGCCAGCCTCGCCGAGCGCTTGCGGATCGCCATCGCGGAGCGCGACATCGTCTTCGCCGGCGCGCCCATCGAGGGCATCACCGCCAGCTTCGGCGTGTCCGCGGGACCGGAGGATGGAATGGGCCAGCTCGACCTCGTCGCGTCGGCCGACGCGGCCCTCTACCGGGCCAAGCGGCAGGGGAAGAACGACGTCGTGGTCGTCTAAACGATTGACCGCGGACACCACGTCGATCCGGGATCACTCGTGTGACGTGCCAGTCAGGCCGGTTGATATACTCGTCCGGCACTTTGTGCTGCCCTGACCACCGACCGGGAGGGCCGGATGTCCTCAAATAGTTCGTCGTTCACCTCAGCCATCGAGGAGCACCTCGAGCTCAAGCGCCGTAACCGGCACCTCGATTCCGATCAACCGCTGGAGTCGTTCGCCGGCAGCGATCCATTCCACAACAATCCGCTGTTCAAATCCGAGCAGGAAGCCCGCCGTGAAGAGGAGGAGACCGGCGAGCAGCCCGCGCTCGAGGCCCCGGCCGACACTGCAGCGATGCCGCGTGTGGAGCCCGCCGGCGAGCCCGCGAGCTGGATGGAGACGTCCGGCGTCGGCGACTTCAGCTGGGACTAGCAACTGCGCCCTGCCGGGCAACGGTGACGACCGCCAGGCGATCGTTCACAGGATCGTTACCCACCGCCGGCGCCACGGCGGTACGCTCCGGTGATGAGCCGAACGGAGACGGTCGCACGAGGGGTTGAGGCTGCCGAGGACCGGTTCCTGAACCGCGAGCTCTCCTGGCTCGACTTCAACCTGCGCGTGCTCGACCTGGCCTGTGACGGCGAACTGCCGCTGCTCGAGCGCGTCCGCTTCTGCTCGATCGTCTCGTCCAACCTGGACGAGTTCTTCATGGTCCGCGTGGCCGGCCTCGAGCGCCAGGTGGCGGCCGGGGTCGCCACGCGCTCGCCGGACGGCCGGACGCCCGCGGCGGCGCTGGCCGACATCCGCCGGCGGGTGAGCGAGATGGTGCTCCGTCAGTCAACGCTGTGGACCGAGGAGCTGGCGCCGGCGCTGGCGGCCGAGGGGATCACCGTGATCGACGTCGACGAGTGCACGCCGGACGAGCTGCGGGAGCTGGAGCTTCGCTACGAGCGCGAGATCTACCCGGTGCTGACGCCGCTGGCGGTCGGGCCGGGGCAGCCGTTCCCGTACATCTCCGGGCTCTCCGAGAGCCTGGCGGTGCGGGTGCGCGATCCCGAGGACGACGAGGAGGAGCGGTTCGCCCGGGTCAAGGTTCCGGAGGCGTTTGCGCGCTTCGTGCCGGCCGGCGATAACGGCCGGCTGGTGCCGCAGGAGCAGGTCATCGCCCACTTCCTGGCCTGGCTCTTTCCGGGGATGGAGATCGTCGAGCATGCCTTCTTCCGGGTCACTCGGGATGCCGACTTCGACCTCTCGGACGAGGCCGACGACCTCCTCGAGGCCGTCGAGCTGGAGCTTCGCCGCCGACGCTTCGGCGACGTCGTTCGGGTGGAGGTGTCGGCCGGCGTCTCCGACGGCCTGCTGGAATGGCTGGAGCAGGGGCTGGCCGTGCGCAGCGACCAGGTCTATCCGATCGTCGGCCCGCTCGACCTGGCCGACCTGACCCAGATCGCCGATCGTAACCGGCCGGAGCTCAAGTTCGAGTCGTGGATCCCGCTCACCCGGGCCCGGCTCGCCCCCGCCGGCGAGCGGCCGGATCTCTTCTCGACCATCCGCAGCGCCGACCTGCTCGTCCACCTGCCCTATGACTCCTTCACGACCAGCGTCGAGGCATTCGTGCGCGCTGGGGCGCTCGACCCGGGAGTCGTCGGCATCAAGACGACGGTCTACCGGACGTCGGACGACTCGGCGCTCATGCCGGCGCTGATCGAGGCGGCAGAGAACGCCAAGCAGACGGTCTGCCTGGTCGAGCTCAAGGCGCGCTTCGACGAGCAGCGGAACATCGAGTGGGCGAGGGCGATGGAGAAGGCCGGCGTGCACGTGGTGCACGGCTTCGCCAACCTGAAGATCCATGCCAAGACGACGCTCGTCATCCGCCGCGAGGGATCGGCCCTGCGCCGCTACGCGCATATCGGCACCGGCAACTACAACGCGGTCACCGCGCGCCTCTACGAGGATCTCGGCCTGTTCACGGACGACGAGGACATCACCGCCGACGTCGCCGACCTGTTCAACCACCTGACCGGGTTCGGCCGGCCGCAGCGCTTCCGAAAGATCCTGGTCGCCCCCTTCAACCTCCGCTCGGGCCTGATCGAGCGCATCCGCCACGTGGCCGACGCCGCCGGCAAGGGCAAGCCGGCGCGGATCCGCATCAAGGTCAACAACCTGACCGACGTGCCCGTCATCGAGGCGCTCTACCGCGCCTCCCAGGCCGGCGCGACGATCGAGTTGGTCACCCGCTCCATCTGCGCCCTGCGGCCGGGCATGGAGGGGCTCTCCGAGAACATCCACGTGCGCAGCATCGTCGGCCGCTTCCTCGAGCACAGCCGCCTCTTCTCGTTCGAGGCCGGCGCCGACCACTCGGTCTACCTGGGCAGCGCCGACCTGATGCCGCGCAACCTCGACCACCGGATCGAGGTGGTGGCGCCGGTCGAGGACCGGCGCGCGCGGGAGGAGATCGCATCGGTGTTCGACGTGCTGATGGCCGACAACCGCAACGGGTGGACGCTGCAGCCGGACGGCTCGTGGACGCGCATCGAGGCGAACGGCGACCGGCCGCGGGGCACGCACACCGTGCTCATGCGGCGGGCGCAGGTGCGGGCCCGCCGCTCCGGCCGCCCGGCTGTCCCCTGACGCCTTCTACGACGACGGCGTGGCCAGCAGGGCCGCGCCAATCGCGCCGCCCAGGTCGCCGAGCTCGGCCAGGCGCACGTCCGGCGGCCGGTCGTCGACGAAGAGGTGTGGGTGCATCGCCTCGACGATCCGGTCGACGTAGGGCTGGCCGAGCCGCACGCCCATCCCGCCGCCGATCACCACCGCCTCCACGTCAAGCAGGTTGACGGCAGATGCGATGCCGGCGCCCAGCGCCGCCACCGCCCGGTCGATCAGGTGGTGGGCGAGCTCGTCGTCCTCCCTGAGCGCGCGCTCCCAGATGCCGCTGGAAAGCTGGGTGCGATCATGCTTGTGCATGATCTTGAAGAGGTCGGTGTGGCGGCCGCGGTCCTCGTGCAGGTGGCGCGCGTGGAGCTCCATCGCCCGCCGCCCGGCGTAGGCCTCCATACAACCGATCCGGCCGCAGGTGCAGCGGGCGCCGCCGCGGCGGATGACCATGTGCCCGATCTCTCCGCCGGCGCCCCGGCCGACCCACGGCTTGCCGTCGAGGATCAGCCCGCCGCCGACGCCGGTCCCCCAGAACACTCCGAGCAGCGACCGGTAGGGCTCGCCGGCGCCCAGCCGGAACTCGGCTGCGGTCGCCACCTGGACGTCGTTTCCGAGGCTCACGGGTACGCCGGCCAGCTTCGAGACGATGGGGCCGAGCGGGTATGCCTCCTTCCAATCCGGCACCACGTTCATCGCATTCGCCACGGTGCCGGCTCCGGCGTCGATCGTCCCCGGCGAGCCGATTCCGACGCCCGCCAGCTGCGTGCCGTCGAGGGAGGCCGACTGGAGCGCTTCGGCCAGTGTCTCTGACATCGCCTGGGCGACGCCCTCGACGCCGCCGTCCTTGGGCGTCGGCCTCCGGGCGTCGCCGAGAATGCCGGCCGACTCGTCCACCACCACTGCCTGGATCTTCGTCCCGCCCAGGTCGATGCCGCCGCGGATCTCCATGTCCGGCGTAGCATATGGCCGCATGCGGATCAGCGTCCTGGAGACCCCTGAGCAAGCGGCCGAGCACGCGGCGGTGCTGGTCACCGGCGCCCTCGCAGGCGGCGGCCACCTGTCCCTGGCAGGCGGCGGGACGCCGCGCCGAACCTATGAGCTGCTGGCCGCCGGCGGCGACATCGACTGGGGTGCCGTCGACCTCTGGTTCGGGGACGAGCGCTGTGTGCCGCCGGACGATCCCGAGTCGAACTACCGGATGGTGGCCGAGACGCTGCTGCCTGCCGCCGGCGCCGCCCGTGTCCACCGGATCCGCGGCGAGGACGATCCCGATGCCGCTGCCGCCGCCTACGAGGCAGAGATCGCCGGCATCCAGCTCGACCTGGCCCTGCTCGGGCTGGGCGAGGACGCGCACACCGCGTCCCTCTTCCCATGCAGTCCGGCACTGGCCGAGCGCGAGCGGCTGGCGTTGCCGGTGACCGCGGTCAAGCCGCCACCGCAGCGGATCACACTGACCTTGCCGGTGTTCGAGGTGGCACGCTCGGTGGTCGTCCTGGCGGTTGGTCAGGGGAAGGCCGACGCGGTGGCCGCGATGTGCGCCGGCCGCGATCCGAAACACCCGGCGAGCCTCCTCCCGGACGGCCGGACGGAGCTTGTGATCGACCGCTCGGCGGCCGCCAGAATGGGCTGATTTCCCCGCAATTTACGGGTTTTCTCCACCTCTTCACCAGCTCTTCACTGGGTGTTCTCCGTGGAGCGGCCATGGCGACCGATGCGACCGCCACACTATCGGTATGGAGCGAGTTGGCATCATCGACGTGGGGTCGAACACCGTCCGACTGCTGATCGCCCGCCGGGTGGCCTGCGGCGACGTCGACCCCGTGCGGGAGGAGCGGGCCGTCCTCGGGCTGGGCGCCGAGATCGAGCGCTCGGGCCGGATCTCGGGGCACAAGGTTGCCGAGGCCGCCCGGCGCACGCGCCGCTACGCCCGCCTGGCCCGCGACGAGGGATGCTCGACGATCGACGTGGTCGTCACCGCGCCCGGTCGCCAGAGCGCGAACGCGCGGCGGCTGCTGCAGGCGCTGGAGCGAGCCGCCGGCACACGCCCGCGCGTGCTGTCGGCTCAGGAGGAGGGACGGCTGGCCTACCTGGGCGCGATGATGCGCGCGGGCGGGATCGACGGCCGGGTTGCCGTCTGCGACGTCGGCGGCGGGTCGACCGAGCTCGCCGTCGGCCATCCCGGCGGCTCGCCGGAGTGGCTGGCCTCGCTGGATATCGGCTCGCTGCGCCTGACCAGTCGCTGCCTGGCCGGCGGGCACCCCGGCCGCCGGGCGCTCGCCGAGGCACACGAGCAGGCGCGGCGGGCGCTGGACGCCGTGATCGTCCCCGGCCCGGTCTGCTCGGCGCTGGCCACCGGCGGCGCCGCCCGCGCCGTGCGCCGGCTGGTCGGCCGCTCGCTCGGGCCCGATGCCCTCGCCGAGGCGATCGCCATCTGCGCCGATGTCGGCCCGTCGGGGCTGGTCGAGCTGTACGACATCGACCCGCAGCGGGCGCCCATCCTGGCCGCCGGAGCCGTCATCCTGGCCGAGGTGCAGTCGATCCTCGGCGTGCCGCTGGACGTCGCCCGGGGCGGTCTGCGCGAGGGCCTCGCGCACACGCTCCTGCCCGAGCTCGTCGCCGCCTAGCGGCGCGGTTTCAAATACTCGGACGGCTGCCAGCCGTCGGGCGTTCGCTCGAGCACCCAGACCGATCCCTTGCGACACGGGCGGCCATCGCCGACCAGCGATCCGATGACGTCGCCGTGCGAGCAGAGGACGACGTCCGAGTGCGGTTCGCCGAGATCGCGGACGAGGGAGAGGGCGGCCGCGGACGCCCCCTCGGCGAGGGCCGGCTCGACCTCCAGCTCGACCGCGCGAGCGGCCGCCAGCGGCTCCACGGTCTGCACACAGCGAACCGCCGGACTGCTCAGGATACGCCCGACCCGGCGGACCGATAGCACCTCGACCAGCCACGCCGCCTGGCGCCGGCCCAGATCGTCCAGCGGCCGCTCGTCGTCGTCGCCGACCCAGGCCGCGCGGTCGCCTGCACTGCTGTGCCGGACGACAAGGAGCACGCTCACCGGATCGCTCGCCGGAGTGCCCGCTCCAGCCTGTGCATCGCCTTCGGGAAGTGGCGACGGCTGTGCCGGCGCCGCCCGCGCTCCTGCTCGATCAGCCGTCCCGCCGCCAGATGCGTGTCGACGCCGGTCGTCCGTCCCGCCAACTCGCGCAGCCGCGCCTCGGCGACATGGGCGTCCTGGTGCTCGCCGAGCAGCTCTTGCACCTGCTTCGTGCGGGTGATCAGATGCTTCCACTTGCGATCATCCGGGGCCGCCAGCTCGGCCGCGTAGCGAGCGCGCTTGGCACGAATACGCAGGGCATGCAGGGAGTCGTCCGAGGGCGACTCGGAGAGCCGCCGGTGGTCGCGCAGGAGCTTTCGGTACTCGGCTGCCGCCACATCGCGCAGATCGATGCCGGGATCGATCACGGGCAGCGCCGCCGCTGCCTGATCCAGCCGGTCGAGCAGGCGCAGATAGCGGGGACTGCGCAGCGCGTGCAGCATCAGCGTCCGGGCGACCGAGCGTTCGCTCGACAGCGCTTGCAGGAGCGGCAGGCAGGCCGGTCCGTCGGCGTCGCCGAGCCGCGCCGCCTGGGCCTGCAGCCGCGCCATCAGGACGTCGGCGTCGCGGACCGGCCCGAGCACGCTGCCGAGGGCGCCGAGCTCGCCGCGCAGGTCATCCGCCCACTCCCGGTCGAGCATCGGCCGGGCGGCACGGAGCATGGCCCGCAGCCGGCGAACGGCGACCCGGTGCCGATGCAGGTGCTCGGGATCGACGCCGAGCCGCGTCCCCGGGTCGTTGGCCAGGATCGCCCGGCCCTGCGCCGCGATCGCCGCCGCCAGCCGCTTCGCTCCGTCATCGTCCGGATTGCCGGCGTCCGGCCCCGGCACGTCCAGTACCTGGAAGAGCTTTGCGCGGCTGTCCGTGTCGCCGGCGCCCGCCCGGCGGAGCAACCGCTCGACGCGGCGAAGGGCGGCGCCGTCGCCCTTCAGCAGCTCCAGTTCGAGCTCATCGAAGCGGCCACCCTGGCCGCCCTCGAGGACGACGACGCTGTCCCGCACCACCTCGACCAGCGAGTCGTCGATGCCGTCATGGACCAGCACTCCCGCCCGCTCCGTCCGCAGTGCCGCCACCGGGATCACCGGATGCGAGCGCACCACCGCCGTCAGCAGCTCCTCGAGCGACATCGGAACTGCGCCGGCGTCGCCCTCCACCTCGACCTCCAGGCGGGCATCGCCCTGGGGAATCTTCAGCTGCCAGACGCCCACCCGCCCCTCGATCCGGTGGCGCAGCGTGATCGCGCTGGCGGCCAGCCGCAGGTCGGCGGTGTCGTGGTAGGTGGAGACGAAGGTGCGCGTCTTGATCGGCTCGCCGAGCAGATCGGGAAGCCGGAATCCTGCGTCGGCGGCGAGCTTGAGCTCGCGCTCGCTGGTCGTCTTCACGTATCAATTGTACGTCTTTGCGGGCTGAACACCTGCTTCGCCGCGGCGGCGGGACCGTATACACTCTGCACCCCGTTCCCGACCCGCCCCCCGAACGATGAAGAAGCTCTGCG